>Ga0233425_10004322_pt1 | contig 24064 bp, 21 predicted proteins | sample Watercolumn_Towu_2_FD_181712 | JGI IMG/M metagenome (GOLD analysis project Ga0233425, IMG submission 181712) | Freshwater microbial communities from Lake Towuti, South Sulawesi, Indonesia - Watercolumn_Towuti2014_140_MG | ecosystem: Environmental > Aquatic > Freshwater > Lake | place... | reverse complement strand
ATTTTGCCGGTCGAAGTGTGGGGTCCGCCGAACGTGGACGCAACCCAGGGCGCGGCGCATTTGCAACCGTACATCTGCTCGATTGTTCGCAACGCGCTCGCGTTCTTGTTGTCGGGCGGACTCGACGCGACTGATGTTGTGATCGTACCGCATACGTGCGATTCGCTTCAAGGATTCGCGAGCATTCTGATTGATTTTGTTCAGCCGCGTCAAACGGTTCTCCCGATTTATTTGCCGCGCGATCATCGCGCGGGCGATGCGGATTTTCTCGCGAACGAATTTCGCGCGCTGTATCGCCGTCTCGCGGAAATCACACATCGCGAACCGAGCGATGCCGATTTGCTCGCGAGGATCGCGCGCGATGAGGACGCGGACGCGTTGCTCGCGGATTTGCACACGCGCCGCGCGAATTTGCCGCTGTCGCAACTCGAATTTTATCGCGTGATTCGCGCGCGCGAGTATTTGCCAGCGGAAACTTTCATTGAGGTTGCAGAATCAGTTAGATACCAGGTTTCTCCGAGAAACCTGGTATCTAATGCTGTGCCCATCATTCTCTCCGGCATTGTTCCCGAACCGATGAGCATTTTCGATTCAATTGCGGAGATGGGTGGATACGTTGTCGCGGATGACCTCGCGGGATGCAGTCGGCGATTGTATCCGCGCGGGACGAGCAGTGATCCGTTCGCGCGAATGGCGGAACGAATTTTGAACGCGCCGCCCGATTCGACGCGGGGCAGTTCGATTCACGCGCGATGTGATCATCTCGCGCAAACGGCAAAGACATCGGGCGCAAAAGGCATCGTGTTTTACGATGTGAAATTTTGCGAGCCGGAATTATTTTACTTGCCCGCGCTCAGAAAAATGTTGCAAGACCAGGGCGTGCCGTCGGTCGCCATCGAATTTGATTTGAACGACGCGTTCTCGCAACAAACGCGCACGCGACTCGAGGCGTTCATCGAAATGATTGGATAAAATTGGACGCGGATGTACGCGGAAAACGCGGATAAAAAAATAAAATATCCGCGCTTGTCTGCGCTCGTCCGCGTCCAATAAAAGTGTGAGCAAAAAAATGTCTATCTATGATTCGATCAACTATCGCGTCAATACAACCATCGGCAAAGCGGCGTTGCGCGCGGTGCGTTGGCAGGCGGAGCGACAAGCGAGTAGTCGTTGGAAAACGGATTATCTCGCGCCGCAGTTGAAAATCGCGCCGCGCACCAAAGAGTTGATCGGTCGGCATTATCTTGCGGGACGATACGCGAATCAGCACGGCAAAGTTGCGTGGGTCACATCGGGTGCGCCTGCGGAATTTCTCAAGGCGATGGATTTTTTCGTGCTCTATCCAGAGAATCACGCGGCGGTGTGTGGCACGGCACGTCGCGCGGAAGACATTTCGGCTGAAGCAGAAAACGTCGGCTATTCGCGCGACATTTGCTCGTACGCGCGCACGGACATTGGCGCGATGCTTTCGGGCAAAACACCCGTCGGCAAATTGCCCAAGCCCGATTTGCTCCTGGCTTGCACAAACATTTGTCAAACCGTTTTGTTTTGGTATCGCGTGCTCGCGCATCATTTCAATGTGCCGCTCATCATCATTGATACGCCGTTCATTTACACCGACGCAACCGATCACGCAATCGCGTATGTGAAACGACAAATGGAAGATGCGGTACTCGTCGCCGAAAAAATCGCAGGCAAAAAATTCGACGAGAAAAAATTTCGAGAGATCACGCGATTGAGCAAGACCGCATCGGAATTGTGGGGGCAGGTGATGGAGCGCGGCAAGCATCGCCCCGCACCAATTTCCGTTTTCGATCAATTCATTCAAATGGCGCCGATTGTCGAGATGCGCGGCGAAGCGTACACGGTTGATTTTTATGCGGATATGCTCAAGGAAATTGACGAGCGAATTGCGCGCGGGATTGGATCGGTGAAAGAGGAACGCAAGCGATTGCTGTGGGACAATTTGCCGATTTGGTATCGCCTGCGTTATCTCGCCGAGTTTTTGGCGGAACGCGGCGCGGCGATTGTTGCGTCAACGTACACGAATGCGTGGGCGGAACTCGCGCCGATGTTCGACCCAGCGAATCCGTTCGAGTCGGGCGCGCGCACGTATCTGCATCCGATTCTCAATCGCGGCACGGGATACAAACTGGAAACGATGAAGCGGATGGTGAAGGAGTTTGCGTTGGACGGCGCGATTTTGCACAGCGACCGTTCATGCAAGCCGTACTCGATTGGGCAAATTGACCAGCGCGACCGATTACTGCGCGATGCGAATGGGCGCGGCGTGCCAGCATTGTTGCTCGAAGCCGATCACAACGACCCGCGCGCATTTTCCGAAGAGCAAGCGGCGACGCGGTTGGCTGCGTTTGTAGAAATGTTGGAGTAGCGACGAGGGGCGAATGTCCTGCGCCATTTCGTTTCATAACGACATTAGTTGTTTAGATCAAAATCTTGAATTGATAGGAGGATGAAATGAACATTGATTGGAAAGCGCGAAGCTCTACTAAACCGACGTACTACATTTCGGGTGCTATTAACTGGGAACAGGGAAGTATTAAACTGTATGCAACAACTCACGGCAGTGAACCAAGCTTCCAGATAACTGGTACAATCCAAGTAACAAATCGTTACCAATACTCTGGGATGGTTCGCCTTTATGCGAAAAGCGAATACGGGGATAGGTATGAGGTCACGGGCAGTGTCTACACTGCTGGCGCGAGGAAAATCCAACTGAAGGCAATTGGCTCTGGAGTTCCAGACAATACTATCAAGGGTTTTATCGGTAGTCGCGGAAACGCTGAAATGGGATCGCTGACTCTGGAAGTAAATGGAAAAACAATATACGAGATCAATAGTTATGAAGTTGACCTGCCTCCCGAATATCGATAATATCTCGGTTACCATTCACCATCTGCAACCAAAGAGGTGATTATTGACAACAGATATTCGCGCGCTCGGAATTGACGTTGGCTCGACCACCGTAAAAATTGTCGGCGTGGATGATACAGGAAACCTGGTTTGGCATTTGATCGAGCCAGCCGATCCGCGCGTCGAAAACCAGGTCGAACAATTTCTCTCTCGCGCGCGCGATCAAGGCGCGCGCGATGACGCGTCACTCGTCGCGACTGGGTATGGTCGCGCGCTCGTGCATCAAGCATCGCGCAAAGTAACCGAGATCACTTGCCACGCGCGCGGGATTTATCGCGAATTAAAACACGGCGGCACGCTTGTTGACATCGGCGGGCAGGACAGCAAAGTGATCGGCATCAGTCCGACCGGCGACGTGATTGATTTTTCGATGAACGATAAATGCGCCGCAGGCACCGGACGCTTTCTCGAAAATTCCGCGAATCGTTTGCGCGTGCCGCTCGATCAAATGGGCGCGGTCGCGCTCGCGACGACGAAAGAAGTTTCGATTTCAAGCACTTGCACCGTGTTCGCGGAATCGGAAATCATTTCGCTGATCGCGCATGGCGTCGCGGTGGACGCGATTTTGCGCGGCTTGCATCGCTCGCTGATCAAGCGCGTCGTCGCGATGATCAAAATGGTCGGCTTGGTCGCGCCGTTGATGTTGTCCGGCGGTGTCGCGCAAAACCCGGCGATTCGCGCCCTGCTCGAAGAAGAAACGCGCGCGCCGGTGATTCTGCCGCAACATCCGCAATTGATGGGGGCGTACGGCGCGGCGTTGATGGCGTTGGGGCTAACGCAAATTCGCTAAAATTTCAGTTCCCTCATTTCCTTCATTTCCCTTATTCCCGGTTCAAGGGAAATGAAGGAAATAAAGGAAATCAAGGAAAGGGCAACGTTGCAATTTTATTTTATTCGTCACTCGCAGTCGGCGAACAATCATCTGTACGCGACGACCGGCGCGAGTGTGGGGCGAAGTGTTGATCCCGAATTGACCGAGTTGGGGAAACAGCAAGCCGAATTGCTCGCGCGATTTTTGCGCGACGAGCATTTCGGCATCACGCACATCTATTCGAGTTTGATGGTGCGCGCGATTGCGACCGGCACGACGGTTGCGGACGCGTTGGGATTGCGTTTGACCGCGTGGGAAGATTTTCATGAGACCGGCGGCATCTATTACGAGAATCCGGCAACCGGGGAAAAGATTGGGCAAGCCGGAAAAAATCGCGCGGATTTGGAAACGCGATTTCCAAACCTGGTTTTACCGGAAACGCTCGGTGACGCAGGCTGGTGGAATTGTCGCCCGTTCGAAGAACGCGAGCAACGTCCCACGCGCGCGGAATGTGTGTGGCGCGATCTGCTCGCGCGGCACGGCGACACGAATGATCGCGTCGCGGTAATCAGCCACGGCGGATTCTACAATTATTTTCTCGCCGCGATTTTGCGGTTGACGAATCGCGAAGGATTTTGGTTTCTGCTCAACAATGCGTGCATCACGCGCTTGGACATTGATCCCGAGTTTACGCAGTTGACGTATCTCAATCGGCACGACCATTTGCCGCACGCAATGATTACCGAATGAATCTCGTTGCGCGCGACAGCACGATAAAACTTGCTACGAAAGAACACAAAGAACATGAAAGAAAACTATTTTCTTTGTGTTCTTTTTTTGGCAGAATAGAATTTGTTCTTCACCGGCACCGTTTTTTTCAACCCCGGCGTCGTTTTTGCGCGGATCAATCTCCGCCCAACTCTTTGATAAGCCGTTCCAACTCTTCGATGCGCGCGACCAGCGCGTTGCGTTTGGCGATTTGTGCGCGCGTCGCGTTCTGCGGAAACGCATCGCTTTGCGCGAACGGATGCGGGTTCGGCGGAAACAGTTTCAATTTTTCGGATTTGAGTTGCGCGAGTTCCGCGCGGGCGCGGCGCAGTTCGTCCGTGCGATTTGAATTTGGCATTGTGGCTCCTTTGCACGGATTGTAACGCGCGCGATTTGTCGCGTCAAGTGCGTTCTATCTAGCGGACACCGTTCGCTCGCGTTCTTTTGACACCATCGCGCCGCGCTAGTATAATGCTATCGAACAACCGCGCGACCCTCGCGCGGGCTAGTCCCCACTTTTTTCAAGGAGGAAAAATCGCAATGGATTTCCGTTTAACTCCCCAGCAAGAATTGTTCAAACGCACCGTGCGCGAATTTGCCGAAAAAAATATCGCGCCGCGCTCGCGTGAGATTGATCAAAAAGCGCAAGGCATCCCCGAAGAAATTATTCAAGGCATGGTTGACCTCGGTTTGTTTGGCGTAACGATTCCCGAAGTGTACGGCGGCACCGCCAATCCCGGCGAAGAATTAGTGTACGCGATGATCGCGGTTCACGAAATCGCGCGTGCCGAACTTTCCATGTCGCTCCCGGTGTACTTTTTACTCAACCTGGGATGGAGTTACCTCCTCGCGCGGCACGGCAACGAAGCGACCAAACGATTGGTTCTGCCGCGCGTCGCGAGCGGCGAATGGTTCCTGGGAATCGCGACGACTGAACCAAGTGGCGGATCGGATCTCGCGAACATCAAAACCGTCGCGACGCGCAACGACGACAAATTCGTGATCAACGGCGAAAAAGTTTTTGTGAGCGGCGTTGACGAAGCGAGCAAACGCGGCGGCGGACATCTCACCTTGTTCAGAACCGCGCCCGAACTCGGCAACAAGGGTATGACGTTCGCGTACGTCCCGACGCAATCGCCCGGGATCACGCGCACCTTGTTCGACGATATGGGGCGAATGGGACTCTCCACCGGCGGAATGGCGTACAAAGATGTCGAGATTCCGGTCGAGAACGCGCTCGGCGAAGTGAATCGCGGATTTTACTACAATATGGAAGGATTCAACGCGGCGCGTGTCCTGGTTTGCGCGGCATGCACCGGTGGTGCGGAACGCGCGCTCGAAATTTCTGCTGAGTACACCAAGCAACGCGTTCTCTTTGGTCAACCGCTCGCGAAATTTGAAGGCATCTCGTTTGAAATCGCGGACGATTATGCCAAACTCGAAATGCTCAAAAATCAATTGACCAAATCCGCATGGATGATTGATGCGTACTATCAGGATGAAACCTCATTCACGCGCAAAGATATCAACGCGAGCGTCGCGATCTGCAAACTGACCGCGCCCTTGCTTTGCCTCGACATCGCGAAACACGCAATGATGTATCACGGCGCGCTCGGCTACAGCAAAGAGACGCCGCTCGAAATGTTGATGCGCGGCGTGATGTCGTATGTCGTCGGCGCGGAAGGCGGCGCGAACATTATGCGAATCATCATCGGTCGCGAATTTATCGGCGACGTGGCGATTCCGTACAAATAATTTCGGGTTGCAGATTTCAGATTGCAGATTTCAAATCTGCAATCCGAAACGTTGCGTATCTGGGAGGACGTATGACTCTCACAGCCCAGGTGCTTGAAAAATATCCGATTCACTTGGACGCGCGCGCGTTGCGCGCGGTGCTGGGTGATGTGAACCGTGAGATGCAAACCTACGCGGACTTGATCAAACGATTCGAGACGCAACACGGTTCCGATTTAACAGCGTTCGAAGCGCGACTCAAACGCAAAGAAATCGCCGAGCATCCAGGATGGGAAATCGCGATTGAATGGGGCAACGCGACGGATGAACGCGAAAAGTTGAATCTCATCAAGCGAGCGTTGGAGTGGACCCTCAACTTCTTGAACTAGCCACGCTGTTCCACACCGAATGTCGTTTCGTCATTGCGGTTGAACATTTGCCAACGAAGGTGCGTTTCGGATTACGCGGCGGATTCATTTTTGATTTGTTCTATCGCGCGAAAACCGACAACTATTCGTACGTGCTGATCAAAGACGATGGGCGCGTAATTGGCTAGAACAATGCTCCGCATCACGACGAACTCGAAACGCATCCGCATCATTTTCACGCAGAGGATGGTTCGGTGGTTGCATCTGAACTTGGAACCAGTCCACGCTCGGATATCGTTATCGTTGCGCGACGCGTGAATGAACTTTTGGAAACGCGCGTCTAATTTTTTGGTGAGTGATAATTTCATTTACCACTCGCCACTTACCAATTACCACAATGTCAGACAAAGTTGATGTACTCGTAATCGGCGCGGGGTTGGCGGGACTGGCAACCGCGTATCATCTCGCGGACGCGGGCATCGAAACCATCGTCGTCGAACGCGGCGATTATCCCGGCAGTAAAAATGTAACGGGCGGGCGATTGTATCTCAATCCGGTCCGCCCGTTTTTTCCGGCGGATTTTTGGAACGATGCGCCGTTCGAGCGCGCGGTCGTCAAAGAAAAATTGACGATGCTCTCCGCACGCGCCGGGACGACCGTCGAATTTTCGTCCGACGCGTTGCGCGCCGAACCGTGCCACAGTTGCACGATTCTGCGCGCCAAGTTCGACCAATGGCTCGCGGACAAGGTGAGCGAAAAAGGCGCGTTCATCATTCCGAAAAACAAAGTGGACGATTTGACCTACGGCGACGGCGGGCGCGTGATCGGTGTGAAGACGACCGATTCCGAATTGCTCGCGGATGTCGTTGTGATCGCGGATGGCGCGCTCTCGTTCATCGCGGAAAAAGCGAAACTGCGCGCGCATCGCGATCCGCATCATTACGCGCTTGGCGTCAAGGAAATCATCGAACTCCCCGCGCAAACGATTCAAGACCGGTTCGGCGTGCGCGAGGGCGAAGGCGCGGCGCAATTATTTTTCGGCGCGATCACCGATGGAATGGTCGGCGGCGGATTTTTGTACACGAATCGCGAATCCATTTCGCTCGGAATGGTCGCCGGCATTCAAGCATTGATGCACCACGAACCCAGGATCGAAGCGCCCGAGTTGATGGAAATTTTGAAAGCGCGCCCGGAAGTCGCGCCGTTGATTGACGGTGGCAACACGGTCGAGTACTCGGCGCATGTCATTCCCGAAGGCGGCGTCGCGATGCTGGCGCAACTCGTCGGCGATGGTATCCTCGTCGTCGGCGACGCGGCGGGATTTGGATTGAATCTGGGCATCACCGTGCGCGGAATGGATTTCGCGCTCGCGTCCGGCGCGCTTGCCGCGCGCGCGATCAAAGCCGCGAAAGCGCACAACGATTTCAGCGCGGCGTCGCTCGGCGCGTACGAAAACTTTTTGCGCGACAGTTTTGTCCTGCAAGATTTACAATCGTTCGGCGGAATGATGCGCGTGTTGGACAATCCGCGAATGTACACGCGTTACCCGGAAACGATCGCGAACATTTTCGAAAAAATGTTTTGGCTCGGCGAATCGCCCAAAGACAAACTCGCCGCGACCGCGCTGCGCGAAGCCCTGCGCGGTTTTGGCAATTTCGACGCGATCAAGGACGCGTTTGGATTGTTTAAGGTGTAGGGCAAATCTCCGATTTGCTATGTTGCGAACGCGAGGTAATTTGGAAAATTGCCCCACGATTTGAGAGGATCGAGTTCGATGGACAGTGTGCAAGTGCTGGATGCGCCGCCGCGATCTCTGCGAATGTCTTACGAAGAATATCAAACCTGGGCGGGCGAAGACACCATTACCGAATGGGTGAATGGCGAGGTCATTGTTCCGATGCCGCCACAGCCGAAACATCAACGCGTTTCCGATTTTCTCTTGATGCTGATGGGTTTCTTCGTCCGGCTATTTCGATTGGGCGAAGTGTTCTCTGCTCCGCTCGAAATGAAACCGACGCCGACCAGCCAAGCGCGCGAGCCGGATATTATTTTTGTCGCGTAAGAAAACCTGGGACGCGTAACCGAACAACGTCTCGCCGGTCCCGCGGATTTGATTGTCGAAGTGATTTCGGATGAAAGCGTCGCGCGCGACCGGGTGGACAAGTTTTACGAATACCAGGAAATCGGCGTGCGCGAATACTGGGTGATTGATCCGCGTCCCGGCAAAGCGCGCGCGGATTTTTGGGTGCTCGATGCGCGCGAACAATATCGCCCGGTGCCGATTGATGACGACGGCATTTATCGCTCGACCGTGATTCAAAATTTTTGGGTGCGCGTGGATTGGTTGTTGGCGGATGAATTGCCCGACCCGTTGTTGACCTTTGCCGAAATCGCGCGTTTGCCGGACCAAGTGATTCAAGTGTTGCAACGAATCAAAGCGGAAGTGCGTTAGCATTGTCATTCCGAACACAGTGAGGAATCTCCGGCGTTGCGCGCGAGACCCTTCGCTTTGCTCAGGGTGACGATGGTAGCGATTCGAAGAAAGTATGCGATTGCAGAAACTAACTTTGTTCATTCGACTTGCACTCGGATTCGTTTGGCTCGCCATTTTACAAACCAATTTTTCGCCTGCGATCCCGGTTCACGCGCAACGCGGCGCGCCGCTTTCACCGACGCGCGTTTTTCCAACCCGCACGCGCGTTTTGAATTTCGCCCAAACCGCGCGCACACAAGCCGCGAGTCCACGCCGCGCGCAAACACCCATCGCGATTCCGCTGCCCGCGCGCCCGCCCATACCATCGCGCGCGTCGCAACCAAATCCCGCGCCCGACCGCGCGCCCGCGCGTGTTCCGCGCGATGTGTCGCCCGCGCCGGAAAATAGTTTTCTCGCGCTCTACGACAACACCGCGATCATTCCGCCGGACACGATGGGCGCGGTCGGTTTGGCGCATCTCGTTACGATGCTCAACAGCGAAGTGCGAATCCAGGACAAGACCGGCGCGGTCGTCTCGACGCTCTCGCTCGACGCGTTTTGGGATCCGACTTTACCATTCGATCCGCGTGTGGTGTACGATCCGTTTCAACATCGCTGGATCGCGGTCGTCGTTGCCGGCGCGCGTTCATCGGCTTCGTCCATTTGTTTCGCGGTGTCGCAATCGAGTTCGCCGCTCGCGGGATGGAATCAAGCGTGCCTCGATGTGTCCGCGTCGAATACCCACTGGGCGGATTTTCCGGCGATCGGATTCAATAAAGATTGGATCATCGTTACCGTCAATCTCGTGCCGATCAGCAGTGGCAGTTGGCAAGGTCTGGTGTACGCGATTCACAAAACGAATTTTTACGCGGGTGCGTTCGAAGCATATTTTTGGTCGGACGCCAGCACGCCGCTCTTTATGGTACCCGCGCTGATGTACGATCATTCGCTTGATGTCGTGTACTTGATTGAAAATTACAACAGCGCGACCGGCACGTTACGCAAATCGTTGGTGAGCGGCACAGCACCGTTGAACCTGGGATTAACGACCGGCACAGCGTTCGTTACTTCCGCGCTCGGTGGATGGTCGGAGCCGGGCGGCGATGTGTTACCGCAAGCCGGTGGTTTTCGTTCGATTGACGCGATTGACGCGCGGATTCACAACGCGGTTGTTCGTACGATTGACGGCGTAACGTCGCTGTGGTGCACGAACAATATCGGCTTGCCCGCCGGTGGAGCGCCGACGCGTTACGCCGCGCAGTGGTGGCAACTCGACGCGAATCCGTACGCGGGAGTTATTTATCAACAAGGTCGCGTGCAGGATCCAACCGCGACCGTTTCGAATGGCGGGTATCATTACGCGTATCCATCGCTCGCGGTCAATCGCGCTGGCGATATGCTGATTGGGTTCTCGCGATTTTCCGCGTTCGAGTTCGCGTCCGCCGCGTATGCGTTGCGCTACAACTTTGATCCCGCGAACACGACGCGCGATCCCATCGTGTTCAAAACCGGCGAAGGGTATTACGAAAAAACTTTTGGCAAAGGGAGCAATCGCTGGGGCGATTATAGCGCGACGGCGGTGGATCCGCTGAGCGATATAAATTTTTGGACGATCCAGGAATATGCCGGGACGCCGATTGGATTCGGCGATGGCGCGGGACGGTGGGGGACGTGGTGGGGTTTTTTGAAATTGACGCCGACGATTCCGTCGGTTCATTTCTTTCCGCAAATTAGCAAGGAGCCGTAAATGGCAGTGAACATCAAACCGAAACTGGGTCTCAACGCGTACAAAGTGGACGCGACGAGTCACATCGCGATCAATCACGAAATTTGCAAAACGGAATGCGCGATTAAATTTTGCGCGTTTGTTTGTCCCGCGCGCGTCTACACACTCGGCGCGGATGAGTTGATTCACATCGAACACGATGGCTGTCTTGAATGTGGCACATGTGTAATCGCGTGTCGAAGCGACGCGCTATCCTGGCATTACCCCACGGCGGGGCAGGGCGTGCAGTACCGCTTTGGATGATTTTCGGTTGCGCGGCTGAATCGGAAATCAAAAATCAAAAATGAGGAAAAATGGACATTATCGTTTGTCTCAAGCAGGTTGCTGATCTACAACAAATTCGCATCAAGCGCGAAACGCGCGAGCCGGTGTTGGAAGGCGCGCCGTTCATCTTCGGTCAGTTTGAAAAGAACGCGCTCGAAGCCGCGGTGCGACTCAAAGAAAAAAATGGCGGCAAGGTGATCGCGCTCGCGCTCGGCAACGCGAAAATCAAGGACACGATCATCGAAGCGCTCGCGATGGGCGCGGACGAAGCCGTGATCATTCCCGATCCCGCGCTCGCGGCGAGCGGCTCGGCGAATGTCGCGCGCGCGCTCGCCGCCGCGATTCGCAAGCTCGGCAAGTACGATTTGATTTTGATGGGCGAAGGATCGGCGGACAATTATTCCGGGCAGATCATCGGCCGCGTCGCGGAACTGCTCGACATTCCGCAAATTACCTACGTGCGCGAATTGAGCGTCGAGGGTAATCGTGTGCGCGCGACGCGCGATCTCGAAGACGCGCTTCAAGTCGTCGAAGCCGATTTGCCCGCGCTCGTGTCCGCGACGAGTGAACTCAACACGCCGCGCCTGCCGCCGCTCACCGCGATTTTGAAAGCATCCAAAAAACCGATCGCGACTTGGTCGGCGAACGATCTCGGAGTGAGCGCGCGCGCGAACGCCGTGACCACGTTGAGCAATCTCGCGCCGCAACAAGAACGCAAACAAGTTTTGTTCGAAGGCGATGTCGCCAAAGCGGTGGATGAGTTGGTCAAGCAGTTGCAAAAAGAAGGCGTCGCGTAATTTTCGATTTTCGATTTCTGATTTTCGATTTGATGGTCTGGGCAATATGCGCCGACGTAGGGAACGCTCGCCGTAGCGTTCTGTTCGGTGCCCGACAATCGAAAATCGCAAATCAAAAATCGAAAATGAGGTAACAATGGCAAACATCCTGGTTTTTTCTGAACAAGCGCCGGTCGCGTTTGAATTGCTAAGCAAGGCGCGTGAGTTGGGCGTGGCGAGCGCGGCGATCCTGAGCGGAGTCGAAGGATCGAACGCGCCGGATTATTCCACGTACGGCGCGCTAAAAGTTTTTGTCGGCGCGGACGCGCGGCTGGAAAATTTTTTCGCCGAAGCGTACGCGGACGCGCTCGCGCAAATCGCGGAGCAGAGCGGGGCACAAATCATCTTGATCGGCTCGACGAAACGCGGCAAGGAACTCGCGGGACGGCTCGCGCAAAAGTTGGATTGCGGCGCGGTTACGGACGCCATCGGCTTGGTTACACAAGACGGAAGAATTGCCGTGCAACGGTACGCGCTCGGCGGCAACACCATCGCGACCGATGTGATCGCGACCGAACGCCAAGTGATCGCGGTGATGCCAAAAACTTTTGAAGCGACGCCACAACCCGCGTCCGGCGAAACGGTGCGCGTTGAGTTACAACTGCGCGAGCCGCGCGTCAAAATCGTCGAACGCAACCCCAAAGCCGCCGCGACCGCGAACATCGAAAGCGCGGAAACGCTCGTCGTTGTCGGCAAAGGTTTCGCCAAGCAAGACGATCTCGCGCTCGCCAACACACTCGCGCAAAAACTGAACGCCGAAGTCGCCTGCTCGCGCACGCTCTCCGCGGATTTTCACTGGCTCGCGGAAGAGCGCATGATCGGCATCAGCGGGAAAAAATGCAAACCACGTTTGATGATCTCGATTGGCATATCGGGACAAATTCAACACACGGTCGGCATCCTGGGATCGAAAATCATCGTCGCGATCAACAAGGACAAATCCGCGCCGATATTCAAAATCGCGGATTATGGCATCGTCGGCGACTTGTATCAAGTTTTGCCCAAGTTGACGGAACGCATTGGAACATCGTGAACATGTATTTTTCGCGCCGCTTGCAAACACTTGTTTGTAAAGGCGCGAATTTTTTTGCACGGATGCGATGATACTTGGCGGTGCGATGTGGACGCCAAAGCCGAGTTGAGCAAATGGCGTAACCGACCGTGATCACGCGTGGCGTGGCACGGTCGTTTTATTCGAGTGGTTGCCTGCGCGCGGAAGGTGGGATAGGGTATGGATCAACCGATTCTAGCAATTGCTCACGCGTCGCCGCGACGATTGTTCGCGTTGACGACGATAACGATCTTTGTCGCCGAAGCATTCGTGATGTTTTTGTTGAATATGCTACCACCGCTCCCGGCGGTGATCGAGGGTGTGTTCGACGCGTTGCTCTTGAGCGTAATGACCGCGGTCACGCTCTACTTTTTTTTGTATCGTCCGTTGAAAATTCAAAACACCGAGCGCCTGCGCGCCGAAGTATTGGCGGATGAAAAACGTCGCCACGCGGACGAGTTGAAAGCGATCTTTAACGCGATTACCGATATGGTCATCGTGTCGGATGAAACGGGCAAACCGATTCGTTCCAACCCGGCGGTCATCGCCGCGATGGGTTTCGATCCGGTCGGACTGCCGAGAGAAGCGCTCGTGCAAAAGTTTTCGACGCAACATTCCGACGGCACGCCGATGATGCCGGACGAATTGCCGACGACGCGCGCGGCGCGCGGCGAAACGGTCGCGGGCGAACGAATGTTGTTTACGAACGCGCATGGGCGTACGCAAACGGTTTTGATTTCCGCATCGCCCTTGTGGACGGACACGCGCGTCTCCGGCACGGTAACGGTCGCGCACGATATTACACAACTTGAAAAGTTGACGGCGGAGTTGCGCGCCGCGCTTGTTGAGTGGCAACAACGCCAAGCCGAGGTCGCCGCGTTGTTGACGGCGGCGCGCGCGATTCTCGAACATCGCGAATTTAAAGATGCGTCGCGCGAAATTTTCCAAGCATGCAAACAACTGATCGGCGCGCAAGTCGGTTACGTCGCGGTGCTGGCGGAAAATCGACGCGAAGCGGTGGACGCGTATATGGATCCGGGCGCGCAAGGATGCGGCGTGGATCCGACGCTCACGATGCCGATTCGCGGTATGCGCGAGCAAGTCTGTTTGACCAGGCGCGCGCAATTCGATAACGATTTTCCCGCGAGCGAATTTGTCGCGCTGGTGCCGTCGGGACATTCGACGTTGGAAAATGTGATGGTCGCGCCGTTGACGTTGGGCGACCAGGTCCTTGGCATCATTGGGATGGGCAACAAGCCCGGCGGGTTCAACGATCACGACGCGCAAATGGCGACCGCCTTCGGCGAGCTCGCGGTGATCGCGTTGCAAAACAGCAAGAACCTGGACGCGTTGCATCAGGCGCGCGCTCATTTGGAAACACGCGTGCTAGAACGCACCGCGGAACTCGCCGAATCGTATCGCGCGGAATATGAGGCGCGCCGCGTCGCGGAAACGTTGTACATCGCGAATCTCGCGCTGACGCAATCGCTCGATCTTGATACGGTTTTGGAATCGCTGTTGGACTATCTCGTGCGGCTCGTGCCGTACGACAGCGCGAACGTGATGTTGTTCGAAAGCGAAACACGCCTCGCGGTGCGCGCCACGCGCGGGTATAACGTTCAAAGCTCCGCCTCCCAGGTTCGCGGGTTGACGTTCGATACGAGCGCGAACGCGATTTTGCGCGCGCTGGTTGATCAGCGGCGCGGAGTTTTGATTGCGAACACGGCGCAAGAAAAAAATTGGGAACGCAAACCGGACGGCGAGTTCGTGCAAAGTTGGATCGGCATTCCGCTTGTTGCAGCCGGCAAGGTGATCGGTTTGTTTTCGTTGGACAAGGCGGTGCCGGAATTTTTTACCGACGAGCATGTGCGGATGGCGGAATCGCTCGCGCCGCAAGCCGCGGTCGCGATTCAAAACGCGTGGCTGTTCGAGCAAGTGCGCGCCGGGCGCGAACGATTGCAAATGTTGTCGCGTCAACTCGTCCAGGTGCAAGAGAGCGAGCGGCTCAGCATCGCGCGCGAATTGCACGACGAAACCGCGCAGACGCTCACGTCGTTGATGTTAGATTTGCGCTTGCTCGAACAAGGCGCGGACGATGCGACTGCGACGCGCGCGCGCGTAACCGACATCAAGGCGACGACCGAAAACGTTTTGGAAAGTTTGCATCGGCTCGCCGCCGATCTACGCCCCGTGTCGCTCGATCATCTCGGTTTGGTTGCGGCGTTGCGGCAGTACATCGAAACGTTGAATCACAAACACACGACGCGCATTTTGTACGAAACGGTCGGCATCGAAAACCTGCGTTTGCATTCATCCGTCGAGACCGCGCTCTATCGCGTCGCGCAAGAAGCGTTGGCGAACGCGTTGCGCCACGCGCGCGCGTCGCAAATTGATGTGTTGCTCGAACGGCGCGGCAACGCGATTGTCCTGGTCGTCGAAGACAATGGGATCGGTTTCGATATTGATCAAGCGATGGAACGTGGGCGGTTGGGTTTGCTGGGAATGAAAGAACGTGTCGAAATGTTGGGCGGCGTGTTGACGTTGGAAGGACGTGTGGGCAAAGGCACGACGATCAATGTGGAGGTACCGTATGCCGATTCGATTGTTGATCGCGGATGATCACGGCGTGTTGCGCGCGGGCTTGCGAGTGCTGTTGAGCGCGGCGCAAAATGTTTTGGTGATCGGCGAAGCGGAGGACGGCGCGCGTGTGCTCGAGCTGGCGCGCCAAACGCGCCCCGACCTGGTTTTGTTGGATATGAGTATGCCGGGACCGGATTCGATCACGGTCACGCGGCAACTAAAAGAATTTTCGCCGGAGACGCGCGTGCTTATTCTCACGCTCCACGAGGACGCGATGCTCGCGCGCGAAGCGATTCATGCCGGCGCGTCCGGCTATATCATCAAACGCGCGGCGGAATCGGAATTGCTCAGCGCGATCGAAATCGTGATGCGCGGCGAACTCTATGTGCATCCCGCGCTCGCGCGCGCGCTGTTCAGCGAAGAGCCGCCCACCGCCGCGCGCGCGGACACCGGCGAGGCGCTCTCGCAACGCGAACTCGATGTAATCCGTTTAATCGCGCAAGGACACACGAATCGGCAAATCGCAGATCAATTATTTTTGAGCGTGCGAACGGTCGAGGGCTATCGCGCGAATTTGATGGACAAACTCGGCTTGCACAGTCGCGTCGAATTGGTGCGCTATGCGCGCGATAAAGGGTTGATTGATTGAGCGAAAAACAGAACCCCGTTTTCCGCCGAAGGCGAGAAAACGGGGTTCTGTTTGTTTGCGAGTGCCCGTGCGTTCACAACTCCGTTCCCGTACAAAGTACGGGGGCGGAGTTGTATTTTTACCGGAAAAATCACGCGGCGCGCGCGAGGCACAATTCGCAATTTCTACGCTAAGCGGATTTCTGATTTTTGCTATAATTTTCGCAAGTAAGTTGAACGTGTTCCTCAAGGGCGAATGAAAAATGCTGGCGAGGATGTCGCCGATGGAGGCGACGGGCAGATGGATGCTGTGAACTCGCGCCGCGCATATTTGGTCGCCTGGGGCAAGAGGGAGCAAATGGCGAAACCGACCACTGGACTTGGTCGGTTTTTGTTTTGTCGCTCTGGCGTCATACCGCGCGTCGCGCGAAATGACGCATCCTGAAATTTTCAACCTTGGAGATGGGATGCCATTGCAGTCTGCAGTTTTGCCAATGTTGCCGATCGAAACAGCGCGCGCCGCGCGCGCGACGTACGAGCCGTCGTCGTTGCTCTTGCTCGTCGGCGAACACCTGGATGCGATTCTCGCGAATGTGGATTTTCAATTTTTGTATCGCGCGGACGAACGCGTCGCTTCTACTCCCGCACTTTTGGCGGTGATGACGATTTTACAATTTATTGAAGACTGGGCGGATCGCGAGGTCGCGTATGCCATTCGCACGCGCACCGATTGGAAATTCGCGTTTCATTTGCCGCTCGATCATCTTGGTGTGGAGGAGCCGTTACTCGGCGATTTTCGCAAACGCGTTCTACGCGATCCGCGCGGGCTCGCGATGTTCGACCGCATCTTGAATCGTTTTGTGACTTTGGGCACTGCGGTTGAAGCGAACAGAAATCAATCGAATGATGCGGCAAGCATTGTCCGCGCGGTGCAGGTGCGGAATGATCTTGAGATTGCCGGCGACACGCTGAGGATTGCCATCGAAGCGTTGACCGCGTACTGGCCCGATTGGATGCGTGATATCGCGCTTCCGCATTGGTACGAACGTTACAGCGCCCAATTCCCGGCATTTCGTCTGCCGCGTGCCATCGCGAGCCGCGCGGCAATGCTTGTCACGATTGAGAATGACGGGCGTTATCTGCTTCAAGCCATTCATCAACGGGATGCCCCGGCGTTGGCGGCATCCTTGACCGAGATTCAGCGACTGGAAATCGTTTGGCATAGTGAGTTGCCACAAAGTTGAGCGTTACGCGCCACACAAGGAGGTGAAAAATTGCCGAAGTCCAACGTATCGGTTTAACTGAAAATAAATCACGCGGAAATGTCCGGCGGAAACGCAGCGTGACATCCGCCATTCAACATGGGAGGAGAATTGTTCCATGTTCAATCGAAGATTCTTGAAATTGCTTGCCCTAGTCCTGGCAATTGCTGGTCTTCTCTTCTTGGGCGGCGGCGAAGCGAATGCGCAAAAGCCAACGCCACCCTTTTTGAAAAAGGGCAGAATCAAACAAGCCGACCGCCAAGCCGCCGCCAAAAATGCCGCGACCAAAGGTCTTAAACTAACAGCCAACGCGGCTCTGGTCACGGATCCGGCGACGGGGAATCTTGTCCCGGATTATTTTGGTTCCGACCCGAACTGGGCGTATAGCCCGTTGCCGACGGTGAATCCAGATGGAAGTGTTGTCCCCGGCACTGGCATCGTCAAGTTCGTTGACAGTCTCAATGCTCAGCAGGGCGTCTATGGACTCACGCTTGCAAGTGGATCACCTTGCACCATTTCTGGTCAAGCCGCTCGGTGTTACGAAATCCATCTGCAACAGTATCAAGTGCAGGTACTCCCCGCGCCTTTGCCCCCAACCACAATTCGCGGTTATGTGGAAAAGCTGAACGGTAGCTTCGGACCGAAAACCTATCTCGGTGCCACCATCGTCGCCAATCGCGATGTGCCGGTGCGCATCACGTTCTACAACGACCTGCCCACTGGCGCGGGTGGTAATCTGTTCATCCCGGTGGATACCACATATATGGGCGCAGGAACTGGTCCAAATGCTCCGGCAGGAGCCATGGGTACCGCTTGCCAGGCGACGCCCAAGCCAACTTGGTGTTTTACCGAAAATCGCGCCACCTTGCACTTGCACGGCGGCACGACTCCATGGATCAGCGATGGCACTCCGCATCAATGGATCACTCCCGCTGGTGAGAACACGCAATACCCGCAAGGTGTCAGTGTTCAGAACGTGCCGGATATGAACACCTGCGGTGCCGCGAACGATGGATGCCAAACATTCTTCTACAGCAACGAGCAGAGCGCGCGCTTGATGTTCTATCATGATCACGCGTACGGCATCACCCGCGTGAACGTTTATGCTGGCGAAGCCGCGGGCTACTTGCTGAATGATCCAAACACGACGCGTGACCCGATTACTCCACAGTACGGCATCGGTATCCCGTTGGTAATCCAAGACAAGACGTTTGTGGATGCCAGCACAGTCCTTCAAACGGACCCGACTTGGAACTGGGGCACGGGCGCAGTCGTCAATGGCAGACGGACACCCGTCACTGGCGATCTGTGGTATCCGCACGTCTACATGCCGAATCAGAATCCGTACGATGTCTCCGGCGCAAACGCGATGGGTCGCTGGGATTACGGTCCCTGGTTCTGGCCTCCCTTTACGAATCTCCAGTTCGGACCGATTCCGAATCCCTATTGTCTGCCAACACCTCCCGCGAGCGCGACGGCAACGACCTGGGACTGTAGTGCCGCGCCTTGGGAAGCGCCATTCATGCCCGCGATCCCCAATCCATCTGGCGTGCCTGAAGCATTCATGGACACTATGATCGTCAACGGCAAGGCATATCCCACGCTGGATGTTCCCGCAGGCGTGGTTCGCTTACGCATCTTGAGCGCAGCGAATGATCGTTTCTTGAACCTGTCGCTGTGGGTCGCTGATGATACGACTGTCTATCCCACCGGCTATGTCGGTACAAGATCGGATGGTACTCCTATTGGTCCCACCGAAGTCAAGATGGTACCGTGGAACTCGTCCCAGAACCTGCTTACTCCATTCCCAACTTGGTGGTATGACGGTAGCGTACCGAATCCGTTCGATGATCGCGTGGGTGGCGTGCCTGATCCAGCTCGGCGCGGTCCGGCGATGATCCAGATCGGTACCGAAGGTGGTTTCTTGCCCGGTCCGGCAGTGATCAAGAACCAACCCGTCAACTATGTGATGAACAAGCGCGACATCACGGTCGGCAACATTGCGCCGAATCAACACTCGCTCTACTTGGGTGGAGCAGAACGCGCGGATGTGCTCGTCGACTTTTCCAACTTTGCCGGCAAGACCCTGATCCTCTACAACGATTCTCCCGCGCCGGTGCCAGCGGCTGATCCTCGCCTCGATTACTTTACCGGTAATCCAGACCAGACTGCGACCGGTGGCGCACCATCGACTTTGCCCGGCTATGGTCCCAACACCCGCACCGTCATGCAAATCCGGGTTGGTGGCAGCGGTGGCACTGCACCTGTTGATGATGTCAACCAAACCTTGGTGAACAATTTGAACACCATCTTGCCCGCCGCTTTTGCCGCGTCGCAAGATACACTCATCCGACCGCAAGCCGCGTACAACAGCGTCTATGGTACCAGCATCTTAACGAACGATGCAACCCAGTACGTCAAGATTTCGGATACGACTCATAGCTTCAAGCCCTATGGTTCGGTCACAGCGGCTCTGGCGAAACTGCAACCCAAAGCCATCATCGAGGACTTTACGATGGACTATGGGCGGATGAACGCTATCCTGGGGAATGAAATTCCAAACACCAACGTTACCAACCAAACATCGATCATCCAAGCGTACATTGACCCGCCGGTTGAGTTGCTCAAGGTATCAACCAGTCAAAACGTCCAAGTATCACCGCAGGGAACGCTAGCGGATGGCACTCAACTCTGGAAGATTACGCATAACGGCGTGGACACGCACGTCATCCACACTCACATGTTCGTGATGCAGATCATCAACCGGGTTGGCTGGGATGGCGCGATCAGAGGACCTGAGGCGAATGAGACTGGTTGGAAAGATACCGTCCGCATGAATCCGTTGGAAGACATCATCGTGGCGGTGAGACCAATCAAACTGACGAACGTGCCCTTCAAACTGCCCAATAGCATCCGACCGCTGGATGTGACCATGCCGCTTGGCTCTACCACAGGGTTCACGAATGTTGACCCCAATGGCAACCCGGTAACTCCGGCAATCACTAACCAGTTGGTCAATTTTGGCTGGGAATACGTCTACCATTGCCATATCCTGGGACACGAAGAGAACGACATGATGCGTCCGGTTGTCGTGGGCGTTCCGCCCGAACCGCCTTCCGGTTTGACTGCCGCGTTGGTCGGAGGCGCGGTTAAGTTAACTTGGATGGACAACTCCCTGAATGAAACTCAATGGATCATTCAGCGAAAGAGTGGCACGGCGACTACATTCACAACCCTTGCCACGATCAATTCGACGACGCAGGGTATCACGGGTACCGTGGGGACCTACACTGATACAACCTACAAAGCGAACGGGATACCGTACTCCTACCAGGTGATCGCGCGCGATAAACTCGGAAGTACAAAGAATTCGAACTTTACCACCGCGATATCGGCGGGCTATCCAGTTATGGATGTTGACTCGGCATTCTCAAACATCGTCGGTCCGCCACTCGGCACAACAGTCTTAACGGTCAGTCAAGCCGCTCCGACAAAATCGCCGGTTGTGCTTAATTGGACGTATACACCCAACGGTGCCGCTCCCACGGGCTATACGCTCCAACGTGCAAAGAACAGTACCTTTACCTCAGGGCTGACGACGTTCAAGCTTGGAAACGTAACGTCATACTCTGACAAGGATACCACAGCTGGCACACTCTATTACTATCGCGTCATGCCGACCAACTTCCTGGGTAACGGTAGTTGGTCAAACACGGTAAGCATTACACCACACCAGTAGTACATGTTGTTGATTGGGGAGGGAGCAATCCCTCCCCATATCGAGTGATTTTTCGCATCAAGTAATTGCTTGGCATTTGAGATTGGAAAGGGAACTCTATGCTGGCTAAAACTATCAAGACAACCTTATTTTTCACGACTGCTTTACTTGTATCTTTTGTTTATTCTTCCGTAGCCAGCGCAAGACCAAGCAATGCGCCAACTGCTATCGTGTATAGCCAACCCCCCAATCCAAGCGGTGGGCTTTATCCATCTTCCTACCTGACACCTAATGGTAGCACAGATGATGCATACGTCTGGGATAATTTTACGCTTCCTTCCACCTACGCCATCACCGACATTCAATGGCGGGGTGGATATGATCCGCTCAAATTTGGTTCAGGCGGACCGGTGGTCGATTTTATTGTCGCCATTTATCCTTCGACAGCGAACGGCACACAACCAGATGTCGTCAATCCGCCTTTAGTACAATACCATACCAGCGGCAACGCCGGTGAGACTTTTGCCGGGATGTTTGGCGGGATTGCGATGTACGATTATCAATACACCCTGCCGATTCCATTTACAGCTACGCAAGCCATCAAGTATTGGGTCCAGATCGAAGCGATTCAATTAGGCGTCTTGCCCAGTCCATTGCCGGACTGGGGCATTGCGGTGGGAACCGGCGGCGATGGCTGGTATTTTCGGCGAATCCATGTGAATGTTGGCGACATTTACCAAATTGTTCCCGGCGATGCGGCGTTCACGCTGTTAGGACCGGTAGGACCAATTAACACACCAACCAACACGCCGACCAGCACGCGAACGAACACAGCAACGAACACGCCAGCCAACACACCGACGAACACAGCAACGAGCACGCCGACCAACACACCGACGAATACAGCAACGAACACGCCAACCAATACGCCGACGAACACACCGACCAACACGCCGACCAGCACACGAACGAACACTTCGACCAGTACGCCAACCAGCACAGCAACCAATACGCCGACCAGCACGCGAACGAACACACCGACCAATACACCAATTAGTACGCCAGCAAGCACACCGACCAATACACCAACTAGTACGCCAACAAGCGCACCGACCAATACACCAACTAGTACACCAACAAGCACACCGACTAATACGCCACTCGATATATTTTTGCCACTTGTCAGCAAATTTGGCTAATCGCTCGGCAATGGCACGATTGATCCTTCCAACGCAAAGGGTAGTGTCTCTTTCCATTTTGGGGTAATGACTATAGGCAACCATCCTACGTATCGAGGTATTCTGGCATATCTTGACAGCGAAAAGAATCAACTCTTAAAGGGAGTTTCGTTTGATACGTTAGGAATTAACAGTGCCAAGCCCGGTTCACTGGCATAGCAACCGTGAACAGCATCCCAGGAAAATCATTTCCAGTTGCTTGGAATCCATGTCTTGCGAGGAATAATTAATGAACAACAAACAATCTACAATTTTAACCATCCTGATTCTTCTTATTACCGTCACTAATGGTTTGTCTATTGCAGAACCGGTGCTTGCGTTTATTCCCACCATAGCGACAGGGACACCGACACTCTCATCCACTTTGGTCACAGCACAAAATGTGACCTCTACTGTGACAGCGACGGTAACGAGACTTGCATCAACTGCTGCACCTACGGCGGCTGTACCTTCAGCTACACCCACGAGAACGGCAACTAAAACCAGCACATCGGTCATTACGAATACGGTTGTTGCAACGGCAACCCCTACTGATGACAACACCGAAGTCATTATCGATTTGACTCTTGGTACACCCCAGCCGCCGATTACGTCGCTTGACGATCCGACGCCGACTCCAAAGGTGGTGCCAACGTATTTTTCCTTCCCGTGGTCTGTTTATAAACCCAAGTCTGGTACGACCAGGAATTCCATTGCTACAGCGACTCCGCGGAATTTGCTCGCAAATGCCAAGTCAACTCCATCGGTTGTGGCGAAAACCGGGACACCTGTTACAACGCCGTTGCCACGAAGTACACATGTTAGTGTTCCAAGCGGATCGTTACTGTTAGCCAATCCTTTGAGCGGATCAACACCGACGCGTATCGCCATGGCGCAAGGTAATCCAGACATTCAAATTATCGAGAGCCAAACATCCGACACAATTGATACCACAGAGCAAGTTCAACAGGATAGTTCATACTTTGTCCGCCAATTGGCTAAAGTGGGAATCATTTTTGTTATCGGTGGATTGCTCTTGGGTTCAGGTGTGTTGAGTATCACCGCGCTATTTTTTGTATGGCGAACGTACTTTCGCTGATAGGGTTTTAGAGTTGGCGTACAATCATCGAAATGAAACGCCGTGTCGAATGACCCTTGCCGCCGCCGATCTGGAGATGGACATCGGTCGAAGACAATCCCGACGATTTCGAATAGATGAGCAGAAACCCGTTTGCTCGCCTTCGGCGGCAAACGGGTTTCTTGATTGATTGGCATAGTCGTTCCAAAAAATTGCATTTCGCCCAAACCTATGCTAAAATCCGCGCCAACATCATAGCGGTTCGCTTGCGGTTGGAACAACGGTGTTCGACCGAATTTGCATTTTTAGCAACGATTAAATCTTCAAGGAGGAGAGGTCAATGAATCTGGTATGGATTGTGCCGGTGTCCGGCGCGCTCGCGCTCGCGTTCGTCGCGTACCTCGCGTGGGATGTGTTGCGCCGCGATCGCGGCACCAAAGAAATGCAAGAAGTCGCCGCGACGATTTTTGAAGGCGCGGTGGCATTTATCAAACGGCAGTATTTGACGATTGCGATTTTGGCGATTGTCGCCGCCGTCATCATCGGCGTCCTGGTTT
>Ga0233425_10004321_pt1 | contig 24065 bp, 16 predicted proteins | sample Watercolumn_Towu_2_FD_181712 | JGI IMG/M metagenome (GOLD analysis project Ga0233425, IMG submission 181712) | Freshwater microbial communities from Lake Towuti, South Sulawesi, Indonesia - Watercolumn_Towuti2014_140_MG | ecosystem: Environmental > Aquatic > Freshwater > Lake | place... | reverse complement strand
CGAGAAAAAAATATCTGAAGTCTTTTGAGGAGGGGGTTCGGGGGAGGAACTTTTCTTCAGAAAAGTTCCTCCCCCGTGATCCCTCACTCCTGCGGCTGCGGCTCCGGCGGGGCCTGTTGGATCTGGATGGTGTAGTCGATCTGGCGCCGATCCTCGTCCCCGCGCGGGAACGACGACTGAGCGAGCGAGAGGGTGAGGCACGAGCCGAGGATGTCGTCCGGCGGGTTGACGTTCAGGCCCACGAGGTCGCCGTCGCTTGCGATCACGAGCGTGATGCGGATCTCCCGCAGATCGCCCTCCCGGCGGAGCGCGGACTGTATGCAGGGTCTGATGCGATCGCGCGCGTCCTGCATGACCTCGGCGATCTGCTCGGCGGGCACGGTGCCCGCGCCAGAAGCCTCGCCGCCGGCCGCATCGGGTGCGGCAGGGGGCGCGAGCGCCGCCTCGATGCCGTCCACCAGGGCCGGCAGCGTGCGGGGCTGCTGGGCGAGAGCGGCGATCGCCTGGCGGTCGTCGTCCGCGCCGTGCCGCCCGATCGCCCTCACGAGCTCGAGGAGCGGCTCCTCGCGTCCACGGAACTCCCTGTCAGCGCGGTACCGGATCACGAACCGCTTGAGCCTCGGCACCATGCCCGGGTTGCCCAGCTCGGTCAGGGCCGCGGCGATCGGCGCCAGATCCTCGAACGGAGTCTCGGGGTCTTCGAGGTGGTCGAGGAGCCGCGGGACGGCGGCCTCGTTGCGCATGTACAGCGCTGCCCCGGCGATGACGCCCACGGGCGGGGCCTCGCGCGATTCGAGGAAGTCGTAGTGTTCTTCCAGGGCCTCGTTGAGGTACTCGGCGCCCGCCTGGCGGGTGCGGAGCACGATCGCAGCGTCGTCCCGGATCGGCACCGGCACGCGGCGCTGCCGACAGATCTCGATCAAGCTCCGAGTGACCTCGGCATCGGGGATCGACGCGAGCACCGACAGCGCGAACCTCCGGGCGGGTGTGAGCCGGGCGTCGGGGTCGAAGACGATCTCGACGAGCTGGTCCCTCACGGAGTCAGTCCGAGGTGTCTCCACCGCATCACCGTCGCCCCGCGGCAGCGAGGCGACGTCGAACGCCGCGCTCGCCACGGCCACGCCCAGGCTCACCCGGTGCGTGATCCTGCCGGTCGACGCCTCGAGCGCAACGAGGGCTCCCCCGGCGTCCAGCGCGAGCACGCCGCCGGGCACGACGGTCGCCGCCTCGACGTCTCGCGGGAGCGACCTGGCCCACTGCACCTCCCCGGTCCGGGCGTCGAACGCGAACACGATGCGGAAGTAGAGGAAGTACACCTTGTCGTCCACGAGGCGGACCTCGTCCCCCGTCTCCGGGCCGCCACGCCACAGGAACCGGATCTTGTTCCGCGCGTTCCGGCCGCCCGTGCTTCCGAGGAACCCGTCGGCCGCGAAGCCCGACGTGCTCGGCGTGTTCGCGACCAGCGGCTCGTATACGCTCGCCTCGTCGCGCAGGCCGGTCGCGGCTCGCTCGTCGAACCGGTACGCGGCGTTCGAACCGAAGAACACACCCTCGGGACCGGCGGTGACGAAGCTGTACACGTCGTCGCGCGAGAGGAGCCTGGCCACCTCCTGCCCGGTCGCTCCGTCGAGAGCAGAGAGGCTGTGGCGATCCCAGGGGATGAAGACGACTCCCCCCGCGGCCGCCGGGGCGCCGATCTGGAACTTGACCGGGCCCAGGGTCCAGCGAACGCGCCCGCTCCGGGCATCGACCGCGATGGTCTTGCCCTCTCGATACGAGCTGCTCCGCTGCCCCGCGGTCGAGAACGAGAGCACCGCCACGTCTCCGTCGATCGCGGCGCCCATGTAGTCCATGAGCTCCGCCCGCCGCTGCCACAGCTCGGAACCGTCGCGTGCCGAGAGGCCGAGCACGGAACGTCCGGACTTCACGACGACCGCCGGGCCCCCGACCACGAGGTCCGACTCCGCGCGCACGTTGCTCTGCCAGATCCGCTCGCCGGACGTCGCGTCGAACGCGGCGATCCCTCCCGGCTCGCCATCGATCGCCACGACGACCATCGGCCGCCCCGTCTCGTTCGCCGGTCCGCTCGGGAGCGCGGGCGCCGGAAGCCGATCCACCACCGATCTGACGTGCTGCGGCTGGTTGTCCGGGAAGTTGGTCCTGAAGGTCGCCGAGCCGCCGCACCCGGCGAGGGCGGCGCACACGAACACGAATGATGAATGATGAATGATGAATGATGAATGATGAATCAAAAATCGAGACATCGAACCTCCAAGAGGACGCAATCGTTCGTGCTGCGCGTTGTCCGTCCGGATTCAAGCTCCCATATATTCCACGACTCCTTCAGTCCCCTACACCAGACATCCGAGGAGAATCCCTACAATCCTGTCGTTGCCCGATTCATCATTCATCATTCATCATTCATCATTCATCATTCATCATTCATCATTCATCATTCATCATTCATCATTCATCACTCATCACTTCACTCAGGCAGCTCGTCGGGATACTGGTCCGGGTACTCCGTCGGAGGCGGCGCCCCAGCGTCGGGCGTCGTGACCGCCGAGGGCGGGGGCGGTCCCCACCCGCCCGGTTGCACGGGCGGCGGCGGCGTGGGCTCCTGCGGCGGAGGCTCGGGCGCTCTGGGCCGGCTGAGGATCACTCCGAACCGCGCCCGTTGCCGGTAGGCGCGGATGCAGGGGAACCGGACCGCCTCGAGCTGCGGCCGCAGGCACTCCATCAGCTCGGTGCTCTGCGGGATGACGTCCCAGTTGATGCCCGTGCCCTGGTCCGTGATCAGGAAGACGATCCTGACCTGGCCCGCCTCGGGGTTGCGCTCCATCTCCGCCATGAAGCAGTCGCGCAGCCCGGCGGCGTTGGCGCGCATGACCTCGTTGATCTCGTCCTGCGTGAGCTCGTAGTGCTCGGTCCGCTGCTGGGCGCAGACCTGCTCCGGTGTCGGGCCCGTGTCCTCGGGCACCTCGGGCGTCACGGGGGTCTCCGGCTGCGCCGCGGCCTCGAGCGCAGCGAACGACGCCGTGATGTGCTCACGCAGCGGACCGAGGGTCTGCGGGTCGTTCCGCATTCGCTCGAGGAGCTCTCGCTCCGTGATGTCGCCGTGGCGCAGGAGTCCGTCGACGATGACACCGAGCGCCTCGACACCCTGCGCGAACGCGCTGTCCTTGTGATACCGGACGAGGAAGTCGCGCAGCGGGCCGACCACGCTGGCGTCGCCGAGCGCGACGATCGCCGCGACCACCTCGCGGAGGTCGGTGAGCGACGTCTCGTGGTCCATCATGTGCTCGAGCAGCGCGGGCACGGCGTCGCTCGCGCTCATCCGGACCAGCGTGGGCGCCACGATGTTGAGCGGGACGGTCTGCGACTGCGCGAGGAAGTCGTTGTGGATGGAGAGCGCATCGATGAGGAACGCGGCGCCCGTCTCGCGCCCGGCCAGCGCCTGAGCCGCCGCCTCCCGGAGCTGCACCGGAACGCCTTCCCGCGACGCGACCTGCAAGAGGTCCTGCGTGACCTCGGGGTCCTCGACCGTCGTCAGGAGGTGGAGCGCATAGGTCCGCACGGGCAGGAGCCTGTTGTCGGGGTCGAAGATGATCTCCTGGAGCCGCTGCCGCACGTTCGGCGGCTCGGGGATGACGCGCGCGGGCGGCTGGAACCCGCCCATGCTGAACGTCACCGACCTGATCCTGACCCCGAGCTCGGCCGACCACTCGACGCTCCCGGACTCGGCGCCCACGAACGTGAGCACGCCGTGCCGCCCCATGAGGAAGATGCCGCCCGGCGCGACGTCCACGCCCTCGACGTCCTCGTTGAACCGGTAGGCCCAGCGGAGCTGGCCCGACTGCGAGTCGAAGGCGAGGATGAACCGGAAGTACAGGAGGTAGATCGCGTTGTCGGTCATCGCGAACTGGGACGCGTCCGCGGTCGGAACGGCCTGCCAGTAGAACCGGATCTTGCGCATCGACAGGCTCGGGAGCTCGAAGCCGCTCAGCTCGAACTCGGGGTCGCCCGGGACGTCGGTGAGCGGCATGGCGAAGTAGGTCGCCGCGTCGCGCCGACCGTTCGGCGACCGGTCCGTGAGGCGGTAGAGCCCGCGCCCGCCGTAGAACACGCCCTCGGGGCGGGCGATGGCGAAGTTGATGACGTCGTCCAGCGACCGGAGGCGGCAGATCTCGTTCCCCGTCGTCCCGTCGAGGACGGTCATGTTCTGCCCGTCCCACGGGACGTAGACGAGGTTGTCGGCGGCCGCGGGCGCCGCGAGCAGGAACGGCACCTCGTGGACCCAGAGCGATCGGCCGCTGGCCGCTTCGAGGCAGACGATCCGGCCGTCGCGGCGCTGGACGCTGCCGAGCCGGCCCTTGCCGATCGTGACGTACGCGCGTCCGTTCTCGACGGCCGCGCCGCGGAAGGTCCAGCCCTCAGGCATGCCGTAGCGCCACCGTTCAGCGCCGGTGGCCAGGTCCCAGGCCAGGACCTCGCGGCCCACGACGAACACCACGAGGTCGTCGAGGATGAGGGGCCGGCTGGCGATCTCGCCCACCTCCCGCTCCCAGACGGTCGTGCCCGCGGAGAGGTCGTGCACGAACAGGAACGGCGGAGTCCCGAGCTTCACCGCGGCCAGGAGCGGGCGGTGCAGCCGGTTGGCCGGCTCGGTCTGTGCCCGCGGCGCCGAGATCCGGCCGAGGATGCCGGCCGTGTCCTCGGGGTTGTTGTCGCGGAACAGGTTGTCCCACGCGGACCGCCGGCGTCCGAGGAATTCGGCGCACCCCACGGCGAGTAACACGGCCAGGGACAACCCCACGATCACGACAGTCGTGCGACGCATCTTCATCCCTCCTGGCGCCCTACTCCTCGGGGATCTGGGCGATCGCCGCTTCCATGGCCTCGCGCAGCGCCCTGGTCCGTGGGTTGTTCGGCACCTCGGCGAGCTGCGAGACCAGGAACCGCCGCACCTCCGGACCGGCGAGGTCGAGGAGCTGCTCGACGATCCTCAGCTTGGCGTCCATGTCGAAGTCCGAGCGCCCGAGGAACTCGCCGAGGCCCTCGAGGATGGTCTGGAGATCCCCTCGTCCGAGGTAGCCCGCGAGCCGGTCTGCGGCGTCGGGGTCTCCGAGCTTGCCGATCGCGGCGCAGGCCTCGCGCACGCCGCGCTCGTACGCCTGGAAGAGGACCGACACCGCCTCGGTGTAGCCGCCGTCGCCGAGCGCCTGGGCGGCCGTCGAACGGACCTGCGGGCTCGAGTCGCGCAGCGCGTTGGTCAGCACCGCTTCGACGCGGCTGTCGCGGATGCCCGCGAGGGACTGGAGCGCGATGACCCGCACCTCGGGCCGGCGGTGGTGCGCGTACTCGGAGAGCAGGTCAACGGCGTCGCGGCTCCCGAGCGCGCCGAGCGCCTCGAGCGCGGCGGTTGTCACGGGGTCCGGCGTGCCGGACCTGAGGAGGTCGATGAGCTCCTGCGTGGCCCTCGGCCCGCCCTGGCGTTGCACCTCGGCGATCGCCGCCACGACCTGGTCCGTGTCCTGGCCGCGGAGCAGCGGATACGGATCGCTCGCGGGCGCCGGACGGCGCGCCTCGGCCGCGGCCGTCCACGGCACGGCGCATATCACCAGCACGACGAGGAGAACCCTGGCCATGATCGCCTCCGTTACGAAAAAACCAAAAACATCGACTGAATATCAGGATCGAGGCGGTAAGGCAACCCGTTGCGCAACGCGGGGACGTGGTTCCCTGCACTGGGACTGTCAATCAACCCAGACAGCGGACAGCGTGTACGAAGTGGACGAAATGGACCGATCAGGACCAGGGACGACTCCTTTGTTCCAAAGACCTCCACTGAATCTCGGATGGGCCGAAAATCGCCCCGGATCGCGGAGCACCGGGACTGGTGTAGAATGACCCTCGGAGGAACGCCCGTGACCCGTATCACGATTCTGGGCTGGCTGCTCGTGGCGCTCGCGGGGACCGCCCTCGAGTGCAACGGGGGCAACATCAACAGCGGCGGTGACGGTGACGGCGATGGCGACGTCGACGGAGATGCCGACGGCGACTCGGACGCCGACACGGAGGTCTGCCCCGGAGGGTGCCCCACCGATCAGGTCTGTCACGAGGGCACGTGCGTCGACCCGGCGGAGCTCTGCGAGGACGTCGTCTGCCCTCCCGGCGAGCGGTGCAACCTCGGGCGCTGCATCCCGGGCGACGACCCGTGCGCCGAGGTCGAGTGCCCCCCGGGCTCGGTCTGTCGAGACGGCGAGTGCGTGGCGGGCGAGGCAGACGAAGATATGGACGGGTTCATCGCGCGAGACGACTGCAACGACCACGACCCGGAGATCCACCCGGGCGCCGAGGAGCGGTGCAACGGCCTCGACGACGACTGCGACGAGGGCATCGACGAGAGCTTCGACTCGGACGGCGACGGCTTCCCCTCGTGCGAGGAGTCGCCGGTCGAGATCCGCGACTGCAACGACGAGGACGCGTGGATCCACCCGGGCTCCGCCGAGCGGTGCAACGGGCTCGACGACGACTGCGACGGCGAGGTGGACGAGGACGACCCGGGGAGCGGAGCACCGTGCGGCGAGACGACCGGGGCGTGCGAGGAGGGGATCGAACACTGCGTCGAGGGCTCTCTCCAGTGCATCGGCGCGATCGGCCCGAGGAGCGAGTTGTGCAACGGCGAGGACGACGACTGTAACGGCCTCACCGATGACGGCGACGTGGTCGCGACATGCCCCGTGCCCCCGCACGCCATCATCGACTGCGTCGCGGGCGCCTGTCGCCTCGTCGGGTGCGAGGACGGGTTCGCCAACCTCAACCCGAGCGACGACGACGGCTGCGAGACGCCGCTCGACCCCTACCCCGACATCTGCGCCTCGGCGTTCGAGGTCGAGACCGTGGGCGACGACGGCACGACCCGCGAGCTCACCGGCACGATCGCGCCCGCCGGCGACGTGGACTGGATCACGTTCCGGGCGAACGACACGGCCGACGGCGAGTGCGACCGCTACCACCTGCGCATCGAATTCGTCACCAACCCCGGGAACGCCTACAGCATGGAGGTCCGGCGCGGCGGGTGCCGGGCGGCGGCGGAATGCGGGATGCCCGCCGTGGGCACGTACGAGTTCTTCACCGACTTCCGCGGCGACGTCGGCGGCGAGACCCGAGGTGAATGCCCGTGCACGGCAGCGCCCGGCGCGCCCGGCGCCAACTGGTGCGGCGACCAGTCCACGCCGTATGTGGTGCGCATCTTCCGCAACGACGGCGGCTCGTCGTCGGACGAGTACCGCGTCAGGATCAGGAACCCGTAGGCCCGGGGATGAATCCCCGGGCTATTCGACCCAAGCCCTGCGGGCTGAGATCAATTGATCCTCTACCTCCAGCCCCCGAAGGGGGGTTCGGTCGTGTAGCCCGGGAATTCATTCCCGGGCTCACGACGAAATGAGCTTCCTCAGCCGCTCGATGAAGCTCGGGCTCTGCGGTGTGAGGTCGACCTTCAGCTCCGTCGCGAGCTCCTTGATCAGCTCCTCCTGATGGGGCGTGAGCGACCTCGGGACATCGACATCGACCGAGACGAGCTGGTCTCCGCGCGACCCGCCGATCCCGGGGATCCCCTTGCCCTTGAGCTTGTACCGCTGGCCCGGCTGGGTCCCAGGCCGGACCTTCATCTGCACGTTCCCGTCGATGGTCGGCACGGCGATCTCGTCGCCGAGCGCGGCCTGCGGGAACGTCACGACCACGGAGCAGGTGATGTCGTGCCCGACGCGGGTGAACAGCTCGTGCGCCTTCACGCGGACGTCGATGACGAGGTCGCCCGGTCCCTCGGGACCGACCTCGCCGAACCCCTTGATCGTGCGCCGCGCCCCCTCGTCCGTGCCGGGCGGGAGACGGACCGTCAGCGTCTCCTCGCGCACTGTGCGTCCCACGCCGCGGCACGCCGGACACGGGTCCGTCACGATCTTCCCGCGTCCGTTGCAGGTCCGGCACGTCCGGTTCAGCACGAACAGGCCCTGCTGGTAGCGGACATCGCCCTTGCCCGAGCAGGCCGTGCAGGTCTCGGGGGTCGTGCCCGGCGCGGCTCCGGAGCCCTTGCACGACTCGCACTCGACCGGCCGCGGCACGGTGATGGTCTTGGTGACGCCGAGGGCGGCTTCCTCGAAGCTGACCTCGAGCTCCTGGTGGATGGTCCGCCCCTTCCGGCGCCTGAGGCCGAAGACGTCGCCGAAGATGTTCTCGAAGAACTCGGCCACGGTCGCGATGTCGACTTCGTGGAAGCGCTGCGCGTCGTCGCCCGTGTCGCCGGTCTGGTCGTACCTGGCCCGCCGCTCCGGATCGCCGAGGACCCGATACGCCTCCGAGACCTGCTTGAACTTCTCCTCGGCCGACGGGTCGTCGGGGTTCCGATCGGGGTGGAACTTGAGCGCGAGCCGCTTGTAGGCCTTCTTGATCTCCTCCTGTCCGGCCGATCGCTCGACTCTCAGGACCTTGTAGTAGTCCGCAGACATGGAGGCGGGTGAGGCTACCCCTCGTTCCCCCCGCCCGAGCCGCCCGTGAGGCTGGCGTAGATCCGGGTCGCGATCGACTGCGCCGAGGTCTCGAGCCTGCGGATCGCCTCCCGGACGTCGGCGAGCGCCGCGACGTCGATGAGCGACCGCAGGACCTCGACGTCGCTCCGGATCGCGTCGAGGTCGTCCGGCGGGAGCATCGACCCGTACTCGGTCATCGCCTGCTCGGTGGTGTACATCAGCGCGTGGGCCTGGACCTTGAGCTCAGCTCGCTCCTTGCGGTCCTCGTCGCTCTGCTTCTGCTCATCCGCCTCCGCGATGATGCGGTGGATGTCGTCCTCGGTCAGGCCGCTGGACGCGGTGATCCGGATCTTCTGCTCGTTGCCGGTGCCGAGGTCCCTGGCCGAGACGTTGACGATGCCGTTCGCGTCGATGTCGAACGTGACCTCGATCTGCGGCAGGTTCCGCGGCGCGGGGGGGATGCCCGTCAGCTCGAAGCGGGCCAGCGTCTTGTTGTCCTGCGACATCGGGCGTTCGCCCTGGAGCACGTGGATCGGCACGTAGGGCTGGTTGTCCATGCTGGTGGTGAAGACCTCCGAGTGCTGCGTCGGGATGTGCGTGTTCCGCGGGATGAGCACGTGGAACAATCCGCCGCCGACCTCGACGCCGAGCGACAGCGGCGTGACGTCGAGGAGCACCACGTTGTCCACCTCTCCGGTGAGCACGCCGCCCTGGATGGCGGCGCCCATGGCGACCACCTCGTCCGGGTTGACGCCCTTGTGCGGGTCCTTGCCGAAGAACTCCTTGACCTTGAGCTGGACGAGCGGCATCCGGGTCTGGCCGCCGACCAGCAGGACCTGGTCGATGTCCGCCTTCCTGAGGCCGGCGTCGCGCAGCGCCGACTCGCACGGCGTCATGGTCCTGTCGATCAGGTCCTCCACGATGCCCTCGAGCTCCGCGCGGCTCATCGTGACCACGAGGTGCTTGGGCCCTGTGAGGTCGGCCGCGATGAACGGCAGGTTGACCTCGGTGTCCAGCGACGTGCTGAGCTCGTGCTTCGCCCTCTCCGCGGTCTCCTTGAGACGCTGGAGCGCCATCTGGTCCTTCCGGAGGTCGATGCCGGTGTCCGAGAGGAACCTGTCCGCGAGGATTTCGACGATCTTCCGGTCGAAGTCCTCGCCGCCCAGGTACGTGTCGCCGTTCGTGGCGAGGACGGAGAACACACCGTCGCTGATCTCGAGGATCGAGATGTCGAACGTCCCGCCGCCGAGGTCGTAGACCGCGATCTTCTCCGTGATGTCGCCCTTGTCGAGCCCGTAGGCGAGGGCCGCGGCCGTGGGCTCGTTGACGATCCTGTGGACCTCGAGGCCGGCGATGCGCCCGGCGTCCTTCGTGGCCTGGCGCTGCGCGTCGTCGAAGTACGCCGGGACCGTGACGACGGCGTCGGTCACCTCCTCGCCGAGGAACGCCTCGGCGACCTCGCGCATCTTGGTGAGGATCATCGCCGAGATCTCGGGCGGGCTGTACTGCTTGCCGCGGATGTTGACCCATGCGTCGCCGTTGCCCGAGGCGACGATCTTGAAGGGGCTGAGCTCCTTCTGCTTCGCGATGGCGTGGTCGTTGAACTTCCGCCCCATGAGCCGCTTCACGCCGAAGACCGTGTGCTCGGCGTTGGTCGTGGCCTGGCGCTTCGCCACCTGGCCCACGAGGCACTCGCCCTGCTCGTTGAACCCGACGATCGAGGAGGTGGTGCGGCTCCCCTCGGCATTCGGGATGACCGTCGCTTCGTTCCGCTCGAGGATGGCGACACACGAGTTCGTCGTCCCCAGGTCGATTCCGATGACCTTCTTCATCGCGCTACTCCGCGTCCTTTTCCGGATCGCTCTGTGCGAGCTCCGAGAGATCCATCTGGACCGTCGCGGACTCGTGGTTCTCGTTCGTGCTCACGTCCTCGGGAGACGGCTCGTCTTTCTCCGGGGCCTCGGACGTCTCGGGCTCGGCGGCCCTGGAGCTGGGGCTCGCCACGACAACCATCGCCGGGCGCATCAACCTCTGCCCGAGCATGTACCCCTTCTGGTACTCCAGGACGACCGCCCCCGGAGCGTGCTCCTGGGATTCGACCTGCGCCACGGCCTCGTGGAAGTTGGGATCGAACGTCGAGCCGAGCGCGGAGAACTGCTTGAGCTCGAAACGACCGAGGCTGTCGGCGAACTGCCTGAGGACCATGGTGACGCCCTGGACGATGGCGGCCGTGGTCTCGGGTCCCGTGTGCTCGTTCGCCGACGCGATGGCGCGCTCGAGGTTGTCCATGACGGCGATGACGTCCTTCAGGACCTGCTCCCTGCCACGGACCAGCGACTCGTCCTGCTCGCGCCGCGCCCGTTTCCGGAAGTTCTCGAAGTCGGCCGCGATGCGCAGCATGCGGTCCTTGGTGGCGTTCAGCTCCTCCGTGAGCCTGGCGATCTCGTCGTCCGGCCGGGGCTCGGCGTCCGGAGCCGCATCGGGAGAGGCGGGGGCCGTGGCGTCCACCTCGTCGGAGACCTGGAACTCGGTGTCGTCCGCGGTCTCCTCGGCCTTCTGGCGGGCCACTTCCTCGGCCAGCTTCTTCCCGTGCTCGTCACCGTCCTCGGGAGTCATCCAGGGAGGTGCCTTCGTGTCGGAGTTGCTCAACGGAAACCTCGCGTGGCCAAGAGAATCGCCGACAGTTGGTGACCCGTCAACCCGTTGCGCGATCCCCGCGCCCTTCATCTCGAGGGGGGATGACGCTCGAGGAGAGATATTCGGCCATGTACTCCACGAGGGGGAGGACCCTCGCGTAGTCCATGCTCCGCGGACCGATGACGCAGATCGAGCCGCGCGCCGAGGGGCCGTGGTCGTAGCGCGCCGAGATCATGCTGCACGAGGCGAGCTCGGTCAGCGGGTGCTCCGCGCCGATCAGGACGATGGGACCGCTGGCGGTCAGAGTCGCGTCGAGCAGCCCGACGAGCCGTTCCTGGTCGTCGAGGAGCTCCACGAGCTGGCGGAGGCGGTCGATATTGGCGAAGGCCGGGCTGTGGACGAGCCGCGCCTGTCCGTGGACCACGATCTCGGGCTCGTCGGCCGTCGCGTCCAGCGCGCAGCGTCCGAGCTCGAGGGCCTCGGTCATGAAGCGGTCGACGGTCCGGCGGGATTCGCTGGCCTCCTGTGCGAGCACGTGCCGGGCCTCGATGAGGGTCCTGCCCGGGACGAGCTCGTTCAGGTAGTTGTGGATCCGCTCGAGCCGGGACGGAGAGAGGTCCACTCGGACATGGAGGATCCGTGACTGGGTGATCCCACCTTGGCCAACGAGCACGGCGAGCACGTCGCCGCCCGACAATGGCACGAAGCTGAGCTGCCTCAGGACGAGGCTGTCGGCGCGCGGCGAGCGGACGACTGCCGCGTGTTGCGTCAGGTCGCTGAGCAGGTGCACGGTTCGATGCCACAAGTCGCCAGGGCTCTTCACGTCCTCGAAAGCGTGCTCGATGGTCTCCCGCTCGCTCCCGGACAGGCGCCTCACCGCCATGAGGACGTCCACGAAGACCCTGATGCCGAGGTCGGTGGGCAGACGGCCAGCCGAGGTGTGCGGCTGGAAGACCAGCCCCATCTCCTCGAGGTCCGACATCGTGGTGCGGACCGAGGCGGACGAGATGCCCAGCCCGTAGTGCCGCGACAGGGTGCGCGACCCCGCGGGCAGCCCTGACGCGATGAACTCGCAGACCAGGGCCGCGAGCACGTCTCGCTGGCGGCGGCTGAGTGGCGACACCGGGACCATCGGCGGCGGAGCATAGCAACGCGGTCCGGGGGTGTCAACCTCGACGCTCGATATTCACTTTTATATACGCACATTTATACTCAAATCGGCTGTGCAGCCCACTTGACAGCCAAGGCCGGGAGCGGTCAACCTGCTGGCCCTCATGATCTACCTCGACAACCACGCCACGACTCCTCCGGATCCGCTGGTCCTCGAAGCGATGCGGCCCGCGCTCGAGGGCGAGGGCTTCGGGAACCCGTCCTCGACACACGGCGTCGGGGTCGCGGCCCGGCGCCTGCTCGAAAGCGCGCGCGCCGAGGTCGCTCGCATCTGTCCGGCGCCGGACACGAGGGTGGTCTTCACCTCCGGAGCCACCGAGGCCAACGCGCTCGCCGTGCTCGGCCGAGCACCACGCGGCACGCTGGACAGGATCGTCGTCTCGGCGATCGAGCACCCTTCGGTGATGGACTGCGCCCGCGAGCTCATGGCTCGCGGGTGCTCGCTCGAGATCGTGAGCCCGGACTCGCAGGGCATCGTGTCGGCGGACGACGTCCTCGACGCGGTCGAGGGGCGGACGGCGCTGGTCGCCGTCATGCTGGTCAACAACGAGGTGGGGACGGTCCAGCCGTCGATCGAGATCGCCCGAAGGGTCCGGCGGAAATTCCCGCAGTGCCACGTCCACGTGGACGCCACGCAGGCCGTGGGCATGGTGGACATCACCGGTCTCGAGGACGCGCATTCCGTCGCGCTCTCGGCGCACAAGATCTACGGGCCGAAGGGCGTCGGCGCGCTGGTGTACAGGGAGAAGTCCGCGCCGCGTCCGCTCTGGTTCGGAGGTGGGCAGGAAGGCGGGATCCGCTCGGGGACCCAGAACGTGGCCGGCGCCGTGGGGCTGGGTCGCGCTGTCTCGATCGCGCTCACGGGATGGGCCGAGACCGCGGCGCGGATGGCGGCCCTGCGCGACGAGCTGGTCCGGGAGATCCTGGGTGCGGTCGCGGGGACCTCGCTCGTGGGGCACCCCGAACGGCGGTCGCCGGCGAACGCGCTCATCGGCGTCGAGGGCGTGACCGGCGACGCGATCGCGGGCTCGCTCGAGGCGCGCGGCGTCGTCGTCTCGACGGGCTCGGCGTGCCACGCGGGTCGCGCCCAGCAGTCCGGTGTGCTCGCCGCGATGAAGGTCCCCCGGAGCATGGGCGTGGTCAGGTTCGGGCTCTCGCGGAACACCACGCGGGGCGACATCGCAACAGCGGCCACGGCGTTCGTCGAGTCCGTCGCCGCGCTGAGGTCGTGAGATGAAAGGCCAGATCGAGCACGGCGTGGTCCTGCGCGCGGGCGAGCTCTTCCTCAAGGGACGCAACCGGCCGATGTTCGAGCGCGCGCTCGAGGACAACGTCACGCGCGTGTTGCGGCGGTTCGGTCCGCTCGAGCTCCACCGCGGCCAGGGCCGGCTCTTCGTCTCGATCGGTGGAGGTGGAGGTGGATTTGCTGGAAACCCGCCAGGGCTCGTGGCGGACCTCGCGCAGGTCTTCGGGGTGGTGTCGCTCTCGCCCGTCATCTACGTGCAACCGGACCTCGAGGTCATCGGCGCGCTGTGCGTCGAGCTCGCGGCGCAGGGTCGAGCCGAGGGCGTCGCGTCGTTCCGGATCACCGCCCGCCGGCCCGACAAGCGGTTCCCGGTCAGATCCAACGAGATGAACGCGCGGATCGGCGCGCAGGTCGTAGCCGCCACGGGCCTGCGGGTGGACCTCGGAGCGCCCGACCTCGAGATCGGGATCGAGATCGGCCCGAAGCGCTCGTTTGTATACCGCGGCGTGATCCCCGGCGCCGGCGGGCTCCCGGTCGGCGTGAGCGGCGAGGCCGTGCTTCTCATCTCGGGCGGCATCGATTCGCCCGTCGCGGGCCACCTCTGTCAGAAGCGCGGGTTGAGCCTCACCTGTGTTCACTTCCACTCGGCGCCCTGGACCTCGGCGGCGTCACAGGACAAGGTGCGACAGCTCGCGGCGAAGCTCGCGCGCCGCCAGGCCGCGATGACGCTGCACCTCGTTCCCTTCGGCCCGATCCAGGAGCGGATCCGGAACGAGACGGACGAGTCGTACCGGGTGGTGCTGTACCGCCGGTTCATGCTCAGGATCGCTCGGCGGATCGCCGAGAACGTCGGCGCGAAGGCGCTCGTGACGGGCGACTGCCTCGGCCAGGTCGCGAGCCAGACCCTCGAGAACCTCGCGTGCATCGCCGACGCGACGGACATGCTGGTCCTGCGGCCGCTGCTCGGGTTCGACAAGACCGAGGTCGTGGCCCTGGCGCGCGCCATCGGGACGTTCGAGACGTCGATCCAGCCGCACGACGATTGCTGCTCGCTGTTCGTGCCCCTGCACCCGCAGACCAGGGGAAAGGCATCCCGCGCCCGGGAGCTCGAGCGGAGGCTCGATGTCGATCGGCTCGTGGACGAGGGCCTCGCCGGGACATCGACCGAGCTCCTGGAGTGAGCTGGAACTCCTCGAGTTGACTTGCGACATCGTGCGGCTACATTAGGGCCGGGTTTCGGGGATCAATGGCAGGGAAGCGAGATTACTACGAGGTGCTCGGCGTGAGCCGGGACGCCGCGGAGTCGGAGATCAAGAAGGCGTACCGCAAGCTCGCGCTCCAGTACCACCCCGACCGCAACCCGGGGAACGCCGAGGCCGAGGAGAAGTTCAAGGAAGCGTCCGAGGCGTTCCAGGTGCTGAGCGACGCCGACAAACGCCAGATCTACGACGTCCGCGGGTTCGACGGGCTCGAGGGCTCCGGGTACCACGGCGTCGGCGACATCGACGACATCGCCACGCACCTCGGTAACATCTTCAGCGAGTTCTTCGGCTTCGGTTTCAGCGGCTTCGGAGGAGCCCCTCGGCGCGGTCGTACGTCGTCGCCACCCGGCGCCCGGTCGAGACCGTCGGAGATCCCGACCCAGGGACGTTCCGTACAGAAGGTCGTGGACCTCACGCTGGCAGAGGCGGCCTTCGGCACGAAGCGCGAGATCGAGTTTCGGGTCCCGGTCGGCTGCGCCAGGTGCGGCGGCAGCGGGTGCGAGCCGGGCACATCGACCCAGTCGTGCCCGGCCTGTCAGGGCCGTGGCGAGGTGACGCGCACGCAGGGCGTCTTCATGCTCCGCACCACCTGCCCCCACTGCCAGGGCCAGGGCCGCTTCAACGCCAACCCCTGCAAGGACTGCGGCGGGCAGGGCAAGGTCCTGACGAGCCGCACCGTCGTGGTCTCCCTCCCGGCCGGGATCGACAACGGCCAGAGCATCCGGATCCCCAACCAGGGCGAGGACGGGAGCTTCGGTGGCCCTCCGGGACACCTCTTCGTCGAGGTCCGGGTGACGCCGGACCAGCGGTTCGAGCGGCGGGACTTCGACCTCTACACCGTGGCCAGCATCTCCTACCCGATCGCGGCGCTCGGCGGACCGATCCGCGTCGCCGGTCTCGAGGGCGACGTCGAGGTCCACGTCCGGGCGGGATCGCAATACGACTCGATCGTGACCGTGAGGGGGCAGGGCATCCCGCGCCTGGACGGGTCCGGCCGTGGCGACCTGCACGTGGTCCTGCGCATCGTCGTCCCGACGCACGTCAATCGGAATCAGAAGAAGCTGCTCCAGCAGCTCCTGGAGCTGGACCAGGGCTGATCGGACCGACCTCGAGAGCCGGGCCTGAGCCGGTCAACGACGGGATGTGGCCTGTGCCGTAGAGGAAGTGGTACGTGGCGTAGCTCGCGAGCACTCGGCGGGTGTAGCGCCGGGTCTGGTCGTAGGTGAACGACTCGAGCGCCTCGTCGAGCTCGAGGCCCGGCTCGGCGCGGCGCCAGCGGTCCACCGCGCCCTCGCCGGCGTTGTACGACGACACGGCGAGCAGCGTGGCTCCGTGCTGGCGCTGGAGCAGCCAGGCGAGGTACCTCGCGGCAATGGGGACGTTGTTCTCGGGCACGCGGAGCCCCTCGCGATCGGCCCTGAGCCCCTTGGCGAACCGCGACGCGGTCGTCGGGAGGAGCTGGAGGAGGCCCACGGCGTTGGCATACGACTCGATGCCTGGTGAGAACCCGCTCTCCTCGCGCATCACCGCCCAGAGCAGCTCCGGCTCGACCCCCGCGGCGCTCGCTTCGCGCCTGACGATGTCCTCGTACCCCCTCGGATACGCGATGAGCCAGTATCGCCGGCCGCTGCCCACGGGATAGGACTCGCGCCACCCCGTCAGCTCCCGGCGGGCGATGTTGTGCGACACCGGGTAGTCGCCGACCTGGTGATGGAGCACCGCGACGAGCCACCGGACGTCTGGCGAGTCGGCCCCGGCCACTCGCGCGGCGGTGAGCTCGAGGCTCGCCATCCGCTTCAGCCCGAGGCGGTGGAGCTCGACGCCGCGAGCCAGCGCCGGCTGACTCTCGAACACGTCTTGATCGAAATTCCAGCCCGGGTCCGGATCGTCGGGCTCGGTGGTCAAAGAGGCGACGAGCTGACGAGCGCGCGGCAGGTCGAGTTGCTCGAGGCGACGCGCCGCGAAAAACATGTAGTAGGTCAGCGGGTTCCGCCGGATGACGTCCTCGTATGCACGGATCGCTTCATCGCGGCGGCCCAGCCTGTCGAGCGCGCGCCCGGCCCAGTACCGCTCCCTCCCCCCTGCCCCCTCGTCGGGGGCTTCGCACGACTCGGAGGCGCGTTCGAGGGTCTCGAGGGCTTCGGCGAGCCGCCCACCGCGGTACGCGCCCCACGCGAGCTCCCACAGGCCTTCGCACCGCATGTCGCCCTCCGGGTAGACGTCGGGCATCTCGCGGAGGAGCCGCGCGAACTCCGCCTGGTCGCCCAGCCTGAGCTGAGCGTCGGCGCGCCGGAGCCGGGCGTCGTCGGCCAACCGGTGGCCCGGGTAGTCCGCCTCGAGGAGCGTGTAGAGCTCCACCGCGCGACGGTCGTCGTCCTGCGAGGTACTCGACCTGCCCGCGATGTACAGGGCCCAGGCTCTCACGTCAGGGTCGTCGCAGCGGACCGCGGCGGCCGTGAGCTCGGCAACGGCCTCGGCGCGGTGCCGCCCGTCGTACGCCGCGCGGCCCAGGCCCAGGCGCGCCTGGCAGCCGATCGGTCCGTCGGGGTCGGTCAGCTTCAGCACCTCGCGGAACTCCCGCATCGCCGCGTCGTGCCGTTGAGCCCTGGCCACGGCCTGGGCCTTCTCGAGCTGCTCGTCGGCGCTCAGCTCGAGCGCGGCCGCTCGCTCGCCCTCGGGAAGCCTGGCCGCGAGCGCTGCGGCCTTCTCCCGGGCCTGGGTCGCCCAGCTCGTGAGCGGATACCGGTACGTGACCCTGCGGTACCAGCGCAGCGCGTCGGCCGTTCGATCGTGGCTGCCCCCGTCCGCGCCGAGCTGGCCCTCGATCGCCTCGGCCAGCCTGAAGGTCGCCTCGGCCAGGCGGATCGCGTCCCGCCTCCGGACCACGTACTGCCGGTACGCTTCTTCCATCTCCACGCGTTGACCGAGCGACCTGAAGGCGTCGCCGATAAGCAGCTCGGCGTCGGGGCGGACCGGGGACCCCGGCGAGACCTGTCTGGCCAGCTCGATCGATCGCTCGAAGCTGCCGTTCCGAAACGCGCTCACCGCCGCCAGGTATCGCGCGTGGTCACCGAGCGACGGCAGGGCCTCGGCCGCCATCTCGAGCTCGGCCTGAGCGCCCCGGTGGTCACCGCTCCGGTGGGCACACACCGCGGCCACGAAGCGGGCTCGGGGGACGAGCTCGCTTGACTCCGGCAGTGTCCGGGCGAGCTCGAGGAAGGCGATCCGCGCGGCGAGGTCGTCGCCCCGCGCCAGCGCCGCCGCTGCATTGCCTCCCGTCACGTCGTGGAAGTAGGGCTCGAGCTGGGCTGGATCCAGCCCTGGATCGTCCGGCCGGGGTGCCGGATCGACCACCGGCTCGGGGAGCGCATCCGGCCCCGCGAGCCGCACACTGGAGCAGGCACACAGCAGGCACAGCACGCTGGCTCGAACACCTTTGCTCATCACTCGTCCTCCCCGCGGTGGAGTCGGGACCCGACGACCTCCATCATCTCCTCGTCGAGCCTGCTCTCGGCTTCGAGACTGGCCTGTTTCCGTATCCGTTTGGCGTGACGCTCCGCCGCCACCCGTTCGGCCGCGGCCCGGGCCAGCGCGGTCCGGATGCGGTCGTGGTCGGCTTCCGCAGATCGCGTGCCCTCGACGGCGTGCGCGAGGTCGGCCGCCGCGCGCTCGAGGTCGGCGGCGAGGCGCGCGCGAAACGCCGCCTGCTCGGCAAGTGACGCGACGGCGTACGCCCCGGTGATCTCGAGCCGGCATCTCTCCTCGTGCGCCGCGAGCTCCGCGTCCCTGGCCCGGACCGCTCCGAGCGCGACTGCCTCGGCGTCCCGGGCCCGGTGCAGGCTCGCGGCCGCGGAACCGAGCTCCTCGGTCAGCCTCTCTTCCCGCTTCCTGCGGAGCTCGACGAGGTTCCCGACGGTCCTGGCGTCGTGGCGGGTCATCTCGGGTGGGGAACGCTCACGCCGGCCCCTGGTCTTCCCGCCGCTGCCACGTGGCGAGCATCCGCTCTGCGTGCTCGAGCATCTCCGGTGTGTCGACGTCCTGCCACTCGAGGTCGCCGATGTCCGCCGTGCGGGCCGCGCCGGTCCTGGCGAGGCGCAGGACACCGTCGCTGAGCGAGCAGTCACCGCGCTCTGCGAGCACCTGGTCGAGCGCCGCGAAGATCGCTGGCGTGCAATGGAAGACGCCGGTGTCGACGGCATCGAACCGCTCGAGCCGCTTGCCGATGTCCGCGATCCTGCCGTCCGAGGTCCGGACCTTGGTCGCGTCGTCCATGTCCAGCACCGAGCCCAGCTTGCGGTCGACACAGAGCACGAGCCCGCCGGAGCCGGGATCGGTCGCCAGGGCCAGCCGGATGATGTCGGCCTCGAGCAAGTGGTCGGCCATCGTCAGGACAAAACGCTCTTTGATCCACGGCCTGGCCGCGAGCACGGAGATGCCGTTCGAGAGCTGGTACCTGTCGTTGACCACCGTGACGAGCTCCAGACCGGGCGGGCAGAGCCTCCGCGCCTCCGCGGACACCTCATCGGCGCGGAAACCGACGACCACGACGACCGAACGGATCCCGGCCTCCTCGAGCACTGAGAGGGTCCTGCCGAGGAGCGCGAGCCCACCGAGCTCCCGGACCGGCTTGGGGATCGACGACGGGGACTCGTCGCCTCCGAGCCGCGATCCCAGGCCAGCAGCCAGCACCACCGCAACCGGTTCGGTAAGCTCGCGTTGCATGTGTGAGTGCTCTGTGTACCCTCCGGCCGTCGAGGAGGTCAAGTCGGCGGGTTTGCAGCCAGACTGGTCAGCGGATATACATACTTCGCCGATGTTCGATACCGACCTCATCTGGTGGTCGATCCCCATCTATCTCGGGCTGATGCTGCTCGTGATCTGCATCCTCGCGGCGAGCAGCCGCCTCGCCCGTGCCGTGGCCACCAGGTACCTGACGAACTTCCGGCTGTCCATCGTCTCGACAATCACCCTGTTCTCGATCTGCGGCACCACGCTCGCCGTGGCGGCGCTGACGGTGGTGACCGGTATCTCGACAGGGTTCCAGGCCGAGTTCCAGCGGAAGGTGCTCGGGGTCAATGCCCACGTCCTCGTTCTCAAGTACCTCGACTTCTCGGAGTATCGCCACGTCATGGAGCAGATCCGGCAGATCCCGGGTGTCGCGGGCGTCAACCCGTTCGTCATCAACGAGATGATGGTCGTCCACGGCCCGCTCCTGGCGGGCGTGCTGCTGAAGGGCGTGGATCCGGAGCTCATGCCGACGGTCCTCGACCTGCCGGATCACATCGTGGAAGGGAGCACCAACGGATTGCGCCTCCCCGGGAGGCAACCGCCAGTCGGTCGCCAACCGAGCTGGGGCGAGCCATGGCCGGACGACGAGCCGATCGATGACTTCGACGGGGAGACCGGCGTCCCGGGCGTGACGCCAGGACCGAGACGGCGCCACCACACCCCCGCCGAGGTCCTGGACGACGCCGTTGCAGAGGCGCTCGAGGTCGACACCGAGCCCCCTGGGCGAGACCTCGAGCTGCCGGGCATCGTCCCGACCCGAATGCCCGAGGCCGGGAGCTCCCGGCAGGTGCTGGACGAGGCGGTGGCCGATGCGCTCGAAGTGGAGATCGCGCCGCCCGCTCCGGAGCAGCAGCCCGACGATCTGCCGGGCATCGTGCTGGGTCGGACCCTGGCGCGCGAGCTCGATGCCCAGGTCGGCGACACAGTTCGTGTCGTCACGCCGCTCGCGGGGCTCGACATCTCCTTCTTCGCCCCCGATTCTCAGGGACCGAGGTCGCGTGAGTTCCGCGTGATCGGCATCTTCTACTCGGGGTTCGACGAGTACGATACCCGTTTGGTCTACGTTGATTTGTATGAAGCCCAGGAGTTCTTCGACCACGGCGACGTGGTCACGGGCGTCGAGATCAAGCTCGACGACCCCGACGACGCGCCGGCGATCGCGGTCCAGGTGAACGAGGTCCTCGGCGGCTCGCCCTACCGGATCATCGACTGGGAGCAGCTCAACCACAACCTGTTCACGGCGCTCAGGATACAGAAGCTCGCCCTGACCATCGTCGTCTCGCTCCTGGTCGTGGTCTCGGGCCTGCTCATCGCCGCCACGCTCGTCATGATGATCTTCGAGAAAAAAAGGGAGATCGCGATCCTCAAAGCCATCGGCGCGACCAACGGCACGATCATGGCCATCTTCCTGCTGGTCGGCTCCGTGGTCGGAGCCATCGGCACCGCCGGCGGCGTGGGGCTCGGATACGGCATGTGCCGGCTGCTCATCGCGTACGGCTGGCCGCTGGACCCCGAGGTGTACCTGATCGACCATCTCCCGGTCGAGATCGTGCCGCTGGACTACGTCTGGGTGAGCACGATCGCGCTCGTCATCTGCATCGTGTCCACCGTGTTCCCGGCGTGGATCACCGCCGCGTCGATGAAGCCGGTCGACGGGTTGCGCTACGAGTGACCCCCGTGGCTTGACTCGGAGCCCAGGTCCGGCAGACTTGAAAGGCGATGACGGTGTCTCGGAATCCTGCTCCGCTTCTCGCACCTATCGTGGCACTGGTGCTGGTGACCGCCGCGACCCTTGCCAGGGCCGAGGGCTCGTCGGACGCGGGAGCCCTCCTCGAGCAGGCGCGCACCAGCTATGAGAACCGGCACAAGGGAACGAACGCGAAGCGCGCGGTGGACCTCTTCGAGAAGGCGATCTCGGCGTCGCCGACCTTCGAGGCCCTGTGGGAAGGGGCTCGGGCCGCGGCGTACCTCGGCGACAGCCGGATGACGAAAGCCCCACGTCACGACCGGACCGCCGTGTTCCAGAAGGGCGAAGCGTGGGCTCGACAGGCCGTGAAGCTCAGGCCCGACCACGTCGCGGGGCACTTCTACATCGCCGTGCTGATCGGAATGCGGGCGCAGAGCCAGAGCATCTTCCACCAGATGGGCGTGGCCCGCGAGATACGGGAGCGGGCCGAGCGGTCGGTGAAGCTCGACCCGAGCTTCGAATGCGCGGGCCCGCTGCGCATGCTCGGCCAGTATTACCTCCGGCTGCCCGAGGCATTCGGTGGCTCCAACGCGAAAGCGCACAAGCTGCTCGAGCGGGGCATGAAGGCCTGCCCGTCCGATCTGTCGAACCGCGTGGATCTGGCCGAGGCGCTCCATGCGCTCGACAAGAACGCCGCGGCGCGCGAGCAGCTCCGGTACGTGCTGTCACACCCTCCGACCGACCCAGAAGACCTCGAAGGCTACCCCGACCTGAAGCTCCGCACCCAGGAATTCCTGGACGACTGGGAGTGAGCACTTCGGCGGTCGAGACCCGGACCGACGGTCACGTTTCCCCGCATCGACGCCACGTACAGTACGGGAGATCGGGACCCAGAACGACGTATGTGAAAAAGAAACGTCCCGAGAGGATCTCGAGGGTCGGGTGAGTCGGTTGTCTCCAGAACACCTGCCACGCGCCATCGCGGAACAGGTCGGCAGGTATCGCCGAGATCACAACCTGTGGATCTCGATCGACGTCACCCTCGGCTCGCTCGCCGTGGCGTTCATCGCGGGCGTCCCGGTCTCGATCGCCGCATCGCTTGCTCAGCTCGGACCCTGGGTGGGCCCAGGAACCGGGCTCGTCGCGGGGCTCGCGTTTCTGATGTGGCGGTTGCCTCGCCGGCTGATCGGACCGCTCGGAGCCGCGCGGCGGCTCGATCACTCGCTCCATGCGAAGGAACGGTTCGTCTCTGCCGTCGAGTTCGCGTCGCTCGCGGAGCTCACACCTGTCCACCGGCTCCAGCTCCAGGAGGCCGCCGCGTTCCTCGACCGTCACGAGCCCATCCCGCAACCAGCTCGACCACCGATGGGCTGGCCGCGGGCCGGTCTGGCCAGCGTCGCGGTCATCGTGCTCGCCGTGCCCTGGCTCGTGCTGGGTCCCTGGCTCTCGAGCTGGATCGAGCGCCGTCTAGCTTCGGCGGACGAACAGCGCGAGCCATCGGTGCGCCGCGAGGACGAGCCAGGAGACGTGATGACCCGTGAGGAGGAGCGACGACTCGATGCCGCGCTCAACACACTCGAACGCCGGCTCGAGGACGAGACCCGCGAGGCCGAGATCGAGCGCGCACAAGCGTTCGAGGAGGCGGCGCAGATCCTCGCACGCTCACCCCGCGGTCGGGTTCTCCCGACGTCCGAGGGCGTTGATATACACCCTTCGCCTGGCGACGACGCCCGTGACGCGGCAGGTCCCACGGACCAGCCATCTCCAGGGGAGAGAGGGAGCGAGCCCGGCAATGCCCCGAGGACGCCGGCGACCGACGACGATGGCAGGGGCACCCATGACGCACGCGATCCAGCAGGACCCTCACCCCAGCCCTCTCCGGGGGAGAGAGGGAGCGAGCCCGGCAATGCCCCGAGGACGCCGGCGACCGACGACGATGGCAGGGGCACCCATGACGCCCGCGATCCAGCAGCGCCCTCGCCCCGGCCCTCTCCAGGGGAGAGAGGGAGCGAGCCCGGCAATGCCCCGAGGACGCCGGCGACCGACGACGACCTCCAGGATCTGTCCCGGCGACTCCTGGAGGCGCAGCACCGAGCCGAGGAGGCCACACGAGCCGTGAGCGAAGCCACCGCTCGACGAGACATAGCCCCTGATGCTCTCGAACGCCTCCGTGCCGATGCCAGACGTGCGCGGGAGGACGCCGACGCGGCCGCACGAGCCGTCCTCGCCGCGCAACGGCGAGCGGACCGTGAGGGAGCCGATCACGAGATACCAGACGATGCTCCGACCACCGAGGAGGCTCGACGACACCTCGACCGGTCCGTTGAGGGCCTCCAGGTCGGTGACCACCAGTCGCTTCCGCCTACGGAGGCTGGACAGGCGCTCGAACGCGCGGCCGAACGTCTCGCGGAGCACGCACCGGAGACCGCCCGCGCCCTCTCCGAAGCGGCCAGGGCACGGTCGGAGAACAACCGCGACGCGTACAACCGGGCGATGGAACGGGCTCGTGAATCTCTTCGAAGAGAGGCGAACCGCGAGCCCCGAACCGTGGCAGATGCACGTCGCACGCTCGATCAAAACAGAGACGCGGCGGATGTCCGACGCGTTCAACGCGACGAAGTACTGCGCCAGGCACAAAACCAGGGGCAAGACCAGAACCAGGGCCAAGGACAGGACCAGAACCAGGGCCAAGGACAGGACCAGAACCAGGGCCAAGGGCAGGACCAGAACCAGGGCCAAGGGCA
>Ga0233425_10004320_pt1 | contig 24069 bp, 19 predicted proteins | sample Watercolumn_Towu_2_FD_181712 | JGI IMG/M metagenome (GOLD analysis project Ga0233425, IMG submission 181712) | Freshwater microbial communities from Lake Towuti, South Sulawesi, Indonesia - Watercolumn_Towuti2014_140_MG | ecosystem: Environmental > Aquatic > Freshwater > Lake | place... | reverse complement strand
AGAAGAACAGCAAAAACTACATCGGCGTGAAGTACCACATCCGGACCGACCTGCCCCGGAACCGCATCGAGCTGCATAATTTCAGCGACGGCTATTGCGGGATCTCCAAAGTGGATAAAGATTGGTACTGTTTGTGCTACCTCTCCTCTGCGGAGAACCTCCGGAAAAACGGCAATAGCATTGCACAGATGGAAGAGCAGGTCTTATACAAAAACCGCTTTCTGAAGCATTACTTCGGCAGCTCGGAATTTGTGAGCCGACAGCCTCTGGTGATCAGCAATGTGCAGTTCAGCCAAAAGCAGCCATACAGCAGCCACATCTTCCTCCTCGGGGATGCGGCGGGCTCCATCTCACCCCTGTGCGGCAATGGCATGAGCATGGGCATGCGGGCATCCGTTTTGCTGGCCGAAGGAATAAATGCGTACCTTCATCAAAAACAGACAAGGGAGGAGTTGATTGCCCGGTATACCCATGCCTGGAACTCGGCTTTTCAGACACGCATCAAAACAGGTTATTACCTGCAGAGTGTATTCGGAAGAACCACAAGCACACAGCTGGCCTTAAGAACGCTGAGCCTGTTTCCGGCACTGACAAAAAAAATCATCTCGCTCACACATGGCAAACCCTTTTAAACTACGCTTATGAAAAAAATTCTGGCAATCGTTATCGGTTTCATGATCTCCCTGCCGGGGTCAGCGCAAAACCAGGTCTGGAAGGTGACAAACTCCAGAGTGACCTTTAAGATCAAAAATGCAGGCCTTACGGTGGACGGGAGCTTCAAAGGCCTGGAGGCCGATATCCAGTTCGATCCCACCAAAGGCTTTGGGAATAAGATAGAAGCTTCCGTGGACGTCAACACCATCAATACCTCCATCAATGCGCGCGACAACCATTTGAAGAAAGAGGAATATTTCGATGCCGGAAAATTTCCGAAGATCACGATGAAGTCTTCCAGCTTCAGTAAAGGAGATGACGGGAAGTTCAAAGGCTTTTTCAGTGTGAGCATCAAAGGCACCACCAAAACAGTGCCGGTCATTTTTAGCTTTGTGGAGGTCGGCGGCAAGGCGACCTTTTCAGGTACCTTTAAGCTCAACCGCCTCGATTACAAAGTCGGAGAGAGCAGCTGGGTGATGTCGGACGAGGTGAATGTGACGATTGTGGTGGAAGCTGTGAAATAGTTGAAACCATATAGATCATAGCCGACATAGAGAATCGGAAGGAATCATAGCGGCTATCGCCTCGTTCCGGTGACTGCCTCATGTACCGCCACTTTGAGTTCCTGAAACGATCTTATCACTGAGTCGGTATATTCTGTTTCACAATAGAAATCACGATCTTGCGTTTATCTCCTACCAGATCTCAGCCTCATGGACATCTCGATCAAAGAAGCCTGCCACGAAAACTGGAACGACATGAGTCCCAACGAACAAGGGGCATTTTGCAGTAAATGTGTGAAAACCGTGATTGATTTCACGGACAAGTCCCTGGATGAGATTAAATCCTTTTTCGCAGGGCACAGGCAGGAAAGCACTTGCGGGCGGTTTAAGAATGAGCAGCTGAGCGATCTATCCTTCGATGCCTTTTTTGAGCGCTTCCGGAAGTTTGAGTTTACGAAGCGTTTTGCCCTGATCCTGTTCTTTACCTTTGGTACCTATCTGTTCGGCACTTCTACGGCCCTTGCCCAAAGCGATAGCCTGGCCCTGAGGCGGGATACGGCACTGAAGCTGCCGGAAATAACAACCTATACGGCTATCACAAATCCACCCATAGACGTGCGGATCGTGACAACCATGGGAGCGGTATCAATCATTACAAGTCCTCAAAAGTTGGATTGGAGCAGGATAACCCTTGCATCACCTGTGTGGTTCAGTGAACCTGTGAAAAAACCCGGGCAGAAGCCTGCGCCACTTAAAAGGGAGGCAGTCTACAGGCGGCGGGATTAAAAAAGAAATCTTTGTGGAATCCAAAAGTGTCCTGCATCCCAATGCTAAAAACGGGCTTTATGGAAATTTCAATCAAAAAACCATGTCATGAAAGCTGGAGCGACATGACTCCGAACGAGCAAGGCGCTTTCTGCGGCAAATGTGTGAAAACCGTGGTGGATTTCAGCAACAAATCCCTCGACGAGATCAAGGAATTCTTTACCGGGCGCGGCGCCGAAAAGATTTGCGGGCGCTTCGAGGAAAAACAGCTCACGGCATTGTCCTTCGACGCGTTCTTTGAGCAATTCAGGCGTTTCGAGTTCACCAAACGCCTGGCGGTGATCCTCTTTTTTACCTTCGGGATGTGGCTGTTCGGCGCCTCTACGGCCTCTGCCCAGAGCAATGAACACATCAAAGGCGATGTGATGGTGGAAGAGCGCGTGGAAATGGGAAATGTAAAGGCAGAGCCTGCCGGAAAAGAAAAACCCAACTGCACAAAGCCCAATCCGGCTGTGACGAAGATCGGAGGAACAACCACCTATACGGATCAGCCCCAATCCTACAAAATGGGCAAGGTAGCTCCCGTGAAGCAACCACGCCCCGTCACGACAGGGAAAGACCCCGGAAAATCAACACCGGTCAAACAGGCACCAGTGAAGCAGAAACCGGTGGAGCACAAGAAGATGGGGGAGGTGAGCGCTCCGCCGCCTAAGGAGAAAGCAGCTCCGAAGCAGTAAGCTTTCCGGTTTTTAGGTATTTTAATAGTTTGCTGTCCTGTTATTACGAAGGCGCTTCCTATCTTTGCGTTTTTAAACAGGCTCTATGCGCTTTCAGCCGATCAGACAGTTCAGCACCATTTTGCATCAGGAATACCTGGAGCCCACCATCAGCTGGGCCATCCGGGTGGTGCTGGCGCTCAATGTGCCTTTGATCGTGCTTCCGCTCTGGAAAGGTTTCTCCTACGAAATCATCTGGGCGGCCTTCGGCGCCTACATGCTGTCGCTCATCGATTACAGGGGCTCCCATTACCGCAAGATCACCATCCAGTTCATCGAAGCGGTGTTGATTGTTATCGCCTCGCTGGTGGGTATGTATGCCGGCAGCTCGCTGCTGCTCTCGATAGGCGGCATGTTCATCATCGGTATGTTTGCCGCGCTCATCCGCAACTGGAGCGACTATGGCTCCAGCATCGGTGTGGCCGTGGGCTTTTTCTACCTCTTCGGCCTGGCCAACCCCGTTGATTTTGAAACGTCCCTGAGCTTCGGGTATTATGTGTTCGGAGGCGCCCTCTGGGCCATCCTCATCACCGTGCTGTCCTTTCCGTTTACGGCTTCCAATCCGCTGCGGCGCTCGGTAGCCAAGGTGTGGAAGGAAAACACCGAATACCTCGATGCCCTTATTCTCCGTTACATTACAGAAGACAAAAGCGTGGATGCCCTGGCCATTACCGGAAAGGAAATGGATATCCGCAAGGCCATCGACCAGTCCATCGACCTCTTTGCGCGCAGGCAAACGAACACGCGCCTGAAAGCCCAGCACTACGACATGATGATGGAGCTCCGGAAGACGGCTTCCCTCTTTGGTGCGGCGCTCAACACCCTGCATGAAGAGCTGGAGGTGCTCAACAGCGAGGAGCTCCGCCCCGTGAAAAACGCCTCCCTGTACAAAACCCTGTCGGCCTTAGCGCAGGCCACTGCCCGCATTTCCATTGTGATCTTCACCTTCAGGGCCGAAGACCTTACCATGGCCAGCATCCGAGTGAAGCGCTGCGAAATCGCCATCGATCTGTTCAAGGAGGCCTGTGCGGAGCTGACCCTTACGGAAAAAGAAAAGCGGGCGCTGAAGCATTTGATCGAGTCCCTGCACAAATCGCATCGTTACCTGCAGCAAACCATCTCACAGATCGAGGAGAAGCTGAATTTCAAAAAGAGCGATTACCTCGAGAATTACAAGCTGTCCTTCAACCATTTCCTGGCAGGGCTCAAGCCCCGCGTGCTCGTGGAGTTTGTGCGCGAGATGTTCAACATCGACTCCCAGCAGTTCCGCTATGCCCTGCGCGTGGCGATAGGCCTCACGATCGCGGTGTTCATCTTTAAGTTCTTCAACATCGACCACGGGCATTGGATCGCGCTGACGATGATCATTGTGATACAGCCTTACTATGGCGCTACCCGTAAAAAGGGTATTGAGCGCACCATAGGAACGGTGGCGGGGATCGTGCTCGGTGGCGTGATCATGCTTCTGCCCCTGCCGCATCAGGCCTTTGTAGGTCTCCTGGTGGTGATCTCGTTCCTGGTGGCTTATTTTCTCCGCAACAACTACAAGGTGGGTGTCTTTTTCGTGACGGTGATGATGGTGGTGATGATGCAGATCTCGAAACAGGGATCCTGGGAGTTGATCGGCTGGCGCCTTCTTTCCACACTCATCGGGGCGGCGCTGGCTATTGTGGCGAGCTATGTCTTCTGGCCGGTATGGGAGGAGCAGCGCTTCCCGGCTTTATTTTCCAATGCCATTGAGCAGAACAGGCAGTACCTGAAGCAGGTGATCGCCTATTTCAACAGGCAGCTGCCAGCGGGCGAATCCTGGTACAAGAGCCGGCGCCTGGCGGAAGCCGCCAACAACGACGTATTTGCCTGCGTGCAGCGTATGTACGAGGAGCCGCAGAACCAGCAGCGGCAGGTAGACCTGAGCTTTGCGAAGGTAGGCGCCTGCATCCGTGTGGCACGGGAGATCACCTCCTTTGCCCTCATCATCAACGAAATCGAGCGGCCGAAGCCCCTGGCTGAATTTTCGGCATACATGGCGCAGCTCGACGGCATCTTTGCCTGGATCACAGAGCAGAACAAGGGAGTGGCCGTGCCCGGCAAGCTCCCGGATTTTAAAGCCGCGCGGGAAAGCCTGAACACGCCGGTATTCACGTCTTCCGAGGCCATGAGCTTTATCCGCACAGAGCTCGAGAAGATCGTGTTTGAGCTGGAAACCATTTGCGTGCTGATCAAGAAGCAGCAATACAGCCGGTAGAAGATTTTCACCACCGCGGCCGCCCGGGCGGGTATGCAAATTGTATGGCTCTCTCTGAATGCCCTACCCATGAAGCTTCTGCGCCTGCCTGTCTTTTTTCTTTGCCTGCTGACGGTTGTGTCGGGCTGTGAAAAGTTCGAGCTTAGCCCCTACCAGGAACAGCCTTTGACAGACGATCTTCCTTACAACCTGAATGCCCTCAACCTGGCCAGATTAAAAGCGGCGGAGCCTTCGGCCGACGATACGGTCACCATCATTTACACAGGCGATTCGCAGCGCTTTTACGATCGCCTGGAAGACCTGGTCCGCAAAGCCAATGAGCTCCGGAACGTGGATTTCCTGGTGCTCTCAGGTGATATCAGCGATTTTGGCCTGCTCCGGGAATACCGCTGGGTGACGGAAAGGCTGTCCATGCTGAGCATGCCTTACCTCTGTGCGATCGGCAACCACGACCTTACAGCGAGTCAGGGCGAGGTCTACAGAAGGATCTTCGGTGATAAGAATTATTCCTTCCATTATAAAAACTACAAATTCCTGGTGCATGATACCAACGGCCGGGAATATGGCTTTAACGGAAACGTGCCCGACATGGGCTGGCTGGTGCAGGAAACCAGGGACACGGTCGTCAGCTGGTTTGTAGGGCTCTCGCACGTGCCGCCTTACGACGGCGATTTCGACAGGAAGCTGGAGCTGCCGTACAAGAACCTGTTCAATGCCACGCCGGGCTTTATCCTGTCGCTTCACGGCCATTTGCACGGCTATTCAGCAAGCTACGCCTATGACGACCAGGTGCTTTACCTTACCAGCAACTCGGTGCAGAAAGAAGAGTTCGTGCTCATCAAGCTGATTCAGGGAAGCATTATCCAACAGAGGATCCCTTATTGAACATGCGACGCTGGGCAGGCATAGTCAGTTTTATCGCGCTCGGCATCGCTGCCAGTGCACAGCGCGACCCCTTGTTTCCGAAGTCCTTTGCGGTGGCTCAGTTTGCGGGAAGCACAGGGCTGCTGAGCGTCGGCTTTTCGAAAGTGAGCAGGTGCGATAAGATCGAGCTCGGCCTCCTGTACGGCTTTTTGCCGAAGGCTTACGGAGGTGTCAACCATTCTGTATCGCTTAAGTTTGCCTGGAATCCCTGGCAGCTCCGCCTGCTTAAAAAGCTGAGGATAGAGCCCCTGCAGCTGGGCGGATTTATTTGTCAGAATTTTAATAAAGGAGCAGAGCCTGCCTGGGGAAGCCGTTACCCGAAAAATTACTACTGGTGGCCCAGGGCGACGCGCTTTCACCCGGCGGTATCCGCGCAGCTGGCTTATGTGGCAGGGACCAGGCATATCGACCGCCTCGCGTACTATTTCGAAGCCAACACCAATGACCTTTACATCGCCAGCTATTTCCCCAACAGGCATGCGCTGAGCGTTTACGATATTGTATTTTTCGGAATGGGGCTGAAGCTCTACCTGAGGTAAGCTTTAATCCAGGCTCAGCGTGGTAGAGCCGATCACAACGCCGTCGCAGCACACCTCTACGATGTATTTGCCGGACACCATCTCGCCCTGGCCTTCGCAGTAGGTAACGCCGCTGATCTCCGTATTGGCGTAATTGAGCGTTTCCTTCCCGGCAAAGTAGCCGGAAGATTTATCGAAGGTAAAGCGGTAGTTATCATCGTAGCTCTTTGCCATCTCTTTGCCGTCAGGCGTTACGATCCGTACATACACGGTTTTCTCTCCGGCTTTGGCAATTTTGTTTTCTCCCAGGGTGAAGGATACTTTGATCTTCTCGGCCCGTGAGGCCTTGCCGGTTTCCACTTCTTTTTTTCCGCCGCTTTTGAACTTCACTCCTTTGGCTGAAATATTGAAGCAGGTGAGGATGGAACCCTTCTGGATCGTAGCGTTGAGGGCTTCCTTCTCCTTGTTAAGAGAGGTGGTCTTGCCTTTTTCGCTGTCCAGCTCTTTCAGCACATTGTCTTTTTCCACGATGAGGGTTTTATTGAGCGTGCCCAGGGAATCGATGGTGCGCACATAGCCGCGCATGATCTGGCGCAGCGTTTCGGTTTCTTTTTTCAGCTTGGAAATGATATAGGCATCGCCTTTATGCTTCTCGGCATCCTCCAGCAATTGGGCGATCTCCGCTTTTTTTGCTTCGATCTCCGCCTGCAGGGCCTTGTCGTTGGTTTGCAGGCTGTTGAAATCCTCCTGCAGCTGCAACAGCTCGCCCTTCACGTTGTCGCGCTCCACGATGACCTGTTCTTTGACGATCACCTCCGTTCCAAGCTTATTTTTCTCCTGCATGTACATCCAGAAGGTAACCCCGTTGGTAATCACCAGCAGGGCAATTAAGATCCATAATAAGCCTGATTTACGGCGTTTTTCATTTGAGCTGTTCTCTTCCATACCAATATTATAGTCCTTCAAAAGTACTATAAAAAGAAAAACCCTTTCTGAAAGTTTTTCACGATGCACTTTTAATTAATTTTATTTAACGCTTTGTATCCCGGAGCCTGTTCGCTTATTTTTATCATCAGGAAATGCAGGCAGGAATGCAGAGCCGGTACGATGATCCTTTTGCTCTGTTGCTTTTCGGGCTATTTCCGGTATTTGTTTCACCAGGCACACCGATCCATGAAAAAACTCATTATAGGAACAGGCCTCGCCCTGCTGATGGCCTGCCGTTCCGAAACACCGCAGCAGGCAGCCGTTACCGGGCAGGACGCTCACTTCGACCGCTACAAGGAGCAATTCGTTGAACGCCTCTGGGCGCTGTACCCGGGCTGGGCCAGCAGCCAGGGCTACCACCACTACGATAGCGTGCTGGTAGTGCCTGACGAGGCGCAGCGGAACAAAGAAATGGCCTTTTGCAAAGCCAACCTCGATTCATTGAAACAGTTCGATCTTCAACGCTTATCCGACAATAACCAAACGGATTATCGCCTGATCGAAAGTCAGCTGAGGTCTGCGGAGTGGTATAACACCACGTTTCGCTCCTATGAGTGGAACCCCTCGGATTACAATGTTTGCGGCGGCTTTGCGGAAATGCTGGCCAATAATTATGATTCTCTGGATGTACGCCTGCATCATTTTTACCTGAAGATGAAACGTATCCCGGCCTATTACGAAGCGGCGAAACAACAAATTAAACATCCGACGGCCGAGCATGTGCAGCTGGCCATCGATCAGAACCTGGGAGGCTTATCGACGTTCAAAGAAGACCTGGAGGCCGCGCTTGCCAGGGCCGGGCAGGCTATAGATAAAGACGCCATGAGGGCCAGGGCAGCCGAAGCGGTAAAGGCCATCAGTGGCTATGCAGATTGGCTGAAAACCCTGAAGCATACAGAAGCCCGCAGCTTCCGCATCGGCAAAGAGCTTTACACCAAAAAATTTGAGCACGACATCCAATCGGGCTATACGGCAGAGCAGATCTACCAAAAAGCCCTGGCGCATAAGAAAGAGCTGCATGTCAGAATGTTTGCCCTCGCTAACCAGCTCTGGGATAAATACGTAACGGAGCCGGAGAAGCAGGCGGTAGGAGGCAAAGGCTTTACACCGAAGCCTGAGGATTCGCTGGCGCTGATCAGGCTGGTGATCGATAAGATCTCGGTGAAGCATGTGGCGGCGGATTCGTTCCAGACGGAGATCGAACGCCAGATCCCGGTACTGGTGAAGTTCATCAAAGACAAAGACCTCATTTACATCGATCCGTCGAAGCCGCTGGTGGTGCGCAAAGAGCCGGCATACATGGCCGGTGTGGCGGGCGCTTCCATTTCTTCGCCCGGTCCTTACGACAAGAACGGCAACACGTATTACAATGTGGGCAGCTTTGCAGGATGGAGCAAAGAGCGTATTGAAAGTTACCTGAGGGAATACAACCATTACATCCTGCAGATCCTCAACATTCATGAAGCGATTCCGGGGCATTATACCCAGCTGGTATATGCCAACCAGTCGCCGAGCATCATCAAATCCATCTTTGGCAACGGCACCATGATCGAGGGCTGGGCCGTATACACCGAGCGCATGATGCTGGAAAACGGCTATGGTGCTGAGAAGGGCGCTGCGGAAGCCTCGCCTGAAATGTGGCTCATGTATTACAAATGGAACCTGCGCAGCACCTGCAATACCATCCTCGATTATGGTGTGCATGTGAATAACCTGAGTAAGGAAGACGCGATCAATTTATTGGTGAATGAAGCTTTCCAGCAGCAGGCCGAAGCCGAAGGCAAATGGAAGCGCGTGAGTGTGACCCAGGTTCAGCTTTGCTCCTATTTCACGGGCTATACGGAGATCTATGACTTTCGTGAAGAGCTGAAGAAAAAGCAGGGCGATCAGTTTAAGCTGAAAGCCTTCCACGAAAAGTTCCTGAGCTACGGCAGCGCCCCGGTAAAGTATATCCGGGAGCTGATGTTGAAGTAACTACTGGATTGTCGGATCACATAACACAAACCGTGAAATTCAGATCATCGTATTTGTTCTATGCACTCGCCGTTATTTCAGCGATCCTCATACCGTTGACAAATCATCTTTCGATGGATTTGCATGTACACGATACCTATTTCATTCTTACCTATTTTCACTACCTGGTTGCGATAGCAGTAATGTCCTTGTTTACCGGGCTTATCTATTCCCTGATGGAACGACTCAACAAGCCGCTATCTTTTAAAACGGCCCTTGTTCATTTCATACTGGTTGTTACCGGGCTTGTTTTTTCTCTGAACGTATACGGGCTTATTATGATCTTCCTATTGGCAGGTGTGCCCGACACAACGGCCTTTGCTTTTGATCAAGGATTACTGCTGCCTTATTTAACCGGCCCGGTATTATTGATCTCCGGCGCTTTTGTATTGATATACGGAATAATCGCTGCTTTGACCAAAAAGAGGGTAAATGCCTGACTGAAAGAATTACATCTTGCCTTCCCACTCCCCGAAGAACTGATCCAGGTAGCTTAGCATGAACTCATGGCGTTTGGTAGCGATGGCTTTCCCGGTGTTGGTATTCATCATATCCTTTAGCAGGAGCAGCTTTTCATAAAAGTGATTGATGGTGGGCGCCGTGGTGTTCTTATAGCTTTCTTTGGTGTGCTCCGTTACCGGTTTGATCGCAGGGTCGTATAAAACCCTGTTCTTAAAACCACCGTAAGTGAAAGCACGGGCAATGCCAATAGCGCCCAGGGCATCGAGGCGGTCGGCATCCTGTACCACCTGCAGCTCATGCGAGCTGAAGCCTCCCTTTTCGAAGCTGTTCTTGAACGACATGTTTTCTATGATGAGCTTCACATGGCGGATCGTTTCCCCGGCCACACCGATGGATTGCAAAAAGACTTCCGCTTTCTGCGGGCCGATGGCTTCGTCGCCATTGTGGAATTTCGGGTCGGCAATGTCGTGGAGCAGGGCTGCCAGGGCCACCACCAGCGCATCGGCTTTTTCGATGGCGTTGATCGTTAAGCTGCTTTTGTACACCCGTTCGATGTGGAACCAGTCGTGGCCGGCTTCGGCGTGGGCAAGCTCCTGTTTTACATAGGCGATGGTCTGGTCGATAATTTCCTGCATGGGATGTTGAGGTTCGTTACAAAAAAACGGGAAGGAAAATTACCAAATTTCTCGTTTCTGATGGGGTAATCTTATGAGCAGACAGAGATACATATTAACACTATGTTACGGCATGAAACAGTGACTGTTTCTATTCGGGCGCCCGGGCGGGCTGTCGCCACTCGCTCTTTGTTTGCCCTTTGGGACAAACAAAGGAGCTCAGACAGATGGCTCCATCCCTGGCGCTGGTACTCGCTACTGATTCAGTTAGACTCATGCCTTTTGGATGAACCCGCGTGAGTGATTGAAGCGGAAATCCTTTTGTCGGCCCAAGAGCAGTCAGCCTGAGCGACGAAGTTTACACGATTCCCGTGTCGCGGTATCGAAGGGGCGCGGACTGAGGCAAAAGATTGCAGCGAAAAGCACGGCCCGCAGGGCACGCCCAAAAAAAATACACCTAAAATTATAACTTGATGATGGTGTGCTTACGTTTTCCGCCGCAGATTCGTATGAATGCGTAATCAATCGTATATTCGCATCAAATTCCGATTCCTATGTTCACCATCGATACCCACACCCATATCATCCCGAAGCATCTGCCCGATTTCACCAAAAAATTCGGCTATGGCAATTTTATCCGGCTCGATCACCATGCGCCAGGCAGGGCCTGGATGATGCAGGGCGACAAGCGCTTCCGCGAGATCGTGGAGAACTGCTGGGACCCCGAGGTGCGGATCAAAGAGATGGCGGAGCATAAGGCCGATATGCAGGTGATCTGCACCATCCCGGTGATGTTCAGCTACGATGCCAAACCGGCGGATTGCCTGGAGCTGTCGGTGTTCCTGAACGACGACATTGCCAATACGGTCAATCAATATCCTGACAAGTTCATCGGCCTGGCGACGGTACCCATGCAGGATACGGCGCTGGCCGTGCAGGAGCTGGAGCGCTGCATGAAGCTCGGCTTCAAAGGGGTGCAGATCGGCAGCAACGTGAATAACATCAACCTGGGCGAGCCGCAGTTCCATGCGTTCTGGGAGGCCTGCGAGCGCCTGGATGCCGCTATCCTGGTGCATCCCTGGCAGATGATGGGGCAGGAGCACATGACCAAATACTGGCTTCCGTGGCTGGTGGGCATGCCGGCTGAGATCAGCCGTGCCATCTGCAGCATGATCTTCGGGGGCATCTTCGAAAAATTCCCAAAGCTCAAAGTGTGTTTTGCCCACGGCGGCGGCTCTTTCCTGCCTACCATCAGCCGCATCGAGCATGGCTGGGAGTGCAGGCCCGACCTGGTGGCCATCGACAATGAATTTAATCCTAAAAAATACCTCGGCAAATTCTGGGTCGACTCGCATGTATGCGACCACAAGATGCTGCAGTACATCATCGACCTGGTAGGTGTGGATAAGGTGGTGCAGGGCTCCGATTATCCGTTTCCGCTGGGAGAGGCAGTGCCCGGAACGTTAGTACGCGAGGCGCCGCTCTCCGAGGGCGATAAGGCCGTGATTATGGGAAGCGCGGCGAAGAGCTGGCTTTCGCTTTCATAGCGGGCGGTCTCAATTCTCATATCTCAATACTCAAAATCTTAACTATGCCTCATTTTTCCGATCATCAACTCCGCCTGCTGACTTCCGCCGAAGGCAAAACCCTCAAAAAAGTCATTATTTATTTCTGGGTCAACCGGCTCGACCCCAATGCGCAGATCGACCTGATCGACAATGTGGAGCTGGTGTTCAGCGACGACAGCACGCTGGTGATCACCTGCAATGAGGACAGCACCGGCATCGAAGTGATCGACGATTTCAGCTTCGATGAGGAGAAGGCCGCCCTGAAAGCCGAATTCGGGGATAAGATCCGCATCATCCCGATCGATGCTTCCACCACCAAAATGTGGACGGATGTGATCGGCGAAAGCATAGAGGCCATCGAGCTGAGCAGGGAAGGCGAGCAGTTCCTGAACGATGCGCTCATCCTGAATTTCGGAGCCGAAAAACGCTCGATCGGGATCAGCCCGAATGACGGCCTGATCATCGATTATTGGGAGGATTGAGAGCAGGGGTTAATCGACTTATTCGGGCTTTTAGTTTACGGAAGAACATTGTTCGTCTAATTTGGCTGACCATTTAATGCTACTCCCGGTTTTTCTGAGAAATCCGCCATTATTTAGAATCTCTCTAAATTAGAGCAGATGTTAAGAAAAACTAAAAATTCCAAGGCAGTTAATCAACATTCTGCTATTTTTGTGCGAAAATTTTTGTCATTATAGTGTCATTAAACTGCCATAAAACATCAAAAATCAGATATAATTTTATGCATAACCATATGTCTCATTTCTCTTTAAAATCCTTATTTGGCGCGGTTTTCCTCTTTTTTGCCTTTTCATTTGGCCTGAAAGCTCAGGATGGAGCCAAATTGTTCAAAGCTAATTGTGCGGTGTGCCATACCGTGACGGATCAGAAACTCACAGGCCCCGGCCTGGCCGGTGTTTTCGACCGGATCCAAAAGGGTTCTTTCGCTACCAAAGAGGCCTGGGCTCATGCCTGGATCCTGAACAGCGACAAGGTAACGGCCAGCGGCGACGCTTATGCCAAAAAGATCAAAGGCGAGAACGGAAATGCGACCATGACCGTGTTCGAAGGCCAGCTGAGCGACAAGGATGTGGATGCGATCATCGCTTTCATCAAAACACCTCCTCCTCCTCCAGGCAATGACAAGGTAGCTTCAGGTCCTACAGATGGCGGCGAAGCGACTGAAGAGAAAGGCGGCATCGATCCTTTATACCTCTTACTGGCCGGCATCGTGCTCATCGCGATCATCATCGGCGCTTTACGCAGCGTACGCCAGTCCTTACAAAATACTTACAACCGCAAAGAGGGCAAGCCTGAAACAGCCGATGTGACCTTCGGCCAGGAGGTGAAGCAATGGATCAGCGGGCACCGCCGCCTGGTGGGTGTGTTCGTGATCATCATCGGCTTCATCGGTATGAAAGGCTGCTGGAATGCCTGCTTCGATATCGGCGTGTACTACGATTGGGAAACGAAAAAAGGTTACAAGCCTGAGCAGCCGATCAAGTTCTCTCACAAGATCCACGCCGGCGACAACGAGATCGCCTGCCAGTACTGCCACAACACGGTTGAAAAATCACGCCACGCCGGCATCCCTTCTGTCAACGTTTGTATGAACTGCCACAAAGGGATCAGCAAAACAGCGAACGAAGGCTCTGAGGCACAGATCGCCAAAATTTATGAGGCAGCAGGCTTTAACGTGAAAACGGCCCAGTACGACGCTCCTCAGAATCCTCTGAAATGGATCAAGGTGCACAACCTGCCTGACCACGTTTACTTCAACCACTCACAGCACGTGGTGGTGGGCAAACAGGACTGCGCAGCCTGCCACGGCGATGTGAAGAAGATGACGGTTGCCGAGCAGCAGGCTCCTCTTACCATGAAATGGTGTGTGGAATGCCACCGCAAAACGGAAGTGGCCATGGAAGGAAATCCATACTACGATCGCTTACACAAAGCTTTAAAAGAAAAATACAAAGGACAGTACGATGTTAAGTTTACCGTAGATAAGATCGGTGGGCTTGAGTGCGCTAAATGTCACTATTAATTTTTAACAACCGGTAATTACGAAATATAACTGATGTCTATGTCAAAAAAATACTGGAAAGGATTGCCTGAGCTAACAGAAAGTCCTGAATTCACACAAAGCAAAAAAAACGAGTTTGCTGAACCATTGCCGATCGGGGAATTCCTGGCCGGTAAATCCGAAGAAGAGAACGCGAAAGGCACCAGCCGCCGCGACTTCTTAAAGGTCATGGGCTTCTCTACAGCCGCAGTTGCCCTGGCAGCCTGCGAAACTCCTGTAAACAAAGCGATCCCTTACGTGGTGAAGCCTGAAGAGATCACTCCTGGTATTGCCAACTGGTATGCTTCCACGTTTTACGACGGACACGACTACGCTTCTGTATTGGTAAAAACACGCGAAGGCCGTCCGATCATGGTGAAAGGCAACGACCTTTCGAAGGTAACACACGGCTCTTCTACAGCCCGTATTCAGGCATCGGTGCTGAGCTTATACGATGGTTCCCGCCTGAACGGCCCATTGGTGAAGAAAAATCCTACGACCTGGTCTAATGCCGACAAAGCGGTGACCGACGGCCTGGCTGAAGGAAATGCGGTGATCCTGAGCTCTACGATCATCAGCCCTTCCACCAAGGCGATCATCAAAGCGTTCCTGGCAAAATACCCCGGCTCAAGGCATGTCACTTACGACGCCATCTCTTACGCCGCCTTAGCGAAAGCCAACAAAAATGTATTCGGTAAATCCGTGATTCCTTCTTACGATTTCAGCAAAGCGAAAACCGTTGTGGGTGTAGCCTGCGATTTCCTGGGAACATGGCTGAACCCGGTGGAGTTCTCCGGACAGTATGCGAAAGGCCGTAAAGTGTCCCGCGAGAGCATGGACATGAGCCGCCACTTCCAGTTTGAGGCCAACATGACCTTAACGGGCGCTAATGCCGACTACCGTTACATGGTGAAGCCTTCTGAGTACGGAAAAGTATTGACAGCCTTATTCAACGAGGTAGCTTCCGGCACAGGAAATGCTTCTGTGAGCGCTGACGCCAAATTATCGATCCCTGAGGCTACTGCAGGCCTTAAGAAAGCGGCCAAAGAATTGCTGGCGAACAAAGGTAAATCGCTGGTGGTATGCGGCTCCAACGACGAGCACTGCCAGACCCTGGTAGCCGGTATTAACAAAATGCTCGATAACTACGGTGTTACTGTAGATAACGACAACTACTTCAAATTAAAGCAAGCCGACGATAAAGAGTTTATCGACCTGGTAGCTGATATGGCTGCCGGTAATGTAAAGACTTTAATTACCTATAACTGTAACCCGGTATATACAGCGCCTGCGAAGCTGAACTTTGCGGCTGCTTATGCCAAGGTAAAAACCAAGGTATCGTTCGCCCAATCGCTGGATGAAACAGCAGCCCTGGCTGATGTGGTTTGTCCGGATCATAACTACCTGGAATCATGGGGTGATGCCGAGCCGAAACGCGGTCATTACTCGTTACAGCAACCTACCATCCATCCTGTGTTTGCGGCTCCACGTCACGAAGGAACACGCCAGGCACAGGATTCTTTATTGAAATGGGCAGGTATCAAAACCGATTATTTATCTTACTTACAGGGCTTCTGGAATAACCACATTTTCCCTCAGCAGGGGAAATACAGGGATTTTGCTTCTTTCTGGGCAAATACCCTGCACGATGGTGTCCTGAAGGTGACGGTTTACAAAGACATCGTGGATGCTCCGATGCAGATCAACGATTCTACCGGCCAGGTGATCATGACCGGCGTAGCGGGTGTGGAAGTGATGTCTAACGATTCTGCATCGCTGACCGCAGGCCCTAAGCCGGCTGCCAGCGCGAAAGCCATGCCGGCTGTGGAAACGGCTTACCCGGTAGCTGATTACAGCAAAGCGGCGTCGATGGCTACGGCCAATAAAGGCAGCAACTACGAGCTGGTAATCTACGAAAAAATAGGTCTGGGCAACGGTAACCAAAGCAACAATCCATGGCTGCAGGAATTGCCTGATCCTATCTCCAAAGTGACCTGGGACAACTACATTACCATGTCGCCTATCGACGTGAAAAAAGAGAACCTGAACGAAATGCTGCGCCAGGACATCGACGGCTCTGTCGTGGAGCTGACGGTAAACGGCATGACCGTGAAGCTTCCGGTATATCCTCAGCCGGGCCAGACCCCTGGCACCATCGGATTGGCCTTAGGCTACGGCCGCACGGGCGATTCGATGAAAGTAGCGGCCAACGTGGGTGTGAACGCTTTCCCATTCGTTTCTGTACTGAACGATACGTTCCAGAATGAAGTATATTCCGTGTCCTTCAAAGACACCAAAGGAAGCCACCGCTTTGCGGCCACTCAGATACAGCATACCATCATGGGTCGTGAGGAGCAGATCCTGCGCGAGGTTTCTTTAAAAGAATACAAAGACAAGCCGAAAGAGGTTTGGAACCCGATTGCGGCCCTGCCTGTACACGGCGGCGGCAAGAAACCGGTAGAGCAGATCGATCTGTGGGATGCTCATCCCCGCATGAACCATAAATGGGGCTTAACCATTGATATGACTTCCTGCATCGGCTGCGCGGCCTGCGTGGTATCCTGCCAGGTGGAAAATAACATTGCCGTAGTGGGCAAGGAAGAGGTATCCAAAACCCGCAGCATGGAGTGGTTACGCATCGACCGCTACTACAGCTCGGATGTAACGAAGGAAAGCGCACAGGCTGAAGGTCTGCTGGCTACCAAGCAAATGTACATCGACATGGAAAATCCTTCGGCCAACCCGAAAGTGACCTTCCAGCCGATGCTGTGCCAGCACTGTAACCACGCGCCTTGCGAAACGGTTTGCCCGGTATTGGCAACGTCTCACAGCACAGAAGGTCTGAACATGATGACTTATAACCGTTGCATCGGTACCCGTTACTGCGCTAACAACTGTCCGTTCAAGGTACGTCGCTTCAACTGGTTCAACTACAACGGAAACCCTGATTTCGCCGGCATCAACCCTGCACAGCAGGATCTGGGCCGCATGGTGCTGAACCCTGACGTAGTGGTTCGCAGCCGTGGTGTGATGGAGAAATGCTCGATGTGCGTACAGCGTATCCAGGCGGGCAAGCTGGCTGCCAAAGCCAACAAAACGCCGCTTGTGGACGGCTCCATTAAAACGGCCTGCCAGGATGCATGCCCTACCAATGCGATCATTTTCGGGGATCTTAACGACGAGAACTCACAGGTATCTCAATGGCGCACGGATGACAAAAACTTCCTGCTGCTGGAAGAGATCGGTATCAAGCCTACGGTGTCTTACTTACTGAAGGTAAGGAACCAGGATGAGGCCATCCACAACCACGAGGAGCACGCTGCTGCCGGCCACGATACAGAAAAAGCACATGCCGGAGAGCACCATTCATAGTCAACAAGAACGAACATAATATTAATTCTGAATATAAAATAATATGCACGCAGAATCACAGATTAGGGAACCTTTGATCATCGGTAAGAAAACTTACCGCGACATTTCAAACGACATCATTGCGCCCATAGAAGGTAAAGCCAGCAAATTCTGGTATATTTTATTCACCATCTCGGTACTCGCTTTTATGTGGGGCATCGGCTGCCTGGCTTACACCATCGGTGTGGGTGTGGGTGCCTGGGGTTCCAACAACGGTGTTGACTGGGCATGGGATATCACCAACTTCGTATGGTGGATCGGTATCGGTCACGCGGGTACGCTGATCTCTGCGGTATTGTTATTGTTCCGTCAGAAATGGCGTATGGCCATCAACCGCTCTGCGGAAGCGATGACCATCTTCGCGGTATTGTGCGCGGCGATCTTCGTAACCTTACACACCGGCCGTCCATGGCTGGATTACATGCTGTTCCCTTTACCGAACCAGTTCGGTTCGCTGTGGCCTAACTTCAACTCTCCGTTATTGTGGGACGTGTTCGCGGTATCGACCTATGCCACCGTATCGATCGTGTTCTGGTACATCGGTCTGATCCCTGACTTTGCGATGATCCGCGACCGCGTGATCAAGCCTAAAATGAAAATGGCTTACTCGCTGGCGAGCTTTGGCTGGGGCGGAAGCGCCCGTCACTGGAGCCGCTTCGAAGAGGTATCCTTAGTACTGGCAGGTTTATCCACACCACTCGTATTCTCCGTACACTCCATCGTATCCTTTGACTTCGCCACATCGGTTGTACCGGGCTGGCACACCACCATCTTCCCACCTTACTTCGTATCGGGTGCGGTATTCTCCGGCTTCGCGATGGTACTGACGCTGATGATCATTGTGCGTAAGGTATACAAACTCGAAGCTTACCTGACGGTAAAACACATCGAGTACATGAACATCGTAATCATCGTAACGGGCTCTATCGTAGGTGTGGCATACTTAACCGAGTTATTCGTGGCATGGTACTCCGGCGTGGAATGGGAGCAATATGCGTTCCTCAACAGGGCTACCGGTCCTCTGGCCTGGTCTTACTGGGCGATGATGACCTGCAACGTGTTCTCTCCGCAGTTCTTCTGGTTCAAAAAATTACGCACCAGCATCGCCTTCACCTTCGTGATCTCCATTGTGATCAACATCGGTATGTGGTTCGAGCGTTTCGTGATCATCGTGCCTACCTTATGCCGCACGTACCTGCCTTCTACCTGGAATACCTATACGCCGTCATTCATCGACGTGGGTATCTTCGTAGGAACGATCGGGATGTTCTTCACCCTGTTCTTATTGTATTCACGCACCTTCCCGGTAATTGCCCAGGCTGAGCTGAAAACCATCCTGAAAGCATCCGGCCAGGAGCACAAGGAACTGGCGGCACAGCACGCTCACGACGATCACCACTAAACCGTAAAACCAAGACATTTAAGAATTCAGATATAGTAGACTAACAGACTATGGCAACTAAACAAATTATACATGGCATTTATTCCGACGAAGTGCCTTTGTTGGAAGGATGTAAATCATTACGCGCATCAGGTATCCGTGTAAAGGAAGTGTACAGCCCGTTCCCGATCCACGGCATCGATCCTATCATCGGCGTTCCGCGTACGCGTCTGGCAATCTGCGCTTTCATTTACGGGATCACCGGCTTATCGCTGGCTACCCTGATGATGTGGTACATGATGATCAGCGACTGGCCTAATGATATCGGTGGTAAACCGAACTGGGCGTATTACTTCAATATCCCGGCCTTTATCCCTATTACCTTCGAAGCCACCGTATTCTGCGCGGCTCACGGCATGGCCCTCACTTACCTGCTGCGTTGCATGCTGGTACCGGGCGCCCGTCCTAAAAATCCGGATCCCCGCACCACCGACGATAAATTCATGATCTACCTGGAGCTGAACGATGAGCAATCTAAAAAAGCAGACGAGATCTTACGTTCCACCGGTGCTGAAGAGGTAAACTACAAAGGAACTATCCACATCGAGCCGGCTTATTAATTTGACACAAATTGCTTTGTTTATGAAGATGAAAAGAAATTATAAAACGATAAAATCAACGGTATTCGGTCTTACGGCTGCGACTTTAATTGCAGGCTTTGCTTCATGCGGCAAGAAAGACGCCAACAGCCCCGGAGTGGAATTTATGCCGGATATGTATGTGTCTCCTTCGATGGAAGTGTATGGTACGCGCGAGATCGACGGTGATACCATGTACTCTACGGAGTTTCTGCCTGTAAAGGGAACGATCGCACGGGGCTATATCCCTTACGTGTACCCTAATACGCCTCAGGGCTATGAGCAGGCCGGCCTGTACCTGAAAAACCCGATCGCCTTAACGCCTCAGGTGGAAAAAGACGGTGAAGCGCTGTACGGCAAGTTCTGCGTTCACTGCCACGGTGCCAGTGGAGCCGGCGACGGCAAGGTAGGACAAAAGCTGCCTGGTGCTCCTCCTGCTTACAACGGTCCTCTGAAAGACCTTCCGGAAGGAAAGATCTTCCACTCCATCACTTATGGAAAAGGCTTAATGGGCAACCATGCCAGCATCCTTACTCAGGAAGAGCGCTGGAAACTGGTACACTATGTGCAAAAATTACAAGGACCTAAAGAAGCTGCGACTGACAGCACCAAAGCAGCACCAACAGCGACTGTAGCGGCTAACTAATTTTAAAAACGATTTTTATAAATACGACAGAATTTTTTAATATGAACACTGATAAACTAAACTTCGTAGTACCTTCCAAAGCGAAAATGGCCTCATACATTATGATGGGCATCGGCTTAGTGTCTATCATCTGTATGTTTATGTTTGATAAGCAGCCCGATGATCACCATTACCATCAAACCCGTGCCTGGGCCAACGTGTTTACAGGGTCTTTCTTCTTCATGGCGATCGCTTTGGGTGCTTCCTTCTTCCTGGGGCTGCAGTATGCGGCTGAGGCGGGATGGGCTACCAGCATCAAGCGTATCATCGAAGCGGTGACCTGGTACCTGCCGGTAGGTTTATCATTCCTGTTATTATTATTTATCCTGGGCCAGTTTCATGCTCACACCATCTACCCGTGGATGGCAGAAGGTGTGGCCGACAAGGCTTCTCCAAACTACGATGCGGTGATCGCCGGCAAAATCGGCTACTTCGGCGTGTTCTGGTGGATCCGTACCCTGTTGTACATGACTGCCTGGATCATGTTTACCTGGAAGCTGCGTAAGAACTCTATGGATGCCGACAAGGTAAGCCTCGAAGAGTCGAAAGGCTTTCACTGGAAAAACGTGAAGCTGAGCGCCTGGTTCATGGTAGTGTTTGCGGTAACGTCTTCTACCTCTGCCTGGGACTGGATCATGAGCATCGATACACACTGGTTCTCTACCATGATGGGCTGGTACATTTTCTCCGGCATGTGGGTAAGCGCGATGATCACCATCACCGTTCTGCTGATCTGGCTGAAAAAACTGGGTTACATGGAGTTTGTGACCGAAAGCACCGTGCATGATATGGGTAAATGGATGTTCGCCATCTCTTTCCTCTGGACCTACCTATACTTCTCTCAGTTCATGCTGATCTGGTATGCTGATATTCCGGAAGAGATCACTTACTTCCAGACACGCTGGGAATCTTACAAAGCCCTGATGTGGACGGTATTGTTCGTCAACTTCGCCTTCCCGATGATCATGCTGATGAGCCGCGACAGCAAGCGTAACTTCTTCTTCCTGATGTTCGTGGGCACAATCATCTTCATCGGCCACTACCTCGATATCATCATGGTGGTAATGCCAGGAACAGTTGGTCACCACTGGACCGGCATCAGCTGGATGGAGCTCGGCACGTTCCTGTTCTTCTTAGGATTATTCATTTATGTGGTATTAAACAACCTTTCTAAACGTCCGTTAGCGGTAAAACACCACCCTTTCCTGTCAGAAAGTTTACATCACTCTATTTAATCATTAAGCAAGCCTATCAACGAAACCAATTTTAACGTCATAAACAAGCCTGCGGCGATCATGCACTCAAGGCGGCCTGGCTAAGACCATAAAAAACAAAAAATATCGACCATATGAAATTATTAATTTTAATCGGACTTGTACTTTTAATCATCGCTGTGCATCAGTTAATGAGGGTTATTGAGCTATCGCGTGAGTTTAAAAAGACCAAAGAGTGGGCCGTCACCGAAAGTGATAACAGTTTTAACGGAAAGCTGATGCTGACGTTCATGTTCGTATTTTTTGGATTCTTCTTCTGGCAGATAGACCGCTGGAACGACCGCAGCTTACCGGACGCCGCCTCCGTGCATGGCCAGAAAATCGATGTGCTCTGGGATTATAACATCTACCTGATCACGGTGGTATTCCTCCTCACGAATGCCGTGCTGTTCTACTTCTCTTATAAATACTCCGGAAAAAAAGATACCAAAGCAGCGTTCTTCGCTCACGACAACCGCCTCGAAATGATCTGGACCATCGTACCTGCCGTGGTGCTGGCTTTCATCATCATCTTCGGTCTGAAATACTGGAACGAGATCACCGACCGCTCGACAGATCCTAATAAAGTAACGATCGAGCTTTACGCCAAGCAATTCGACTGGACAGCCCGCTACGCCGGTAAGGATAAAGCCCTGGGCTCTACCGATTACCGCCAGATCAGCGGATCGAACTCTGTGGGCATGGATACCACCGATGCCAGCGGAAACGACGACATCATCGTGAAAAACGAGTTCCACATCCCGGTGAACAGAGAGATCGAGTTTAAAATGCGTTCACGCGACGTGATCCACTCGGCCTATATGCCTCACTTCCGCGCACAGATGAACTGTGTGCCGGGCATGATCACCGAGTTTAAATTTATTCCTAATAAAACCACCGCCGAGATGCGTAAAGACAAATACGTGATCAACATGATGGCAGGGATCAACAAGGTGCGCGCTGCCAAAGGCGAGGAGCCGGTTGAGTTCGACTACATCCTGTTATGTAACAAAATCTGCGGTACATCGCACTACAACATGCAGATGAAAATTATTGTAGATACAGAGAAAGACTACAACGAATGGCTGTCGAAGCAAAAAGCCGTGAAAACCGTAGCAGCGAAAACCGAAACAGCTGAAACACACTAACCATTAAAAAATTGTTGTAATATAATAGATATAAAGAAAATATGGCACACGATCACACAGCAACATTAGAACACGCAGGACATCATGATCACTCTCATGCGCACGATGATGAGCATCACGAGAGTTTTGTAAGCAAGTACGTATTCAGCATGGATCATAAGATGATCTCCCGCCAGTTCCTGATTACGGCGGTAGTGATGGCCGTTATCGCCATGACCATGTCTATCATCTTCCGTATGCAGCTTGCCTGGCCGGGTGAGAAATTCGGCTTCATCCATGCGATGTTGGGAGACAAATGGGGTAAGGACGGCATCCTGAACCCTAACATGTACCTGGCTTTGGTTACCATCCACGGTACCATCATGGTATTCTTTGTGTTAACAGGTGGATTGAGCGGAACCTTTGCGAACTTATTGATCCCGTATCAGGTAGGTGCGCGTGATATGGCCTCAGGCTTCCTGAACATGCTGTCGTACTGGTTCTTCTTCGCTTCCAGCTGCGTGATGTTATCTTCTTTATTCATTGAGCATGGCCCTGCTTCCGGCGGCTGGACGATCTATCCTCCGTTATCGGCTTTACCTGAGGCGATGGACGGCTCCAAGCTCGGGATGACCTTATGGCTGATCTCTATGACCCTGTTCATCGTGTCTTCCCTGTTAGGCGGTATCAACTACATCGTTACCATCATCAACCTGCGTACCAAAGGGATGACCATGACGCGCATGCCTTTAACGGTTTGGGCCTTACTGATCACAGCGATCCTGGGTGTATTATCTTTCCCGGTGCTCGTATCCTGCGTCTTATTGCTGATCTGCGACAGGAGCTTAGGAACAAGCTTCTACCTATCAGATATTTACATCGGCGGCCGTCCTTTGGATAATGTTGGTGGCAGCCCTGTATTGTTCGAGCACTTATTCTGGTTCTTAGGTCACCCGGAGGTATACATCGTCTTATTACCGGCATTAGGGATCTCTTCCGAAGTGATCTCTACCAACTCCCGCAAACCGATCTTCGGTTACAGGGCGATGATCGGCTCCATGCTGGCGATCGGTTTCTTATCCTTCATCGTTTGGGGTCACCACATGTTCTTAACGGGGATGAATCCTTTCTTAGGATCTGTATTCGTATTCACCACCTTATTGATCGCGATCCCTTCAGCGGTAAAAGCCTTCAACTACATCACGACCTTATGGAAAGGCAACATCCAGTACACACCGGCGATGTTGTTCTCTATCGGTCTGGTTTCCTCTTTCGTAACAGGTGGTGTAACCGGTATCATCCTGGCAGATTCCACCCTGGACATCAACGTTCACGATACGTATTTCGTGGTAGCTCACTTCCACATTGTAATGGGTCTGTCGGCTATCTTCGGTATGTTTGCCGGTGTTTACCACTGGTTCCCGAAAATGTTCCTGCGCATGATGGGCAAGAAGCTGGGTTACCTGCACTTCTGGCTCACCTT
>Ga0233425_10004319_pt1 | contig 24071 bp, 22 predicted proteins | sample Watercolumn_Towu_2_FD_181712 | JGI IMG/M metagenome (GOLD analysis project Ga0233425, IMG submission 181712) | Freshwater microbial communities from Lake Towuti, South Sulawesi, Indonesia - Watercolumn_Towuti2014_140_MG | ecosystem: Environmental > Aquatic > Freshwater > Lake | place... | reverse complement strand
CGCCCACTGGGGGGACCGGCTGAGCCAGCCCGTTGGCTGACGCAGGTCCGCCATGGAGACGCGCTGGGCCGCGACGAGGAAATCGAGTGCGACGTCGTGGTGGCCGGGACCGGTGCGGGGGGCGCGGTCGTGGGCAAGGAGCTGGCAGCGCTGGGACATGCCGTGGTGCTCCTCGAGGAGGGCGAGCTGCATCGTCGCGACGCCTTTACCGGCAGCAGCAGCGCTGCGTTCACCCGCTTCTACCGGCCCACCGTGCTCGCGCTCGGCAACACCGTCGTTCCGATCATGACCGGGAGGGTCGTCGGAGGGTCCACCACGATCAATGGCGGAACTTGCTTGCGCGGACAGGCACGCGCTCTCGACCGCTGGGCCGAGGAGCTCGCGAGCGACGAGCTCTCGGCGGCCGGCCTCGCACCATACTACGAGCGCGTGGAACGGGAGCTCGGCGTTGCTCCGACGAAGCCGCCATACCTCGGGCAGTTGCCGCGCCTGCTGCAGCAGGGCTGTGACCGATTGGGCTGGCGACATTCGCTCTTGCCGCGCAACGCCCCCGACTGCGACGGCCAAGGCGTGTGCACGTTCGGCTGCCCGACGGACGCCAAGCGCAGCACCAATGTGTCGTACGTTCCGGCGGCGCTGAGCCGTGGCGCCGTCCTTCTGACCCGCGTGCGAGCGCGACGCGTGCTCGTCGAGAACGGACGCGCCGCGGGAGTGCTCGCCGTCTCGCTGGGAAACGGTCGTGAGCTTCGCGTCCGGGCCCGAGCGGTGGTCCTCGCCTGCGGGCCGATCCATTCGCCACTTCTGCTCTTGAGCCAGGGCATCGGCAACTCGAGTGGCTGCGTGGGGCGTCACCTCAAGCTGCATCCCACGACGATGATCTCCGGGCTCCTCCCGGAGCCTGTGGTGGGGTACAAGGCAGTGCCACAGGCGGTGAGCTGCGACGAGCTCAAAGACGAGGGGATTCTGATCTATGGCGCTTCCGCGCCACCGGATGCTGGCGCGTTGAACTTCGCGTTCTCGGGGCGGCGGTTGGTGGATTTGATGGACTCCTACGATCGCGTGGCGAACTTGACGGTGATCGTGATCGATTCTTCGGAGGGACGCGTCAGCCGCTCGAACAGCGGGCGGGCCAGCATCCGCTACTGGCTCGCGCAGGGTGATGCCGAGCGGATCCACCGCGGGCTGGTCGCCGGCGCCGAGATCCTGAGGGCGGCGGGGGCGCGCCGCATCTTCCCGCTCTCGCCGCGCGTGCCCGAGCTCGCGGACGAGCGCGCGTTTCAGCGCTACCGTTCGCTGCGCGCGACTGCGCGCGACGTCTTGCTGACCAGCGTGCATCCGCTCGGAACCTGTCGCATGAGCCGCGACCGAACCGAGGGCGTAGTGGGGCTCGATCACGAGACCCACGACGTACCTGGGCTTTGGGTGGTCGATGCCAGCTCGTTGCCGACTACGCCCGGGGTCAACCCGCAAATGACGGTGATGGCGCTGGCGACGCGGGCCGCAGAGAAAATCCACGCCAAGCTGGGGTAACTCGCATGCCAATCGACACCGCCGTATCCACCTCGGGCCGGGCAACGAAGGTGGTTCTCACTCTGAGAGACCTGTGGAATTCGACGCCCGAAGAGCTGGACGCCCTCTACGCCAAGGCGACGACTCCACTCCTCGAAGAACTGGATGGCGACTACGACGGCGTGCTCCTGACCGGGCAGTTTCCCCCGCGTGAGCGCCAGCTCCCGATCACCTTCGTGAACCAGCGGTGGCTGCCGTGGCGCGGAAAGACGTTTTCGTCCGCTCGGGGTCGCGGCGCCAACCGCTTCCGCGTCGCGGGCCGCAAGCTCGCACTCTGGCCCTTCGCGACGCGCGTCGTCCCTTCGATGTTCGGTGGTGAGCCGGCGGCCTCCATCGACTACGACATTCCCGGCAACGCTTTCTGGATGCGTCGGGGCGTGTTCGACGAGCTCAAGAAGCTGCGCGACGGTCTCTACCTCGGCAAGGGAGGGATCCGCTTGGCCGGCAAGAACCGCTTCGTCTTCTACTGGGCGTTGGCACCCGCGTGAGGGTGTGGGCGACGCGTCCGGACAGTGCGGCCCGGCGGTCCCGCCCGTCCACGACCCAGCGCGCTGGCGCACAGGCGGGGCGGGCGGGAGCTTCCGGTCGTAGCCGAGCAGTGCGCGCAGACCCCACGGCACCTCGACGACCCCGCGCTCGAGGTCGTGGAGCCGGTCTGCACCGCTCGACCTCCGAGTCCCACGCGTCTACGCTGGCCCGGTGAGCGAAGCGCCGCGCCCCGCCCAGGTTCGATCGCGGCGCGGCGAGAACATCAAGTCCGCCCTCGCACTCGCTGGCATCGCGGCATTCGCCTACGTGTCGATCACATACGGCGGCGGGGACGAGACGCACTTCGACGACGTCATCGACTCATTGGTCGAGGCCCGGCGCAAAGGCGCCTTCACCGACCCTCCTGAAGCCAGCCGCGAGACGCTGGACGCGCTGGGGCTCGTCGCGAAGAGCAGCGCCCACCGCGTCGTATTCGCCCAATCGCACAGCGCGGGTGACCACTCGACGGGCCGCGGCTGCGCGGGCATCGAGCTCGAGCTGCCGGAGGGTCGGCGCCGCGTCGACGCGCTCACCGAGCTCCGCGAAAATCGCTGGCGCTTCGTCGAAGCGAGCACGACGCGGCGCTGCAAGTGCGAAGGGCTCGAGCACTGCACGCTGATGCAATGAGCTCCTCGCGGCTCACGATGTTCCCGCTCACCAGCGCGCGCACGACCCGGACGGTGACGCGCGCGCAAGCGGTCCGGTGCCGCGAGGGCGTGTGCGGGATGGCCCACGCCACGGCCGCATCAGCGAGCACGCGCACCATCGGCGCGTCAGGCAACACGATCGCGGGACGTGAAATCGTCAGGATTTGCCCAGACTCGTCTGGTAGGCTGCCAGGACTAGGATGCGAAAGAGGATTGGGACGGGCCTGGCGATCGCGCTGGCCTCGACGCTCAGTCCGAGCTGCCGGGAAAAGCTCGGCTCCTCTCCGGCGCCGCTCCTGTACAGCGAGACACCCCTGACGCGGTCCGAGCCGGTGCCGCCGAGCGTTCCCGAGGACAAAAGCAAGCTCGTCGCGTCCGTGAAGCCCTACGCGCTGCCGCTCAAGCCCGAGGAGATCATCAACCTCGAGCGGGACATCAAAGCCAAGCAGTTGCTCGCCGACCCGGACCGCGTGCTCCACGACCTCGTCCAACACGGCATGGCGACGGGTGTCCCGAGCGCCGACTACCAGCTGTTCCACCAAGCCTACCAAGGCCTCGCGGGCGCCCAAGTGCCGGTGATGGTGACCTCCGATTCGATCTTGCACCTCTACCACTTGTATTTCGGCGAGATCCTCAAGGCGATCGAAACCCAATCGCTGGCACCGATGGTCCAAGCCTTGCTGCGCGGGCTCGAAAGCGAGCTGCGCGAAGACAGCAAGCACGCCGGGCCGACGCTCCAGGAACCTTTCAGGAACGAGCTCGCCTTCCTCTCGGTGGGCATCCGGCTCCTGGACCCCAAGTTCGAGCCGCATCGCGACGTGAAGGCCCTGGTCGAGGTGGACTTGGCCAAAATCGAGGCCCACGCCGGGCCCGACCTCAGCCATGCGCTGAGCAGCTCCGAATGCATCCGAACCACCACGGGTCGCTGCTACCAGGAGGACTACTCGCAGTACGTCCCGCGCGGCCACTACACGCAGAGCGAGGCGCTCAAACGCTACTTCAAAGCCATGATGTGGCTCGGGCGCATCGGCCATCGCGTCAAGTACCCGGACGAGGTGCTGCAGGGAGTGCTGCTCGCCCGGGCGTTCAAGACGGCTCAGTGCGAGGTCGCCGGCAAGAAGCTGCCCGCGCCGCAGGTCCTGGCACGCCTCGATCGAATCCTGCGCTTCTTCATCGGGGCGTCCGACGACCTCAATGTGTTCGACGTGGACCCCGTGTATCGCAAGGAGCTCGGCGGCGGGCGTGACATCCACACTGCCGCCGCGTCCATGGCGGCGCTGCAGGCTGGGCTACGGGCGCTGCGGGCGCCGCGCATCTTGTCGAACGCCGTCGAGGCCACCGCGAGCGACGCGACGGACACGACCAAGCAAGAGACCCAGAGCGTCAGACTGCTGGGTCAACGGTTTGCGCCGGACTCGGAGCTGCTCGGACGCATGGTCTACGGGCACGTGGGACCAGATCCCAACCACCCCCGCTATGCAGAAGTGGTGGACGCGCTCAAGAAGGCGCGGGCTCCCGGCGCTCCGCCGCCATGCGGTCTGACGGAAGAGCAGTTCGGCTCACTGGACAAGCTCAGCTGCTCCGCGAGCGAACGGAAGACCTGGTCCTGCATCTGTGAGCAGGCGAAGGTGCTGGACGAGGCCTGCAAGGAGAAGAACGACTGTCGGACGAAGTATCTCGAGCCGAAGAACGAAGCGTATTCGCAGGTCTGCCGGCTCATGCCGAGCGCCCTCGATGTGGCGACGGTGCTGGGGAGCAGCAAGGCGGCGGAGCTGACGCGACCCGGGGAGCGCTACTGTGGTTACGGGCAGGAGCGCGAGCAAATGACCACGGCATGGGCCACGCGGCTCGCGGCACCGCCCGAGACCCTCTACCTCTCGTGGCTCGGGATGTTGCGTCCGCTGCTAGCGCCGGCAGCGGAGGGGTATCCGACCTGGATGCGCGGGGACCCCTACGCCCGCAAGTCGCTGCGAACGGCGATCGCCTCCTGGGCGGAGCTGCGCCACGACACGATCCTGTACGTGAAGCAGTCCTACACGATGAGCGTCGCTGCGCCGACCGCCGTGGCGCCGGAGCTCCAGGCTGCCAAGTTCTACGGCACCGTCGAGCCGCTGCCGGATTTGCTCGTGGCCATCCGGCGTTTGACCCGGCAGACCCGCGTCTTCCTGTCGGCGCTGGAGGTGCTGCCCAAGGAAGTCGAAAGCTCGCTGGGCAGCGCGGAGCAGCTTTTCGACAAGCTGACCACGATCGCCGGGCTGGAGCTGACGGAGAAACCGCTCGCTGCCGAGCAGGTGGACCTCATCAACGGTATCGGTGACACGTTCGACGCGTTGATCATGGACCTGACCAAGGCGATCACGCCGCCCGCGCAAGAAAAGCCCCCGCAAGGCGCCGTGCCCGCCGGCGAATCGCTCGCGGGCAAGGACGACGCCTACAAGACCACGCTCGTCGCCGACGTACATACCGACCTCAACACCAAGCGAGTGCTCGAGGAAGGCGTCGGGTCGATCGAGTGGCTGCTGGCCGTGAACCGAGGCGCCGATGGCGCACTGTCCGTTTCGATGGGGCCGGTCTTCTCGTACTACGAGTTCACCCACGACCTCGCGGACCGACTCACCAACGAGAAGTGGCGCACCATGCTGGCGCAGCGGGCGGTGCCACCGCCGGCGTGGTGGACGACGGGTCAGCCGCTCGCGAATGGCCTCGAGCTGTTCTGCACTCGACAAACGCCGACTTGCGACGTGCCAGCTCCAGCCGCTTCGGCCAGTGCGGTGCCCACTTCGAGCGCGCCGGCCGCGGCACCCACGCCCAGCGCCGGGCTGCAGCCGCGGCGCCTCCACCCGCCCGCCAAGCCTGCTGGCCCGCGATAGGTGGCGCCAGCCCTTTCAGCCTGCTACCCGGCGCACCGGCGCTCATCGGGACGGGACCCTCACCCGCTGGAGAAGCGCGGCGAGTGACGGGCGAGCTCCCCCCGAAGCGAGAAGAACGACGCACCATGCGACCGAGAGTACCGAGGGCTCGGCGATGGTTCAATTCACTGCCGCGCGCCTGGCCGGCAGGCTGCTTCCTGCAGGGAGCTCGGCGCAGGGCAGGACGGAGCCACTCTTGGATCGCGCTTTCCGGTCGCGAGGACGTACAGCCGCGCCGCGGATGAAGCAGCGCACGCGGAGGGAACGATCTGGTCGAGCTCCGACGCGCTCGCACCTGTGCCATGGCACAGTGTGTGCTCACCACTGCTCGCCAAAAGGCCGAGCGAAACGCCGGCTTGCTCACCGTGGTCTGCCGGCACGGTCGTTGCAGAGGTCTCGGCGCATGGCCAACACCTTCGAGACGCTGCTTTTCCGGGCTGCCGTGGGCCTCGCTTGCGCTGGCTGCGCGAGCTCAAGCACGGACCGCGAGAGCTGCAGCGAGAGCTCCGTCGGAGAGTGGCAGCCGATGTCGAAGCCGGGCTTCGAGCCCACGCAAGCGACGGGGACGTGGAACGGATCGGAGTTGTTGGTGTTCCGCGGCGCCGAAGGCAACTCGGCTTACGACCCTTGCACGGACGTGTGGCGTGGCATCGCATCGGGATACCCCGAGGGAGGCAGACACATGGGCGGGCTCGTCGGGTCGCGCTACGTCGTGTGGGCGTGGTCTCTCGACGGCGACCCGCCACGCGGCGCGTGGCTCGACGCGAAGGGCAAGGCCTGGACGGAAATGAACATGGCCAACGCGCCCGAGGTGGACTTCTCTCTGAGTAACCTGCGCCTCGAGCAATACACGAGCGAGAGCGCCTTGGTGTTCACCGGCGAGGGGAGCGCGGGCTGGGCTGACGGCCGGCGCTATGACCTCGCGAAGAACGCTTGGCGTCCCATCGCCCTGCCAGACGGTCTTTCCGTTCGCGTCGACAACGTTCAGGTGCTCGTCGGCGACCGTCTCGTGATCTGGGGAGGCGTCGACGGGGCCGGGCCTCTGCAGACTGGATTCGCTTACGACTCGAAGCGCGATGAGTGGCAGCCGATCACGAAGACAGGCGCACCTTCCCCGCGGCATCACGCCCATGCCGTCTCGACGGGGAAGGAGCTCCTGGTCTGGGGCGGCTCGGCGCTCACCGGTGGAAGCGCGATGAACGTGCTGAGGGATGGCGGAGTGTACGATCCCGTTGCTGACGCGTGGCGCCCGATCACCGACCAAGGCGCTCCCGACGTCACCTGGGTGTACCAGGCGCTGTGGACCGGAACGCGGTTCCTGGTCATCGGCAGCAACGACGGCGGCGCCCGCAGCGGAGGCCTCTATGACCCCGCGGCCAACGCTTGGGGCGCCATCGACACCAACGGAATGCCGGGGGCCATCGACCAGTTCGAAGCCCACTCCACACCCAGCGGTCGAGCTGTGTTCATACAGGACGGCCGCGAGCTCTGGGTGTTCGACCCAACTGCCAATCAGTGGACGGCGGCTCCCGCAGCCGGCGCCCCGGCCCGCGCACCACTCGTCAGTGCTTGGACTGGAACCAGCTTCATTGCATGGGGAAGCGTTGACGAGCAGCTCAGCGATTGCTCGAACGTGCCGGGTTGCGACCCCTATGTGAAGTCCATCGAGTACTTCACGGACGGAGCGGCCTTTCGCGTCGAGTGAGCGAGCCTCGCACGAGGAGCGCTCACGGAAGCACACGCGCACACGCGCGGGCGCAAGTGTCTTCGGCGGGCGCAGCGCCCCGCGCATGGTCTTGGAGCCCATCAACGAGAACGCGCGCAGCGCATGCCGACCGACCTCGAGCGGGACTTGGGCCGATTCGCGTCGCGGAAGGTCGCCCTGAGCGCGTCGGGATCGGTGCGCGTCCACGCGCCGCCGCGAATCAGGTAGGCCGTCGTCCGGCGCTTGCTCGCGTAGTCGTCGGAGATTCCGCTCGACGTCCATTCCCAGACCCCACCCGCCATGTCGAGTAGACCGAACGGGGTCCCTACCGCTGGCAGAAGCCTGGCAGCGAGCCGAACTGAACGCCAAAGCTGCCCATGCGCTGTGGCATCGGGCCGATGAAGACCTCGGTCATCAAGCGACTCTTGGCGACGAGCCTGGACATCTGCAGCACGTTCGCACCGTTGCGCGCTGCCTCTTCCTGCCACACGAGACTTGCCCGCGCTGTTCTGCGCTGGGCTGAGATCGCCAACACGCTGCCACTCGCCACCCCCAAGTTTTGGTGGTGATCGCCGAATGATTCGGCTTGAATGCGTCGCATGAATAGGGTCTGGGGCCTGGGACTTTGCGCGCTTGCGTCAACGTTCGGGTGCGGCGCCCCGGAGGGAGATCCGGTCGAGCTTCCCGGCACGCCACCCGGCATCGGGTTCGACGATCTCAGGTACTCGCCGGAGCTCTCGCGCGTGCTCGTGCCGGCGGGACGCACCGGAAACTTGGCGCTCATCGATCCCAAGACGCTCGACGTGGAAGTGATCGGCGGCTTCTCGACCCGAGGCGACTTCGGTGGCGGCCACGATGACGGGCCGACTTCGGTCGAATACGCGGAAGGTCGCTTGTACGTGACGGATCGTACCGCGCGAGAGCTCGTGACCGTGGATCCCAAGCTGCTGAGTCGCATCGACGCGGTCGCGCTGGCGGCGAGCCCCGACTACGTGCGCTACGTGCCCGGCCGACGTGAGCTCTGGGTCAGCGAGCCCGACGGATCTCAAATCGAAATTTTCGCGCTCGACGACGCCGGACTCCCCAAGTCGATCGAGCTCATCCCCATCGACAACGGTCCCGAGTCCCTGGTGATCGATCCGGTCCGAGGTCGCGCCTACACGCATCACTGGCAAGGCTCGACCCTGGCGATTGATCTCGCCACCCGAGAAATCGTCGGCGATTGGCCGAATCGCTGCGCCTCCTCGCGCGGAATCGCCCTGGACGAAGCGCTGGGGTTCCTCTTCGTCGCGTGCAGCGAGGGGACCACGTCGGTGCTCGACGTCGACGCCGACGGGCGCGTCCTCTCCTCGGTCGCCAAGGGCAGCGGGTTCGACGTGATCGGCTACGAGCCCAAGCGCCGGCGCCTGTATCTGGCTGGGACGAGCTGCGACTGCCTGGTGACGCTCGGCGTGTCGAGCGGCGGCGCGCTCAGCTTCCTCGGACGGGTCCGCGCGCCGGGGGAGGCTCATTGCGCTGCCGCGGACGACGCCGGCAACGCCTGGGTCTGCGACCCCGACGAGGGTCGGGTGTTCCGCGTGCGCGACTCGTTCTGAACACACCGGGGCGAGCATGAAATCGCACGCAGCAATCTCGGCGCTTCTTCTGTCAGCTTCGCTCGAGCTGTTCGCCGGGGGCGCACGCGCCGAGGCGAGCACGCCGTCGAGCGCGACGCTTGGGGCGACGCTCGGGGCTGCGCTCCCCGTCGGTTCGCTCGAAGCGGGGTCGCGCATCAGCGACACGACCTTCGCCACGGTGCCGTTTCGGCTCGACGCGGGCGTGAAGCTCGATCGAAGGCTGCTCGTGTTCTTCTCGATGGACTACGCGTTCGGAATCCCGACGCTGTGCGTGACCGCCGACGACTGCACGTCGAGCCTCGGCACGGACGTCCTGGTGATCGTCGGGGTCCGCCGCGCGTTTCCTCGGCTGGGCCCGGTGACGCCCGAGCTCGGGTGGGGGTTCGGCTACGAGTGGTTCACGTCGAGACTCTCCGACAGCGGCGTCGAATCATCGCGACATTACCGCGGGCCTGCCCTCGCGGCGCTCGAGCTCCTCGCGCATTTTCGCCTCGGGCGCGCGCTGCGACTGGCTCCCACGCTTCGCGCGGTCGTCGGCGAGTTCTCACACGCGACGCTGTCGGGCCCGGGCGGCGAAACCTCCGGCCGCGTAGACGGCCTGGCGCTGCACGGTTGGCTCTCGCTCGGAGCGCGGCTGGGGTACGACCTCTGACGTGCCGCGCGGCAGGACGGCCCGCCCACCTGGACAAGTGGATCGACGCCCAGCCCACGTCGACCGGGAGCGCGCCAGGCAAAGGGCCACCCCGCAAGCAGCGGTCGAAGGCGTCGATCACGCGCAAGAAGAAGAAGTGGAGCCGAAAGCGCTTGGGCTAGCTGGCTGAGGCCTCACCCCCATACCGCAGCAACATCCACCGGCTGTGCGCCCGCCCCGCCTCCGGTTGCGAGCACCTCACCGCTTTCGAGCCGCGTCGCGCAGCGCCCCGCGACCGCCGCCAGGAGCGTCCCTGCGTCATCGGACCTCGGCGCCTCCACTCATCGGACAGCGCCCTCAGCCTTGTGGTCTCTCCTGTGAGCATCTCTCAAAGGAGGCTTCACCGTGCATCGCCGCATCGTTCGCCGACCCGCTCTCGTCGTCTCTTCCACCCTGGCTCTGTCCCTCCTCTTCGCGTGCGGCTCGGACGACAGTGGCGGCAGCTCGAGCGGCGGCGGCTCTGGAGGCGCGACGGGCGGCGCGAGCTCGGGCGGCGCGAGCGGCAGCGGCGGGAGCGCCACGGGCGGTGCGAGCAGCGGTGGCGCAGCGGGGAGCGCGACGGGCGGCCAGGCCGGGAGCGGCACCGGGGGTGCCAGCGGCGGCTCCGGTGGGAGCAGCGGCGGCTCTGGTGGAAGCGGCGGCGCCAGCGGCGGCAGTGGTGGAGCGGGAACAGGCGGCGCTGCGGGCCAGTGGAAGTGCAACAACAACACCGCCGGCTGCAACTGCCAGCTCGACGGGATCTACGCGGACACGACCTGCAAAGGCACGTTCAGCTGCTGCTACACCTACGAAGCGGCGACCTTCAAGTACTGCGGCTGTAACAACGACAACGCGACGACCTGCGAGACCATGCGCAAGGCGATGAACGGCACCAAGGTCACGAAGTGCCCTCCCTGAGTCGGGGGCCCCACGGTGTCGCGCGTCTTCGCGGCAAGCTCGAGCTGATCGCCGCGGGCGGGCGGAGGCTTGTGCGCAGTGGCGTGGCCGCTGTCGAGCCGCCCGTCCGTGGCCGGCGACGGTGACATCGGAGTAGCGGGCGACCGACGACGGCAATGGCTCGAGTGGACCGCCTTGGTCAGCTACGCGCCTCGAGGAAGTAATGCAAGGCCCGGGACCTGCTGGAAGTGGGCATCCTCGAGTGTAGTGAAGCGGCTGGAGCGCGTGAACGCCGCCAGCGCTAGGCGAACGGATCCCGCGTCTCGAGCTCTGGGAAGAGCGAGAAATCACGGTCGCGGGTGAGGAGCGCGTCGATCCCGTGCGCCAGACACAGCGCGGCGACGCGCGCGTCATGTGCGACCGGCCCGCGCGTCCGGGGTCGCGCCAGCAACGGCTCGAGCACGGTCAGAAACCCCTCGGGCTCCGCCAGCAGCACCAGCGACGGCGAAGCGCACCATGCCTCGATCTGCGAGAGAGCCTGCTTGGGTGTGCTCGCTGAGTCCCTCCAGATCCTCGGATTCGTGACCACGCTGAAGAACTCGTAGATGCACGGCCAAGGTATGGCCCATGGATCCGCACCCTCCGCCAGGCCCGCGAGCTCGCGTCGTGCGATCAGGTGCTCTCGGGCCTCACGCCGGTGCGCGTAGACCAAGACGTTGGTGTCGACCGCGAGCACGTCAGCGCCCGCCGTAAATTTCGTCGCGCAAATCCTGCCAGGACAGGGCCTCGAGCGGATTCGGAGCCCCAGCCTTGCCGATGCTCCGGTCCTCGAGCGTGAACCGCGGTCGGAGCGCTGCATCGTCGAGCACGCGGCGTAAACCCTCCTCGACCAGTGCTCGCAGCGGCTTGCCCCTGTTCTTCGCGTGGCGCTTGGCCCGCGCCAGCAGCGCGTCCGAGATGTCCAGCGTCGTCTTCACGGCTACATACTAGCCATACTTATTGATATGGGCAACCCATACTTCAGCGGGCTGCCGCTTGGCGGCGGGTCGGGCCCTGGCGCGGAGTCATGAGATGCGCTCTAACCTCCGAGGATGCGCAAGAACGCCGGGCGGGGCGCGGGGTGACTGCGCCGGACACCCGCCCTCTCGCCGAGCCCAGGCTCAAGCAGAGCGCGCGGTACCTGCTGGCGATCGCCATGGTGGGTGCCGGGCTCTCCCACTTCGTGTGCCCCGAGCCGTTCATCCGCATCGTGCCCCGCGCGCTGCCTGCGGCCGCGCTGCTGGTTCAGATCAGTGGGGCGATCGAGCTCGCGCTCGGCCTCGGTCTCGCGCTGCGCCGGTCGCGGTGGCTTGCCGCGTGGGGTCTCGTCGCCCTCTACGTCGCGGTGTTCCCGGCGAACATCAACATGGCCCTGAACGGCATCGCGCTCGACCCGGCCCACCCGACGCCGACCTGGTTCGCCTGGGCGCGCCTGCCACTCCAGGCGCTCTTCATCGCGTGGGCGGTCTGGGTGCGAAAGCCCTGACTCCCGAGCGCACGGACGAGGAGCTCGGTTGGACCGGTCATGTGCGGAGCTCCGGTTCACGAGCCGGCGCCCGCGCCGACGCGAACCAGACGGTAGGCGCATAGCTCGAAGTCGCCAGCGCCGTCCGGGTGATGCTCGCAGGCGAACAGTCGACCGCTTGCACGGCGCCGGCGCGTCGTCCTCGTCTCCGAGCAGCTCGAGCTGATCGCTGCGAGCAGCCCCCATGACCCTGAAGATCTTCTGGCCTGGGGTGACCCCATCACCATGCAAAAATCATCCGCCGCCAGGCCCCATCAGGCTGCAAACCGGCAGCCCGTTCAGCCAGCCACGCAATTGTCTGCTCTTGCGTCCCGCGCCGGACGCGACCAGAGGCGGCGCTTGAGCGAGCGCCCGCTCCAGAGGTCCTTGGCCCAGAGCCGCTGCTCACTGAGGAGGGGCAGCTCTCGGCCGGGCTCGCTTCCGAGTTGGCGCAACGCCGCCATGTAGTCGAGGTTCGCGATCACCTCACGCGACCAGCAGTAGTGGCGTGCCACTGGCCAAGCCACGGCGAGAGCGCCGAGCACGGGCGCGGGCCAGTGCGGCAGCAGTCGCCGTAGCTGTCTCCAAGGGTTTTGCCCGCCGTAGAAGGCTGGGTAACAAGCTAGTGTGCGCAGATACAGCTCGAGCGGGCTCATGTTCGCGGGGCGAATGACCACGTGTTGCATGTCGTAGAGCTCCCAGTCGCGGCTGAAGATGCGCCCTTCGCGCTCGAGCATCTTCCACATCGGCGTGCCGGGATAGGGCGTGAGCGGCATGAACGCAGCCAGCGTGCAGCCGATCTGGCGGGCGAAGCTCGCCGTCGCCAGCACGTCGCGCGGGAGGTCGTGGTCGGTGCCGGTGACGAAGAAGCCGTTCACCAAGATCCCCCGTTGGCGCAACCGCGCCATGCCGCGCTCGATGTCGCTCACCCTCTGTCCCTTCGAGAGCGAGCGCAGCGAGCGATCGCTGATCGACTCGAAACCGCAGCTCACGAAGGTACAGTGGGTCGCCTGCATCAGCTCGAGCAGCTCGGGGTCGTCGGCCGCGTCGATTCGCAGCTGCGAGTGCCACCCGAGCTCGGGGACGAGGTCGTGCTCGACGAGCGCCGTGAGCAGCTCCTTCAAGAACGTTCGCCCCGTGGCCAGGCTGTCGTCGAGGAAGAACAGGAACTGCCGCTTCGGATCCCAGCGTGCGCCGAGCTCTTCGATCAGGCCCGGTATGCTCCGGTGGCGCAAGGCTTGGCCGAAGACCTTGGTGATCGAGCAGTAGTTGCAGGCCTGGTCGCAGCCGCGCGTGGCCTGGGTGAAGTAGATGCTGCGGTTGAGTGGATAGCGCAGCGGGCTCGCGCCCTCGACCAGGCCGACGTCGGGCCACGGCAGCCCGTCGAGCTCGGCCGTGGTCAGCGGGGGCCGCGCCGGGTTCGCCGCGACCACGCCGTCCTGGCAAAAGCTCAATCCACGGATGGCGTCGAGCTCGCCTCGGCCATCGAGCGCCCGGCACAGCTCCGAGAGCGTGTGCTCGCCCTCGCCCCGCACGACGAAGTCCGCGTGACCGAGCGCCTCGTCGGGCTGAAGCGTGGCGTGGGCTCCACCGAGCACCACCGGTGTGCCGTGGCGGCGCACGCGGTCGGCGATGCGATAGCCCTGCATGGCGTTGCAGGTCTGAATCGAGATCCCGACCAAATCCGCACCGTCGACGAGCTCGTCGCAAAAAGGCGTGATCTGCTCGTCGTAGACGCGCACCTCGAAGCCTTCGCGCTCGAGCACCTGTTTCAGGATGGTCAGCCCTGCGTGGGTGCACACTTGTCCCGGAACGCGCTGCGCCGAGAGGTAACCCGAATAGCGACGCATGGCCGGATACACGAGCACGATCTTGCGTAGAGCCATGCAGCGCGCCTTGCAACGTCTGGGCCATGCGCGAAGCACCGGAGACGCGGGCGTTCGGACGCCGGTTACCGGTAACGCGCAGTGGCGTGGCCGCTGTCGAGCAGCCCGTCCGTGGCCGGCGACGGTGACATCGGACCCGCTGCGCCCACCTGCGCCGGCGAACCGCCGGCGAAGGAGTGGCGATCGCCACCCTCGCCACTGGCCAGCGGGAGCTCGGCCGAGGAGCTCGGTACCGGGGGTTCGTGGCGGCAACGCTGCTGCGACGATGGCGAGCGAAACCGATGCTGGCGCGGCGGTGCTAGGCACACCCGCCAACATGGCATCTACGCGCGCGCACGCCTCGCCCGCATGGAGAGCATCCGCAAGTACGAGGAAGACAAGGAGCTGCTCGAGGACGTGATGGTCGAGACGATGGACGCGTTCGCCTCGGTGATCTCGAACAACCTGAACATCGTGATGAAGATGGCCATCCCCACCATGATCTCGAGCTCCCATCGCTGCAAGGCAGCCGAAGACCACGCGGAGGCCGCTCCCTGCGCCTACGAGCCCGTGCCGCAGCTGTGCCCGTATCCCTACGTTTGTACGCACCCCGCGCTCGAATGCGCGATACCGCCGGCGCTGGGGCAACCCTGCAGCGCCAACACGGGCTGCGCAGCTCCGGCCAGCTGCATCGACGGCGAGTGCCGGACGCTGGACCCCGCCCAATGCCGTCCCCCGGGGTTTCCGCCGTGAAGCGCCGCACTGCCGTGGTCCTGCTCGTGACCGGCGCCGGGCTCGTCGCAGCGTGTCGACAGATCGCGGGCATCGACGACCGGGTGAGCGAGACTCAGGGTTGCGGCGGTGCGAGAGCAAATACGAAGCCCGCGAGACGCGCAACAAGACGAACGTGATCCTGCTGGAGAACACCAGCTACTCCTGACTTCCTGCCACCCCTCGCAGGTGCATCCGCCGATACTTGCGGTAGATGCGATCCCTCCAGGCCACGAGGTCGCCGAACTCCGCGCTGAGCTCGGGGTCCTTGAACGCGCGGCGGAGCGCCGGTCTGATGGGCATGAACTCGTCCGAGACGGCCTCGACGGCCTGGATTGCGGCTGGCGTCCCCCCGAGCGCACGCGGCTACGGCACGCTGCGGAAGAGCTGGCCGCCGCACGCGACGACCAAGTTGCCCGCTCCGTCCACGGCCATCGATACGCAGTAGCTCAACGAGGTCGCGCCCGGCAAGCCGGTGGAGGTCACCTTGGTCCAAGTGCTGCCGCCCGGAGCGAGCTTCCAGAGCGACGCGGGCTGACCGGACGAGCGCGCGACCACGTACGCGGTGTTGGACGGGTCGACCAGGAACGCGACGTCCTGAAGGGCGTTCGTGTCGGCGACGAGCCCAGCTCCCGCGGCGGTCATGGAGGTGCCCCCTGGGGCCAACCTGCGCACCTCGGCATTCGTGTTGCGCGTGACGCCCCAGACGCTGCCATCCGTCGCGCTCGACAGCGCGGCAAGGTTCGAACCGCCCGAGGCAACCTGTGGCCAGGTGCTCCCGGTCGACCCCAGCTTCGACAGCGCCGAGCTGATCAACGCGAACACTCCCTGCCCGGTTACCGGGATGATCTCCGTACCGACCGAGGATGCGCCCGTGGTGGTCCAGGCGACGTTGCTGTCGCTCGTCGCCGCGCAGCGGTGCACGTCGTTGGAGGCGCCCAAGAGCAGATTTCCCTGCCCGTCGTGTCCGAGGGAGTCGCGATTGAAGGCCGCCAGGGTCGCACACACGCGCGTCCACGAGCTGCCGGCGAGCTTGTAGGCGCCCTGGGCCGCGGCCGCTCCGTAGAGCGTGCCGCCGAGCAGCAAGAAGCTCGTGAACGACTTGATGTCCGTCGGCAGATCCGTGGTGGACGCGGCCCCAGTCGCGAGCTTGCGCGATGCGTGCGAGGTGCTGTCGTTGGCGGCGTAGCAGGCGCCGGCGTCGCAGACGACGTCCTTCAACGACCCGGCATTGGTTGGGATCGCCACGAACGAAGTGACGTTGCCGACGATGCCGGTGTAGCTGCCCCCGCTGCCGCCGGTGCCCGTCCCGCCGCTTCCCCCGCTCGCGCCGGCCGTCCCGCCGGCGCCGCCAGTTGCACCACCAGCTCCACCGGCTCCGCCAGCCCCACCCACTCCGCCTGCGCCGCCGGAGGCTCCGCCTGCCCCACTCGAGCCGCCTGCTCCGCCGGTCGTTCCCCCGCTGCCGGCGCCGGAACCCGAGCCCGCCGCTCCGCCAGAGCTCGAGCCACCGGACGAAGTACCACCCGTCGCGCCTCCACCCGTTCCCGATCCGCCGCTGCCGCCCCCGCCGGTGTCATCTCCCCCGCACGACCACAGCAGTATCCCCACAAGCCCGATCAGCGCCCGCATGCCGAACCTCCAAGCGTCGAAGCTTCGCTAGAAACGAGAACGAGCGAAATGACACTGGTTATGGCGGGGCCTGCGGCTTGTGCTCGCCGCCGGCGTCGGGCAGACAGAGGCCATGCGCCGGCTCTGCGTGGCAGTGCTCCTGTGTGCCTGTGCCGACGACGGCGGGGCGGTCGCGTCCAACGCCGGTGGCGCGGCGGGTGGCGGCGGCACTGGCGGCGCGCCGAGCGGCGGCGCGGGGGGCTCCGAAAGCGGCGGGACGGGCGGCGAGGCGGGCAGCGGCGGAAACGCCTGCAGCATCACCTCCACGGCCGGCACGCACGCGGCGGTAGCGCTGGGAAAGAGCCTCGCCCAGGGCAGCTTGCGCGCGCCCCACGTGCTCTGGGACCCGACGAGCCAGCGCTACGTCGTCTTGTTCGGGTCGGTGGTTTCGAGCGGGTTCCGGACGCGGGTGCTCACGACTACGATCTGAATCCGGGCATCGACGCCGGCTACCGCGCGCGGATCGTGGACGCTCAAGGGCAGCCCGTGGGACCCGTGCTCGACCTCGCGCGCTACGGCGATCACATCTACGACCCCGTCAGCATCGCCTGGCAGCCGTGCAAGCAGGCTTGGCTGGTCGCCTGGATGAAGCAGGAGAAGATCTACGGCACTTGGGTCTCGCTCGACGGCAAGGTCCTGGCGAACGACCTGGTGCTCGGCGAGCACGCGGAAGGCGCCGGCGCCGCGCGCCTCATCTGGGTGCCGCGGAGCAAGAGCTTCGCACTCACGTTCCACGCCTGGAAGACCGAGAACGCGTTCCTGCAGGAGCTCGACGACGGCGCTCAGCGTGTCGGGTCGCCCAAAGACGTGAACCCTGCCATGCCCAGCCTGGGCACCTTCTGGCACCCCCTGGCGGCGCGGCCGGATCGCGCGGAGCTCGTGGTGTTTCCCAGCATCAACTACGCCGAACAGACGGCCAGCGTGTTCGAAGGCCCGGGCTGAGGCGCTGGGTTCGCCGTGGCACCAGCGGGAGGTGGCGGTCGGCTCGGGCGCTGCCGATCGCGACGAGGTTGGCGAAGGCGACGGCGGAGGCAGCTCGGGCGAGGCGCATGCTCCCACCGCTCGCAACGCGGACCCACGAGTCAACGTTCGCCCGCGCGCGCGTCGGGCGACGCTGCGGAGAGTCTTCGTGGGGTGATAGGTGATAGGCTTCGCGCCAATGAGCAAACGGCTCTCGGCGCTCGCCACCGCGTCGCTCCTGATCGCCGCTTGTGCCGAGCGCACGGCGAGCGCTCCGCCGACGACACCTGCTGTCCTCGCCCAGCCCCCGCCTCCATCCGCCGCCACGGCGCCCGCCCCGAGCCCCGTCGCGCCCGCCGGCACCGCGGGCCCGTGTGAGGGCCCTCACCTCAGCCTGACCGCCGCCATCGCGAACGCGACCTGCCGCATCTCGGAAGCCGAGGCCGACCAGCTCCGCGACGTGCTCGAGGACGCGACCCGAGCGCCCTTGAAGGTCGAGGCCGTGGTGCTCCCGGACGGTCGCGTGAAGGTACGCGTCACGAACTCGGGCAGCGCGCCGCAGTCGCTGCCGCTCCTCGTCCACTCGCACCTCGACAACTTCCAGGTCAGCGTGAAGGGTCAGCGCCTCTCTCCGCCGGAGCCGGACTGGCCCCCGAGCTTCCGCTTCGAAACCGGGCGCATGCTCAGCAAGATCGTGCTTCCACCGGGCGGGGTCGCCGAGGCCACGCTGCGCATCCAGACCAAGATCGTGAGCGAGGAGTACAGGGACTGCCCGCCCAACGCCAAGTGCGCGCCCACCCGCGTGGAGAAGGGGCAGCTCGCTCCGGGGAAGCACGCGCTCGCCATCCGCACGCCGCTCTATTCGATCCGTGCCGACCTCACGGCGACGGTGGACTGGACGCACTGACGCGCCTCGTCCAAGCTCGGCGCCATGACGGATTCGACGATGCGACGCCGTGATCTGCTGCTCGCCGCGGCGAGCCTCGGGCCCGCGCTGATCGGCTGTGGCAGCGAGCACGCCGCAGCAGGTCCCGCGCCGAAGCTGGCTCCGCCGGCGCCGAAGACCCGCCCCGGCCTCGGGCTCGCGTATTTCTCGAGCTTCGGCGTCGACGAGAAGCTGATCCGCGAGGGGCTGGCCGCGGCGCTCTCGCGCGGCGCCGAGCGCGCGGACCTCTACTTCCAGCACCGCGTCTCGACATGGATCTCGCTCGAGGACGGCGAGGTGAACCGCGCCTCGACGGTCGTCGAGCTCGGCGTGGGCGTGCGGGCGGTGCGCGGCGACCAGACCGGCTATGCGTACACGGAGGAGCTGACGCTCGACGCCGTGAAGAGCGCGGGCGCGACGGCCGCGGTGGTCGCGAGCGGTCCGGCGCGTGGCGCACCCTCGAGCTATCGCACGGGCCTGCTCACCCGGCGCTTCGCGGCGAAGGTCGGCTGGGACGGAGTCGGCGCGAGCCAGCGCCTGCCGCTGCTCTCGGAGCTCGACAAGGCCATCCGCGCCGGCGACCCGCGCATCAAGACGGTGAAGGCCTCGCTCGGCAGCGAGCACGGCGCCATCCTGATCGTGGACAGCGAGGGTCGCGTGTTCGAGGACCTCCTGCCCATGGCCGTGCTCTACGCCTCGTGCACCGCCGAGGAAAACGGGCGCCGCGAGACCAACGGCTACAACGTCGCGGGCCGGGCCGGCTTCGAGTTCTTCACGAAGGAGCGACTCGGGCGTGTCGCCAAGCAGTGCGTCGATCGCACCACCGTGCTGTTCCAGTCGGTGCCCGCGCCCCCCGGCGAGATGCCGGTCGTGCTCGCCGCCGGCGCGAGCGGCATCTTGCTCCACGAAGCCATCGGCCACGGCATGGAGGCCGACTTCAACCGCAAGAACACGTCCATCTATGCCGACCGCATCGGCAAGCCCATCGCCAAGGACCTGGTGCACATCGTCGACGACGGCACGCTCGAGGGCGCGCGCGGCAGCATCGACGTCGACGACGAGGGCAACGCCTCGCAGAAGACGCTCCTGGTCGACAAGGGCGTGCTCGCGACCTACCTGCACGACTCCATCTCCGCCAAGCAGTACGGGCTCGCGCCGACCGGCAGCGGCCGTCGCGAGAGCTTCCGTTTCCCGCCCATGCCGCGCATGCGCTCGACCTACATGCTGCCCGGGCCCCACGACCCCGCGGAGATCATCGCGTCGGTCAAGAAGGGCATCTACTGCGAGCGCTTCAGCAACGGCCAGGTCGAGATCGGCGCGGGCGACTTCACCTTCTACGTGAAGAACGGGCGCTTGATCGAGGACGGCAAGCTGACGCGGCCCATCACCGACGTGAACCTGATCGGCAACGGCCCCAAGGTGCTCGAGAAGATCGACATGGTGGGCAAGACCCTCGAGTTCGACGAAGGCGGCTGGACCTGCGGCAAGAACGGGCAGTCGGTGCCGGTCTCGCTCGGCATGCCCACGGTTCGCGTCGCGAGCATGACGGTGGGAGGGCGCAAGTCGTGAGCAGCGAGGCCCTGAACATCGCCGAGAAGGCCCTCGAGCTCGCCAAGCAGGCCGGCGCACAGGCGGCCGCGGCCACCGTACAGCGCTACCGCGAGGTCGACACCACCTGGCGCGACGGCAAGCTGGAGAAGGTCTCGGACGCGACCTCGCGCATGCTGACCGTGCAGCTCTACGTGGACGAGCGCTACGGCTCCATGGTCACGAGCGACCTCAGGCCCGCCGCCCTCGAGCGCTTCGTGGCGGACTCGGTGACGATGGTGCGCGCGCTGGCGAAGGACCCGCACCGCAAGCTGCCCGACCCCGCGACCTACGAGGGGAGGAGCACGGAGGATCTCGAAATCTGGGACCCCGCGGTGCCTGCGCTGTCCGCCGACGACCGGCTACGCCGAGCGAAGGCCCTCGAGGCCGGCGCGCGCGACGTGAAGGAAGCCTCGCGCATCCTGTCGGTGACCGGCAGCTTCGGCGACTACTCGGCCGAGCTCACGCGCGTGACCTCGAACGGCTTCTCCGGCAGTTACCGCAACACCTACGTCTCGCAGTCGGCGGAGGTGTCGGTGAAGGACGACGACGGCCGCCGCCCTTCGGAGTGGGCGGACGCTTCGGTGCGCCGCCTGGCCGCGCTGCCCACGCCCGAGTCCGTCGGCAAAGAGGCGACCGAGCGCGCCTTGCGCCGCCTCGGGGCCAAGAAGGTCGCGTCCGGGACCAAGACCATCGTGGTCGAGGCGCGCGCGGCCCGAGGCCTCATCCGCCACCTGATAGCCCCCCTGAGCGGCTCCGCGTTGCAGCAGAAGGAGTCGTTCCTCGAGGGCAAGCTCGGCGCGAAGATCGCGGCCGCCCCCCTGACGCTGGTGGACGAGCCGCTGCTGCACGGCGCCCTCGGCTCGCGGCCGTTCGACGGCGAGGGCATGAGCACGAAGCGCCGCCCCATCATCGAGAAGGGCGCGCTGCGGAGCTACTTCATCGACACCTATTACGCGAGGAAGCTCGGCGTCGCGCCGACCATCGGCGGCCCGACCAACCTCGTCGTGCCCCCAGGCACGAAGGCCCTCGAGGCGTTGATCAAGGACGTGAAGGACGGCTACCTCGTCACCAGCTTCCTCGGCGGCAACTCGAACTCGACCACGGGTGCGTTCTCGCTCGGCATCGCCGGCTTCCGCATCGAGAGGGGCGTGACGAAGGAGCCCATCGGCGAGATGAACATGGCCGGCAAGCACCTCGACTTCTGGAGACGCCTGGCCGCGGTCGGCAACGACCCATACGTCTACTCTTCCACGCGGGCGCCGTCGCTGGTCTTCGACGGGGTGTCGGTGGCGGGGACGTAGCTCGCCTCGCGCCGGAAGTGCCGAGCGGCCAGCACGAACGCCGCGCCCTGAAGCAGCGCGCAGAAGAAGAACGGCGCGCCCATGCGCAGGTCTCCGCGCGGGTAGTGCGAGACCGTCGCCATGAGCGGACCGGCCAGCGCCGGGGCGAAGACCGCCATCAGGCTGTTGAGAGAGCTCACGGCGCCCATGGTCTGACCTTGACTCTTCGCGCTCGCCGCGCTGGAGACGATGCCCTGCATGTTGGCCGAGACCGTGGTTCCGAGCAGGTTCAGCGCGATCGCGAGGAAGAGCATCCAGCCTTGCGTGACGGCGCCGAAGGCGGCGTACGCGAGCGTCGACGAGATCAAGCCGATCAGCGCCAAGCGCCGCGGGCTGAAGACCTTCAGCAGGCGGCCGAGCAGGAAACCCTGCCCGACCACCGCAGCGAGGCCGTAGACCGCCAGCGCCCAGCCGTTCTCGCGCGGACCCCAGCCGAACTTGAACTTCGAGTAGAGCACCCAGGTCGTCTGGGTCACGAACTGGGCGAGCCCGCTGCACGCGATCACCACGACCAGACCGCCCACGCCCTGGAGCCGGGCCAGCGACCTGAGCGAAGCGAGCGGGGTCACGTTGTTCCAGGCGAAGGACCGCCGATCGTCGCGCGCCAAGGACTCGGGCACGACCAGCACTCCGTACACCAGGTTGGCGAGCGCGAGCGTGCCGGCGACGAGGAAGGGAAGCTGCAGGCGGATGGCGCCCAGAAAGCCCCCGAGCACGGGACCCAGGATGAACCCGATGCCGAACATCGCGCCCAGCATCCCGAAGCGCCGCGCTCGGTCCTCCGGCGAAGTGATGTCGGCCACGTAGGCGTTCGCAACCGACACGTTCGCCTGCATCGCGCCGCCGAACGCCCGCGCCACGATCAGCATCCAGAGCTCCGTCGCGAAGGCGGTGGCGAAGAAGGTGAGCGCGAGCGCTCCGAAGCCGAGCAGCATCACAGGGCGGCGCCCGTAGGCGTCCGAGAGCGTGCCCAGCACCGGCGAAGCCAAGAAGTTGGCACCCCCGAAGGCCAGGGCGACGGCGCCGTACCAGAACGACTGCTCCGCCGGTGACGACGTGAACGAGCCCACCAAGAGCGGAAGCACGGGCACGATCAGCCCGATCGACACCATGTCGATCAGCACCGCGATCATCACGAACGGCATCGCGGCGGAGCGGCGGCTCTCCCGGGACAAGGGGGCCGAGCCTAGCAGACTCGTGAAGCTCAGCGCGCCCGCCAGCGGCGCAAGAGCTCGTGTCGGTGCGTGCGGCTCGAGACCACGCCGGAGCCGTCCGTCAGCACGAGGACACCGTCGCCATGGGAGCCGGGCTCGAGGCCGGCTCAACCCCGCGCTCGAAACACGTTCCCCGGTGCGAGCAGCGCCCCCATGAACGCGCCATAGGGCCCGGCGACCGCCGGGTTGCAGAGGATGCCTCAGGTGCCGCCGGCTCGCGCATACAGCAAACCGACGCCGACCATCACCGCCGCGCTGCCCAGGGCAGCGAGGGCCTTGGTTGCGATGGCCCGCCAGTCGGGGACGCGCTTCGACGAATGGCTCACTAGAACGGAGGCTAGCAAAGCGCGCGCGCTGAGCCCACAGTACCCTTGTTTCGCCGATGCGCCTCCCGCACGACCCAGCAGCTCTCGCCGCTCTTCGCACGCCCAGCGCCGAGGAGCCGCTGAGGCTCCTGGTCAGCGGCTGCCTCGCGGGACGTCCGTGTGGAGTCGACGGCTCCGACTACGGCCTTGGTGCCCCGCTCGCAGAGTTGCTCGCGCTCCCGACCGTGTCGGTCGCCGCGTTCTGTCCCGAGGAACACGCCCTGGGCACGCCCCGGACGATGCCGGACATCCACGGCGGCGACGGTCACGACGTCCTCGACGGTCGAGCGCGCGTGCTCGACGAGCACGACGTCGATCTCACGGCGAAGATGGTTGCCGGAGCGGAGGCGATGCTCGAAGCGGCGCGAGCGCACCGGGCGGAGCTCGCGCTCTTGACCGACATGAGCGCCGCGTGCGGGAGCCAGGTGATCTCCGCGGGGTGTCGCCTGGTCGCGGAGCGTCGCTTCACTGCGGGCGTCGGCGTCGCGACGGCGCTGCTCCTGCGCAACGGGATCCCCGTGCTCAGCCAGCGCGACTTCAAGACGCTGAGCCGACTGCGGGCGTTGCTCGATCCCGCCCGTCGCCACGATCCCGAGCTGCGCGACCACCACGAGACCGCCTGGTACCTGGAGACGTTCGGGCGTCGCGGGGCGTGACGCCACCAGCGCGCGCGGCCCTGACGAAACCGCCTCGGTGACGTTCGCGCTGGGGGCCACTATGCTCCGGGCATGACCGACGAGCTCGCCAACGCCCGGACCGAGCTCGCATCTCCCAGTGACGAGCCGGCGCGCCCGGCGAGCACCCGCCTCGCGCCGGGCACCGTCGTCGACGGGTACGTCCTCGAGGAGTTCCGCGGCGCCGGCGGCATGGGCGCCGTGTACCGAGCTCGCGACGCTCGCTTGGGCCGGGACGTCGCGCTGAAGGTCGTGAACGCCGACCGACTCGGAGGCAGCCGCTGCGGGGTGCTCTGCTCGCTGCTCGTGGGCGAAGCGCAGGTCATGGCGAGGCTGTCGCACCCGAACCTGATCTCGGTCTACTCGGTGGGTGAGCACGCTGGGTGCGTCTACGTGGCCATGGAGTACGTGGATGGGACCACGCTCACGGACTGGAGCGCGGATCGCCCTTGGCCCGAGCGGCTCGCCGCGTTGCTCGTCGCAGGTCGAGGCCTCTACGCGGCGCACCAAGGCAACGTCATCCACCGAGACTTCAAGCCCGACAACGTGATGGTGACGCGAAGCGGCGGCATCAAGGTGATGGACTTCGGGTTGGCGCGCAGCGCAACGGAC
>Ga0233425_10004317_pt1 | contig 24078 bp, 18 predicted proteins | sample Watercolumn_Towu_2_FD_181712 | JGI IMG/M metagenome (GOLD analysis project Ga0233425, IMG submission 181712) | Freshwater microbial communities from Lake Towuti, South Sulawesi, Indonesia - Watercolumn_Towuti2014_140_MG | ecosystem: Environmental > Aquatic > Freshwater > Lake | place... | reverse complement strand
GAATCAGCTTTTTGTTCGGATATTTTTTCCGCAAATTTGAAAACGCGCTCACGCCCATCAGCAAATCGCCGATTCCGTCATCGCGGATCACAGTGATTGAATCCTTGTATTCATCCGGATCAAAAGGCTTTCTTTGTGTTTTTTCGGCAGCCAATTTTTCTATTTTTTCACTCCACTGTTTTTTCAAAAGCCACCGATCCCTTTCCCCTTTTCGCCAGTCGCGCGACGAACACTCGAAATGGAAAATTTCGGCCTGCGGTTCGTATAGCGCGGAAAAACCGCCGGTGGCGAGCCGGAAGCAAAAATCGGTGTCTTGCGCTTCTTCGCGGTATTCCTCATTCAGCAGAAATCGGTTGAAAACATCGTGGCGCACGGCGGCGCAGGCGAATGTGACGGCCGGCACAATCGCCGCCGCGTTCGCCTCGGGCAGGTCGCCCGCCTCGTTGCAAAAAGCATTGATGCCGGTTTTCGTCGGCGGATTTATTTCAATTCCGGCGTGCTGGATCGTTCCGTCTTTGTGCAAGAGTTTTGCGCCGACGATTCCGATTTTCCGGTCTTGGAGCGGTTCGATGAGATTGTCGATCCAGCCGGGTTTGGCGAGTGTGTCGTTGTTGAGAAAAATAAGATATTCCCCTTTCGCCCATCGGCCGAAAAGCTGGTTATAGTTCTGCGAAAAAAAATATTTTTTGAATTTTATGATTTTCACATTACCCCATTTCCGCTTGGCCTCTTTGTAAAAATCCCAAACTTTTTTTTCATCACTCCCCGTGTCTCCGATCAGGATTTCGACTTGGCGGTTTTCGCTCAAGTTTTCCTCGATCGACTCAAGGCAGGGCTTGATCAGATCCAACCTGTTTTTCGTCAAAACGCCGATGGTGACCAAATCCTTCACAAAATCATTTTTTCTCGGGTATCCGGCGAAAATCTCACCCCGCCTTTTTTTGAAATGTCGCTTCACGGCAAACGCAAGCCCGCCCCAGGAATTGTAGTAAAATTCCCAAAAAGCCAGCCGCGAAAGCCCCCAATATTTGCGGAAAACCTTGGCCGTTTTGTCTTTGAAATATTTCATATCTGTGATAGAATAAACATTGTTATTGTAATTTATTACTTTGATTAAAACAAGTTATGGATGCGGCAAGCAAAAAATACGACGTTGCCGTCTTCGGCGCCGGGCCGGCCGGCGTGACCGCGGCTCTCCAACTTGCCCGAAACGGCAAAAAAGTCGTCGTTTTCGACAAAGACGCCCAGATCGGCGGCATCAGCAAAACGATTGATTTCAAAGGATTTCTTTTCGATCTCGGGCCGCATCGTTTTTTCACGAAATCAAAAGAAGTGAGCGACCTGTGGCGCGAAACCCTCGGCGAAGATTTCCTGTCTGTCAACCGCCTCACGCGGATATACTACAAAAACAAATTCTTCTTTTATCCCCTGAAACCGATGAACGCTCTTTTCGGCCTCGGATTTTTTCCGTCCATATCCATTGTCGGAAGTTATGTTTGTGCAAAACTGTTCCCGCACAAAGAAGAAAAAAATTTCGAGCAGTGGACGATGAACCGGTTCGGAAAAAAACTGTACAAAGCCTTTTTCAAGACATATACGGAAAAACTCTGGGGCATCCCCTGCACCGAAATCGAAGCAAGCTGGGTTGCCCAGAGGATCAAGGGGCTTTCCCTCACCACCGCCGTCAAAAACGCGCTCTTCCCCGACAAAAGCGGAAAAGTGAAAACACTCATCGACCAGTTTCACTACCCGAAATACGGCGCGGGATCGATGTATGAAAAAATTGCCGAAAACGCGAAACGCAGCGGCGCCGAGATTTTTCTTGAATCGGAAGTGGTGAGTCTCGCGCTTGAGGATGGAAAAGTGAAAAGCGCAGTCGTGAAAGGCAAAAACGGCGAAAAAAAGGAATATTTCGCCGATCATTTCCTTTCGAGTATCCCGCTCACTCATCTCGTGAAAAGAATCAGTCCGTCCGTCGATCCGGAAGTCGTGGAAGCGGCAAGGAGTCTCAAATTTCGCGGCACGATTATGGTGAATTTGATCTATTCCTCAAAAAATCCGTTTCCGGACAATTGGATATACGTTCATTCCGCCGAAGCCAAGACTGGTCGGATCGGCTCGCCGAAAAATATGAGCAAGTTCACTTCGCCGGATGAAAACAAGACTCCTCTTTCGCTTGAATATTGGTGCAACGAAGGCGATGAGATGTGGAAGATGCCGGATGAGGAACTCGTCAAATTGGGCGTGCGCGATCTCGATAAGCTCGATCTTGCAAAAAAAGAGGATTTTGTCGACGGCTTCGTCGCGCGGGTTCCGAAAACTTACCCCGTGCACGACGGAACTTATGCGAAAAATATCGAAAAAATACGAAATTATCTCGACAAAATCAAAAATCTCCAGCCAATCGGAAGATATGGGATGTTCAAATACAACAATATGGACCACTCAATCCTCACCGGCCTCTTCGCCGCCGAAAACATCCTTGGAAAATCGCACGACATCTGGAAAGTGAACGCGGAGGAGGAATGATGAAGGAGAAGTAATGCGCTGCAGTACCTCTGATTTTCCAGATACTTTTGTCGTCTCTTGTGCTGATGAATAGAAAATGATAATATCCAGGAGTAGCGTTGAAAAAAATGCCATATTTGTTGATTGCGCTAAATATTCTTCTAATGTCTATCGGTCAACTTTTCTTCAAAAAAGCGGCGGTTTTTATCAATGGGAATTCGAACTTAAATCTAGCGACGAGATACCTCTTTAATCCCTGGTTTTATATGGCGATATTCTTTTTTGCAGTAGGAACATTGACATGGACACAGATTCTCACCTCAATGCGGCTTTCTGTCGCCTATCCGATTCTGAGTGTTTCATATGCATTAACAGCTTTGGGCGCATACTATTTCTTCGGAGAAAAATTGAATTTGCTTAATATTGTCGGTATATTCGTGATTATGCTGGGCGTTTCATTGATTTCTTCTAAATAGTAATTTCGGATAGATTATGACAAAAAAAGTGTTGATCACCGGATCAGCCGGACTCATCGGCTCAGAGTCAGTCCGCTTTTTCGCAGAAAAGGGTTTTGATATCGTTGGAATTGACAACGATATGCGCAAATACTTTTTCGGTGATGAAGCCAGCACCGAATGGAACAACAATTTACTCAAGGAAAAATACAAAAATTACAGACATTATAAAGCAGATATCCGAAACAACGAAGACATCGAAAAAATATTCAAGGAGCACAAATTTGATCTTGTGATCCATGCCGCCGCCCAACCTTCCCACGATTGGGCTGCCAAAGAGCCTTTCACTGATTTTACCGTGAACGCCAATGGAACGCTTGTGATGCTCGAAAATTTCCGAAAATATTGCCCGGAAGCGGTTTTTATTTTCACTTCAACAAACAAGGTTTATGGCGATACCCCAAATATCCTTCCCTTGGTTGAGCTGGAAAAAAGATATGAAATCAAAGAATCGCATCGCTATTTCAAGGAAGGGATTGACGAATCAATGAGCATAGACAACTCAAAACACAGCCTTTTCGGCGCCTCGAAAGTTGCGGCGGATATTTTGGTGCAGGAGTATGGAAAATATTTCGATCTCAAAACAGGCGTTTTTCGGGGAGGATGTCTTACCGGACCGGCCCACAGCGGAACGCAGCTGCATGGTTTTCTTGCTTATCTTGTAAAATGCGTCGCCACTGGCCAAAAATACACGATATTTGGATACAAGGGCAAACAAGTTCGCGACAACATTCACAGCTTTGATCTCGTCAATATGTTTTGGCATTTTTATCAAAAACCACGAAAAGGAGAGGTTTACAATGCCGGTGGCTCCAGACACTCAAACATATCAATGCTCGAAGCAATTGAAAAAATTGAGAACATTCTTGAAAAAAAAGCAAATTATGAATATCAGGACGAGAACAGAATTGGAGACCATATATGGTATATAAGTGACGTTTCCAAATTCAAGAAGCATTATCCGGACTGGAATTTTAAATATGGTATTGATGATATCCTGAAGGAAATTTGCGAAAGCGGTCACTTCTAAATCTTGTCACCCATGCGATACAAAAACATTCTTATTACGGGAGGGGCCGGATTTGTCGGATCAAATCTGGCTCTGAAATTGAAAGAAAAATATCCTCGCATCGAGGTTTCAGCTCTTGACAATCTCAAGCGCCGAGGTTCCGAGTTGAATCTTCCCCGGCTGAAAGCGGCCGGCGTCAATTTTTTTCACGGAGACATTCGCAACAAAGAAGATCTTGAACAAATCGAAAAAACCGATTTGATTCTGGAATGTTCGGCTGAGCCCTCGGTTCTTGCCGGCATATATTCTTCCCCGGAATATGTGATAAATACCAATCTTGCCGGAACAATCAATTGTCTCGAATTGGCGCGGAATCGAAAAGCGGATTTTTTCTTTTTTTCCACCAGCCGCGTCTATCCCGTCGATCCGGTGAATGATCTCGACTATATTGAAGAAGAAAACAGATTCAATCTTGCCGAAAAACAAAATCTTCCTGGCGTTTCAAAAATTGGAATTAGCGAAGACTTTCCTCTTGAGGGCGCCCGTTCATTTTATGGGACGACGAAACTGGCTTCGGAAATGCTCATTCAGGAATATGCTTATTCATACGGCCTGAAAGGTATAATCAACCGTTCAAGCGTCATCACAGGCCCGTGGCAGATGGGAAAAGTCGACCAGGGCGTTTTCGTTCTCTGGGTCGCCCGGCATGTTTTCGGCGGAAAACTTTCTTATATCGGTTATGGCGGCCAGGGCAAACAAGTGCGGGATTTCATTCATATTGATGATATTTTCGACGTTCTTGACATCCAACTGAATAATTTTGAAAAATTCAACGGAGGTATTTTCAATATTGGCGGCGGGCTGGAAAACAGCGTTTCACTCAAGGAACTCACCGTGTTGTGTGAAAAAGTGACGGGGAAAAAAATTGAGATTGATTCCGTGGCGGAAGACCGTCCGGCCGACATGAAGCTCTATGTGACGGATTATTCTAAAATTCAAAAAATATCCGGCTGGAAGCCCAAAGCGTCGATAGAAAAAATAGCCGAGGATGTTGCGAAGTGGATCGAAGACAACAAGGAGCAATTAAGGCCAATTTTATCGTGAATCAAAAAAAAATCTCAGTCGTCATTCCTGCCCATAATGAGAAAGACTGTATCGAAGAAACGGTGCGCTCTCTTCATGGTGAACTCAAAAAAGAAAATATCGCGCATGAAATTCTCATTGTCAACGACAACAGCAAGGACGAAACGGAAGAAATACTCAAAAAAATCCAAACGGAAATCTCCGAAATGCGCTATGTCAACAATTCTCCGCCCAATGGTTTTGGCTTTGCTGTCCGCAAGGGCCTCGAAAATTTCTCTGGAGACTGCGTGGCGATTGTCATGGCTGACAAATCTGATCGCCCGGAAGACCTCATTCGGTATTTTCGCAAATTCGAAGAAGGGCATGACTGTGTGTTCGGCTCGCGTTTCATAAGAGGCGGAAGAACGATTGATTATCCGCGCTTCAAATATATGCTGAATAGATTCACAAATACGATTATCCGGATGCTTTTCGGAATCAAGTATAACGATGTCACCAATGCATTCAAGCTGTATTCCAGGGAAACAATCGAAGGTCTCAAGCCCTTTTTGAGCCATCATTTCAATCTCACCGTCGAACTCCCCCTCAAGGCAATTGTGCGGGGATATTCATACGCTGTCGTGCCCAATCACTGGACAAATCGGAAGGAAGGAGAATCAAAACTAAAAATAAAAGAAATGGGCAGCCGGTATTTTTTCATTATTCTCTATTGCCTTCTCGAAAAATGGCTTTCGAGGGGAGATTATAAGAAGAAGGTCGCGTCATGAAAGAAAATCTCAGCTCAATATATAAAAATCGCTTCAAGGAAAATATCGTGGACAAAAACCGGATCTGGAAAATCCTTTGCCGTGATTTTTTTCAGAAATTTATACATTCAGAAGATACGGTTCTTGATATTGCCGCGGGATATGGCGAATTTCTGAACAATATCAACGCAGGAAAAAAAATCGCCGTCGATCTCAATGAAGATATAAGAAAATTCGTCAAAAGCGATGTCGAGGTGATTATTTCCGATTGCCGCAACATCGTCTCGCTCGAAAGCGGGTCCGTTGACACGATTTTTATCAGCAATTTTCTGGAGCATCTCAACAGCACCGACGAGGTTATTCAGGTTTTGCGGGAGTGCCATCGTCTGCTGAAATCTGGCGGGAAAATCCTGATTCTTCAGCCAAATATCTATTATGTAAAAGAAAAATATTGGTTCTTCATTGATCACAAGATCCCCCTGACCCACGAAAGTCTCATCGAGGCGCTGGAAATATGCGGATTCAATATTGAGTATATGCGGAAAAAATTCCTTCCCTACTCCACGAAGTCTAGTTTGCCCCAAAGCGATATATTCGTAAAAATTTACCTCAAAGTCCCGTTCCTGCAGTCAATATTCGGCAAACAGAGTTTTGTGATCGGCAAAAAAATATCCTTATGATGCCAGGACTCAACGAGAATTCACAAAAAAAATTTAAATATGCGGTTTTTATCGTTTTTTTTCTGGCATTCCTTTTTAATTTCTCTTTTTTCGTGGGCAGAAATTCCTTCGATTTCCCGTTTTGGGACCAATGGGGACTTGTAGAAAAAATATCCCAAGAAAACTCTATTTCCGAAACTCTCCTGTTTCAGCACAATGAACATCGCTTTGGAGTCTCGCTGGCGATCATGGAGGTTTTGGCAAAACTGACCAATTGGAGCCAGCTTTGGGAAATAAGATTTATCTCACTCCTGATCATATCTTCATCTTTAATATTTCTTTTTATAAAGAGAAAAACGAGCGACGGCATTTCATTGTCCGATTTGACTATACCGCTTCTTTTTTTCAATATATTCCAATTCGAAAATATTGATTGGGGTTTTCAGATTGGATTCGTTCTCCCCCTGTTTTATATTGCCCTCTGGCTGCTGGCAATTAGAATAAAATCTGACGGGAAAAGAAACTTTTTACTGTCCGTTATTTCTTTATTGGGGGCCTATTCGATTTTTCATGGCCTTATTATTGCGATTATGACGATTTTCTTTCTTATTTTGGACTATTTTGTATTAAATCTGACAAAAAATAAAAAATTAATCATCACAACAATTTTGGTTAATATATTAATAATCGCTTCCATTTTTATAAACTACCAAAAAAACTTCCAGACCGCTCCCGCTTATGCTATAAACTTTCAGACAATTAAATATTTTTCGCTCGCCGTAAGCAATGGCTTTCTTTTTTCCCAGGAAAACATCTTCTGGAACAGCCTACTGGCTTTGATAGCTATTTCGTTTTTATTTAAGGGTTTTCTCCAAGTAGTCAAGAAAAAAGATATTTCGGGCAGCTTAATCGGATTATTTCTGATATTCTACTCTTTAATTTTTGTCAGTCTTATTACTTTCGGAAGATCTAATTTTGGAACGACTCAAGCATTATCATCTCGTTACGTTACCTTCACGATGCTAATTCCAGTCGGGATCGTTTTCATTCTATCCGATACTTCAAAAAAAATTTCCAGTGTCGCGAGAGCGGTCATCTTTTTCTTTGTTCTCTTCAACTCATTTTATTTTGTGGGACCAACACTACAGTACGCCCGGGGAATGACTGATGGTAAAGAAAACGCCCTTCTTTGCTATCGAAGTTCGCCTCCAGAAAAGTACAAGGATTGTTTCAATGTTTTTGCACTCCTGCCGGAAGAAAAATATCTAACTCCGCTAATTCCAAAAGCGATAAGAATCAAAAAAATTCAGCCCATTGGGACGAATTTTTCATCTCGCGGAACATTTGATTTATATACCGAACCCGAAGGAAACGCAGTCGAAGTATCACTGCAAAGCGTCACGAAAAAATATCAGAACCTGAAAATAGAAGACGATTTTTTTATCCCTGAAAACGATGATCCCAACTTTATAATCGAAAAAACAGAAAATCTGAAAGGAATTTCCTGGAAAACTGAAATCAAAGGAAAAACAAAGATATATTTTATGCCTGAGGGAGAAGAAGATTATTCGGAATCAAATTCGACGATGATTGAGGGTCTCGACGGATATTTTTTGATAAATGTCGACAATTTGGAGGAATCTTTGGGAAAAAAAATAAGGAATCTGCGCATTGATCCAACGGATAGAGTGGAAAAATTTAAAATCGAAAACTTCAAGATATACAGATAGCAACTCTACTTCATTTTCACAACGCAATAATTCGCTCCGGATTTCCGGGCGGCCTCAATCCCGATTTTACTGTCTTCAAAAATCAATGCTTCCTTCGGCGATACCCCCGCTTTTTTGAAACATACCTTGTAGCAGTCGGGATAAGGCTTGGCTCTCTCGACGCTCTCTCCCCACAACACGTAGTCGAAATACTTTTTAATCTTGAAATAGCTTAGCAAAAACAGAACATTTCTTCTGCTGGCCGTGGTTACCAGGAATATCTTGCATGTGCTTCTGAAGTGTCTTATCAGTTCAAACAAGGCGTAGTTGGCTTTGATTAAATAAACAAATTCCCTGTAATATCGGGATTTTATTTTTTTCACTTTTTTTAATTCTGATTCCGAAAGATTTGGAGCGATTTTTTTCGCCATTTCCCGAAACCTCAAACCGAAAACCTTTTCGTAATCATCTTTCGTCATTTTTACTCCCAAACAGGAAAAAGCTTTCTGATAGGCGACAGCATTCGCTTTTTTTGTGTCGAAGAGGGTTCCGTCGAGATCGAAAATGAGACACTTGATTCTTTTTCCCTGCATAAGCTAATGGCAAATTAATTTTTTTGGAAATAATTCCGTAATCGTCATATCCGGATTTGGATATAGAACTACTTTTACTTTATCTTTTACATGACTAGAAGCTTTGCATGCCTTTTTTGCATTTTCCTCAAATGTCCCCACCTTGAGCATCGCATTGTTTTTCCCAAAAGATCCGCTTTTTGGAAAACTAAGCAGAAAAAACCCCGCTACAAAGACAAAGATCAATACCCTGGTTTGTTTTTCCATATGACTGAAGAATTCCTGCAAAAACCAGATAAATATAAAATAAAAAATGAGATTCTGGGTATAAAAAAATTGGGAGGGCCCGCTGGGCATTTTGTAGCTGTCAAAAAATACGTGCACACCGGTTCTTGTCGAAACAAAAATTACGGTGATTGCCAGAATCGAATAAACAGAGAACAAGTATGTCCATTTTTTTCTGCCGTATATCCAGGTCAATATACAAAGAAAGCTAAAGAGAAATAGGCTCCAAAAGTCATTTAATCGATCAAAGAAATTATAGATCACTGCGTAGAGATATGGCCGAGCCAAAAAAATTTCTATTGTTTTTTTATAATCAAATGGCTCATTCATATACCCTTTCAACTCCGGTATGCCTTGTAATTTTATCACAATCAGCTGAACAGCCAGAGCCAACGCCAGAATTAAAGCGCTTACAAATGATTTGTCTTTCAACAATCCCCTCAACCCACTTTTTTCAAGGAATACTTTCCTTAAATAACTAAAATAAATTACCGGAAACAGTAAATAGACGGCTGGATTAGTATAGGCGCATATAAAAATTACAAAATCAGCTAAAATATATCCTCTGCCCCCTTCAGGCAAATAAATTCTATAGACTATAAAAAGGAAGGCTATATAAGAAAAAATGAATTTGAGATTCCCTACATTTCCAATCACCGCGTAATCAAAGCCGGCCAATGGAACAAAGCTGGATAAAACTACCAAAAAAACTAGGTTGGTTTTTTTTATTTTATTCCAAAACAACAATATGGGTAGAGTTACAGAAAAAGAAAAAAAAGCATAGGAAATAAGAGCAATGCTTTTTGGGAGCGACAAAAAATCCGCAAAAATTATTTTGTTGAGAAACAAGGCGATGCCGGTCAGAATATAAAGCCCGAAAATATAATATCCATTGAATCTTTCGAAAAGCGCGCCGAAAAACTGTTTGTCGATGATTTTCAGGCTGAAAGTCGCGTCTTCGGCATAAAAATTGGACTGAAAAAAAGCGTCCGGAAACCGCCAGAAAAAAATGAAAAAAGACAACGCGAAAAGCCCGGCAAAAAATGCCCAGAATTGAAAGGATTTGATTTGAAATATTTTCCCGATTCCCATATTTTTCAGCATACCACAGCCGGCGAATCAAAAACAAGATTGGCTGCAAATAAACGGCAAAAAAGAAAAAAGGAGGCCGGTGCTTGATTCACACTAGCCTCCTTTCATAAAAGTTCCGCGATTACCGGAGACACTTCAATAGGCAGTCGCAGAGAAAGAGCAAAGTATCTGGCTTGTTTGCCACGACCAAAATGTCGTAGCTGAATGGATCCAAGGGTTCTCTTGGTTCCAGCTGGCGATCATATGTCATCCGAAATGCGGCACAGATTCCTCCGGCCTCCAGAACGGCAATGACTCCCCCGCAATCCCATGGCCCACCCATAGCCACGGTGATTGCTCCTCCCACAAAATCCGCTCCGTTGGCCACCAGGGCGTGATGCAGGCCATTGGAACCGTAATTTTGCAAGGTGACTGTGGGTTGCAGGAGAGAATGTAGTTTCCTCACATTTTCATCCGTGAGAATTTGCCGGTTCCCGCGCGAGAACGCGTGGCTGCACTCGTACAAAACCAGGCTTTTGTGTTGCAAGTCTCCTTGCCAAGCCAGGCAGTTGTCAGAGCGCAACAGACTGCCGCTGGCCATATCCAGGACTGACAGTTTGCACCCTGCCCCGTTGAAAGCAGACCAGACCCGCCCATAAGACGGATCGCCGATAACCACGCCCATAATGGCGCCTATCTGCCTGTCATAGAGGGCACAGATAACCGTGGATGTGGAGGTTCCGCTCAGGAATGGACGCGTCCCGTCGATGGGATCATAGAGAAATACCCAACGCCCGGATCCCTTACTTAATCCACTCTCCTCGCGGAGAACGGGAATGCCGGGAAAGTGCTCTTGGAGCACCCGGAATCCCGCTTGTTCGCTTTCCAAGTCGACGCGGGTTAGAAGGCTTCCATCTCCCTTTGTTTGCGCTTCTTTCACTTTGAGACCGAGAATATTGTCCCGTATAACCCGCATCGAAAACCAAACTGCTTCAATCATAGCCTTCTCAAATTCTTCCATTACCCCTCCTCCGTTTTTGGTTCGTTGAAATTGCAGTAGTGAGTGGATGCTTCCGTTGTCGAGGCGTCCATAATCGAGGCGTCCATTGATTGTCATTGGGTACTCGCCGTCCGGAACGTTGTCAAATAACAGTTCATCTTTACTGCTGCCGGGACACGGAGTGAATCCGTGTTGGTCCCGCAAGTCGCGTTTCACCGCTTGAATGTAATCAGTCATCCGCATTACAAGCTCTCACGGGCGAATTCAACCAAATCGGCCGGCAAATCTTTTTGCGCAACTGCCCAGCCTTTGGTCGGCCAGTCGGCCAGCCGAAAAAGCTCTGCAATCGCTTCCTTTTGATCCGCCGGGTTGTTTGAGTCAAAGGGATAATCCGTGGCTACCAGTTGATAGTCGGCGCCGAACGCCAGTTCTTTGTCGATGAGTTGATGTACCGCAAAGAGGCGACGCAGCGATGTCGCGTGGGCAACGATGATGACATCTCTATGGGGCAAACCTTTTTTCAAGATAACCTTCATTCCCAGGCGGCTATTATCTGCTCCGTTCAAAGCATCCCTTTCAATGGTAATTTTTTCAACCGGGATGCCGTGATTCCAGTGAAGAAGGGCAGCAATATACTTGGATTCATCAAGTTCGAGGCCAATCAGAGCACCGGAATCCTTTCCGATTCCTCCGGAGATAACCACGTGGTCAATAAGGTTCCGATGAAACAACTTCCCCGCTGTGTCCGCCAGGCGTCTATCCGCCCGACCGAATACGAAAGCCAGGTTTGCGGACCGAAGATTCTCGATTGGTGTTGCCACGGCAACTAGCCAATTAAAGATGTCCTGAATCCGCTCATTTTGCTCCATTTCCATTCAATTCTCCTCCTTTTTCCAAAATATGTTGAAAAGGTGCTTCTTTCCTCCAATGTTGAAATATACAATCCATATTCCAAAATGTCAAGGACAACAAAAAAGGAAGCAAAAACTTCCTTTTATAAGGACACTAAAAAGCTTTATATAAAGCCTATTTATTCAGTGCGTTGTACTTCTCCAATTCTTCCGGCGTGCCGAATGAATGGTATTCGTTGATCTTGGCAAGGGTGATTTTTCCGCCTTTTTCGAGAATAATATTGAAAAGATACGAAACGTAATACTCCGGCATTTTTTCAGAAATATTTCGCCGCATCAACTCCTTGGCGGCTTCCAGAAATATTTTTCCGCTGGCGAAACAATATGCACCGACCAGGGCATTGTTTGAAATCGGGTCCTTTTCGGCCGTCCGCTTCACGAATCCGTCGTCGCCCAATTCCGCATAGCTGTATCGTGGATCGGTCGAATCGAACGAAAGCAAAACGCCGTCCAGAGGCAGATTTCCGATATCCTCCGACTGCAAAACATTCTCGACAAATTTATTGTATTTCTTGCTTCTGAAATACAAATCCGAGTCGAGCACGACAACGGCGTCTTTTTCATCAATGAAATCCTCGGCTTTGAGGCAGGTTTCCACTGCGCCTCGGGTCGTTTCTTCAATCACCACCACGTTGGCGCCGGGAACTTTTTCTTTCATCACTTTGTCGATGGAATGTGAATCGACGTGCTCCCGTCTCACAACAAAAGTATATTTCTTTTCGCAATTTATTCCATCCAATCCGCTCAATGCCTTGAGGAACATATTTTGTCCGTCAACTTCGATCAGCGGCTTTGGTGTCTTGATTCCCATCTTGGCGAATCTTGAGCCAAGCCCCGCCATCGGCATAAGAATGTTCAGTTTTCGCATATATTTTGCTTAAAAATTAAAAAATCTGCGTGAATGAATAATCGATTTCTCCCGTCGCGTATTTGCGGTTCGGGTTCACACGCCACGCGAGGAGTTTTTTGAGAATCATCCAGCCGATTTTGAAATTTCGGGCATTGCTCACCTGATCCGTTTCCGACCAGCTGATCGGGATGAATTTCAATTTCGTTTTTTTGCGGTAATAGTCGAGCAAAAGGTCGACGTTGAAAGCCAGGCTGTCCGAGAAAAAAAGATACTTCTTGTCGGCAAGATAAGTCATTTTGAAAATATTTAGGCCGGAGCCCAAGTCTTTCGTTTTTTTGAAAGTAAGGAGCGTGAAAAACAGATTCAATCCTCGGTTCCCCCAAATTCTTGATAGCGCATATCCCTTGATTCTGGATCCTTTCATAAACCGCGCTCCGAGCGCTGCGCCCAGTGTTTCATCCTTCTCGATTTCATCGATCAAACTGTTCAGCTCCTGCGTTTTGGCCTGGTTGTCTCCATGGAGGATGGCGACATAATCAATTCCGTTTTTGAGGGCGAAATTGAAAGCCACCTTGTGGGTTCCGCCGAGGTTGTAATTCTCGTTGTTCCGCACGACCATAAACTTGGATTCGAATCCTTTTTCTTTGATCGCTTTTATGGCCGCATCCCGTGTGTCATCGGGGCTTTGATTGTCAATGATGATCACCTTCTCGATTCGCTCCAAGAGCGGAGCATCGAATTCATTGATGACTCGCGGAATTTGAGCAGCGCATTTATAGCAGGGAATCGCCACTAGTATTTTCCTGTTCATATGCGGGTATCTCCTTAAAAATAAATTTGAACCTTGCCCAAAAATTCCAAAAAAATGTGATGGCCATTGAAGCGGCCTTGCCCAAAAGAGGCGCCAATCCCAAGTATCCGACACTAATGACCGACACAAAAACCTGAATTCCCATTCCGACTAGACTCACAACAAAAACCAAGACTATTTCTCTTTTTCTGTTCCGATTTTTCGAGGCGAAAACGAATTTCCGACTGAAATACCAATTGAGAACAGTAGCCAGACAAAAACTGATAACAACCGATGCGATATAGTGAATTTTGAAATAACTATTCAGAAGCGCAAAGAAACCCAATTCCAGAAGTACGATTAGCGCGGCCACGACAAAATACCTGAACATTTTCGCAAGCACATTTTTGATTTCAGCGCTAAATTGCATTTATTTGGCTCACTTATTTATTTTGAAGCTCGTATTCATCATAAAATTCATTGAGAAGGCGGATTGCGACGGCATAGAAAACTATAAATGTCTCCGGATTTATTTTCGCCTTGTAGGTGAGCATCCGGAAATAGTGCACGGCTTCGTGAAATTTTATCAATTTGAACCTTTCCGGGTCTATCTTTTCTTGAAGACTTTTTTCCAAATGCGTGAAAAGCTGGGTATATTTTGAAGAAATGTTTTCCTCGAAACTGACTTCGTTTTCTTTCAACTCCGACTTCTCCAACTGTATCAGAAATTCATATCCGGAATGAAGAGACTGATACATCTTTCCATAATCCACAATCGGATCGGAAATATAGTTTTCGTCATTCGGATCAAGTAGGATGAAATTATCACCGCCCACAATTATATTATCAATTGTGAGGTCTCCGTGCAATGGCGTCCGGCGATATTTCGAAAGCGCGGTCATAATTTTTTCATTTTTGGTGATTTTATCCATTATCACGGAAAAATTGTCGTATGTTTTTCCATTTATGATAATTCTCGGATAGTCGATCACTGAAACGAGATATTGGTTTAACGCCAGACAGTCATTGATTTTGTCCAGAATTTTCGTCTTTATGTAATAGTCCAGGTCTTTTCGGGATTGAACTTCATCTCCACCCAGATATATTTTGTCATTGACATACTCAATCACCCCGTCCAGAATTTTTTTGCTTCCCGCAATATCGCTCGAATGAATATGGTCAAAAAATGGAATAAAATCCTTTTCATATTTCAAATCGAGCCAATACGACGTCACGCTTTTTTCGGAACTGACGATTTCAGGAACATTTCCAATCGCCTGCCGTTCTCGGATCCAATTATACTGCGATTCAAGCTTTCCCGCGTGCTGGGGCAGGGTTATTTTTCTCACGCACTCTCGTCCCAATTTTTCATTCCAAATGAGGATTGTGAGAGCGTTTGATCCACCCTTGAAAGTTTTGAGGAGTTTTGTGTCTCCCGCCACTTCCTGTAAATGAACAAGTCGCGCCACTTCCAAATTTTTGAAATAGTCTTCAAGAAAACGGCCCATTTCCCCGGAAATATCCTCGAAGCGAAAAAGTTTGTTTTGATATCCGCCATTTGAACCACCAACCGTTTCAAGTCTGGGAAAAAAGAAACTGAAAATCCTGTGTTTCTTTCGGTTTTCTCCAAAGATCAAAAAAATCATCCCCATCAAAAAGATGGGCACGATCAAAATGAACCAGGAGACGACCGAAAAGAGCAAGAGGGCGCTCGCGCTTGCAAATAATTTTCCGGTAATTTCAGAAAAATAGAAATGATAAGTTCCGATATAGGCCGGACCTGAAGGAACAGACACACTCAAGAAAGATGATATTGATATGATGAATCCGGGCACAAGATTCACGTTCCGAAAAAGCGCGAGCAGGAGCGCATATATTGAAGCGATATAAAATCCCCACATCGCGATCGAAACAAGAATATATTTCGCGATATTTGCTTCTCTCGCGATCACTTTTGTTCCGAAAATCGCCGACCAGGCAATCAGCCTGGTCTTGTTTTTCAAGTTCTTGTTGAGAAAAGCGGAGTATTTGCCGACAAAACCGAGAAGTCGCTTGTTTTCGGAAAACAAAATATAGATGAAGCAAAAAACAAACAAAGATAGGATAAAAATCGTGAATACCAGCGAAAAAACAATGGGATTGAGAACATCTATATAATTTTTGGCAAACAAATACGCAAAAACGAACGTGGCGGTCAGAATAATTCCATCCACTGCCCGTTCGAAAAGAATCGTCAAAAAAACAACTGTCCGGCTCACGAAAAGTTTTTTTCCGATGATATGGGCTCGGATCAATTCGCCTAGACGGAAAGGTAGAATTGCATTGAACAGAAAGCCGATGCTCAACGCCTCAAAAAGAAAATATCGGCTCACTCCGGGTTTGATCGGGCTGATGAGATAGGCGGATTTCCAGGCTCTCAGCCAATGCCCGGCAAGTTGGAAGAGCGCCGCCAACAAAAGAAGGGAAACGCTGGTTTCCCGAATTCTGATTGCGCGAAAGATGATTCCAGGTTCCTTGAAAAATTCAAACAGAAAAAAAACGCTCACCAGGAGGCCGGCGAGCATAACTGCCAAAAGAGTCTTGTTCCTCCAAACATTTTGATTTGCCGCGTCTTTTTCCCCGTGCATCATTTTTGGATATATTCGAAAATTTTCTCGCATTCATCGTTCCAGTTGTGTTTTTTTATTTCTTTTAAGCCGTTTTTGACTATTTTTCTCCGCAGTTCTTTATCTTCAATCAATTTTGAAATTTTGTCAACAAGGCAGCTCGGTTCCGGCTCCGACACCATTGCGTTTTCCCCGTCTTTCAAAAACCAGGTATTGGCGCCGTTGAAATTTGTCACCGTCGCGCAACCGCAAGCCATAAACTCGAACGGCTGGTATGACGGATGTTTCGTGAACATAAACACGAGGCCGATATCGCACTTTCGGTACAAATCGGCGACGGCATTCAGGCTTTCCAGTCTTCCCAGATTTCGGATCACTCCCTTCACCCCGAAATCCTCTTCCCGCCAATGGTCTCCCGCGGAAATGATATTGATTTTGTCTTCGTATTTTTCTTTCAGCTTGGTCAGTGTCAAAAGCGCAAGCTCGAAAGCGTTTCGATCGTGATTCGGACGTCCGTACACGAAAACATCCAGCGTCTTCTTGTCCAATTTTTTTCGCAGGCTTTCTTCGTCGATATGATATATTTTTTCGTTCACGCAAGGGAAAAATTCCTGGCAATCCATCTTGTGCTGCTGTCTGACGTACTCGGCAAGGCCGGGCGTGTTCAAGATTCCCTTGAATCCCATCCGGTATGTCGCCTCCGCCATCGCATACATTGAACCGGCTGAATAAAAGAGCGGTTCGTAATCTTGGATGAAGTAGAATTTTTTCTTCGTTTTGTTGAATCGGGCGCTGATATAGCAGGACGGCCAAAACGTGGAGACGACGGCATCGGCGGATGGAAGATCGCTTGCCTTTTCCATTGCTGAAAATTCGGCGTCTTTCAGCGCGGGGAACTCTTTAACTGCTTCAACCCTTTTGCTTTCAACATTTTCTTTGCTTGGATTGTCGAAAATAATGATCCTGTTTTTGATTCCTTTTTTATGCTGGAAATATGAGGCAAAGCGCAAAATCGTGTATATTCCGCCAAAAAGAACATGGCTATAGTTCGGCAGAAGCCAATTCATTGTTTTTACTTCGCGGGGTATTCCACTGCTGTTCACGATTTCGAAATGCCTGCTCAATTCTTTTTCGGAAAGATCAACTGCCGCGATTATGTTTTTTTGTTCCTCAAATCTTTTCTTTTGGTATTTTTCCTCGGTGCTTTCCTCTCGAGTCATTTCTTTTGGCGAAATTTTTTCGCGCGAATCCGGCGAAATGTTCAATCGCGCGTCTTTTGCGTCTAGAGCCAGATTTTTGTTGAAGTATGGGTCCTTCCAGTTGAGATAAGGCGCGTATCTTTTCAAGGAAATGTCAATGTCGCATTGCGGGGGATTTTTGTCGCGGGACAATGATTCAAAGTGGAAAAGTTCAGCTCTGGGCGTATACACATTGAGATATCCTTTCTCGTATAATTTCAAGCACAAATCAACGTCGTTTCCGCAGACGGTGAATTTTTCATTGAATCCTCCGACTTCCCAAAATTTTTTCTTCGAAATCGCAAGGCAGGCCGCCGTCACCGCCAAATAATTTCTCGCGAAGTTCGCCAACGCATAATATGTCTCATCCGCATACTGGCCGGAAAACAGATGATCCGCCAAACCGCCCATTCCCAGAATTACTCCGGAATGCTGGATTCTCCCGTCGGGGAAAAGCAATTTGGCACCCACCGCCCCGACATCGGGTCGGGCGGCATGTCCCAGCATTTCTTCGAGCCAGACAGGAGAGATAACTTCCGTGTCGTTGTTTAGGAATAAAAGAAAATCGCCTTGCGCTTTTTGCGCCGCCCAGTTGTTGAGCGCAGAGAAATTGAAAGGAATATTTCTCTCAAATACTTTTATGTTCGACTGATTCCTTATTTCCTGCATATACTCAAAGGTTTCCTGATCTTGACTGTTGTTGCTAACAAGGATAATCTCATAATTTCTATATGATGTTTTTTTAAGAATACTATCGACGCATTTTCTCAAATAGGCTATTTTATCTTTAAATGGAATAATTATACTCACTAGGGCGCCATCAGGAACATCATATGCAAGATGATGATTTGTGTCCCCAAAGCCGTCGAAAACCTTGGCCTTCAAGCTGTTCTCATCAATATAATCCACAAGCGCCTGCCGACCGGCTTGATGGGCGTAACTTTTCGATTTTGTGTCGCGGGCCGTCGAAGTTTCAAGCATACGCCAATGATAAAGAATTTTGGGAATATGCCTTATCTTCTGTGTTTCATCCAGCACGCGCAAAAAGAGATCGAAATCCTGGGCGCCTTCGTATCCTTTCCGAAACCAGCCGATTTTGTCGCCGATCGATTTTCGAATGACGGACAGGTGGCAAATGTAATTCACAGAATGAAAAAGATCGGGCGACCAGTTCGGCTTGAAAAATGGATTTGACCGGTCTCCTTTTATATCGATTTTATCCTCGTCGCTGTATATAAAATCGGTTTCCGGATATTTGTTCAACACTTTCACATTTTCAAACAGCGCGTCCGGAGACAATTCGTCGTCATTGTCAAGAAGCGCCACAAACTCTCCAGTCGCCATCTTGATGGCTTCGTTCGAAGCGCCGGAAATATGCTGGTTTTTTTTGCCAAAAGTGATTTTTATCCGCGGATCGGAATCTTCCCAGCTTTTCAGGCATCGCTTTGTTCCCAGCTTCGTGGAAGCGTCATCATAGAGGCACAGTTCCCAATTTCCGTAATATTGGTCAACCACGGACTGAATACACTTTTTGAGCCATTTTGGGTTGACGTTGTAAACGGGTGTAATGATGGAAATTTTCGGCTTGTATTCAAATCTTCTTATCTCTTTTTCTATATTTTTTCTATCCCATTTTTCATTCTCATATATCCAAGCGTCATATTCGGACACTTCTCTTTTTTCCGGCTTGAAATAGTCTCTTCCATGGATTGAATACTTGTACATGTGCCTCAAAAAAGACTTGGCACCTTCTCTTTGAAAAACAGAGTGGGCTTTTTTTGCCATTTCCTTCAGATGCTTCGGGCGAAAAGATTTCATTTTCACGTACCTGTTCCGCAAAATCCAGAATTTCGAGGATTTTATGAAATTAGCCTCGTCTTTGATTTTTTCAATCTCGCGATCTTTTTGATCGACAACTTCTTTTATTTTATTTATTTGCCTGTTCTTTCCCCGAATTATTTCCTTTTGTGTCGTTTTATCCGCGAGAAATGACAATACCCGATGTCTTAGCTTTCTTTCTCGAACATATAAATTGTAAATCGCTTGGTTGGTTTTGAAATGCAGGGAATCAAATTTGCAATACTCTATAATGCCTTGATCGCTAAGTTTTTTCTTTTGATCTGCGTTTATGATCAACCTCTTATATTCCTCAATCAATCGCCCCTTCTTGTAGCTTTCATACCAACGTCGCCATTGAAACCCGATTATTTTGTTCAGCTTCTTGTTTGCTTCATAAGATTTTCCGCCGTTAATAATCTTTTGAAAAAAATGCCTCTTGCTCCTTACGGGATAATGAAATATCGAAATATCCTGGGAAATTCTGAATTTCAGCTCTTTTCCTTCTTGCACGATATCATGATTTCCCTGAATGACCTCGAGCAATCCTTTTCCCGTCTTGAAAATCACTTTCGGGCGATAAGCAAAATAGTATAAATTGGTGTGTTTCGAGTCTTCAAAATCATTTTTTGAAATGAGGGGATTCACGACGGCATACTCCGTGTCATCGGGAAAAGTTTCTCTTCCCCCCTTTTCTTCAAGAAGAACGTTTATTAAAGGAACATAGAGAAAATCATTCTCCGAACCAGAAATATCCAACTTGAGATTTCCCGACCTGGCGAACCAGAACTCGTCAGCATCACAGTGAAAAATAATATCAGCTTTATATTTTTCCAGCGCAATTCTGCCCATTCGGTTTACCCACTCCGCTTGCGCATAATTTTGTTCTTTCTCTTCGATGAAATGCAAGAGGCCTTTTCTCTCGTATTCTTTGAGAATTTCAACTGTTCCGTCAATGGATCCATTATCGGTCGCGATAATATAATCAACACCCTGTTTCAAGTGAAAATCGATATTTTTTCGAATAACATCCTCTTCATCTCGGACCAGCAGAGTCATGATCAGCTTTTTTTTCTTGAGCACGTCGGAGCTGCGTTTGAAGACCATCATATTGTCCAAATACCACGGAGTATTGACCAGCTTTCTATCCAGCTTTTTTTTAAAATCGGCGGAAACCTCCCAATCAAAAAGATAACCCCTGTCTTTAAATTTATCTATCCAAAATTTCGGCGGTTGAAGATTGATGTGATTTATCCCTTCTTGTCCCGGAGGAGCGGCAGTAAACATTATCGTCTTTGCATTTGTAGAAGTAATATTGTCTACAAGGGTGTCTGAGTACTCAAAAGCGATATGCTCAGCAACCTCCAGACATATCGCGACATCGGCTTTTGGCAAGATTATGTCTTGAGTCAAATCTTCTATCTTGACAAATTTGGAAATTGACGGGTCGACAAATTTTTGGAAATCTTTGGAGCCGTCGACTCCCCAAACTTTTTTTCCATTGTTCTTGAATAAATTTCTTATCAAATATCCATTTCCACATCCAATATCCCCAAAAATATCTCCTTCTAAATTTTTATTTATCCATTCAGATATCAAAAAATAGTCCTTCTGCCAAGGTTCATGCATCTGATAAAATTCTTCGTTGTAATAAATTAGGTTTTTATCCATTTTTTTTGATCGATCACCCTTCTTTTGAAGATATCTTTTCTTTCATAAGTTTATAGATTTCTTTGCCAACGCCCATATCACCAACGGGTATTCAGTTTCATTTTCCAGGGAATGATTTTTCTTGTCATATTCAACCCACTTTTCGAAATTTTCAATAACACACTTCTTGTTGCCCCAAGAGCCAGTCCTTATATTCTCCAAAGGAAATCCAGATTCTGCAAGAAAATACTTTATGCCTATCTCTGTCCATCTCGTGCAATCAAACGGCCCGTCGTGCACTTTTATTAAAAAAGGAGTCGTTACTAAGAAATAACCTCCGCATTCGAGCATTGAAAAAATATTCTTTGCCGCCCCGTTTGGAAAAAGCAGATGCTCGAATACCTGCTCTGCGATAATCAGGTCGAATTTTTCATTCAAAGTGTCCTTGCAGACATCGTAATTCGGATAGGCAACGTGTTTATAGGATTTAAAACCAAAATTGGCCCATTTTCCTCCTGAAATTTCCAATGTATTGAAATTCTTATAATCCAACCCAGAGACAATCCTTTTTGTAGCTTCGTCCATGACAATTCGGCACCAGTGGTTTTTTGGATTGCTAATGTCATTATAATTTTTTCCCTTATTATCAAGTCTCATTTAGCTTTTCAGTTGCTTGGCTGTTACAACGCCATTGGAACAAAGAGAGCCCCAATACACTCCCATTCCATAGACATTCACCTTGATCATATTATTCAATATATCCAGGTCTTCATAGTGAGGAAAATGCTTTCTCTTTGCGCAACTCAATGACAAAAAATATAATCCCGGGGTCAATATCATTTGTCCAGCACAGACAACCTCCAATATGGTGCCCTTTTTAATGTTTATCAAGTCTAGCGGTTTTTTGGAATAATAGCTATGAATTCCATATTGAATACCTCCCCTCCATTGCTCTTTGAACATAAAACCAAAACAAGCATTGTCCACACTTTCATTAAATCTCACTCTTAAAATTATTTCAAATTTCTCTTCCGCCTTGAGGCTCAAAGTCTCCTCACCTAAATGATTTAATATTTTATGACTCTCAATCACCGCTTTCTTGCTTCCGCCCCGAAAACTGTCACTGTCAAGAATACTTTTTGGTTCTTTTTCTTTTCTTTCCGTTTCAGTTTCTTCTTCCCTTTTTCTTCTTTCTGTCTCCTCCTTAAACAGCCTTTTTTCTTCATCTGTCATGTTTTGATAAACGTATTCACTGCAAACTTTTTCCGGGTTTCCGACGATTTGTATCTTTCCCTCCCGCAAAAGCATCGCGCGGTCGCAATATTTTTGAACAGTTAAAATATCATGTGTTACCAAAATCACTGTTTTCCCGAGCTTTTTATATCTCATAAATTCTGTCAGACATTTCCCCTGAAAATTAGCGTCCCCAACCGCCAGCACTTCGTCCATCAGGAGGATATCGCGGTTCGCGTGTATGGCGACGGAAAAGGCGAGCCGCACCTGCATACCGGAGCTGTAATTTTTCACTTTCTGGTCGATGAAGCGTTTGAGTTCCGAAAAACGGACAATGTCATCGAATTTTTCGTCGATTTGCTTGTGAGTGAGTCCCAGAACGGCCGCATTGAGATATATGTTGTCTCGCCCCGAAAGTTCCGGATTGAAGCCGATGCCGAGCTCAAGAAACGGCGAAATGAGGCCGTTGATCTTCACGCGGCCCTCGTCCGGCTTGTATATTCCCGCCAGAATCTTGAGAAGCGTCGATTTTCCGCTGCCGTTTCGCCCGATGATTCCGAAAAACTCCCCTTTTTTCACCTTGAAACTCACATTGTCAAGCGCTTTGAATTCCTCGTATCCCTTGTTCCCGAAAAGATTCACAAAAGCCCCCCGCAAGCTGGAAATCTTCTCGTGCGGAATGCGGAAAGTTTTGGAGATATTTTCAACTTTTATGGCGATATCCTTGTCTGTCATAACAAATAAAGCATATCAAAAAAAACTCGATTTATCAACAAAACAGCTCACAACCACGGCAAAAGAAGAGAGACAGCGCTCCGCGCTTCATTGGTCAGCCACCCTTCCTCGTCCAAAAGCTCCCGAATATCCTTGAGTGTGATCCAGAAGTGACCATCGGGAGCTCTGCGCGTTTTCCCGATATCAACAATTTGAAAAAGGTTCTTATCCCGAAAAAACCTTCCCCCTTCCTCCGATTGCCGGCACTCGACGATTATTTTCCCCCTCGGATGGCGGAAATCTTTTTTGCCGTGTTTTTCTCCCGGTTCAACAACAATTGCCGGAGTAAGCTCGACTTTGTTGAATAAGCCCGGCTCGGCGCTGGCCCGGAAAAGAAAATGCAGAATTCCCTCTTTTCTCCCGCAAATCAATTTGATTTTCCCTTCCCTTGAACTGTCGACAATTGGCTGATCCCAAACAGAAACCTCCCTGCCTCTTGCTCTTATCTTGATTTGCCGAACCCGAAATTTCCCCTTGCGCTTTGGCTGAATGCCGTATTTTCCTATCTTCCAATTCCTGAGTTTATCAAGGGAAACGATTTTTGGCTCCCGTATTTTTTTCCGTCGCGATTCCAATTCTCTTTTCAAGTCACCCATTTTCAGAAATTTCGAAGAATTGCCGGCCGATCCCAGAAGTTCGAAGCCGAATCCGTCCGGAAAGCGGGAAAAGGGAACTCTCCCAACAAGTGTTTCCCAAGGCACTGAAACAAGAACGGAGCGGGCATCGGTATTTATCAGGTAGTCTTCCCTGAGAAGAGACAAGAGGCCGTCAACATTCGTCCACTGATGGCTCGCCGGAACGAAAATATTTTTGCTAAGCACCGTCAGTACATTGCGATTGCGTTTTTTGAAAAAACGCGTCCCCTGCTCGCTTTGAAGTTTGTCGTAAGCAGTATTTTTGCTCTTCGGGCGAAAATAATTCGAAAAGGGAGGCGCATCTCCTCCGTGGATTCTCTCCGTATTGCTGCGCGTTGCCTGACAGGTCGGAGCGAGTTGGATAACTCCTACATTTCCCGGTTCTACCTTTGCCTGGA
>Ga0233425_10004316_pt1 | contig 24090 bp, 21 predicted proteins | sample Watercolumn_Towu_2_FD_181712 | JGI IMG/M metagenome (GOLD analysis project Ga0233425, IMG submission 181712) | Freshwater microbial communities from Lake Towuti, South Sulawesi, Indonesia - Watercolumn_Towuti2014_140_MG | ecosystem: Environmental > Aquatic > Freshwater > Lake | place... | reverse complement strand
ATTGCCTCGCCGCTTTGGCCAACGCTTGCTTCTCGTGCCGGCGCAGCAACTTGGTCGGCTTCGAATGTGTCCCCGCCTTGCGGAACTTGGCGAGTGCTACGAAGGGGTTTCGTGGTTTGATTTTCGGTTTCATTTCAATGCTCCTTTTCCTTACTCAGCAGTCGCCAATATAGGCGACAGAATAGGCGTTGAAGAATGAGCGGACAAGGTGGGGCAATTTCTGGAGTCTTGCCAGTTGCTCCTCGATTTTGTCGCGCAACTTTTCACCCTTTCTCAGCGGACGCCTTGCTGTGCCGGTGCGTTTGACATGACTCCACACCAGTTCGTCCGGGTTCAAGTCCGGGGCATAACCCGGGAGGAAATGCAAAGTCAGGCGGCCTTCGGTAGAGGCAACGTACTTCTTCACCAGCGCCGTCTTGTGCGCGGGCAAGCTATCGAGCACAAGATGGATCGACTTTCTGCGGTAACGCATCATCTTCGCCAGCAGTTCGACGAACAACTCGGCATTGAGCCCTCCTTCATAGGGGCAGAACCAGAACGCACCCTTGGCATTCACCGCCGAGGCCGCGCTGATGGCTTGGCGCGGACCAGGGCGTTGCACCACCGGCGTCTGGCCACGAACGCCCCATGTCTTGCCATGCACCGTATCGGCACGGAATCCGGACTCGTCCCAGAAGAAGATTTCGGCGCCTTCTGCCTTGGCCTGCCTGGCAATGGCCGGAAAGGTTTCACGCTGCCATTTCTCGATGGCGGCCGGATCACGCTGGTAAGCACACTGCAACGGTTTCTGCGGCGTCAGCCCCAGTCGGGCCAGCAATTCACCGATGGCCGTCAGCCCAAGCTTGATGCCGAATTTCTTCTAGATCAGTTCGGCCACGACAGCCCGCGTCCACAAACCAAAGTCCAGGCCGTACTGTCTCGGTTCACGGCCGTTGATCCATCGGAACACTTGGCTTTCCTGCCTCGGCGTCAACAGCCGCGTCCGCCCGGGCGCTTTCGTCGAACGCAACGCACGGATGCCAAGGCCAGGCTGCAACGCTGCTTTCAGCCATTTGTAGATCGTCGTGCGATTGAATCCGTAGGCTTCGATCACCTTCGATGCCGGCTCGCCTTCACGCACCCGCTCGACCGTCATCAACCGAATTTCTTCCAGCGTCTTGCGATCAAATGTCCGTCCGTCTCACTTCATAAACAATAAGGCATGCGAGCGTGAAGCAAGCTCCATGTTTGTCGACTTATTTAGCGACTTGTGAGTAAACGCGCGCCGACACGTGTCCTTGATGGCGATGGGGCAGGCGTCGGCGTCGCCCCATATCTTCATGGCAGCGAGTGCGCAAGGGTCCGCGACAGCGGGCGTGGTTCCCCGGGAGTCGGCGCTGGCGGCTCGGCGGCAGGGTGGCGCGCTGGCCGGCCGAATCACGCCCCGCCGGGCGCCAGGATGCGTGCCATTTCACCGGCCGCGGCGCGCAGCTGCGGTACGCTGGTCAGCATCTCGTTCAGCGAACGGCGCGCGGTGGGCGCATGGCAGGCCACGGCGGCGACCAGGCGGCCGTCGGCGCCCTGCACCGGCACCGCCACGGCGACCATGCCGAGGACGAATTCCTCGTTGTCGATGCCGACGCCGCGGCGGGCGATGCGTTCTAGCTCGGCCTCCAACTCGCGGCGGTCGGTGAGGGTGCGCGGCGAATGGCGCTGCAACTGCAGCTGGTCGAGCAGGCTGCGCCGTTCCAGCAGCGGCATCGAGGCGAGGAAGAGCTTGCCGCTGGCGGTGCAGTGCATCGGTACCCAGCTGCCGGGCGGCAGGTGCATGCGCAGTGGCGCGGTGGTGTCGATGCGTTCGACATAGAGCACGCGGCCGGCGTCGGGCACGGTGAGGTTGCAGGTCTCGCCCAGCTCGCGCACCAGGTGGCGCAGCACGGCGCGGCATTCGCGGCGGATGTTGGAGCCGCGCAGCAGGCGCAGGGCCAGCGTGGTGGCGCGGTTGCCGGGCACGTAGCCGCGCCCCGCCGGCATGTGCAGCAGGTAGCCCTGCGCCTCCATGGCGCGCAGCAGGCGCATCAGGGTGCTCTTGGGTACCTTGAGCGTAGCGGCCAGCTGGGTCAAGGTCAGCGGCTGCGCGGCCTCGCACAGCAGCTCCAGCACCGCCAGCGGGCGCAGGCGGCGGATGTCGTCGCCTGCGTCGCCCCCGGTCGGCGCGGGTGCCTCGTCGCCCGGCTCTTCCCAGGCGCGGGCCCCGCTGTACTGCCCCGTCGGCGTCTTGCTGCGCATGCTGTTCGGTCTCCCTGGCTGTGGCGGCCCCGGCCGGATGGCGGAGGCGGCGCCGGACGCTATTCCAGCACAAGCCCGGCAGCGGCGCTCAGCCGCGCTTCACCAGGTGGCTGTCGAGGCGGACGACGCCGGGCGTGGCCTCGGCGGCGGCGCGCGCGGCGTCGATCTGGCGCCCGGTCTCGACCGCGCCCCAGAACTCGACGACGCCGCCGGACACGGTGACGTTGATCAGGTGCATGGGGAGCTCGGCTTCGGCCAGGGCCTGCAGCAGGCGCTCTCGCAGCTCGCTGTCGGCGACGCGCACGCCCTCGGGCTTGTGCCAGGTGGCGATGCCGCGCAGCAGGTTGGCGCGGCTGACGATGCCGACCAGGCGGCCGCCGTCGAGCACCGGCACGCGCTTGATGTGGTACTTCTCGAGCAGGGCGGCGATCTCGGTGAGCGAGGTCTCGGGGGCGACGCTGATCACCTCGCACGTCATCACGTCGCGCGCGTGGCGGCCGCATTCCTTGAGGTAGCTCTGCGCCGGCTCCTCGGGCGTGACCAGCAGGCGCAGCCACCACGACTGGTGGCGGCGGGTGCCGGTCTCGGCGCGGTGCAGCAGGTCGCCCTCGCTGACGATGCCGGCCAGGTGGCCGTCGGCGTCGATCACGGGGATGGCGCTGATGCGCGCATCGAGCATGGTGCGGGCGATGTCGGCGACATCGGTGTCGGGACCCACGGTGAGCACCGCGGTGGTCATCACGTCCTTGGCCAGCATGGGGGTTCGCCTCCGTTGGTCAGTTGATGGCCGGCAGCCAGGTCGCCATCTTGGGGAACATCATCAATAGGGCGACGCCGATCAGCTGCAGGATCATGAACTGCGACATGCCCGAGTAGATGTCCTTGAGTTGCCATTGCGGCACGACGCCCTTGAGGAAGTAGGCCGAGAGCGCCACGGGCGGCGACAGCCAGGCGGTCTGCAGCGTCATCGCCACCAGGGTGCAGAACCAGATCAGGTCGATGTTCATGGCGGTAACGATGGGCAGCACGATGGGCACCACGATCAGCACGATGGGTACCCATTCCAGCGGCCAGCCGAGGACGAAGATAAGGGCGAGGATGACGACCAGCATCAGGGTCGGCGGCAGGGCCAGGCCGGTGAGCAGGCTGGCCAGGTACTCGGCGCTGCCCAGGCGCGAGAACACGGCGCCGAACAGGTTGGAGGCCGTCACCAGCATCAGGATCATGCTCGACACCTCGAGCGTCTGGAAGGCCGAGCGGCGAATTTTGGCCAGGGTCATGCGGCCGCTGAACAGCGTCAGCAGGAACACCGCGCCGCAGCCGACGGCACCGGCGTCGGTGGGGGTGGCGATGCCGAGCAGGATCACGCCCAGCGTGGCGGCGATGACCACGATCACCGGCACCACGCCGATGGCCAGGTCGCGGATCACCGCGCCCTTCGAGGCCGCGCGCAGCTCGGGCGGCAGCGCGGGGCCGAGCGACGGGTTGAGCCAGCAGCGCACCAGGCACCAGACGGTGAAGATGGTCGACAGCAGCAGGCCGGGGATCACCGCGGCGGCGAACAGGTCGGTGGCCGGCACGCCGACCACCGGGCCCATGACGATCAGCATCACCGAGGGCGGGATCAGGATGCCCAGGGTGCCGCCGGCGGCGATGGCCCCGGCGCTCATCTTGGTGTCGTAGCCGCTCTTGATCATCGCCGGGCCGGCCATCACGCCGAGCAGCGTGACCGAGGAGCCGACGATGCCGGTGGCGGCGGCGAAGATGGTGGCGGTGATCAGCACGGCGAGGTAGAGCGAGCCGCGCAGCCCGGCGAGCAGCTGCTGGATGCCGGTGAACATGCGCTCCATGAGGCCCGACTGCTCGAGCAGGAAGCCCATGAAGAGGAAGAAGGGGATCGAGGCCAGCACGGTGTCCTTCATCACCGAGAAGGTCTGCAGCACGGCGAGGTCGAAGACCATCGGGCCGAAGGCGATGAAGCCGGTACCGAGCGCCACGGCGCCCAGCGTGAAGGCGATCGGGAAGCCGATGAAGATGAAGCCGAACAGCGCCAGCAGGGCGAGCAGGCCGAAGAGTTCGTTGCTCATGTCAGCTCCCTCACCATGCCGGTCTGCTCGCCGCCCTCGGGCCAGCGGCCCTCGATCGCGGCATCCAGGCTCTTGCAGAACTCGGAGATGCCCTGGATCAGCAGCAGCAGGCCGGTCACCGGCATGGCCAGCTTGAAGGGCCAGGTGATCGGCATCCAGGGGCTGCTGACGAAGCGCTCGCCAGTGCTGAAGGCCTTGTAGAAGTAGCCCCAGCCGAACCAGAGGAAGACGGCGGCGAAGGGCAGGAACATCACCACGTAGCACACGGCGTCGACGATGCCCTGGGTGCGCGGCGACCAGCCGGCGTAGAGCGAGTCGGTGCGGATGTGGCCCTTGCACTGCAGGGTGTAGGCCGCGCCGAGCATGAAGAAGGTGCCGTAGAGCATGAAGGTCATGTCGTAGGCCCACAGCGTCGGCGAATCGAAGACGTAGCGCGCCCCGACTTCGTAGCACAGGGACAGCACCATGGGGATGATCAGCCAGGCGACCAGCTTGCCGGTCCAGATGGCGACCGGGTCTAGGGCGTGGGCGATGCGCAGCAGTCTGGAGGGTTGTTCGACCATGGTCTTCCCTTTGCGTCGGATGCTGTGGAATCGGGTGCGGAACGCGGCCCCTGCCGCGCCCCGCCCCGAGCCACCGGTCCCCGCGCCGCGCCGGGAGGAAACGGTGCGGCGCGGGGACCGGGTGAGGCTACTTGCCGGCGACCGCCTCGGCGCCGAGGACGTAGTAGAGGCCGTTGATCTTGGTCCAGTAGGGCACCACGACCTTGGCGAAGGCGCGCTGCGAGTCGAGCACTTCCTTGAACAGCGGGTTGCGCCCGGCCTCGCGGTCATACACGATGTTGGTGGCCTTGAGGAAGGCGGAGAAGAACTCCTTCGGCGTGTCATGCACGGCGACCTTGTGGTCCTTCTGCAGCTTTTCCAGGGCCTGGGCGTTGCGATGCACGTTGAAGGCGTAGGTCTCCGTGATGGTGGCCATCACCGCGCCCTCGATCACCGCCTTGAGGTCGGCCGGCAGCTTGTTCCACACCGTCTTGTTGAACAGCACCTCGCCGACATCGGAGGACTGGTGCAGGCCCTGCAGGTAGTAGTGCTTGAAGACGTTGTGGAAGCCGAGGATCATGTCGTCGGCCGGGCCGATCCACTCGGCCGCGTCGATGACGCCGCGCTGCGCCGCGGGCACGATCTCGGCGCCGGGCATGGCCACGGCGGTGATGCCCATCTCCTTGAAGATCTCGCCGGTCAGGCCGGGGGGCGAGCGGTACTTCATCTTCTTCATGTCGGCGATCGAGTTGATCGGCACCTTGAACCAGCCGAAGGGGTCGGGGCCCATCGGCTGCATCATGAAAGGCTTGATGTTCACCTTCAGGCCCTGCTCGTAGAGCTTTTCGTAGAGCGCGTTGCCGCCGCCCTGCGAGAGCCAGGCCATGTGCGAGATCTGGTCCATGCCGGTGCCGGCGCCGGCGGCCGGGTTGGAGAACAGGGCGGCCGCGCTGTTCTTGCCCGACCAGTAGTGGGTCCAGGCGAAGCCGCCGTCCACCACGCCCTTGTCCACCGCGTCGAGGATCTCGAAGGCGTTGACCACCGCGCCGTCGGGCAGGATTTCCATCTTGATGCGGCCGTTGGACATCTTGTCCACGCGGTCGCCGAAGCGCTTCATCAGGTCGAAGTAGATGCTGGCGGTGGGCACCGCGGTCTGGATCTTCATCTTCGTCACCTGCTGCGCCTGTGCCAGGCCGCCCGCGGTGACCAGCACGGCCGCCGCGGCGACCCCCAGGAGCTTCCGTATCGTTGTCGCCATGTGTTGTTGCCTCCTTGTCTTATGAACAACCGGGGCGGGTCGTGTGACCGCCCCCCTATTGCCGCTTTGGCAATTCGAAATCACAGCGCATCGGCGCGAATCATGTCGGCCGCCTTTTCCGCAATCATGATGGTCGGCGCGTTGGTGTTGCCGGAGACGATCTCCGGCATGATGGACGCATCGACCACGCGCAGGCCCGAAAGGCCATGCACCTTCAGCCTGGCATCGACCACCGCCCGCGCGTCGCTGCCCATCTTGCAGCTACCGGCGGGGTGGTAGATGGTCTGGCTGAATTGCCGGGCCGCATCGAGCAGCTCCGCGTCGGTGCGAAAGCGCTCGCTGGGCACATGCTCGGCCAGGATGTGGGGCGCCAGCGCGGGAGCCTCGGCAATGCGGCGCGCCAGCTTGATGCCGCCGATGACGACGGGATGGTCGCGTTCGTCGGACAGGTAAGCGGGATGGATCGCCGGATGCTCGCGCGTGTCCGCCGAGCGGATCGCGATGCGACCCCGGCTGAAGGGCCGCAGCTGGCAGACCGACGAGGTGAAGGCGGAGAAGCGGTGCGCCCCCTCGCCGGGCTTGTCGGCGGAGAGTGGCTGCATGTGGAACTGGATGTCGGGCCGCGCCACGCCAGGCCCGGAGCGGGTGAAGATGGCGACCTGGCTCGCCGCCAGGGTCAGCGGCCCGGTGCGCGTCAGCAGGTACTGGATGCCGATCCACAATTTGTTCAGCGGGCTGTTGACCTCGTCGTTGAGGGTGCGCTCGCGGGTCTTGAAAACCAGCCGCACCTGCAGGTGGTCCTGCAGGTTCTCGCCGACACCGGGCAGGTCATGCACCAGCGGCACGCCCAGCGACTGCAACAGGCCACCGGCGCCGATGCCGGAACATTGCAGGATCTGCGGCGAGCCGATGGCGCCGGCGGCGAGGATCACTTCCGCCGCCGCCGTGGCCCGGCGGACCGCTCCGCCCTGGATGAACTCGACTCCGATCGCCCGCCGCCCCTCGAACAACAGCCGCATGGTGTGGGCGCCGGTTTCCACCCGCAGGTTCGGCCGCCGGCGCGCGGGCTTGAGAAAACCCTTCGCCGTGCTCCAGCGCAATCCCTTGTGTGCCGTCTGCTGGAAGTAGCTGACACCCTCCTGCGTGGCGCCGTTGGCGTCCTCGTTGAAGGGAATGCCGATTTCCTGGGCAGCCTTGACGAAATGGTCTGCGATCGGCCGGTTGAGGCGCAGGTCGGAGACCTTCTGCGGCCCGCCGACGCCGTGGTAGGCGCTGGCCCCGCGCTGCTGGTCCTCCGACTTGAGGAAGTAGGGCAGCACCTCGTCGTAGCTCCAGCCGGGGTTGCCGAGGTCCACCCAGCGGTCGTAGTCCTCGCGCTGGCCGCGGATGTAGAGCAGGCCGTTGAGCGAACTCGACCCGCCGAGCACCTTGCCGCGCGGCCATTGCAGGCGGCGACCGGCGATGCCTGGGTCGGGCTCGGTGAGGTAGCACCAGTCCAGGGCTGGGTCGTGCATGGTCTTGAAGTAGCCGACCGGGATGTGGATCCAGGGATTCCGGTCTTCGCCGCCGGCCTCGAGCAGCAGCACCCGCGTCCGCGAATCTTCCGTCAGCCGGCTGGCCAGCACGCATCCGGCCGACCCGGCCCCGACCACGATGTAATCGAACGCGAAAGACATGCTCCGGCTTGCCTCCTGTCCATGTCCGCCTGCGATGGCGGCGTCTTTTCTGCAACGCGGCGTTTCAAAAAGCTGGAGCGGACTATCGCCAAGAACCGTCCCCGCTGGCAAGAAAAATCTTGCCGATCCGGGGTTAGTGAAACAAAAATGGCATGAAATGTGCCAAATATGGCTGCGTTATTGCGTCATGGCGCAATTCGAATAAAGCGCCGGGTCAAGATTACCTGCCAACCCGAGCGAGCGAAGTCGCTGCATTCCACCTTGCCGCAGCGAGCGCGTTCAGGCGAGGAGGCGCGCCGTATGGCGCGCGATTATCCATTCTTCGTTGGTAGGTATCACGCAGACGTCAATTCCGCTGTCGCCGGCCGAGATCATTATTGCGTTCGCGGCACTTGCGGCGGAATCCAGGGCCACACCGAGCCAGCCCAGTTGTGCGCACACCTGCGCGCGCACTGCGGCGGAATGCTCTCCGATACCGCCAGTGAATACCAGTGCATCGAGTCCGCCCAGCCCGGCAGCGAGCGAGCCGATCTCGCGCACGATCCGATAGCAGAACAGGTCGATCGCCTCACGCGCCTCGGGTGCCGTCGACTCGAGCAGTACGCGCATGTCGCCGCTGATGCCGGACACGCCGAGCAGGCCGGATTCCTTGTAAAGCAGGCTGGTCAGGGCCTTGCTGTCCATCTTCCGGTAGTCCATCAGGTAGAGCAGCACGCCGGGATCGAGGTTGCCGGTGCGCGTGCCCATCATCAGGCCGTCGACCGCGGTGAAGCCCATGGTCGAGGCCCGGCTCTTCAGGTCCTGCATGGCGCACATCGAGGCGCCGTTGCCAAGGTGGGCGACGATCACGCGGCCGCGGGCGCGCTCCGCGCCGAGCACGCCGGGCAGGGCCTCTGCGATGTATTCGTAGGACAGGCCGTGGAAGCCGTAGCGGCGCACGCCTTGCGCGGTGATGGCGCGCGGCAGGGCGAAGAGCTGCGCCAACTCGGGCTGGCTGCGGTGGAAGGCGGTGTCGAAGCAGGCGACCTGCGGTATGCCGGGCAGGGCCGCGGTGATCGCCTCGACGCCGGCCAGGTTGTGCGGCTGGTGCAGCGGCGCCAGCGGCGTGAAGCCGCGCAGAAAATCGACCGTGGCGCCGTCGAGCACCACGGGCTGCGAGAACTTTTCACCGCCATGCACGATGCGATGGCCGACACCGGCAATTTGCCAGCCCGAATCGCTGCCGCGCAGGCGCTCCACCAGCAGGCCCAGGGCGGCCGCATGGGGCGACCGGCCCTTGCCGTCGAGCTCGAGGTCGAGGTCGGTCGTGACGCGTCCCGTGGCATCCTTGACCTTGATGTGGGCCGGCTGTCCGCCGGCAGCACCGATGCCGTCGAACTGGCCGACTAGTTCGGGCTTCAGCGAAATCTCGGCCTTGCGCGCGAACAGCGCAAACTTGATCGAGGAGGATCCGGCATTGAGGGTCAGGATTGCATCGGCCACGTGTCTGTCCTCAGGCTTTCTTGCGTTTGGCGTGGGCCATGGCCACGGCTACGGCGGTGGACGACCGCCGCAGCCTCACTTCCTGCCGCGCCGTATGGCCGGGATGTAGGTTTCTCGCCAGGCCTTGATCACCGGAATGCCGAGGGCGATCGCGGCCAGCAGCATCACCGTGCCGCTGACCGGGCGCTGCATGAAGATGGTCCAGTCGTTCTGGAAGCTGATCATCGTGGTCTGGAAGCTGCGTTCCGCCGTCGGGCCGAGGATGCAGCCGAGGATCATCGGCGCGATGGGGAACTTGAAGCGCTCGAACAGGTAGCCGACCACGCCGAACACGGCCACCATCCACAAGTCGGTCAGGTTGTTGCGCGCGGCGAAGGCGCCGATGAAGCACAGCATCACCACGTAGGCCGAGGTGATCGCCTCCGGGAAGTAGAGCACGCGCACCAGCGGCTTGATCGCGAAATAGCCGAGCAGGCACATGCCGAACACGGCGACGAACATCGAGGCGAACAGCGTGTAGACCATCGCCGCCTGGGTCTGGAAGATTTGCGGCCCCGGCTGCACGCCGTGCAGCAGGAAGGCGCCGAGGATTACCGCCGTGGCGCCGCTGCCCGGGATGCCCAGCACCAGCAGCGGCACCATGTGGCCGCCGACCGACGCTGTCGAGGCGATCTGCGGCGCGACGATGCCCTCGGGCACGCCGGACCCCAACTTGGCCTTGTTGGCGCCGTACTGGCGCTCGATGCCGTAGGAGACGAAGGACGCGATGGTGGCGCCGGCGCCCGGCACGATGCCGCACAGCAGGCCGATCAGCGAGCTGCGCAGGATGGTCATGCGCATGCGGATGGCCTCGACCAGTCCCGGCAGCTTGGTCTGCACCTTGGCCCCCATGGAAAGCGGCGCCGTCTTGAAGCCCTGCTCGAAACGCACCAGCACCTCGCCCACGCCGTAGGCACCGACCATCACCGTCAGGTACTCGACACCGTCGGTGAGCAGCGGAATGCCGAAGCTGAAACGCTCCGCGCCGAAGGTCTCATCCACGCCGATGGTGGCGATGAAGAGGCCGAAGAACAGGCTGATGAAGGCGTTGGTCAGCGAGGCCCCGCCCAGGGCAACGACGCTGGTGAGGCCGAAGACGATGATGGCGAAGTAATCCGGCGCGTCGAACTTGAGCGCGAATTTGGCGAAAGGTACCGCCATCGCCACCATGCAGACCACGGTCAGGATGCCGGCGAAGAAGGCGGCGAACAGCGTCCAGCCCAGCGCCTCGGCCGGCCGGCCGGTCTGCGCCATGCGCCAGCCGTCCCACAGCAGCGGCACGTCGAGCGGCTCGCCCGGCACCTTGAACAGGATCGCGGTAAAGGCGCCGCCGTAGGTGCCGGTGATGTACATGGCGGTGAGCAGGATCACGGCTGGCGTGATGCCCAGCTTGTAGGTGAAGGGCAGCGCCAGGACCACGCCCATCACCAGCGTCAGGCCGGGCAGCACGGCGACCAGCATGCCGACCACGATGCCGATGGTCAGTGCCAGCAGGTTGGCGGGGATGAAGACGTTGGCGAAGCCGGAACCGAGTTGCGCAATGACGTCCATGGCCGTTCCCTCAGTGGATGCCCATCAGGTTCATCAGGAACACCGAGATGCTCTCGAACGGGCCCTCGCCCAGCGGCAGCGAGACATAGACCACCTTCATGAAGATGAACATCAGCAGCAGCGTGCCGAGCACGCTGACCGCGGCGACCACCCTGCCGCGGCGGTAGGTGCCGAGCCAGATGAAGAGCGCGATGAACAGCAGCGAGGCGACCGCGAAGCCCAGCAGCGGCAGCGCCCAGACGTAGGCCAGGGTGAGGCCGACACCGATCAGAAGCTGCGGCAGGTGGTACTCCTCCGGCTCTTCGGCGGCCGCGCCTTCGCCGTCCATTTCATGCTCGACCTGCGAGAGCAGGCCGCCGGCGCCTTCCATGTCGAAGAACCAGCGGAAGATCAGCTCGAACACGCAGACGCACATGGCCAGGACCAGGATCAGCCGCGGCCAGAACGAGGGGCCGATGGCGCGGTCGGCGCTGCCCATCGAGCCGATGTTGCCGGCATAGACGAAGAGGGCCCCGGCAATGGCAAGGACGAGGAAGTAGGGAATCGTGTCTTTGCGGCTCGGCTTGTCCATGGCGGGGCTCCGTGGGCTGTGGATGCGAATGGCCTGCTTACTTGCCGACGCTGGCGACCAGCGCGGCCAGAGCGTCCATCTCGTGCTTCAGGTACTTCTCGGCCTCGGCCGGGCCCAGGTAGCTGTTGGGGTCGGCGTAGCTTTCCTTGAGGAAGGCCTTGTACTCGGGCGTCGCCGCCGCCTTGGCGATGGCGTCGGCGAGTAACTTGACGCGGTCGGGCGGGGTGCCGGCCTTGACGATGATGGCGCGGAACTGCGGCAGCGTCACGTTGTAGCCCAGCTCCTTCGATACCGGGATGTCCTTGAACTCGGGCACGCGCTCGTTGGCGAAGATCAGGATCGGCCGCATCTGCTTGTTGTCCAGCATCTGGCGCACGTCGCCGGCCTGCTCGTAGAGCGCGTCGGCATGGCCGCCGAGGATGGAGACGTAGCGCTCGCCCGGGTTGGCGAAGGGCACGGCATTGGTCTTGATGCCCTTGCTGCCGAGGTAGCGCAGCGTCACGTCGTCGATGCTGCCCAGGCCCAGCACGGCCACCTTGAGCTTGCCCGGATTGGCCCTGGCCTCCTTCTCGAAATCGGCCCAGGTCTTGAAGCGGCTGTCTATCGGCACGAAGATCGCCGAGGGCTGCTGCACCATGATCGCCAGCGGCTTGAAGTCGCCCGGCTTCCACTTCGTGGCGCCGGTCACCTGGAGCGCATGGGTGTCGGCGATATACACCGACATGGCGTAGCCGTCGTTGCCGCCAACCAGCAGCTTGGTCATGCCGGTGGCGCCGGTGGCGCCCGGCGCGTTGACCACCGGGAAGGACACCTTGAGGTTGTCCTCGAGGATCTTGCCCACCTTGCGCGCCAGCTGGTCGGCGCCGCCGCCCGGGCCCCAGGGCACGATGAACTCGATCGGCCGCGTCGGGTATTTTTCCTGGGCCAGGGCCGCGCCCGCGGCAAGCAGGCTACCGGCGGCAATGACACCCGCGCCCAGCAGTTTGATGAAGGTTGCGACAGTCTTCATGGTTCTCGTCCTCCTTTGTTGGCCGCATGGCTGCACGGCCTGTTGGTTGCGCGCCGACCGCGCCTTACTTGAACAATTCCACCAGCTTCAAACGCTGCACCTTGCCCGACGGCCCCTTGGGCAGGTCGTCGACGAAACGGAATTCCCGCGGCGTCTTGTAAGGCCCCAGCGCGCCGACACAATACGCGCGCAGCTCGTCGATGCTGCAGCTCTGGCCCGGCTTGGCCACCACGCAGGCGACGATCTCCTGGCCGTAGGCCTCGTCGGGCACGCCCACCGCTGCGGCTTCGAGCAGGGCCGGGTGCTTGAGCAGGGCCTCGTCGATCTCGCGCGGGGCGATGTTCTCGCCGCCCTTGATGATCAGTTCCTTGAGCCGCCCGGTGACGAAGACGAATCCGTCCGCGTCCATGTAGCCCAGGTCACCGGTATGCAACCAACCGTCGGCCGTTAGCGCCTTTGCCGTTTCCTCGGGGTTTTTGTAATAGCCGCTCATGACGTTGTCGCCGCGCACCAGGATCTCGCCGGTCTGTCCCGGCGGCTGGGTGCGTCCTTCGGCGTCGATGATCTTCGCCTCGTTGCCGAAGGCCTGGCCGGGGCTGCCGATCTTGCGACGCGCCGGGTCGAGCGGGTTGGAGAAGCAGGGCGCCGCAGTCTCGGTGAGGCCCATGGTCTCGATGATGCCGATGCCGAACCTGGCCTCGAAGGCGCGGTGGTGGGCGGGCGCCAGCGGCGCCGAGGCCGAGCGGCAGAAGCGCACGCGCGAGATGTCGAGGCCCTTCTGCTGCGGCGTCTCGCCGTTCAGCAGGTAGGCGATGATGGTCGGCACCACGTTGATCCAGGTGCAGCCCTGCGCGACCACGGTCTCCCAGAAGTTCGAGGCGCTGAACCTGCGCGGCAGCACCAGGCTGCCGCCATGCACCAGGGGCGCAGTGGCGGTGACGATCTGGGCGTTGATGTGGTACAGCGGCAGCACCGCCATGACGCGGTCGGCGGCCGTCAGCTCGTGCACCTGCGAAACATACTCGCCGCCGGCGATCACCGCGCGGTGCGAGAGCACCACGCCCTTGGGCTTGCCCGTGGTGCCCGAGGTATACATCATCAGCGCGTCGTCGTTTTCGGCAACGTCCGAGGTCGGATCGGCCTCGGCCGCAGCGATGAAGTCCCCGGCGTCCGGATCGCAGACGATGACATCCAGCGGCCGCAGGATTTCCTTCCTCGCCTCCTCGAGCCTATCGACCTGGTCGGGCGAGACGAAGACGATGTGCGCATCGCAATGGTCCAGCACGTAGGCCAGCTGCGAGGGCTGCGCCAGCAGGTTGATCGGTGTCACGCAGTAGCCGCCGTACATCACGCCGATGAACAGGCGGCAGGTCTGGAAGCCGTTGGGCATCAGCAGCGCAACGCGCTCGCCGGGCCGCGCGCCGCGTGCGGCGAGGAATCCGGCCAGGCGGCGCGAGGCGCGGCGCAGGCCGCCGAAGTCCATGCTGAACCCCGTCTCGGGCGCGATCAGGTAGGTGGCGTCCGGGGTTTCCGCGGCGCGGCGGTCGACCCAGGCGCGGACGCTGCGCTGCGTGGCTTCAGGCACCGTACTTCGCCAGGTAGTCGCCGAAGATCTCGGCCTCGGTGGGCATGCGCGGCGGAATCTTGCGCGAGATGCGGGTGGTGTTCATGTACTGCCGGTAGCCCATGTTGTCCGAGAAGTTGTTGCGGCCCCAGGTGCCGCAGCCCATCGACAGCGAGAAGGGCAGGCCGTTGTCGAAGGCGCCGCCGGTGGCGAAGCAGTGCGCCTGGTTCACGATGACGCGGCTCACCGGCAATTCGAGGCCGAGGCGCAGGATGTGCTCGTCATTGGCGGAATGGATGCTTACCGAATGCCCGGCGCCCTGGAAGGCATAGATCGCGGCCACGGTGGCGCAGGCGGCGTCGAAGTCGCGGGCGCGATAGACGGCCAGCACCGGCGACAGCTTCTCGCCGGAGAAGGGGAAGCCCGGCCCGGTGCCGGTCTCCTCCACCATCAGGAAGCGCGCCTTTTCGAAGCGCTCGCCCTGCAGGCCGGCCAGCTGGGCGATGCGGCTCGCCTTCTGCGCCGTGATTGCCGCCGCCAGCTTGCCGTCCGGCCACATCGCGGCCTGCAGCTGCGCCTTTTCCTGCGCCGTCAGCATCACGCCGCCCGCCGCCTCGAGTGCGGCGATGGCATCGGCATGGACGTCGTCGAGGATCACCGCGCTGTTCTCCGACGAGCAGCTGGTGGCGTTGTCGAAGGTCTTCGAGGCGGCGATCGCCGCCGCCGCATCGGCCAGATTGGCGTTGCTGTCGATGATGGAGGCGACATTGCCGGCGCCGACGCCGAAGGCCGGCGTGCCGCAGGTATAGGCCGCGCGGATGTTGTTCTGCGAACCGGTGGCCACCACCAGGTCGGCTTGGCGCATCAGCTCCTGGGTGGTGTCCTTGGTCACCGGCGCCGGCAGGCATTGCACCAGGTCGAGCGGCAGGCCCAGCTTCTTCAGTTCGGCATGGATGTAGCCGACCAGCGCGATGCAGGTCGACAAGCCCTTGGGCGACGGCGCGATGATCACCGCATTGCGGCACTTGAGCGCGTTGATCACCTTGTTGGCGGGCGTCGCCGCCGGGTTGGTGGACGGCGTGATCGCCGCCACCACGCCGACCGGGCGCGCGATCTCGACCAGGCCGCGTTCGGGGTGCTCGGCAACGACGCCGACGGTCTTCACGCCCTTCAGGTCGCGCAGCAGGCCCAGGGTCTTGCGGTAATTCTTGGTGACCTTGTCATCGACGTCGCCCAGCCCGGTGTCGCGCACCGCCATCTCGGCCAGGGCGCGGTTGCGGCCCGGCTCCATGATAGCCCAGCCGGCGGCGACCACGGCCTCGTCCACCTGTTCCTGGCTGCATTTCTCGTACTCGCGCTGGGCGGCGCGCGCCCGGGCGACCAGCTCGCCGACGAGCAGTTTCGCTTCCGATGGCGGCGCCCGCAGCGACTGTTCTCCCGCAGAACCCATGGTCATTAGTGAAACGAATGTTTTCGATTTCGGCGATCTTCCTCCGGTGTCGGCGGGATGTCAACGAATTTTTGCAACAAACGAAATTAATATTTTCATTTTTTGATTTTTCGTATATGCTGCTGACCGAAATCGTCCTGCCGCCACGCCATGAACCCCGCCCCCGCCCCAGCCGACAGCGCCACCGCCGAGCCCAGCTCCGCCGCCGCCTTGCGCGCGGTGAGCATCATGGAAATCGTGGCGCGCAGCGAGCGCCCGCTGCCCTTGAGCGAGATCGCCGAGGCCGCCGGCCTGCCGGCGCCCACCGCCTACCGCATCCTCAGCCTGCTCGAAGGCGCCGGCCTGCTGCAGCGGGAGCCGACCGGCAAGACCTACGGCGTCGGCCACCGCCTGGCGCGCCTCGGGGTCGAGGTGCTGAGCAACAACGGGCCGCGCCTGGAACGACGCGCCATCCTGCGCCGCGTGGTGGACGAGATCGGCGAGACCTGCAACCTCGCCATGCGGCACGGCGACGAGATCGTCTACATCGACCGCGTCGAGACCGACTGGGCACTCAAGGCCGAGCTCAAGCCGGGTTCACGCGTACCCCTGCACTGCACCTCGAGCGGCAAGCTCTTCCTCAGCCAGATGCCGAAGGCGCGGCGGCGCAAGCTGCTGGCAGCGATGGGCCTCAGGCGCTACACGGCGAACACCATCATCGATGCGGACGAACTGGAAACCCAGCTGGTGGAGATCGCGCGCACCCGCGTCGGCATCAACAACCAGGAATTGCAGGCCGGCGTGATCGGCATTGCCGTGCCGGTGACGGACGCCAAAGGACGCGTGATCGCCACCGTCGCGCTGCAGGCTCCGGTGGCGCGGCTGACTCTGGCGCAGGCCATGGAGTACGTGCCCAGCCTGCAGGCCGCGGCGGCGGCCGTGGCGCCGACTTTCGAGGGCGGCGGCGAGTAGCTTTCGCCGTCCCGGCAGCGCCGACTCTCAGCCCGCGCTCAACCTCCACGCCTCCGCATCCACCGGCACCCAGGCCTCGATGGCCGCCGTGGCGATGACGTGGGTGGTGCCGATGTCGGCGTCATGCACATTGAGCCCGCCGCGCACCGCGCGCACCTCGGCCTTGCCGCGCGGCAGTGTCGCGGCGACCACCGCGACATCTACCTTGCCCGGGTCCTGCACGGCGATGGTGACCTGCACGCGCATGCGGCGGTGGTCCATGCCGAGGCTGCGGAACATGGTGATCGAGGAATGGTGCAGGGCGTCCTGCACGGCGCGGCAGGCGGCCTTGGTGTAGTCCTCGCCGTAGAGGTCGTTGCCGGTCCCGGTCTCGAGGATGATGCGCTGTTCGAGCTCAGCCATGGGCGGGCTCCATGTCGAAGGACACCGCGACCGCCGCGTTGGCGATGACGTTGACGCCCTCGCGGTGCGGCTTGGGAATGTCCAGCCCGCCGAACACCACGCGGATCGAGGGCCGGCCGTAGGGGAAGATCTCCATCAGCTTTGAGGTATCGACCCGCTCCGGCTTCTGCACACCGATCTCGACGTCGATCAGCATCTGCTCTTTCGGATAGCCGAAGGCCTCGGCGACGTTGAGCGAGTTGTGCCACAGCGCATCGCGGATCGCGCGCGCGGCGGCCTCGGTGTAATCGACGCGGCGGATCGACTGACCCATGCCGAACTGCACCACCAGGCGTTTCTTGGCCATTGGATTCCTTTCTAGCGGCGGTGACGGCCGCCGATGAGTTCCAGGATTTCGCCGAACAGGGCGTTGTCGGGCGGCGCGGCGAGGTCGATCGCCAGGCAGCGCCGGTAGAAGGGGCTGAGGTCGAGGCCGACGCCGAGGCCCAGGATCTCCACCGCGCCGCGCCGCTCGTGGCGCGCCACCACTTCGCGCAAATGGTGGTCGAGGTAGAAGGCATCGTTGGCGCGGCGCGTCGCGGCGTCGTTGGGGCATCCATCGGAAATCACGACCAGGATGCGGCGCCGCGCCTCGCGCGCCAGCAGGCGTTCGCAGGCCCAGTCCACGGCTTCGCCGTCGACGCCCTCGCGGAACAGGTCGGCCTTGAGCAGCGCGGCGATGCCGGCGCGCGCCCGTCGCCAGGATCGCGCGGCAGGCTTGAAGACGAGGTGGGCGACTTCGTTGAGCCGTCCCGGCGCCGCCGGCTTGCCGGCGGCGAGCCATTCGCGCTGCGGCCGGCCGCCGTTCCAGGCGCCGGTGGTGAAGCCCAGCAGCTCGCTGGCGACGCCGGCCATTTCCAGCGCGCGCAGCAGGATGTCGGCCAGCACGGCCACCGCCTCGGCCTGCGCCTTCATCGAGCCCGAGCAATCGACCAGCAGGCTGACCACGCAATCCTCGGCATTCGGCAGCGCGCGGTCGCGGCGGAACAGGCGGCGCTCCTCGGGCGAGGTCACGAGCCGCGTCAGGCGGCGGCCGTCGATGCGGCCGTCCTCCTCGTCGAACAGCCAGCCGTCGGCGCGCGGCGACGCCAGCAACACGCGCAGCTCGCGCGCCAGGCGGCGGATGTTCACACCGGCGGCGGCGACGCGGCGGTCCAGATGCTCGCGGAATTCCTGCAACTGGGCGCGGCGCACCAGGGTCGCCGCGTCGTGCTCGGCATCCCAGGCGCGGCTGTAGATGCGGTAGCCGTCTTCCGCATCGACATACAGCCGGCTCTCGCCGCTCTCGGGCAGGGCGAAGGCCTGCTCGGCCTCGCCCTCGAAATTCAGCAGCAGGCGGAAACGTCGCTTCGCCTCGTCCTCGTCAGCCGCCGCCTCGCCTTCCTTGTCCTTGTCGTGCCGCAGCGGCGGGACGCGCCCGGCGACGTGGCGCGCCACGGCCAGCGCGTGCGGTGCGAACGCCGCCTGGTCGGCGCGGTGCCGGCGCATGCCTGCGAAGGCCGCGCCCAGCGGGGCGGAGAAGCTGGCTCGCATGCCCTCGGTCGCCTCTTCCGTTTCGTGCAGCACCGGGTAGCCGCTCAGGCGCGACCAGCAGGCCTGGGCCAGCGCATACATCAGCATGCCGAAGTCGCCGCGCGTCAGGCCGGCTCGGTGGTAGTCGCGCGACCAGTGCTCGAAACGGAGCCTGAGGTTGTGTGCCTGGCCCGGCAGCGCGGCATCGAGTTGCGTCTCGACGCGCATCTGCTCCAGCCAGTCGAACACCAGGCGGGCTATGCCCTCGGCCGGGCGCTGCGCCTTGAAGCGCGCGGCATCGCTGTTGGCAAGTCGCAGCGCAACGCCGTCGGCCAGCGCGCGACAGTCGGCGAACTCGACGGCCCCGGTGTCGAGGCGCAGGTGCGGCGCGAGTATGGGCAGCGGCCGACCGTCGCGGCAAAGGCGGCCGCCGCGGAATTCCAGCCGCGGATCGCCGGCCAGCGCGCGCAGGCTGGCGGCGGAAAGTTCCTCGGCGCGCTGCTGGCGCTGGCGCGCGGATTGCGCCGCCGGGGTCACTCCGTCGCCGTCCTGCCGGCGACCGAAGGAAGTCCCTGTGGGACGCCGACTCTTGAGTCCATCGCCTCGGGCAACTCGACATCGAAGCAGCGCTGGTAGTACTCGGCCACCAGCGCACGCTCGACCTCGTCGCACTTGTTCAGGAACGAGAGGCGGAAGGCCTGCGCCGTATCGCCGAAGATTTCGCAGTTCTCGGCCCAAGTGATCACCGTGCGCGGCGACATCAGCAGCGTCAGGTCGCCCGCGGCGTGACCCTTGCGCGTGAGCTCCGCCATCGCCACCATGGATTCGACGAGCTTGCGCCCGGCCTCGGTATCCATCGAGGGCACGCGCGCCAGCACGATGGCCACCTCTTCGGCGCGAGGCAGGTAGTTCAGCGTGGCGACGATGTTCCAGCGGTCGATCTGGCCGTGGTTGAGCACCTGGGTGCCGTGGTACATGCCGGTCAGGTTGCCCAGGCCCAGGGTGTTGGCGGTGGCGAACAGGCGGAAGTCGGGGTGCGGCTGGATCACGCGGTTCTGGTCGAGCAGGGTGAACTTGCCGTCGCGTTCGAGGATGCGCTGGATCACGAACATCACGTCGGGGCGCCCGGCGTCGTATTCGTCGAACAGCAGCGCCACCGGCCGCTGCAGCGCCCAGGGCACGATGCCTTCCTGGAACTCGGTGACCTGCAACCCCTCGCGCAGGACGATGGCATCCTTGCCGACCAGCTCCAGGCGGCTGATGTGGCCGTCGAGGTTCACCCGCACGCAGGGCCAGTTGAGCCGCGCCGCGACCTGCTCGACGTGGGTGGATTTGCCGGTGCCGTGCAGGCCCTGCACCAGCACGCGGCGGTTGCGCGAGAAGCCGGCGAGGATGGCCAGCGTCACGTCCGGGTTGAAGCGGTAGGCGCTGTCGATCTCCGGCACATGGTCGTCGCGCTCGGCGAAGGCCGGCACCATGAGCTCGGAATCGATGCCGAAGACTTCGCGCACCGAGACGGATTGCGTCGGCCGAACCTGCATGAGATCACTCATGCCGCCACCGCCAGCGCATCGATGTCCGCCAGCGCTTCCGCCGCGCGCCGCAGCGCCGGCAGCACCTTGGGCACCTGCTCCAGCGACAGGCGCAGCGAGGGCGCCTGGATGGCGATGCCGGTGTTCGACGGCCTGCCGTCGGGCGCCGGCACCAGCACGGCGATGCAGAACAGGCCGGGGAGGAATTCCTCGCGGTCGAGCGCATAGCCGTCGGCCTTCACCCGGGCGATCTCGGCTTCCAGCGCGGCCGCCTTGGTGATGGTGTTGGGCGTGTAGCGCTCCAGCGTGGTCGCGCCCAGCAGCAGGCTGCGCTGCGACTCGCCCATCTGCGCCAGGAAGAGCTTGCCGCTGGCCGAGCAGTGCATGGGCACGCGCGAGCCGGGATGCAGGTAAAAGCGCAGCGGCGCCGGGGTCTCGACGCGGTCGAGGTAGAGCACCTCGCCGCCGGCCAGCGCGGTGATGTTGCAGCTTTCGCCGACGGCGTCGACCAGGGTGCGCAGCACGGCGTGGCGCGCGCCATGCACCGTGCTGTTGAACAACAGTTCCTCGCCCAGGCGGCGCAGGCGCAGCGCCATGCCGTAGTGGCGGCCATCAGCTTCGCGCTGGATCATGCCGGCGCTTTCCAGCTGCTGCAGCATGCGGTGCAGGGTGGGCTTGGGCAGGCCGGTTTCCTCGACCAGGGCCGGCAGGGTGAAGAAATGGTTCTTGTGCGCGATCACTTCCAGTAGCGAAAACAGGCGCAGCGTGGGCGTGTTGCCGTCGAAGGCGACGGGCTCGGGCGGGGCGCGGCGGTCGGCAGGTGGGTTCATGGCCAGGATCATATAGCGTTTCGTTTTACGATACAAGTTGTCTCGTTTTTTGTTGACAACGGCCAAAACATCCCGTACATTGGCGACCAACCACAAAATCCGGGACGTTTTGTACCGGTATTTCTATCACGAGGAGTCCCATGAGCGCCAACGACACCCGCACCGTCCCCAGCGGCCCAACCCGCATGACCCCTTCCGAAGCCTTCGTCGAAACCATGGTCGCCAACGGCGTGACCGACATGTTCGGCATCATGGGCTCGGCCTTCATGGATGCCATGGACATCTTCGCCCCGGCCGGCATCCGCCTGATCCCGGTGGTGCACGAGCAGGGCGCCGGCCACATGGCCGACGGCTATGCCCGCGTCTCGGGCCGCCACGGCGTCTGCATCGGCCAGAACGGCCCCGGCATCAGCAACTGCGTCACGGCCATCGCCGCCGCCTACTGGGCGCACAGCCCGGTGGTGATCGTCACCCCCGAGACCGGTACCATGGGCATGGGCCTCGGCGGCTTCCAGGAAGCCAACCAGCTGCCGATGTTCCAGGAATTCACCAAGTACCAAGGCCACGTCAACAATCCCAAGCGCATGGCCGAATACACCGGCCGCTGCTTCGACCGCGCCATGAGCGAAATGGGCCCGACCCAGCTCAACATCCCGCGCGACTATTTCTACGGCGACATTACCTGCGAGATCCCCAAGCCATTCCGCCTCGACCGCGGCCCCGGCGGCGAGCAGACGCTGAACGCAGCCGCCGAGCTGCTGGCCACGGCCAAATTCCCCGTCATCATCTCCGGCGGCGGCGTGGTGATGGCCGACGGCGTCGAGGAATGCAAGGCGCTGGCCGAGCGCCTGGGCGCGCCGGTGGTGAACAGCTACCTGCACAACGACTCTTTCCCCGCCAGTCACCCGCTATGGTGCGGCCCGCTCGGCTACCAGGGATCGAAGGCGGCGATGAAGCTGATGGCCCAGGCCGACGTGGTGGTGGCACTCGGCAGCCGGCTCGGCCCTTTCGGCACCCTGCCGCAGCACGGCATGGACTACTGGCCCAAGGATGCCAAGATCATTCAGATCGACGCCGACAACACCATGCTGGGCCTGGTGAAGAAGATCTCGGTCGGCATCTGCGGCGACGCCAAAGCCGCCGCCGTGGCACTCACCCAGCGCCTGGCGAGCCGCACGCTGGCCTGCGACGCGACCAAGGCCGAGCGCGCGGCGAAGATCAAGGCCGAGAAGGCCGCGTGGGAGAAAGAGCTGGACGACTGGACGCATGAGCGCGACCCCTACAGCCTGGACATGATCGACGAGAACGGCAAGGAGACCACCTTCAGCGGCGGCCACTACCTGCACCCGCGCCAGGTGCTGCGCGAGCTGGAAAAGGCCATGCCGGCCGACGTGATGGTGTCCACCGACATCGGCAACATCAACTCGGTGGCCAACAGCTACCTGCGCTTCGAGAAGCCGCGCAGCTTCTTCGCCGCGATGAGCTTCGGCAACTGCGGCTACGCCTTCCCCACCATCATCGGCGCCAAGGTGGCCGCCCCGCAGCGGCCGGCGATCTCGTATGCCGGCGACGGCGCCTGGGGCATGAGCCTGATGGAAACCATGACCTGCGTGCGCCACAACATCCCGGTCACCGCCGTTGTCTTCCACAACCGCCAGTGGGGCGCGGAGAAGAAGAACCAGGTGGATTTCTACAACCGCCGCTTCGTCGCCGGCGAGCTGGACAACCAGAGCTTCGCCGGCATCGCCCGCGCCATGGGCGCCGAGGGCATCGTGGTGGACAAGCTGGAGGACGTCGGCCCGGCGCTGAAGAAGGCCATCGACCTGCAGATGAACCAGGGCAAGACCTGCATCATCGAAATCATGTGCACCCGCGAGCTGGGCGATCCGTTCAGACGGGATGCGCTGTCGAAGCCGGTGCGGTTCCTCGAAAAGTATAAGGACTATGTTTAATTGAGGGTCCTCCTAGGGTCTGTTCTCAATTGAGTGAATGGCCACATGCCAAATGGAATTGGCGCCGAATAAATCGTTCACAGTCAGTGACATGGCGAGGGGCTGTTCACAGTGGGTGAAATATGGTCATATCCTGACTTTTGTGCAGGAGTCAGGATGGACCGGACGATGTTACGAGATGACCAGTGGGCACGCATTGAGCAGCTATTGCCAGGGAAGAAGACTGACCCGGGCTGCACGGCCAAGGACAACCGGCGCTTTGTCGAGGCTGCCTCTGGGTCATGCGCACCGGCAGTCCGTGGCGTGACCTGCCCGAAGAGTTGGGCTACTGGCACCGGACGTTTGTCCGCTTCTCGCGCTGGCGCGAGAAAGGTGTCTGGGAGCGAGTGGCAACCGCACTGTGCGGCGACGCCGACATGGAGCACCTGTTCATCGACTCGACCATCGTCCGCGCCCACCAGCACTCGGCGGGTGCCCAAAAAAGTCGGACCGCAGGAAATCGGCCGCTCGCGGGGCGAACTAACCACCAAGCTGCATGTCGCCGTGGATGCCTTGGGCAATTCGCCGCGCGTCATTCTCTCGGCCGGGAAGATCGCCGACATCGAGCAGGCCACGGCGTTGATTCAGGATCAGCCGGCCGAATTCATCGTGGCCGACAAAGGCTACGATTCGAACGCCTTCGTGACCATCATTACCGAGCAGGGCAGCCACGCAGTCATTCCGCCACGCTCCAACCGTCTCAACCCGCGCTCGTTCGACCGGCATATCTACAAGAGTCGCAACCTGATCGAGCGTTTCTTTGCACGCATCAAGCAATTCAGACGCATCGCCACGCGCTACGACAAACTCGCCTCGTCCTTCCTGTCGTTCGTTCATCTCGCTTGCGCTATCGTCTGGTTGGCTTGATTGAGAACAGACCCTAGTTTGGATGGTGCGTTCATGCAGGGGATTCTTAACCCTCACATGCTCATGCGGTGAGCCCGGCAGCCGAGTTCTAATCCCTTGCTACCAAAACGACTTTACTTTCTGGCCGGAAAGGATAATCCGCTCGATACGCCCTCTAGATGGTGATTTCCAAGCTCTGCACCAAAAGATTCAAGGTCAACAGGTTTCGAGAAAACCGGCGTCTAAGAACGCAGAATTCGGGGACCGCGGGGTAGCGAGGTCAACAGGTAGAAACGAAAACCCCGCAGGGCGCGGGGCTCGGCGGGGTCATCGTCCAGTCTGAGACTGGTTTTGCCAATGATATTGGCGGAGAGAGAGGGATTCGAACCCTCGATACGTTTTACCGTATACACACTTTCCAGGCGTGCGCCTTCGACCACTCGGCCATCTCTCCGGAAGGCGCGCATTCTAGCAGAAAGGGCCCCTTGGT
>Ga0233425_10004315_pt1 | contig 24098 bp, 20 predicted proteins | sample Watercolumn_Towu_2_FD_181712 | JGI IMG/M metagenome (GOLD analysis project Ga0233425, IMG submission 181712) | Freshwater microbial communities from Lake Towuti, South Sulawesi, Indonesia - Watercolumn_Towuti2014_140_MG | ecosystem: Environmental > Aquatic > Freshwater > Lake | place... | reverse complement strand
AGACTGCTTCGAGAGTCGTATTCACGCGTTCTCGCTGCTTGGCTCGGTCAAGCAGGGCCGCTCACGCTCACGCTCACGCTCACGCTCACGGTTTGGATTCTTGACTCAACCGTCACGAAGGCCGCGTATTGAGCATGCCTGGAGCCGACGATCATGCTCCGCTGGATTCAGTTTTCCGGACCGCGTTCTCCAGGTATGCTCGGCGATCGATCACCACACCGACGCGGACTGCGCCCAACGGAGGGTGCAGGGACATCGGAGGGGAGGGAAGATGTACACCAGGTTCTGGAAGTCGCTCGTGCTCGATGAGAGGTTCTGGACGCTGGCGCGGCTCGTCCCGTGGCAGGGCGTGCTGTACCGCGTGTGCTTCCTGGCCGGAGCGGCGCGGCACGGGGTCCTGGCGCGACTGGCCGAGGGCCCGGTGAGCTTCGACGACCTCGCGGCCCGGTACGCACCTCACCCATCGGGGCGCGACGCTCTCGAGTCGTGGCTGCGCGTGGGATGCCTCGTGAACGAGCTCTCGCTCGGCCCCCGAGGGTACGAGCTCAAGGGGTTCCTGGCGCGCAAGCTGGCCATGCCTCTGCACGACGCGACCGCCGCGTTCCTCGAGGAGATCGTGACGCTGCACGCCCGACTCCTGCTCGAGACCCCCGGCCTCCTCGCGCAGGGGCGGCGGTTCGCCTTGGCGGACGCGGACGGCGAGCTGATCGCCCGCTCGTCGCGGATCCTCGAGCCCGTGGTGGCCGAGGCCATCCGCATGAACTTCCCACCGCAGGGCCCGGCGCGGCTGCTCGAGGTCGGGTGCGGATCGGGCACCTACCTCCGGCACGCGGCGCAGCTCAACCCCGAGCTGAGCGGCCGCGGCCTGGAGCTGCAGGCCGCCGTGGCCGAGCAGGCCCGGAAGAACCTCGAGCAGTGGGAGCTCGGCGGGCGGTTCGAGATCGCCGTCGGCGACATCCGGGACCAGCACCCCGACCCCGGGAGCCCCTTCGACCTCGTGACCCTGCACAACAACATCTACTACTTCCCGGTCTCCGAGCGCACCGCGCTGCTCCGCCACCTCCGCGGGTTCCTCCGCCCCGGCGGTCTGCTCCTGATCACCACCGGGACGAAGGGCGGAGCGGTCGGGCTCGAGCTGCTCTCGCTCTGGGCGTCCGCGACCGAAGGGTGCGGGCCGCTGCCCGAGTCGACGGAGCTCGTGGAGCAGCTCAGGGACGCCGGGTTCGAGCCCGAGCAGCCGCACCAGATCCTTCCGGGCCAGGCGTTCTACGGGTTCGTCGGACGGACCTGATCGACAGCGTCACCCTTCGTAGTGACCCGCGCCCGACATGCCTTCCCAGGAGAACAGCGCCGCGGACGCCGCGGACGTGATCGCGACCACGAGGGGCACGGCGACGGTGAGGACGAGCCCGTGGTGCTCGCCGGAGAGAGAGGAGAGGGCAAGCGACGCCAGGCCCAGCTCCGCGATCATGAGCGCGGAGGCGAGGAACAGGTTGATCTTGGCGGCGCGCAGCGCCCTGCGGGCCACGGTGACCGCCTTGACCGCCTGGGATGGGTCCTCGCTCCCGAGCGCGACGCCCGTCGCGTCGATCTCGAGCCCCGTGCTGCCGAGGGAGAGGCCCACGCTGGCCGCGGACAGTGTCTCCTCGTGCCGTGGCGGACGGGCCACCATGGCGATCCCGTGCCCCGTATCCCGGAGCGCGGCGATCTGCGAGGCCCACTGGTCCGGGGCGACCTCCGCCCGGACGTGCTCGAACCGGAGCTCCCTGCCGAGCGCCTCCGCGGTGAGCCGTCCGTCGCCGGTCATGAGCACAGGGTCGACCCCCATGTCGGCCAGCTCGCCGGCCACCGCGTACGCCCCGGGCCGCCGCTCGTCGCGGAGGCCGATGACGCCCTGTATCCGGCCCGCCAGGGCGACGAAGGCAACGATGTCCGTCCTGGCCTCGAGCTCGGCCGCGACCTCGTCCGCCTCAGCCACGCTGATCCCCTGCCCCAGCAGGAGCTGCCTGGTGCCGACGAGGAGGTCCCCTCGGGTGCTGGCCGCGGTCACGCCCATCCCGGGGACGCGGCGGGCCAGCCGCACCTGGACCGGCACGATGCCGCGCTGTTGCGCCAGCTCGATGATGGCGTTCCCCAGGGGGTCGTTCGAGAAGGCTTTCTCGACGCCGGCGACCAGCGCCAGGAGCTCGCCTTCGTCGAGGTCACCGACGCAGATCACCGAGGTGACCCGGGGTTCCCCGCGAGTCAGCGTGCTCTGGGCATCGAAGACCACCCAGTGGGACCGGGCCGTCGCCTCGAGGGCCGCGCCGTCGCGGAACAGGATGCCGCGCCGAGCCGCGCGGCCGGCCGCCGCCAGGAACGGCCCGAGCCACCCCCTCCTGAGCGCCCGCGGGTTCAGGGCGAGCACAGTCGCGGCCGCCAGGAGCAGCGAGATCGTCGGATCCCGATCCCAGTGGACCAGCGCGAGCAGGAGCGCCAGAGCCACCGGGATGGATGAGGCCATCAGGAGGGTCGACCAGCGTCGGACGTCGCGCCCCGTGGGTGAGGCGCCATCGCCACGAGTCGCCGCGACCTGAGTGAGCAGGTCGAGCTTCCCCGGGACGGGGCGCGCGCCGAGCGGCTCGGTGTCTGGCTCGTCCCTCCACCCGCAGGGCGCCGTGTTCTCCTTGCGGCCATCGCCCCAGAGCCGCGGGCCGACCTCGCCGAGCTCGGCCAGGGCGAGCTGCCGGAGCGGCTCGAGCCTGCGCACGAACCCGGCCTGGAGCGCAGCCTCGAGCCAGCGCGCCCCCCAGGTGAGCATGGCGATGCCGGGGGTGGCCACCAGGACGCAGAACGCCCGGGCCTGGTCCGGGGCCGCGCCCCGCCCCGGAGCCCAGTCGACCAGGCCGGCCGAGAGCGTGAACAGGGCGCCGGCCAGCACCAGCACGTCCTCCGCCGCGGCGCGCCAGCCGCTCCGCAGGGAGGCGCGGACGGTCTCGAACGCGAGGGCGACGACCGTCACGAGCGCGAGGCCGAGCTGGACGTGCATCCACGTGGCCCGCGGCCCGAACGAGCCGGGGGCGAGCTCGGCCAGGAGCGCCACACCGAAGAGGACCGCCCCGAGACAGAAACGGACCGGGTGGACCAGCGACACACCTCCGGACGAGATCCAGCGACTGCTCTCCGGCGCGGATGGGGTGACGGCGTCCCGTTCGTCCGAGGAGATCCGGTCACCGTCGCTCGATACGTCCAGTTCGTCGAGGACGAGACCGCCGCGTCGCTCCTGGGCGCCGGGCGCGGGAGCCTGGACCCCCGGTGGGGGCTGATCCGCGCTCGCCCGCGGTTGCGGCGCCGGTCGAGGCTCGGAGAGCCGCGCCGGCGCGGAGTCGGCCCGCACGCTGGAGGGCCTGGGCTCGGACGTACGCTGGGGTGCCTTCTCGGGGACGGTCGAGTCGGTCTCGGGCCGAGGCGCGGGCGACGTCCCCGGTTCTGACGGCGGTCGAGACGGACGCCCGGGGATGGGACGCGGCTTGCCCTTGTACTCAGCCCTGCAGCTCGCGGAGCAGAAGTAGACCAACCCCCCTTCGAACACGGTGATCGCTCCCGCGCGGAGCATGTCCACCGGTCGTCCGCAGGTCGGGCACGGGATGTGGCCAGGGGGCAGCTCGTCGTCCATCGGACACCCGATACGGACTACCTTTCGAGGACAGACAAGTCAATCGAATCCCGGTGGCGCGCCGGAGTTTTGCCTCGGGTCGGAGCGTTCTGTTACAGAGATGCCCATGAGCGAGTCGCGGACCGTGACACGGCGGGCAGGGATCGTCGCCGCCGCCACGCTCGCCAGCCGGGTGCTGGGCATGGTCCGCGACATGGTGGTGGCGGGGATCTTCCCTCCCGTCGTGACCGACCTGTTCTACACGGCGTTCACGATCCCGAACGCGCTGCGCCGGCTGGCGGGGGAGGGATCGCTGACCGTCGCGTTCATCCCCGTGATGACCGAGACCATGGAGACGGAGGGGAGGGACGCATCGCGCAGGCTCGTCGCGGCGATGAGCGGCGTATCGCTGGTGTTCCTCACGCTCCTGTCCGTGGCCGGCGTGCTGGCCGCGCCGTGGATCGTCTGGGGGTACGGCTCCGGCTTCTCGCGGTTCCCCGGCCGCATCGAGCTCGCGGGCGACCTGACCCGCATCTTGTTCCCGTACATCCTCGTCGCGGGGCTGGTCGCGCTGACCATGGGGGTGCTGAACACCGTGGGCCGCTTCTTCGCGCCGGCCTTCTCGCCGGTGCTGCTCAACCTGGGGATCATCGGCGGGGGGCTCCTGCTCGCCGGACCCCTGGGGCGGGCGGGGTACGATCCTGTGATCGGCCTCGCGCTCGGCGTGATGATCGGCGGGCTCGCGCAGGTCGCGCTCCAGGTCCCGTACCTGCGGGTCGAGGGCATGCTGCCGTGGCCGCGGTTCGACCTGCGTCATCCCGGTGTGAGGACCGTGCTCCGGTTGATGGGCCCGTCCGTGTTCGGCGTGGCCGTGTACCAGGTCAACATCATCCTGTCGCGCACCTTTGCGTCGTTCTGCCCGGAGGGGTCGGTGACGTACCTGTACTATGCCTTCCGGATGGTCGAGCTCCCGCAGGGGCTGTTCGTCTACGCCCTGGCCTCGGCCATGCTCCCGAGCCTCTCGGTCTTCGCCGCGCGGAAGGACTTCGCGGGCATGAACGACGGCTTCCTGTTCGCGCTGCGCCAGACGCTGTTCGTCGCGCTGCCTGCGTCCGTCGGGCTCGGGGTGCTCGCCCTGCCGATCGTCTCGGTCCTCTTCCAGCGCGGAGCGTTCGACGCCGAGTGCGCCGTCCAGACGGCGTGGGCGCTACTCTATCAGGCGCCAGGCATCGTCCTCGTCGCCGGCGTCCGGCAGACGGTCCCGATGTTCTTCGCGCTCAAGGACACGCGGACGCCCGTGTGGGCGTCGATTGTCAACCTGGTTTCCTACGTCGCACTGTGCCTCGTGCTGATGGGGCCCATGCTCCACGCGGGCATCTCGCTGGCTGTCAGCCTGGCCGCGGGGCTCCAGCTCGTCGTGCTGCTGGCGGTGCTGCGGACGCGGACCAGGGCGTTGGGCCTGAGCTCGCTCGGGCTGGCCTGCCTCGTGCCCTGCCTGGTCCGGTGCTCGGTCGCGTCGTGCGCGTGCGGCGCGGCGGCCTGGGCCACGGCCCGGCTCGGCCGCTGGGAGCTCGGGGGCAACGACGCCCGGAACATCGGCGTCCTCGCCCTGGCGCTCTGCGCCGGAGCCGCGGCGTACGCGGTCGTCTCGTTCCTGCTCCGGAGCGACGAGGCCCGCGAGCTTCTCGACGCGCTCCGGCGCCGCAGGAGCGGGAGGAGGACGTGAGGTGAAGGTCATCGAAGCACGGTTCGTCGCCGCGGCCCCGACGGTCGCCGCTCTCCCGCCCCCGCGGCTCCCCGAGGTCGCGTTCGCGGGCCGCTCCAACGTTGGCAAGTCGAGCCTCATCTCCACGCTCGCGGAGCGCAAGAAGCTGGTGCGAGTGAGCCGGCGGCCGGGGCGCACGCGGTCCATCAACTTCTTCGAGGTCCGGACCGATGCCGGACTCCTCGTCCTTGTCGATCTTCCGGGGTACGGGTACGCCGAGGCGCCGGCCGCGGAACGCCGGCGGTGGGGACCGCTGGTCACGTCGTACCTGCGCGACCGCGAGGCGCTCTGCCTGAACGTGGTGATCCTCGATCCGCGCCGCGACCTCGCGGACGACGACCTCGACCTGCTGCGAATGCTCACCGATTTCGGCCGCCCGACGATGCTGGTGGCCACCAAGATGGACAAGCTGTCCAAGGCGCAGCGGAAGCCCGCGGTCGAGCGGCTCTCGAGCGCCGCCGGTCTCCCGGTCCTGCCGTTCAGCGCCCACACCGGCGAGGGCTCGGCCGCGGTGTGGCAGGTCGTCGGCCGCGCCTGTGGTATCGTCTGAAGCCATGACGCACCACGGACGACGCTCACGCCTCGTCACGATCGCGCTGGCCCTTGCGACCTGCCTTGCCGGCGCGCGCTGCGACGAGCAGGGACCGGCACCGGCGCCCCCGCTCGAGCCCGAGGAGATCGACACGGCCTGCGCCCTGATCGTGTCGTGCCTCCCGCCGGCGAGCGAGTCGGCGAGCGACTGCGCGACCGCGGCGCTGACGCGTCCGGCGACGGGACGGCGCCTCACCCGCGAGTGGCTTGATTGCCTCGCGGCCGCGGGCGCGCGGTGCGACGCCGTGAACGCCTGCGCGCCGGCGATCGACGGCGATCCCTGCGCCGCCATGCCGGAGGGAGTGACGTGCCAGGGCGACATCCTCGTCTCCTGCTTCGGCGGCCACCTCGAGTTCGTGACCGACTGCTCGGCCTGGGGGCTCGCGTGCGACGACCTGACCGGCGAGCCCGTGTGCCGGGGCACGGGGTCGTCATGCCTCGAGGGCGACGAGAGCTGCGACGGCCAGACCGCCGCCATGTGCCTCGGCTTCGCCGAGGAGCGCTTCGACTGCGGCAGCCTCGTCGAGGGCCGCGTCTGCGAGGAGCGGTCCGGCCTGGCGACCTGCGTGCCCGGGACGCAGGACTGCGACCCGGCGACCCACGCCGACTCCTGCGACGGAACATCGCTCGTCTTCTGCTCCGCGAGCGGCCAGGAGACGCGCCTCGACTGCACCCTTCTCGGCTTCTCGACCTGTGCCCCCGAAGGCGACCGCGCCATTTGCGGGGAGTGAGGGAAGGAGGAGCGGGGGAGGGACTTTTCTGGAGAAAAGTCCCTCCCCCGGACCCCCTCCCCAAAAGACTTCAGATATTTTTTTGTGAGCGTGAGTGTGAGCGTGAGCGTGAGCCCCATTTTGACCACCCCCTCCGCTGGGTCTCACGTTTTCGCGGTGTTACGGGGTGCTCGTAGTAAAAAAGCGGGTCAGCGTGGAGTGATGCGCCCCCCGAGGTAGTCGTCGTCGGCGAGGTGCGGGAGGCGCAACTTCCGCAGGATGGCGCGCTGTGCGTTGTCGAGCTCGGTGATGGTGTAGACGCTCGGCCCCCGTTCGGAGCGGTAGCGATTGAGCTTGCAGCGTGGATCGATCACTCGCGCACGACCTCGATGAGGCCGTCGGACTCGACGTCGATCTCGAGGCGCTCGCCCGTGGGCCTGCTGGAGTTGTCGAGGCCGGTCAGGGTCCCGTGGAACCGGAGCGCGTACTCCTCTCCGCTCTCGTCGCCGAGCGCGGACACCTCGAAGACCCCGGTGTCGGAGCAGATCATGTTGTGGAAGCTCAACTGCTCGCCCGAGCCACCGGTGTCGGAATTCGTGGTCACGACGAGCCTCAGGCCCGGCGCCGCCGGGTCGTCGCAGAGCTCGAACGTCTGGCCGACCGCGATCTCAGCGACCGGTGCTCTGAGCTGGACCCTCATGAAGCCGTACTCGCACGCCAGCCCACGGGTCTGGACGATGAACATCATCTGCATCTCGCCCGCGCTCTCGATGAGCGTCAGGGCACACTCGTGCTCCTCGGAGTAGAAGCCTCGGTAGTCGATCTCGAGATCGGAGTAGAGGTCCCCGACCGTGATCACGGCGTGGCAGGTCGTGTCCGCGGCCACGCAGCATTCCGTGTCGCGTCCCGAGGTCGTGCAGTCTCCGATCTCGCAGCGGGTCCGGAGGACCTGGTCGGAGCAGTCCCGCAGGCACTGAGGTGCGACGTCGAGATCCTCGTCCTCGTCCGCGTCCGTTCCGGCGTCGCCGTCGCTCCCACCGTCGGGCTCCGGACAGACCGCGGTGGCGCAGTCCATGTCTTGCAGGTCCGCGAGCTGATCTCCGTCGTTGTCCACCCCGTCGCAGCAGTCCTCGACGATCCGCTCGTCCTCGCACGTCGTGACGAGGACCATCGCCGCGGCGGAGCAGAGCGCCGCGAGACAGATCCCGCGCCAGGCTCCACCGGCCAGCATGTGATCGAGATCATTTAAACCGTGGCCTGTTGTTTTCATGACGGGAGTATTGTACTCGGAAGAAGTGACGAGGGGGGCTTCAGTGGATCGAAGCCACGAGTTGAGGTGTGGTCGGTGCAGCGGCATTCGCGGGGTGAACCGCCTCGACGAAGTAGTGCGACTGGCCCTCACCGTGTCGGTCGTCGTGGCCTCCGCGGTCCTCTCGGGATGCGAGCCCCCATTCGAGGAGCCCGGAGCCCGGGAGACGGTTAGCGGTCCTGGATCGATCGCCCGGCCCGATCTCGCCATTCCTCCCCGGTCCGAGAAGCGGATCGTCCTGGTCGCCGACGCCTGGCCACCCTACAACAACGAGGTGGGAAGCGAACGAGAAGGGTTCATGATCGACGTCGCCCGCGCGGTGTTCGAGCCGCGGGGTTACGAGGTCGACTACCTCAACGTCCCCTGGAGGAGGGCGCTCGCGGGCACGCGCGACGGGACCTACGACGGAGCCGTGGCCGCGTCCAGGACCGAGGGACCCGAGCTCGTCTTCCCCGAATGCGAGCTGCTCCGCAACCACCCCGCCTTCTATGCGCGGAGCGACTCGACGTGGGAGTTCCGGGGGCCTTCATCCCTCGAGGGCGTCGCGCTCGGGGCCATACGCGGCTACGACTATGTCGACTGGCTGAATGGCTACATCGAGGCCAACCAGGGCCGCCCGGAGCGGGTGCAGGTCGTGTCCGGCGACTCACCGCTCCAGCAGAACCTCAGGAAGCTCGTCGCCGGCCGGATCGATGTCATCGTGGACAACGAGGGGACCATCCGGTACGTCGCGCGGCAGCTCGGCCTGCTCGATCGCATCCGGCTCGCGGGCTCCGATCCGACCGAGTCGCTCTGCTACATCCCCTTCTCCCCCGCGACCGGCCGCGGCGAGGAGCAGGCCGCGATCCTGTCCCGGGGAATCCGGGAGCTGCACGCCAGCGGGGAGCTCGCGCGCCTGCTGAGCAGCTACGACATCCCACCCTGGGAGACGCCGTGCGCGACCGGGCCCGGAGGCACGCCGTGAGGCGCTGGCGCTTCAGCATCGCCTTCCGGCTGGCCCTGTGGGTCCTGGCCATCACCGCGGTCTTCGCGGGCGCGGTGCTGGTCGGCGTCCTGTATGATTCCTACCGGCTCGAGCTGCGCGGGATCGAGGAGAACGCCCGCGAGATCGAGCGCATCCACGTTCCGCTCCTCGCCACCGCGGTCTGGGACTACGCCGACGACCAGGTCACGGACCAGGTGGACGCGTTGCAGGGCATCCGCCATGTCAGATACGTCGAGCTGTCCACGGAAGCCGGGACCACGCGATCGGGCGAGCGGCTCCGCGAGGGAGCGGTGTCCAGGCGCTATCCGCTGGTCCACCCGATGGGTGGTCAGCTCGGCACGCTGACGGTCCAGTTCAGCCTCGCGAGCGTCTGGGACGCGGTATGGGGAAAGATCCTGGTCTCCTCGTTCTTCGTGTTCCTCCCCTTCGGGATCTTCGGGCTGGTGACGTTGCTCGTGTTCCGGTGGGTCGTCACGAGGCACCTCGACGCGCTCGCCGAGTACTCTCGTGGGCTGACCGTCGAGACCCTGGATCGCCGGTTCTCGTTCGACCGGCGCGCGACGCCGGGGGAGGACGAGCTGGACCGGCTGCTTCACGCCTTCGACGACATGCGCACGAACCTCCGGCGCGAGATTGCGGAGCGCAAGGCCATGGAAGCGCAGATGCGGCAGGCCCAGAAGCTGGAGTCCATCGGGCGTCTGGCCGGCGGCATCGCGCACGACTTCAACAACCTGCTCACCGGGATCATGGGCGCGGCCGAGCTGATCGGCCTGTCCGAGAACGAGGACGTCAAGGGACCAGCGACGATGATCCTCACCACGGCCGAGCGCGCCGCGACGTTGACGAGCAAGCTGCTCGCCTTCTCTCGCAAGGGCAAGGTGGCCTCGATCAACGTGGAGGTCCACCGCGTGATCCAGGATGTAGTCGATATCCTGGAGCGCAGCATCGACAAGCGCATCCTCATCGAGACGCGGCCGAAGGCCGAACGCTCGTGGGTCGTGGGCGATCCGGCGCAGCTCGAGAGCTCGATCCTCAACGTGGTGCTCAATGCCCGCGATGCGATGCCCACCGGCGGTCGGATCGTCATCGCCACCGACAACGTCGAGATCACTGAGGGGGACCAGGCCGCGAGCTCTCTCGATCTGCGGCCCGGCACCTATCTCGACATCCTCATCCGGGACACCGGAGAGGGGATGGACGACGAGGTCCTGGGACAGGTGTTCGAGCCCTTCTTCACCACCAAGGACGTCGGCAAAGGCACTGGCCTCGGGCTCCCCGCGGTCTACGGCACCATGAAGGAGCATGGCGGAGCGGTGACGATCGAGAGCGAGGTCGGCCACGGCACGACCTGCCACCTGATGATCCCGGTGGGACCCGGAGAGAATGACCAGCCGGCCAGCGAGGTCGAGGCGCACCGCGGCGAGGGGCGCATCCTCGTCATCGACGACGACGAGATCATCCGGCTGACGGTCTCTCGCAGGCTCACGATGCTCGGGTACGAGGTGGTGACGGCGTCCGACGGGGTCGAGGGCGTCGCCGTCTATCGCGAGCTGGGCGACACGATCCACCTGGTCATCGTCGATATCATGATGCCGAGGATGGGCGGCACCGAGACGATCCAGGCGATCCGGGGCATCCACGCGGACGCCCGGATCCTCGTCGCCTCGGGGTTCGCTCCGGACGATGCCGTGCAGGCGTTGATACGGGAGTTCTCCGTCGGGTTCCTGCAGAAACCCTTCCGACTGGTCGATCTCGCGGAGGCCGTGGCGACCATCATGAGCGGGCGGGACGAGAAACCAGTGGACTGAGAACTGCGGCGGTCCCGACGGGGTCAGCCGCTCACGCTCACGCTCACGCTCACGCTCACGCTCACGCTTCTGATCGCACAGTGATGTATGATGCCGGTCGCTCGGGAGTGAAGAGTGGCACGAAGCACCGGATACGAGCGAGAGCGGAGCATTGCACGTGAGATCGTGCGCGAGGCCGGCGCGGTGGTGCTCGAGTGGCACGCGCGCGGCGTCGAGGTGGACTGGAAAGGCGTCGACGACCCGGTCACCAGCGCCGATCGCGCGTCCAACGACCTGATCCTCGAGCGGCTCCACGAGCTCTTCCCGGGCGACGCCGTGCTCAGCGAGGAGAGCAAGGACGGCGCCGCCCGACTGGAGGCCGACCGGGTCTGGATCGTGGACCCGCTCGACGGTACCAAGGACTTCGTCGCCGGCACCGGCGAGTTCTCGGTCCTGCTCGGCCTGGCCGTCCGCGGCCTGCCGGTGGTCGGCGCCGTCAGCCGTCCGCTCGACGGTCTCCTCTGGCACGCGGCTCGAGGTGAAGGGGCGGTCGAGGAGGGCCCGTCGGGGACCTCGGCCGCGCGGGTGAGCGACGTGTCGGAGCCCTCGGCGATGCGGCTCGTCGTCACCCGGACGCACCGCTTCGCGCTGCTCGACGAGCTCGTCCGCGTGCTGGGCATCGAGCGCGAGCATCCCCTGGGCTCGGTGGGCCTGAAGGTCGGCGCTCTCGCCACCGGCGCCGCCGACCTGTACATCCACCTGTCTCCCGGCATCAAGGAGTGGGACACCTGCGCTCCCGAGGTCATCCTGGTCGAGGCGGGCGGCGCGATCACGGACGTCGCGGGCCGGCCCCTGGCCTACAACCGGCCGGACGTCATGCGCTGGAAGGGGCTCGTGGCGTCCAACGGGCGGGTGCACGAGCACATCGTCGAGCGCATCGCGCCCCTCGCTCGCAGGGCCGGCCTGCTCGATGCGTAGCGGGCTCCGCGCAGCCCGAGCCGGGCTCACGCTCCTCGCGGGCGCTCTCGGGTGCGGCGCCGCGCCGACGCCCGGACCCGAGACAGGACCAGTGGACGAAGCGCTGGCGACCTGCGCCGCCGCGCTCGAGGCGGTCCAGGACGCGCGGCCCGAGGACCGCGGCGCCCTGTTCGCCGTGGGGTGCGCCGACGTCTTCGAGGAGCCCGTCTGCCGCGAAGCGATCCGCATGAGCCCCGCCGCGCGGCCCGAGCTGCGGGCCCACATGATCGCCGCGGCCTGCCAGCACGCGTACTGCCCGCTCCTCGCGGAGCCTCGCCCGGCGTTCTGCCAGATCGACGCGGGCTCGATCGCTGATCTCCGTGACCTGTGGGCGCCGTTCATCGGGCAGGTGCTCCAACTCGAGCTGTCCGATGTCGGAGGGCTCGATGTCGGCGCGAGCATCGCGGGGGCCTTCACCGCGATCGTCTCCGCGCCGGTCGTGGTCGAAGTCCCCACCGGGGACCTGCCGGCATCACGAGGCCCGCGCCCGGTGCTGACGGTGACCCTGACCGAGGACGGCGGCGTGTTCCGCCTCGCAGCGGAGGTCGGTGGCGAGACCTTCGGCCCGCACGAGCTCCGGCTCCGGCCGGACGCGGAGGACCTCGCGGGGCTGCTCGAGGCCCCGCTCCGCGCGTGCGACGGGTGCGAATCGGTGATCCGCGCAGGGGAGACGGTGGAATACGAGCACGTCGTCCTGCTGATGGACGTGCTCCGGGAGGGCGGAGTGACGGCCTTCACGCTCGGCCTCGTGGACGCCGAGCAATAGTGCCCCGGAGACCTCGGAACTCGGATATCATCCTCCGAGCACGATGCCCGACCTGCCCACATGCGTCGATCGCCTCGTCCGGATCGCCAACTCCCACGTCTCGCGTCAGCTCTCGCTCCGGCTCGCGCACGAGATGGTCGGGAGCGAGTCGCACTTCAAGCGCTGGCTCGAGCGGACGGTGATCGAGCTGATGCTCCGCCCGTCGGCGTGTTGTCCCGAGGGAGGTCCGCACCACCGGTTCATCCGGAGGTACCTGGACCTGAACGGCCACCCGGAGCGCCTCGACCTGCTCAGGAGCAGCCTGTCCGGGCTGGGCCGGGACAGGGCCGGACAGGTGCTCGAGGCGTACTTCCGCATGGCCGTGCTCGGGACCCTGCGGCACGAGGTCCTCGCGATGGGCCGGGACCGGCTCGGCGCGCCGCCGGCGGTGATCATCGAGGCGCAGATCGCGCCGTACGCGCGATGCAACCTCGAGTGCGAGGGGTGCTACACCGAGGGGCAGCGGGGCGGGCCGTCCGCGGACCGGGGGCAGCTCGAGTTCCTCGTTGACGAGGCCGCGTCGTGCGGCGCCTGGGCCGTGCATGTCGTGGGGAAGGGCGAGCCCTTCCTCGACTGGGGGCAGGTCGACGACCTCCTCTCGGTCATCGCCGCGCGGTCGCACCTGATGTTCATGGTGGCCACGAACGGGATCTGGATGCCGCGCGAGCTGGCCCGACGCCTGGGCCGGCTCGGAAACGTCCTCGTGATGGTCAGCGTCGACGGCCCGCGCGAGGTCCACGACGCGCGCCGGGGAGCCGGGACCTTCGACCAGGTGATGTGCACGCTCGAGCTCCTGAAGGCATCGAAGGTCCTGTTCGGCTTCGCGTGCATGGTGTCCGGCCGGAGCTACCGGCACGTCACCTCGGTGGAGCACATCCGCGCCATGACGCGCGCGGGGTGCGTCGCCGGCGTGTTCTCCCGGTACTTCCCCCTGTCGCCGTCGGCGCGCGACGACCTCGTGCTCACACCCGAGCGCCTGGCCGAGTACCGCCCGGCATTCGACAGGGCGCGACGCGAGGTCGGCATCCCGCTCATCGACTTCGACGAGGTGGAAGAGCACACCGGGTGCCGCTCGCGCGCCGGCATCTCGGTGTACATCGACGGCGTGACGGGCGCGGTGTCACCCTGCATCAGGGTGCCCTTCTCTCCGCCCGAATGTCGTCTCGACCGGGACCGGAGCGTCGGCCTCGCCCACGTGCTCGGGCATCCGTTCTTCCGGCGGTACCGCGAGGCGGGGGCCGGCGGCGCGAGCTGGTGTGGCCACGACCCGGCGAGTGAGCTCTCGTGCGTCATGGCCGACCTGGCCGCGTCCGGGTTCAACGACGAGCGGCTCCCGGCGTACCGGGACCGCTGGAGCTCTTCCACATCGAACGTCGCACAGAGGAGCGCACCATGAGTGGACAGGGGTTGGGATATCCGGGACCTGGCGGACGGATCGGCGAGTACCCCGATCAGGGGCCGCGACCGACGCACTCGGGGCTGGCGATCGCGGCATTCGTCGTCTCGCTCATCGCGTTCGTCTCGTGCTGGTTCCCGCTGGTCGGCCTCGGCGGTGGGATCGGCGCGATCCTGGGCTTCATCGACCTGGCCAGCGGGCACGACGTCCCGACGAAGAAAGGCCTGTCGATCGCGGCCGTGGTCCTTGGGCTCCTGGCGGCCGCGGTCGGCGCGTTCTGGATCTATCTGATCCAGACGTCCTCGTGTCCTCACGTGTACTCGTTCAACGGCGAGGGCTACGTGCTCGACGCGGATCCTCTGTCGGGCTCGCTCTTCAGGGGCGGCGAGGCGGCTGACATGGACCGTCTCGAGGAGCTCGCCGCCGTGGACGGCGAGTACCGCCTCAGGATCGCCAACGAGCGCGAGGAGGTCGATTTCGTGAACTCCGTGGCGCTCCGTGTGGTCGACCACCCGGAGACGAGCGAGGTCCTCCCCACGCAGGACGGCGAAGTGCTCCAGGTCGTTGGCGCGAACGCGCCCGTCGAGTGCACCGACGGGCGCGGAAGGGACGTGCTCGCACGGCTCGTCACCGAGGACGGGGTGATGTTCTCGAGCGACGCCGGCGACTTCTCGCCCGATGCCCCGGAGGAGCCGCGCGAGCTCGTCACGTGCGCCTTCGAGAACCCGGGCGGCGAGAATGCGGTGCTGGTGCTCAGGGGACACAACACGGAGTTCGGCGCCGAGGTCTTCGCCCGGTACCTCGCGGAGATGGGCTCGGGCGTGGACGAGCTGGTCCGTTCCATGGAGGACTGCGACGACTACCCCGAGTACATCGCGACCCAGCGGGAGCTGCTCGGCCTCGGCCTCGACGTCGAGGTCTGGGACGGCGCGCGATGGGTCCGGGGCGAGCAGCTCGACCCGATCGGCCCGGCGGTCCTGAGGAGCCAGGCCGTGCGGATCGGCCTGCCGCCAGGGGCTGGCGACCAGGTCCGCCTGCGGCTCGGCATGGCGCCGCTCCTCTGGGAGATCGATCAGGCCCTGCTCGGCACGGGCGAGCCGGTCCGCGCGACCGATCTCCTCCCGGCGGGCGCTCGCACCGGCTCGGGCCACGAGGCGCGCGACCAGCTCCTGCGGCGAGACGAGGCGCGGGTGGAGCTCGCCAGCGGCGAGCACGTGGACCTGCGTTTCGCCGCGCCGCCGCCCGTCGCCAACGACCTTCGCCGCACCGTGATCCTCTCGATCAGCGGGTACTACGACATCGAGGTCGGCGGGTGGGGCTGGGTCAACCCCGTCGCCATGTGGCGGCACCAGACCTCGCGCGACTCGCTGCCGCGCTTCGCGCTCCGCGTGGCCATGAGCGAGGCGGAGCCGTAGTCGGCGGCTGCCCGACAGCCCTATCTACCGGGCGGGGGCCTGTCGTCTTCGGGGGGTGGGGGCACGGTGCGCACGAGCGCGTACGGCTCCTGCGCGTCGGCGCTCCGGAAGGGGCCGCCGTGGCCGAGGTCGCGGTGGCGGACGATGACGGCGTCGAACGGCCCCTCGCCTGAGAACAGCGGCCTGATCGGCGTGGCGAAGTGCTCCGCGTCCCACGGGACGATCGACCAGCCGGGGACCTCGCCCGCGAGGACGCGCCCGAACCAGGCCACCCGGCGCCTCCGTGAGGTCCTGGACGCGAACAGGGCGACCACACCTCCGGCCGTTGCGAGGACGCAGACGACCAGCCAGGGGACGAGGTTCCACGACCCGAGGGTGCCGTTCGCGGCGAGGGCGATCAGCGCGAAGGTCGCGCCGATGGACACGAGACACGTGCCGCAGCTCCTCAGCACGGCGTCAAGGCTCTCGAACGACGGGTTCCGATACTCGTCGTAGACCGAACGGACGAGCACCACGAAGAATCCGCCGTAGACGAACGACGGGATCACGCTCATGGCACCGCCCAGGAAGACGGTGACGGCGAACGTTTCGGATCGGTCGCTGGACGCCGTGAAGAAAGCGAACACCAGGACGGCGGCCATGGCCACGACCGGCGGCGCCAGGAGGCAGGCGTATGTCGCTCTCCGCTTCGAGCTCGACCGATGCATGACGAGCCCGACGAGGAGCATGCCGAAGGCCGCGGTGGCGAGCCCGATGGCCGCGCCGGCCCAGAGGGACGAGGCGAGGTTGATCGCCCCGGCCATCGCGACGACGATCGTCAGCTTCAGTGGTCTTCCGTTCGTCGCTTCCATGCCCCCTCCAGTGTGACACGAAACCCCACCAAAGGCCCATCACGCCAGGGGACTCGGGCGCGGTTCCGTGGAATGGGAGCCACCCCAACGTGAGCGTGAGCGTGAGCGTGAGCGAAATATCGAAAAAACCGCATGATGTTGCCGCCCTGCTCCCCCCACAGATCGAACCTCGAGGGTTGGATGATGCTCGAGGAACTTGCGAGATGTCTAGTGTCGTCAGCCGCTCACGCTCACGCTCACGCTCACGCTCACGCTCACGAGCTCTGGGGCTCGGTGCTCCCCCACTTGGGGAACCTCACACGCGGGACTCCGGAGCTCAGAACCTGCTGGTCACGGCCAGGAAGGTCATCTTGTCGTTGCTGCGGCGCAGGCGCTCGGACAGGGTGCGAACGAGGTTCCACAGGATCTCGTGCGCCAGCGCGAGGTCCGTGAACATGAGGTCCTGGATGGCGGCCTTGCTGATGCTGAGCAACCGGCAGTCCTCGTGAGCCAGCGCATCACCCGAGCGAGGATCGTCGTCGATGATCGACATCTCTCCGAAATGATCGCCCGGCTCGAGGATGGCCAGTGCCTCCTCGCCGATGCCCGGGATCTGCCGGCTGATCCTGATCTTCCCCTCCAGGATGGCGAAGAGCCGGTCGCCGACGTCTCCCTCCCGGAAGAGGACCATCCCCTCCCTCAAGCTCATCTCCTCTGCGATCTCCGCGAGGCGCTCGATCTGAGCCTGCCCCAGCCCCTTGAACAGGGAGATGGACGCGAGGGTCTCGACACGTTCGTTCATGGCTCACTCCACCAGGCTCTCGAGGTATCGCTCCACGTCGAGCGCGGCCCGGCATCCGCTGCCCGCCGCGGTGACGGCCTGTCGATAACGCGGATCCATCACGTCGCCCGCGGCGAAGACCCCGATCCGGTCTGTCTTCGACGTCGCACCGCTGGTCTTGATGTACCCTTGGTCGTCGAGCTCGACGAGGCCACTGAGCCACCCGGCGTTCGGCCGGTGGCCGATGGCCACGAAGAGCCCGTCGCACGCGAGGTCGGACTCCTCACCGGTCCTGACGTTCTTCAGCCGCACGCCGGTCACGACGTCGCGTCCGAGCACGTCGATGACGACCGTGTCCCAGACGAACCGGATCTTCTCGTTCGCCATGGCGCGCTGTGCCATGAGCTTGCTCGCCCTGAGCTGGCCTCGACGATGGACCACCGTGACGCTCGAGCACAGCCGGCTCAGGAACGAGGCGTCCTCGAGCGCCGTGTCGCCGCCGCCCACGACCACGACGTCCTGGTTTCGGAAGAAGGCGCCGTCGCAGGTCGCGCAGCCGCTGACCCCCCGCCCGATGAGGCGTTGCTCGCTGGGCAGGCCGAGGTACTGCGCGGTCGCGCCGGTCGCGATCACGACCGCGCGGCACTCGAACGACCGATCGTCGTCCACGACCACCGCGAACCCCCCGTCCCTCGGCTCGACGCGCGTCACGTCGCCGGACACGAGCTCCGTCCCGAACCGCTCGGCCTGGCGCCGCATCCGGTCCATGAGATCGGCACCCTGGATGCCATCCGGGAAGCCCGGGAAGTTCTCGACGTCGCCGGTGGTCATGAGCTGGCCGCCTGGCGGCGTGCCGCCGGCGACGAGCCCCTCGACGACGATGGGCTGCAACGACGCCCGCGCGAGATAGATTGCCGCGGTGAGCCCGGCCGGGCCCGATCCGATGATGACGACGTTTCGCATGTGATCCGTCCCGCTCGACCTGGATATCTCGTATCATGACGGCGAGGGCGAAGCCAAGGGTCGAGGCACGGTGCTGACCGAGGTGACGATCACGACCTCCAGCGCGGACGAGACGCGCGCAGTCGGCGTCCGGCTCGCTCCGGCGCTCCGGGCCGGCGACGTCGTGCTGCTCCACGGCCCGCTCGGAGCCGGCAAGACCGTGGTGGTCCGAGGCCTCGTCCACGGCCTCGACCCCGCCGCGGCGGCGCTCGTGTCGAGCCAGTCGTACGTGGTCGCGGGCGAGTACCCCACGAGGCCGCGCGTGGTCCACCTCGACCTCTACCGCCTCCGCCGGGTGGACGAGGTGCTCGCCCTCGGATACGAGGAGCTCCTCTACGGCGAGGGCAAGCTGGCGGTCGTGGAGTGGCCTGACCTGATCGAGCCCCTGCTCGAGTCCGACGACCCCGTGCTCCGGGTGCGGCTCGAGCCGGGCGACACCCCCGACTCCCGGGTGATCCGTCTGGCGACCGACGTGCCTCGAATCGCCGATGCGGCGCGGCGCGCCGCGTCGGATGAATGATGAATGATGAATGATGAATGATGAATGATGAGTGATGAATGATGAGTGATGAATGATGAATGATGAATGATGAATGATGAATGATGAATGATGAATGATGAATGATGAGTGATGACCGACGGGAGAAGAGATCTTTTCGGGCGCTCTGGCGAAGCAAACTGCTTCGCTCCGCGATGATCATCATTCATCACTCATCATTCATCACTCTCGTGGGAGCTTGCTCGGCGGGCTCGGTCGAGAACGTCGGCGGCGAGCACCCCGTGTCTCCGGACGCCGGCGCCGGGCGACTGGACGAGCCCGCGGGGCGGGAGCGCGCGGACGCGGCGGCCCCGGTCCCGGGCGAGCCCGAGCCCGCGCTGCCCGAACGGGAGGTCGTCGTGCAGGCGGCGGGCGACGTGCTCGTCCACCGCGCCGTCGTGGACTCGGCTCGCGCGCACGAGGGCGGGTTCGGATACGTCCTGTCCGGCCTGCGGAGCGCGATCGAGGATCCCGGCGGGCGCGCCTCGAAGGTGCCGGTGGTGACCCTCGTCAACCTGGAGACGCCGCTGACCGACACGCGCGTGGACCCCGTCAACACGCTCCCCCCCGTGCTGGGAGCGCCGCCCGAGCTGGCCCGGGCCCTCGCCGACGTCGGCGTTGACGTCGTGTCCCTGGCGAACAACCACGCCATGGACCAGGCGCCCGAGGGGCTCGTGGACAGCCTGGCCACGGCCCGCGCCGCCGGACTCGGGGTCGTGGGGGCTGGACCGGACGAGGGCGAGGCGTTCCGGCACCGGACGATCGAGCGCGGCGGCCTGACCGTGGCCTTCGTGGGATTCACACATCACGTCAACGGCGGAGCCGGGAGCGCGGCGTACGGGGCGGTCGTCGCGCTCCTCCGCGAGAGCGAGCGGGTGATGGCGTCGATCGGCGCGGCGCGGGCCGAGGCGGACGTGGTCGTGGTCGCGGTCCACTGGAGCAGCGACTTCGTCGGCCGTCCGTTGCGGGACCAGCGCGACCTCACGCGCCGGATGATCGATGCCGGCGCCGACGTGATCGTGGGGACCGGGCCTCACATCCTCCAGGAAGTCGAGCGACTGCCCTCGCCGCGTGGTGCGGCCGTGGTGGCCTACTCGCTGGGCAACCTGGTGTCGAACCAGGGGTTGCTGCACCGGCCGGGACTGCCTCCCCGCTCCGGGCACCCGGTCGCCGTGACGGCGGGCACCCGCGACGCGGTGTTGCTCCGCGTCCACCTGCGGGCGCCCGCGGACGGCCGGGTGGAGGTCGCCGCGGTCGAGGCTGTGCCGATGTGGACGGCGAACAACGTGTGGGAGCGGCGAGCGGGGAGCGGCGTGGCGGCGGACATCGCCGTCGTACGCCTGCGCGACGCCGCGGCCGAGGTCCGCGAGGAACGCCGGCCGATCATCGCCCGGACGCTGGGCCCGGTCGTCGACCTGGTCCCGTGATGTCCGTCCCGGTTCACGGCCCGTTTGGTCAATACCGTCCATGTCGTCCATAATTGGCATCAGGGCGCTGGCCGTGGAATCGTCTGGAGAGCAGAGATCCGCGATGAGGGCGTTCGCGTGCGCGGCCTTCCTCGTGCTCGCGCCGAGCTTGCTCGTCGCCGTCCTGTCGGCGTGCCAGCCGGGCGGGGTCACCATCACCGTCTTCATTCCCGACGAAGTCGAGGTGCTGGTCCGTGATGTCCGCACCGCGGCGGTCACGGCCGAGCGTGTCGACCACGCCACGGACGACGAAGGGCGCGAGGCTCCCGAGCGGCGGACCGCCTCGGCCGGCTCGCTCGAGGAGCTCGCGCTGCGCGACCTCCCGCCCGGGCGCTGGCGGTTCCGGATCGATGCGTACGATCACGCCAGCCGGCTCCTCCTCCAGGGAGCGACGCAAGGGATCGATGTGGCGCGGGGTGAAGAGACCGTGATCGTCATGGTCGTCGCTCGGCCGGAGTCGATCGTGCCGCTGCCCGTGAGGTGGGGACGCGCGGAAGCCGATGTCATCGCCAGGCGGTCCGGTCTCTCCCTGACGGTGATCCCGGGTCACGAGGAAGAGTCCGACGTCCTGGTCGCGGGCGGTGCTGACGGCACCGCTGTCGCGACGCGTGACGCATGGATCTATCACCCCGACCAGGTCCGCTTCGCGCCGATCCAGCCGATGCGGTGTCCCAGGAGCGGGCACGCGGCGATCCGGCTCGACGGCGGAGGAGGAGCCGTCGTGCTCCTGGCGGGCGGCGGCTCCACCCCCTGCGAGGGTGGAGCCGGAAGGACCCCGGCCAACTCGATGGAGATCTACGACCACGCAACGGGGCTCATCCGCTTCTACGACCCCGAGTGGGCGTACTCGCCCGACCTCTCGAGCGCGCAGGTCGTGCCACTGTCCGGGAGCCGGTTCTTCCTGCTCGCCGACGGAGGTGCGTGGATCCTGGACATCGACCACCCTGAGCAGGTCATCGAGACCTGGGACTCGGAGCGGCGCATGCCCGGCCAGCAGCTCCGCGCGGTCGCGCTCGACGGCGAGCGGCGCGTGGCCGTCGTCGGGGCGCAGGACGACGAGGTGACGGTCATGGTCTTCGACGAGGGCGGCCTCTGCGGGCACAGCGTCCTGGACCAGACCGTCGCGGAGGGTTTCTCCGTCACTGCCCTGCCCAGCGGAAGGCTCCTCGTCATCTCCGGCGGCGAGTGGTGGGTGGTCATCACGAGCGAGTGCCACGTGGTGTCCAGCGAGCTGTTCCGGGGGACGCACTCGCCCGCGCGCCGGTCCCACACCGCCACCGCGCTCGCCGATCAACGGATCCTCGTGGTCGGCGGCCAGGAGGGAGATGTCGAGGGCCAGGCCTCGGTGTTCCTGCCCGAGAGCCTCACGTCGACCGCGCAGTTCATGCGTCCGGGCTCGGCGGCGCGGCATCGCGGCTCGGGTCACGCCGTGGCCGCGCTCCCCGACGGGACGGCCCTCATCGTCGGAGGAGACGGCGGGGCGGAGATCTACAACCCGCGGCGAGGGACCGGCGAGATCGTCGACGCCTTCGATGGTCGCTACCGGATCGAGCACGACGCCCTCACGCGGGTGGTGTTCGTCGTTGACTCGACGGACGATGGCGGGCGAGTGCGCGACGCCCTCGCCGACACCGCCACCAACATGCTGGCCCGGCCCCTGGGCGAGGAGTTCGTCCCCGCGGCGGGCTCGGCCGTCGGTGTCCTCTCGAGCGATCGCGGTGTGCTCCGGTTCCAGGCCGACGACTGCGAGCCCGGGCCCCGCGAATGGGGATGGGACATCTGCGCGACCGGGGACCCTCCCGACCGGCTCCCCGGCGTGATCCCTGGCGAGGAGCAGGCCCTCGAGGACACGCTCCGGTGCCGGATCGAGCACACCGGAGCGGCGGACGGTGTCGAGCGGTGCCCTGTCCGGCAGCACCTTGCCGTCGTCTCGGGGCTCATGGACCAGCTCGAGGAGAACGAGGGCGGTCTCGAGCAGGACCTCGGGCCGGACCCGGGCTCGCTGCTCATCGTCCTGGCGACGGCCGGAGAGGACTGCAGCGAGGACCCGGAGCTCGCTGGGTCCGAGATCGACTTCGATCCCTACGGCTGTCACCTGGCGGAGGGGCTGATCGCTCCGACGGTGCTCGCGGCGCGCATCCTGTCGTTCTCCCGCTTCCGGATCGAGGTGGTCGTGCTGTACGGCTCGCCGTACGAGGAGTTCTGCGGGTTGACGGAGCGGTTCGGGCAGCTCGTCGATGCGCTCGGTGATCACGGGTACGCCTTCTCCGTGTGCCATGCGGACGAGCTGGACGAGACCTCGGCGCGTGTGCAGAACGTGGCACGCGCCCTGGCGTACCGTTCCGTGTGTCTCCAGCCCGGGGCGTGGTCGCCCGCCGAGACGTGTCACGTGTACGCGAGCTGGCAGGACAACGAGGTGGAGTGGATCGTTCCGCGAATCCCCTCGACCGACTGGAGCCACGCCGCTGACGTCGCCTCGTGCATCCAGCCCGACGGCGAGACGTGGGGCGCCCTCGAGCTCACCGACGCCTGCGCCGGCGCCCGGGACGGTCAGTTCCAGCGGTTCTACTACCTGTGCTGGTAGCGGGGCGACGCGGCGGTCACTCGTCCTCGTCGTCGGACCACGTGGGGTCGAGCTTCGACCGGAGCGCGTCGAGCAGCCTCTCGAGCTGGTCCGAGCTCACCGTCAGGGCCGCGACGGACCTCTGGCAGACCACGGAGTGGCTGGCTAGATCGCCCGGCAGGGAGGTGAGCACCGCGCCGAGGTCCGGCCCGCCCGAGGGAGATCGGATCTCGACGCGCGCCGATCCCCCGCGGTCCGTGTACGTGATGAACGTCTTCTCAGGGAAGTGAGTGGCGAGGACCGAGGCTACCGGTGCGGCCACGTTGAGCTCCGACGGCACCTCGATCTTCACGAACCGCTCGTCGCGGAAGTAGGCGGTGATGCGCTGGCGCCAGGTATCGACGTGTCGCCGCACCTCGGTCGTAACGGAATTGGCGAGACGAGCCAGCCGCTCGCTCGCGATCTCGAGGAGCTCGTCCGTGCCGGGGAGCGTGCCGCCGAGGACCTGCAAGGCGAGGTCGAGCGAGATGTGATCCGGCTCACGTGCGGAGAAGTTCGCCGTGAGCAACCTGGAGATCCTGCCGTAGACCGTCTGGCGCAGACCACCAGGACCACCGACCATGCCCGGCGAGGGGAGGTCGTGGAGCCGGGACAGCTCTTCATAGAAGAAAGCCACCTGCTCCTCGATGCCCTCGTCGAGCAGCGCTACCCCGACGAGCCACGGTGCGACGTCGCGCCCCGCGCGCTCGGCGCAGAGGTACCCGAACAGCGAGGCGGGCATCGGTCTCGCCCGGGAGAGCTCGGGGGTCGGAGAGGGGTTGACGACCACGAGCCGCTCATGCGCGGGGACCGTCGCGGCGAGGTGGTGATCGAAGACGAAAGTCCCTTGACTCACGCAATCGACCACATCGTCCAGCGCACCGGGCGTGTTCTCGAGCGGAATCCCGAGGGTGATGAGGAAGGCGGGACGCTGCTGCCGGAGGAACGACCGGAGCTGCTGGTACACGCGGTCTTCGACCGGGACCCAGAGGATACAGCTATGCGGGACATCGACTCCGTTCCCCCTGAGGGTGTGGAGCAAGTACGCGGCGGCCACGAGCCCGTCGCAGGTCCCTTGATACGCCAGGACGACGCCCTCATCGGCCCGCGCCGCGACGCGAGCCTCGAACGTGTCCCAGGCTCCGAGACACCTGGTCATTTCGCTGCTGAGATAGTTGTCGAACATTGAACCCAGCCTACAAGGTTTGTTTTTTTTCGTCTCTCACGCCCGATCGAAGATGGGCTGCCTCGTTTCACTCCGGACGCCGGGGGGACACGTGGTCCGCGTTGCGTCGGACATCATACGCATCTGGTGCATATTGTCGAGGACTGTTGAATGCCCATAATCGTCGGCTCCAGGCTCCAGGCTCCAGGCTCCAGGGCCTGCAGGCTGCGGCGGGGCGATCATTCTGTGGTGTCCTGGGGACCACCCGCGAGGCGAAGAGTCAGAGGCTGAGCCATGCCA
>Ga0233425_10004314_pt1 | contig 24101 bp, 27 predicted proteins | sample Watercolumn_Towu_2_FD_181712 | JGI IMG/M metagenome (GOLD analysis project Ga0233425, IMG submission 181712) | Freshwater microbial communities from Lake Towuti, South Sulawesi, Indonesia - Watercolumn_Towuti2014_140_MG | ecosystem: Environmental > Aquatic > Freshwater > Lake | place... | reverse complement strand
GTTTGGCGTGCAGCGGCGACGGATACTGGAACGCCTTCATCCCGTGCAGGATCGGCAGCAGGACGCCGCCGGTCAGGCCGAAACAGTGGAAGGTCGGCAGCGGGTTGAACATCACCCATTCGGGCTTGAGGTCGATGTGCTGGGCGACCTGACGGCAGTTGGCGACCAGGTTCCACTGGCTCAGCACCACCCCCTTGGGCGCGCCGAAACTGCCCGAGGTGAACAGGACCACGCCCGGGGATGACGGCTCGGTCTTCGTGCGGAACCGTTTGGGCATCAGCCCGGCCATCAGGCCGTAGACCTTGTCCTGTATGCCGATCGTCTTGCGCACGTCGTCCAGCCAGACGATCTCGGCGACCGCGCCGATGTCCGCGACCAGATCCTCCAGCTTGGCCTGGGTGATGAAGCGTTTGGCGGTCAGGATCTTCTTCACGCCCGCGGCCTTGATCGCCGCCTTGATGTTCGCCTCGCCGGAGGTGAAATTCAGCATCACCGGCACGCGTCCGTGGGCGTGCAGACCGTAGTAGGTGACCACCACCCCCATGCTCGACGGCAGCAGGATGCCGACCCGCTCGGAGAGCTCGGTCATGGCCGCGATCTTGCGGCCCAGCACGAAGGCGGCGCGGATCAGGCCGGTGTAGGTGAGGGGCTTGCGGTCCTGGTCCTCGAGGATTTCCTTGTCGCCGTACTTTTCGCGAGCCGCGATCAGGGCGTCGAAAATGGTCTGCTCACCGGCCTTGGTATCCAGGGGTACGCGCAAAACCATCCTCCGTAGGGCCCGGTTGGGTCCGGCCCGTTATGCTGAACCCGCAAACTAGGGCGGCGAGCCGCCGTTGAAAAGATACGTTACCTCGCGTGAGCCTTGGCCCCGCCTTGCCTTCGCCGCCCGGAAGGACGACATAGCGGTCTCGCACAGCCCGGAGCCCGCGACGCCTTGGTCACGCTGATCGACACCCTGAGGAAGACGCCGGCCGAACTGCGTCACCCGGAAAAGCAGAACCGCCCGGAAACCGCCGTGCTCAAGAAGCCCGACTGGCTGCGCGTCAAGGCGCCCGGCTCGGGCCAGTACAACGCCACCAAATCCATCGTGAGGGACAAGGGTCTCGTCACGGTCTGCGAAGAGGCGGCCTGCCCGAACATCGGCGAGTGCTGGAGCCAGAAGCACGCCACCCTGATGATCATGGGCGACACCTGCACGCGGGCCTGCGCCTTCTGCAACGTCAAGACGGGCCTGCCCCAGCCGCTGGATCCCGAGGAACCCGGCAAGGTCGGTCTGGCCGTGGCCCAGCTGGGCCTGAATCACGTCGTGATCACCTCGGTCGACCGCGACGACGTCGCCGACGGCGGCGCGGCCCATTTCGCCGAGGTCGTGCGTCAGATCCGGCTTCAGGCGCCCAACACCACCATCGAAATCCTGACGCCCGACTTCCTGCGCAAGGAGGGGGCGGCCGAGGTGATGATCGACGCCACGCCGGACGTGTTCAACCACAACCTCGAGACCGTGCCGCGGCTGTATCTGAAGATCCGGCCCGGGGCGCGTTACTTCCACAGCCTGCGCCTGCTGCAGATGGTCAAGGAGCGCGATCCCAACCAGTTCACCAAGTCCGGCATCATGGTCGGACTAGGCGAGACCCGCGAAGAGGTCATGCAGGTGATGGACGACATGCGCTCGGCCGGCGTCGACTTCATCACCATCGGCCAGTATCTGCAGCCGACCCGGAAACACGCCGCCATCGAGCGGTTCGTCACCCCGGAAGAGTTCAAGGCCTATGAGGCCATCGCCCGCGCCAAGGGCTTCCTGATGGTGTCGTCCTCGCCCCTGACCCGCAGCTCGCACCACGCCGGCGACGACTTCGCCCGGTTGCGCGCGGCGCGTCTGGCCCAGACCGGGCGCTGAGCCGCGCTTGGCCGTCCACCGGGTCACCAAAATCCTGCCCTACAAGCCCGAACAACTGGCCGAGCTGGTCGCGGACGTGCGCGCCTATCCGGAGTTCGTGCCGTGGGTGACCGCCATGCGGACGTGGGCGCCGCGGGAAGAGGCTCCCGGCGTTTCGCTGCTGGACGCCGAGGCCGCGGTCGGATTCTCCTTCCTCAAGGAGCGGTTCGCGACCTGGGTGCGGCATGACCGGAACCGCAATGTCGTCGAGGTCGGGCTGCTTCGCGGGCCGTTCCGGCACCTGAACAATCGCTGGGAATTCTTCCCGGACCCGAAGGGGACGCGCGTCGAGTTCTTCATCGACTTCGCCTTCAAGTCGCGGATTCTGGACGGGGTCCTGCACGCCAATTTCGACAGGGCGGTCAGCAAGCTGATGCACTGTTTCGAGGCGCGCGCCGCCCGGCTCTACGGCCCGACGGCGTGAGCTTCGACTTCGACGCGACGGTCGTGGGCGCCGGCGCGGTCGGTCTGGCCTGCGGGCGCGCGCTGGCGAAGCGGGGCCTGTCGGTGCTGGTGCTGGAGAAGGAGCCGCACATCGGACAGGGCGTGTCGTCGCGCAACTCCGAGGTCATCCACGGCGGCCTCTATTATCCGTCCGGTTCGCTGAAGGCGCGGCTGTGCGTCCAGGGCCGGCGCGCGCTCTATTCCTTCCTGGAGAGCCGCAAGGTCGACTTCCGCAAATGCGGCAAGCTGGTCGTGGCCACGGAGGAGGCCGAGCTCGCCCGCATCGAGGCCATCTTCGAACAGGGCGTCGCCAACGAGGTCGAGGGGCTGGACCATCTGACCGGAGACCAGGCCAGGGCGCTGGAGCCCGGACTGAACGCCCACGCCGCCATCCTGTCTCCCGAAAGCGGCGTGTTCGACAGCCATGGCTACATGCTGGCCCTGCAGGGCGAGATCGAGGACGCGGGAGGCTCTGTGGTCGTCTCCACGCCCTTCGAACGCGCAGAACCTCTGGCCGGGGGCGGCTTCACCCTCACCGCGGGCGGGGAGGGCGGGGCGACCCTGACCACGCGCCTGCTGGTCACGGCGCCGGGCCTGGGCGCGCAGGACGCGGCCGGCCGCATCGCCGGCTATCCCGCTGACCGCATACCGAAGGGCCATTTCGGCAAGGGCGTCTATTTCCGCCTCAGCGGCAAGGCGCCGTTCGAGCGGCTGGTCTATCCGCCGCCGATCCCGGGCGCGCTGGGCACCCACTATCGCAAGGATCTGGGCGGTCAGGCCGTGTTCGGCCCCGACCTGGTCTATGTCGAGAGCGAGGACTATTCCGTCGATCCGGCCAAGGTCGGGGAGTTCGAAAACTACATCCGCCGCTTCTGGCCCGGCCTGCCCGACGGCGCCCTGACCGCCGACTACGCCGGCATCCGGCCCAAGCTGCACGGCCCGGGCGAGCCGCAGCCGGACTTCCAGCTGCGCGGCCGCGATGATCACGGGATCGTCGGTCTGGTCGCCCTGTTCGGCATCGAGAGCCCGGGCCTGACCAGCTCCCTTGCGATCGGCGAGGCCGTCGGCGAAATGCTGGGTCATGACTGAGATCATCATCCGCGACGCCGTCGCGGCGGACATTCCCGCCCTGCACCCCCTGATCGAGAGCGCCTATCGCGGCGAGGCGTCGCGTGCGGGCTGGACGACCGAGGCGGATCTGCTGGACGGTCAGCGCACCGATCCGGAAGACCTGGCCGATATCCTCGCCGATCCGAAACAGGCCCTGCTGTCGGCGTGGCGCGGCGACGCCCTGGTCGGCTGCGTCCTGATCGCCGACCGCGGCGAGGGGACGGGCTATTTCGGCATGCTGTCGGTCAGCCCGACGCTTCAGGGCGGCGGTCTGGGCCGGCGGCTGGTCGAGGCCGCCCACCGGACGCTGGCGGACCGGTTCGGCTCGCGGCGCGTGCGAATCTCGGTCTTTCCCCAGCGTGAGACCCTGATCGGTTGGTACGAACGGCTCGGCTACCGCCGGACCGGCGACACCCTGCCGTTCCCCTATGGGGACTCCCGCTTCGGCCTGCCCAAACGTGACGACCTCCATTTCCTCGTCATGGAACGCGAACTGGCCTGACCTGGTGGAAATCCGCACCGCCCGCCTGATCCTGCGCTCCGCCCGTCCGGACGATCTGGAAGCCATGCACGCCGTCCTGTCGGATCCTCGCGCCACCCTCTGGTGGTCGACGCCGCCGCACGAGACGCTGGAGCAGACGGCGGCCTGGCTTGAGGGAATGATCGCCAACGGCCCCGATCATCCGGACTTCGTCATCGAGCTGGACGGGCGGGTGGTCGGCAAGGCCGGCTTCTGGCGGCTCCCCGACATCGGCTACATCCTGCATCCCGACGTCTGGGGGCGAGGTCTGGCCGGCGAGGCCGTGGGCGCCGCGATCGACCATGTGTTCCGGACCCGCGAGATCGAAACCCTGACCGCCGACGTCGATCCGGAGAACGCGGCCTCGATTCGGTTGCTGGAGCGGCTCGGCTTCGTGCGGACGGGTTTTGCGGAGCGCACCTGGAATATTGGCGGCGTCTGGAAAGACAGCGTCTTCCATGCCCTGTCGCGCGCCGATTGGCGGGCGAAGATCGGCGGACAAGCTCCCGCTTGAACTTCGGGTCGGGTTCAGGCATAAGCCCGCCCTCGCTGGCGGCTCTTTCGGGCCGCCGCTGTTGTTTTCGCGCTCCTGCAGCGCCGACTAAGAAGATTGAGACGGACATGGCCGTTCCGAAGCGCAAAGTATCGCCCTCGCGTCGCAACATGCGCCGCTCGCACGACTCGCTGGGCGTCAACGCCTACACCGAGGACAAGGACACGGGCGAACTGCGTCGCTCGCACCACATCGACCTGAAGACCGGCACCTATCGCGGCCGTCAGGTTCTGACGCCCAAGGAAGACTAGTCTTTCACGGCGCGGTCCTTCGGGGCTGACGAGAGATTTCACGGCGCGCGATGACTCGCGCGCCGTTTTCGTGCGTTCTGTCGGCATCCCAAGCTGGAGACGCCCCATGATCCGCTTCGCCGTCCTGAGTTCCGCCGCCCTTCTGACGCTTGCGGCCTGCAATGCGCCGCCGGCGGAACCCGCCCCCGAGCCCGCGCCGCCGCAGGTGGATCCGGGAACGCCCGTGGCCGCCTCGAACACGCTGACGGCTGAGGGATACGGACCGCTGCGGGTGGGAATGACCCGCGCCGAGGTCGAGGCCGCCCTGGGTGCTGATTCGAACCCCGGCGCGGTCGGCGGGCCGGAGCCGGAGGCCTGCGACGTCTTCCATCCGGCCCGCGCGCCGGAAGGCCTGATCGTGATGGTCGAGAACGGGAAGCTGAGCCGGGTCACCCTGATGCGGGCCTCGACGGTGAAGACCGCGGACGGCCTGGGCCTCGGTTCGACCGCCGCCCAGGTGAAGGCCGCCCATGCCGACGCCGTGGTCGAGCCGCACAAATATGTGGAGGGCGCGGAGTACATCACGGTGTGGAACGGCGGCCGTGCGACGAACGGGAACGATCCCGCCTCGCGGGGCGTCCGCTTCGAGACCGACGCCGCGGGCGTGGTGACGATGATCCACGCGGGCGGACCCTCCATCCAGCTGGTCGAGAGCTGCCTGTAGGCCGTTAACGGGGGCGTTCCTTGCAGCGGCGGGGCAGGGCGGGCTAAACCCGCCCTTCTCCTGACAGCAGAGCGCTCCCATGACCGACATCGCCGACATCGTCGCCCGCCAGATTCTCGACAGCCGCGGCAATCCGACGGTCGAGGTGGATGTGATTCTCGACGACGGCAGCTTCGGCCGCGCGGCGGTGCCCTCGGGCGCGTCGACGGGCGCGCACGAGGCCGTCGAGCTGCGCGACGGCGACAAGGACCTCTGGGGCGGCAAGGGCGTCGGCAAGGCCGTGGACGCGGTCAACGGCGAAATCTTCGACGCCCTCAGCGGCATGGACGCCGAGGACCAGCGCCGCATCGACGAGGCCCTGATCGCCCTGGACGGCACCGAGAACAAGGGCCGGCTGGGCGCCAACGCCATCCTCGGCGTGTCCCTGGCCTGCGCCAAGGCCAGCGCCATCTCCTCGGGCCTGCCGCTGCACCGCTATCTGGGCGGCGTCTCGGCCCGCATCCTGCCGACGCCGATGATGAACATCATCAACGGCGGCGCCCACGCCGACAATCCGATCGACATCCAGGAGTTCATGATCCTGCCCACCGGGGCCGAGAGCTTCTCGGAGGCCCTGCGCATGGGTTCGGAAATCTTCCACGCCCTGAGGAAGCAGCTGAAGGACGCCGGCCACAACACCAACGTCGGCGACGAGGGCGGCTTCGCCCCCAACCTGGCCTCCGCCGAGGAGGCCCTGAGCTTCATCACCCGCGCCGGTCAGGCCGCCGGCTATCTGGCGGGCGAGGATTTCCATCTCGGCCTGGACGTCGCGGCGACGGAATTCTTCAAGGACGGCAAATACGTCATGGCCGGCGAGGGCAAGACGCTCGAGGCCGACGGAATGGTCAACTACCTGGCCGACCTGTGCGAGCGCTTCCCCATCGTCTCAATCGAGGACGGCTGCGCCGAGGATGATTTCGATGGATGGCGGATGCTGACCGAGCGGCTGGGCGACCGCTGCCAGATCGTCGGCGACGACCTGTTCGTCACCAACCCCGCCCGTCTGGCCGCCGGCATCGGCGAGGGCCTGGCCAACTCCATCCTGGTGAAGGTCAACCAGATCGGCACCTTGTCCGAGACTCTTGACGCCGTGGATATGGCGCACCGCGCCGGCTACACCGCCGTGATGAGCCACCGCTCGGGCGAGACCGAGGACTCGACCATCGCCGACCTCGCCGTCGCCACCAACTGCGGGCAGATCAAGACGGGCTCGCTGGCGCGCTCAGACCGGACGGCGAAATACAACCAACTGCTCCGCATCGAGGAGATGCTGGGCGATCAGGGGGCCTATTTCGGCGACGGCATGCTGCTGAACCGGTAGGCGCCGTTTCGCAGTTTCTGCGGCCAAGCTACGGTTCGTTAGGCATTTTCGGTCAGACTCCTTCAATCTTGAGTCCACGCTCAGAAGGAGCGTCTCCCCAGTGCCCGAGCGGATGAAACCGTATCTCCCTTCCGCCATACTGGCGTTGCTGATCGTCTATCTGGGCGTGCAGGCCCTGACGGGTCAGCGCGGCCTGCTGAGCGGTCATGAGCGCGACGCCATGCTGGTGCGGCGCGAGGCCCAGCTCGCCGCCATTCTGGAGCAGCGGCGGGACCTCGAGGTCCGCGTCCGCTATCTGCGCACCGACAGCCTGTCGCGGGATCTGCTGGAGGAGCGCGCGCGCGCCGTGCTGGGCTTCAGCGACCCGCGCGACTATGTGATCCGCGTCTCCGCCCCCGTCGCGCCGAGGACCGCCGCGCCGAAGGCGTGAACTTTCGTTACAGCTTGACCGGCGCGCTTTGCGTTTCGGGAACGAAGGCTGCTAAAGCCCCTTTCCGTAACGACAAGAGGCCTGCAACGGCGGGCCCAGCCGGGAGATGTCGGATGGCGAAAGCCCCCGCCGCCAAAGCTGATTCCAGCAAGGCGACAAAACTGCCCAATACGCCGAAGGCCTCGAAGGAGGACCTGCTGCGCTTCTACCGCGAGATGGTCCTCATCCGCCGGTTCGAGGAGCGCGCGGGCCAGCTGTACGGCATGGGGCTGATCGGGGGCTTCTGCCACCTCTACATCGGCCAGGAAGCCGTCGCCGTGGGCGTTCAGGAGAGCGTCAGACAGGGCCACGACAAGATCATCACCGGCTACCGCGACCATGGCCACATGCTGTGCGCCGGCATGGATCCGAAAGAGGTCATGGCCGAGCTGACCGGCCGCATCGGGGGATCGTCCAAGGGCAAGGGCGGGTCGATGCACATGTTCGACACGGCCACGGGCTTCTACGGCGGCCACGGCATCGTGGGGGCGCAGGTCGCGCTCGGCACGGGCCTGGCCTTCGCCGGCCGCTATCGCGGCGACGACTCGGTCGCCTTCATCTATTTCGGCGATGGCGCGGCCAACCAGGGCCAGGTCTATGAGAGCTTCAACATGGCCCAGCTGTGGAAGCTGCCGGCCATCTACATCATCGAGAACAACCAGTACGCCATGGGCACCAGCATCGAGCGCTCGTCGTCGACGACGCAGCTCAGCGAGCGCGGCGCCAGCTTCGGCATCCCCGGCGAACAGGTCGACGGCATGGACGTCCTGGCCGTGCGCGACGCCGTGGCCCGGGCGGTCAAGCGGGCGCGCGAGGGCGGCGGCCCCTTCATCCTCGAGATGAAGACCTACCGCTATCGCGGTCATTCGATGAGCGATCCGGCCAAATACCGAGCCAAGGAAGAGGTCGACGAGGTCAAGAAGACCCGCGACCCGATCGACCATGTCAAACTGCTTCTGGAGCAGGCCGGCGCCACCGAGGACGACCTCAAGGCCATCGACGCCGAGATCAAGACCATCGTGGCGGACGCCGTCCAGTTCGCCCAGGAAAGCCCGGAGCCGGATCCGTCCGAGCTCTACACCGACGTCTACGTGGAGGCCTGACCGTGACCGACATTCTCATGCCGGCGCTGTCGCCCACGATGGAAGAGGGCACGCTGACCAAATGGCACATCAAGGCGGGTGACACGGTCAAGGCCGGCGACGTCATCGCCGAGATCGAGACCGACAAGGCGACCATGGAGGTCGAGGCCGTCGACGAGGGCGAGGTGCTGGAAATTCTCGTGGCCGAGGGCTCCGAGAACGTGAAGGTCAACACGCCGATCGCCCGTCTGGCGGGCGAGGATTCGGCGGGGAATTCGACGACGAATTCCGCTGCGACTTCGACGACGGCAGATACGGCCGCGAAGAATTCGGAGACTGAGGCGTCCGGCGAGCCCGAGAAGACGCCGGCGCCCGTCGCCGCGACCCCGAAGGTCGAGCTGCGCGATCCGGAAATCCCGGCCGACGCCAAACTGGTCAAGACGACCATCCGCGACGCCCTGCGCGACGCGATGGCCGAGGAGATGCGCCGCGACGAGGGCGTCTTCCTGATCGGCGAGGAGGTCGCCCAGTACCAGGGCGCCTACAAGGTCAGCCGCGAACTGCTGCAGGAGTTCGGCGACAAGCGCGTCGTCGACACCCCGATCACCGAGCACGGCTTCGCCGGCCTCGGCGTCGGGGCGGCCATGGCCGGGCTGAAGCCGATCGTCGAATTCATGACCTTCAACTTCGCCATGCAGGCCATCGACCACATCATCAATTCGGCGGCCAAGACCCTGTACATGTCGGGCGGCCAGATCCGCTCGAGCATCGTCTTCCGCGGCCCCAACGGCGCCGCCAGCCGCGTGGGCGCCCAGCACAGCCAGGACTACTCGGCCTGGTACGCCCAGGTGCCCGGGCTGAAGGTCATCGCCCCCTATGACGCCGCCGACGCCAAGGGCCTGCTGAAGGCCGCGATCCGCGACCCCAACCCCGTCGTCTTCCTCGAGCACGAGATGATGTACGGCCTCGAGTTCGACGTGCCGGAGGTCGAGGACTACGTCCTGCCCATCGGCAAGGCCAAGGTTCGCCGCGAGGGGACTGACGTCACCATCACCGCCCACAGCCGCATGGTCGGATTCGCCCTGCAGGCGGCGGAGCAGCTGGCCGGGGAGGGGATCAGCTGCGAGGTCGTCGACCTGCGAACCCTGCGCCCGCTCGATCACGAGACCATCGTGGAGAGCGTGAAGAAGACCAGCCGTCTGGTTTCGGCCGAGGAAGGCTGGGGGCCGATGGGCGTCGGCGCCGAGGTCGTGGCCCGGGTCATCGAGCATGCCTTTGACTACCTCGACGCGCCTCCGGTGAGGGTGCATCAGGAAGACGTGCCGCTGCCCTACGCCGCCAATCTGGAAGCCCTGTCGCTGCCTGGCGTGGACAAGATCGTGGCCGCCGTGAAGCAGGTGATGGCATGACGGTCGAATCCAAGGCCCTGCCGATCCCGGACAACCTCGCCGGGTTCGACCAGAACGGCGTGACCGAGCTGGCGCGGATCTGGTGGGGCGGCCACGCGGCCCAGATGAACATCCGGCCGGCCCTGCACAATCCCGGGCACATGGGAGCGGTCCTGGCCGAGGCGGCATGGAATTTCGCCAACGCCTATGCCGAGACCCGGGGCCTGGATCGCGATCAGGCTTTCGCCGACATCTGCGACGGCTGGACGACGGCCCACGCGCTCGCCGCGGAACAGGCCGCGCAGACTTCGAAAAAATGACGACGCCCACCCCCAAGACGATCGAGGCATAGAGGCCATGACCGACATCCTGATGCCCGCCCTGTCGCCCACGATGGAAGAGGGCGTACTGGCCAAATGGCACGTCAAGGTCGGCGACACGGTCAAGGCCGGCGATGTGATCGCCGAGATCGAGACCGACAAGGCGACCATGGAGGTCGAGGCCGTCGACGAGGGCGAGGTCACCGATATCCTCGTGGCCGAAGGCACGGAAGGCGTGAAGGTCAACACGCCCATCGCCCGTCTGAAGGACGAGGGCGGCGCGGCCGCACCGGCGCCCAAGGCCGCGGCGGCTCCGGCCGACGCGCCCAGGGCTGAACCGGCGAAGGCTGAACCGACGAAGGCCGAGGCCGCCCCGGCGCCCGCGACCGCCCCGCAATCCGCGCCCGCTGCCACGAAGGCTGACGGCGAACGCGTCTTCGCCTCGCCGCTGGCGCGGCGCATCGCGGCGCAGAACGGCGTCGACCTGAAGTCCGTCAAGGGAAGCGGCCCGCACGGCCGGATCGTCAGGCGCGACGTCGAGGGCGTGAAGGGCGGAGCCCAGCCTCCGGCGGCCGCCGGCGCCGCGGCCCCGGCCGGCGAGGTGCGGAAGGTCCAGTCGCTCGCCCAGATGGGCATTCCGGACGGCAGCTACGACCTGATTCCGCTGGACGGCATGCGCAAGGCCATCGCGCGCCGCCTCACCGACAGCTTCCGCGACGTGCCCCATTTCCCGCTGACCATCGATTGCGAGATCGACGGCCTGCTGGCCTCGCGGGCCAAGGTCAACGCCATGCTCGAGAAGTCGGGCGTGAAGGTCTCGGTCAACGACTTCGTCATCAAGGCCTCGGCCATGGCGCTGAAGGCGGTGCCGGAAGCGAACGCCAGCTATTCGCCCGAGGGCATCGCCATGCACCACAACGCCGATGTGGCGATGGCGGTGGCGATCGACGGCGGCCTGATCACCCCGATCATCCGCGCCGCCGAGACCAAGTCCCTGTCGCAGATCGCGACCGAGTCCAAGGACCTGGCCAAGCGCGCCCGCGACCGCAAGCTGAAGCCCGAGGAATTCCAGGGCGGCACCTTCTCGGTCTCCAACCTGGGCATGTTCGGCATCAAGTCCTTCGCCTCGATCATCAACGAGCCCCAGGGCGCGATCATGAGCGTGGGCGCGGGCGAGCAGCGCCCCGTCGTCAAGGACGGCCAGCTGGCGGTGGCCACGGTGATGACCGTCACCCTGACCTGCGATCATCGCGTCGTGGACGGCGCTGTCGGCGCGAAATTCCTTCAGGCCTTCAAGGCGATGATCGAAGATCCTGTGACGATGCTGGCCTGAACGGAGGCGTGCTGTGACCACGGTCTATGATTTCAGCGCCACGGCCATCGACGGCGCCGAGCAGTCGCTGGAACAGTACCGCGGCCAGGCCCTGCTGATCGTCAACACGGCCTCCAAATGCGGCTTCACCGGTCAGTACGCCGGGCTTGAGGCGCTGCATCGCGATTTCGCCGACAAGCCGTTCGAGGTGCTGGGCTTCCCCTGCAACCAGTTCGGCCAGCAGGAGCCGGGACGGGCCGCCGAGATCGCCAGCTTCTGCTCTTCGACATACGGAGTCGACTTTCCGATGTTCGACAAGGTCGAGGTCAATGGTCCGAACCGGCATCCGCTGTACGCGTGGCTGACCAGCCAGAAGCGCGGCTTTCTGGGCAGCCGCGACATCAAGTGGAACTTCACCAAATTCCTGACCGACCGGGAGGGCCGCGTGGTCGCGCGCTACGCCCCCGCGGTCGAACCCGAGGCCATCAAGGCCGATATCGAGAAGCTGATCTGACATGGCCGCACTGCGGGACCTCGCCATCGCCCTTGAAAACCGCCCGGGCGCGCTCGCCGAGATGGGCGAGGCCCTGGCGCGTGCGGGGGTCAGCATCGAAGGCGGCGGGGCGTGGCTGGCTGACGGCGCCGGGGTGGCGCATTTCCTGTTCACCGACGGCCCGGCCGCGCGCGCGGCTCTGGAAGCCGCCGGCATCCGGGTCGTCGCCGAGAACGAAGTCCTGGTCCAGCGGCTGAAACAGGACGTCCCCGGCCAGCTGGGACAGCTCACCCGCCGGATGGCCGAGGCCGGCGTCAACATCGAGGTCCTGTACAGCGACCACGATCATCAGATGATCCTGGTGGTCGATGACATCACGCGGGGACGCGCCGTCTCCGAGGCGTGGAAGCGTGAGACCGGCCTGTGACTGCAACCAGTGGAAAACCCATGGAATTCGACCTCATCGTCATCGGTTCGGGCCCGGGCGGATACGTCGCCGCCATCCGCGCCAGCCAGCTGGGCCTGAAGGTCGCCATCGTCGAACGCGAGAGCCTGGGCGGCATCTGCCTGAACTGGGGCTGCATCCCGACCAAGGCCCTGCTCAAGTCGGGCGAGAAGTACGAGAGCCTGTCGCATCTGAAGGACTACGGCCTGTCCGCCGACAAGGTCGGCTTCGACTTCGACGCCATCATCCAGCGCTCGCGCGGGGTGGCCGCCACGATGAACAAGGGCGTCACCTATCTGATGAAGAAGAACAAGATCGAGGTGATCGAGGGGACGGCGAAGCTGGAGAAGGGCGCCGCCGCTCCGAAGGTGGTCATCGCCCTGAAGGCCGGCGGCTCGCGCACGGTCGAGGCGAAGACCGTGATGCTGGCCGTCGGAGCCCGCGCCAAGGCCATTCCGCAGATCGGCCTCGAGGCCGACGGCGACCGCATCTGGGCCTATCGCGAGGCCATGGCGCCGAAGAAGATGCCCGCCTCGATCGTGGTGATCGGCTCGGGCGCCATCGGCGTTGAGTTCGGCAGCTTCTACCGCGCCCTGGGCGCCGAGGTGACCATCGTCGAGGCCGTGGACCGGATCATGCCGGTCGAGGACGAGGAGGTGTCCAAGGCGGCGCAGAAGGCCTTCGAGAAGCGCGGCATGAAGTTCCGCACCGGCTGCAAGGTCACGAAGGTGTCGAAGGGCGGCAAGGGCGTGCAGGTGGCCATCGAGGCCGGCGGCAAGGCGGAAACGCTGGAGGCCGAGGTCTGCATCTCGGCGGTCGGCATCACCGCCAACACCGACGGCATCGGTCTGGAGGCGCTGGGCGTCAACATGGACCGCGGCCACATCACCATCGACGGCCACTGCCAGACCAACGTGAAGGGGCTCTACGCCATCGGCGACTGCGCCGGGGCCCCCTGGCTGGCGCACAAGGCCTCGCACGAAGGCATTCACGCCGCCGAGCACATCGCCGGCTACAGGACGCCGAACGTGAACTCGCCCATCGCCGGCTGCACCTACGCCCAACCCCAGGTGGCCTCGGTCGGGATCACCGAACAGGCCGCGCGCGAGGCCAGGCGCGAGGTCAAGGTCGGCCGCTTCCCCTTCCGCGTGAACGGCAAGGCCGTGGCCGCCGGCGAGATCGAGGGTTTCGTCAAGGTCATCTTCGACGCGAAGACCGGCGCCCTGATCGGCGCCCATCTGATCGGCGCCGAAGTCACCGAGATGATCCAAGGCTTCGTCACCGCCATCGCCATGGAGGCGACCGAGGAAGACATCCACGGCATCGTCTACCCGCACCCGACCATGTCCGAGGCCATGCACGAGGCGGCGCTGGACGCCTATGGGCGGGTGCTGCACATCTGAGGGGCGTCAGCCCGCAAGCACGTCCACGCTCATCCGCTCCAGCAGGGCGCCGCCCTGACCCACGGCCGCGAGGCGGCTGGAGGCGTGGCCGAGCACATTGGCGGCGTAGACCTCGTACAGCGCGATCTTGCCTTCCAGCCACGCCGGGTCGCCCTGGCCGCCGTCCAGCTGGTCGCGGGCGTAGAGGGCGCCCTGGGCCAGCATCCAGCCGCCCGTCACATCGCCCAGCAGCCTCAGATAGGCGTCGGCGGCGGCGAGGACGTCGGCGGCCCCGTCGGCGGCGGCCTTGCGGTCCAGAAGCCAGACCGTCGCGTCCTCCACCGCCTCGACGGCCGCGGCGAACCGCTCGACGGGCTTGCCGGAATACAGGGCGGGCAACTGCGCAAGGGTGACCTTCATGTCGGCGATCAGTTCGCGGGCGGACTGGCCGCCGTCCATCGACAGCTTGCGGCCGACCAGATCCATGGCCTGGATGCCGTTGGTGCCCTCGTAGATCGGGGCGATGCGGGCGTCGCGGTAATACTGGGCCGCGCCGGTTTCCTCGATGAAGCCCATGCCGCCGTGGATCTGGACGCCCGAGGAGGCGACCTCGCAGCCGACGTCGGTGGACCAGGCCTTGGCGATCGGGGTGAACAGGTCCTCGCGGCCCTTCCAGCGGCGGCGATCTTCCTCCGTCGCCGCATGCTTGGCCAGATCGGCGGCGACGCCGGTGGACAGGCAGATGGCGCGGGCGGCGGCCACCTTGGCCTTCATCACCGACAGGGTGCGGCGCACGTCGGGGTGGTCGACGATCGGGGCGTTGGCCTCGCCGGTCCAGACCGACCGGCCCTGCCGCCGCTCCCGGGCATAGGCGAGGGCGTGCTGATACGCCCGCTCGGCGATGCCCACCCCCTCGACGCCGACGGCGAGGCGGGCGGCGTTCATCATCACGAACATATGGGCCAGGCCCTGGTTGGGCTGGCCGACCAGTTCGGCGGTCGCCCCCTCATAGGCCATGACGCAGGTGGGCGAGGCGTGGATGCCCAGCTTGTGCTCGACTCCCACGGGCCGGAAGCCGTTGCGGTCGCCCAGCGTCCCGTCGGCCTTCACCAGGTATTTGGAGGCGAGGAACAGGCTGATCCCCTTGGGTCCCGTCGGCGCGTCGGGCAGGCGGGCCAGCACCATGTGGACGATGTTGTCGGCAGCGTCGTGGTCGCCCCAGGTGATGAAGATCTTCTGGCCGTTCAGGGCGTATGTCCCGTCGCCGTTCGGCGTCGCCGTCGCCGTCAGGGCGCCGAGGTCCGAACCCGCCTGCGGCTCGGTCAGGACCATGGCCCCGGTCCATTCGCCGGACACCAGTTTCGACAGGTAGATTTCCTTCTGCGACGGCGTGCCGTGGGCCTCCAGCGCCTCGATCGCCGCCAGCGACAGCATGGGGCACAGGCCGAACGCCATGTTGGCGGCGTGGACGGTCTCATAGGCCGCCAGCTCCAGCGCCTTGGGCAGCTGCTGGCCGCCGGCGTGGGCCGGGGCGGACAGGCCGGTCCAGCCGCCCTCGGCGAACTGGCGATAGGCGTCGGCGAAGCCGGGAGCGGCGGTGACGGCTCCGTTCGCATAGGTCGAGCCCATCTGGTCCCCGATGCGGTTCAGGGGCGCGAGGACCCCCTCGGAGAACTGGGCCGCGGCCTCCAGCACCGCGCCCAGCACGTCCGTGTCGTAATCGGGGAAGGCGCCGGTGGCGGCGACCCGGTCGATGCCGGCCACGGCCTGCAGGGCGAAAGCGATGTCGCGGACGGGGGCGCGGTAGGTCATGGCGGGAATCCGGTTCGAACTGTCCCGCGTTCATGCCGCCTTGCCGCCGGGGCATGCAAGCGGCGGCTTGGCGAACCGGCCCGGGCGGGCCAGAGTGGGGCGTTCGAAGGAGGTCGTCGTGGCTGAACCGCGCAATCGCTATTCCACCGTCTCCCTGACCCTTCACTGGCTGATCGCCGCCCTGGTCGTGACCCAGGTGCTGCTGATCGCCGCCCATGAATGGACCGAGGGACCGATCTCCCGCGAGTTCGTGCAGGTCCACAAGTCCGTGGGCCTCAGCATCCTCGTGCTGACGCTCGGCCGGCTCGGCTGGCGGATCGCCAACCCCGCCATTCCGCTGCCGCCCGGGACGCCGCGCTGGCAGAAGCTGCTGGCGCGCGCGACCCACGTCCTCTTCTACGTCTTGCTGATCGCCATGCCGCTGGTCGGCTGGGCGGCGTCCTCGGCCGGCGGACGGGAGATCCACTGGTTCGGCCTGTTCGAATGGCCGCTTCTGCCCGTCGGCGGCGGACGCGAGACGGCCGGCAGGCTGATGGACCTGCATGAGGCGGCGGCCAAGGGTCTGTATGTGCTGATCGCCCTGCATGTCATCGGCGCGCTCAAGCACCAGTTCATCGACCGGGACAATGTGCTGCACCGGATGATCCCGTGGATTCCCCGCCGGCCATGAGGTTTTTCGCGGCCCTGCTGCTGATGCTGCTGGCTCCGCTGCTGAGCGGCGCGGCACCGGGGCCCTGGACCTTCGACCGGGACGGGTCGCGCATCGAGATGTCCGTCCGGGCCTTCGGCGGCGCGCGCACGGGGCGGTTCGAGGACTGGCGGGGCTCCATCGTGCTGGATCCGGCTCGTCCCGAAGGCGCCCGCGCCTCGGTGACGGTTCAGGCCGCGTCCCTGAAGATGTCGCCGGCGGTCGCGACCCGGCGGGCCATCGGGCCGGGGTTCCTGGACGCCGCGCGCTATCCGGTCATCCGCTTCGAACTCACCTCGCTCGAGCCCCTGGGCGGCGACCGGTACACGGCCCGCGCCGACATCACGATGAAGGGGCGCACTCGGGCGGTGACCTTCCCCCTGGACTTGCGCATCAGCGGGGACCGGGCGCATCTGACGGGCGCGCTGACGCTGGATCGCGCGGACTTTGGAATAGGAACCTCGGGACCGTGGAACGGGCTGGTCGGACGGCAGGTGACGGTGCGGGTGGCGCTTCAGGCGCGCCCCGGCTGAGCGCGTCCGACGCGGAGGCCGAGGCGGTTCTGAACGCCGGCGGCCTGGTCATCCTGCCGACCGAGACGGTCTACGGCCTGGCCGCCGACGCCGGCGACGCCCGCGCCGTCGCCGCCATCTTCGAAGCCAAGGGCCGGCCGCGTTTCAACCCGCTGATCGCCCATGTCGCCGACGCGGTGCAGGCCGGGGAGGTCGCCGTGTTCGACCGCCGCGCGCAGGCGCTGGCCGAGGCCTTCTGGCCCGGACCCCTGACGATCGTGGCCCCCGTCCGCGACCGCGCCGGCGTCTGTGACCTCGCCCGGGCGGGACTGGACAGCGTCGCCGTCCGCGTGCCGGGCCACGCCCGCGCCCGGGCCCTGATCGCGGCCTTCGGCCGGCCCGTCGTGGCTCCGTCGGCCAACCGCTCGGGACGGCCCAGCCCGACCACCTTCGCCGATGCGGTGGAGGAGACGGGCTTCGCCGCCGGCGCCGCCATCGACGGCGGACCGTGCGCGGTGGGGGTCGAGAGCACGGTCGTCTCGGTGCTGGACGGCCGGGTCGCCCTGCTGCGTCCCGGCTCGGTCACGCGCGACGAGATCGAGGCCGTCGTCGGGCCGCTGGACCGGGGCGGGGAGGGGCATCGTTCCCCCGGCCGGCTGGCCCTGCACTATGCGCCGGACGCGCCCGTGCGCATCGAGGCGCAGGCGGCGCGGGCCGGAGAAATCCTGCTCGGCTTCGGTCTCGGCGTCGGCGATCCGCGCTGGAGTCTGAGCCCCTCGGGCGACCTGCGTGAGGCGGCCGCCAACCTGTTCCGGCGGCTGCGCGAGGCGGACCGGGAACGGCCCGCGGGCATCGCCGTGTCGCCGATTCCGGCGCACGGGCTCGGCGAGGCGATCAACGACCGGCTGAGGCGGGCGGCGGGATTCGTCGGCTAGGCCAGGAAGCGGGCCTTGATGTCGATGCTGGACCGCTTGCCGACATCCGGGAAACAGTGTTCGAGCCATTCGTCCGCGGCGGCGCGGCCCCGCGTCTTGAGGTCGTTGAGGAAGGTCCATTCGGTGTCGAATTTGGAGCCCAGCGACAGGGACCCCAGCCAGGGGCCCGGCTCGATGGCGTGCAGCATCAGGCTGCGATAACGGTCCTCGCCCGTCCGTTTCAGCCGACCTTCGGCGATCAGATCCTGGACGAAGGCCACCGCTCTCAGTTCCGCCACCAGCGGGGCGTTGAAGACGATCTCGTTCAGCCGGTCCATGATCTCGCCCGCCGCGCGCGGCGACTCCTCGCGTACGAAGGGGTTCAGGGGCAGCAGCAGGATGTCGTCCGGGGTGTCGGCGTAGAACAGCGGCCACAGGGCGGGATTGGCCAGATAGCCGCCGTCCCAGTAAGGTTCGCCCTCGATCTCGACCGCCTGGAACAGGTGCGGCAGACAGGCCGAGGCCAGCAGAACCTGATCGGTGATCTCGGGCGTCGTGAACAGCCGCGCCCGGCCGTGCCGGACCGCCGTGGCGGCGACGAACAACTGTGTCGAGGAGGCGCGCACCGCCTCGAAATCGATCGCCGTGTCCAGAACCCGTTTGAGAGGATTCAGGTTGAACGGATTGAATTGATAGGGGCTCATCGACATGGCGGCGTGCTCGGCCGAGCGCCACAGGCTAGTGTCCTTGAGCCAGCCCGGCGTCATGGCGGCGCTCCAGATCGATGAGTCGCCGAACACGTTCCGCCCGCCCGAGAGATTGACCTCGCGCCACAGCAGGTCGAGCTGACGCCGGGCGCCCGCGGCCCCGTCGGCGTGCAGGCCGCTGATCAGGGCGGCGGCGTTCATGGCTCCGGCCGACGAGGCGGTCACCGCGCGGATGTCGAGCCGGTCGTCCTCGAGCAACCGATCCAGCACGCCCCACTGGAAGGCGCCGTGGGCGCCGCCGCCCTGCAGGGCCAGGCTGACGGGGCGGCGCTTCGGGACGGGCGGCTTTCGCTTCAACACCCGTCTTCCCTCCGGACCTATTGGGCCGTCCAGCCGCCGTCGATGGAGAAGCTGGCCCCGTTGGCCGAGGCGCCGAGATCGCTGACCAGATACAGCATCATGCCCGTCAGCTCGTCGGTGGTGACGAACCGCTTGGTCGGCTGCGAGCCGAGGATGACGTCCTTCAGCACCGCCTCCTTCGACATGCCGCGGGTGCGGGCCTGGTCGGCGATCTGCTTCTCGACGATCGGCGTCTCGACGAAGCCGGGGCAGATGGCGTTGCAGGTGATGTTGTCCTGCGCCAGCTCCAGCGCCACCGTCTTGGTGAAGCCGATGACGCCATGCTTGGCGGCGACATAGGCCGACTTGAACGGGCTGGCGACCAGGCCGTGGGCCGAGGCGACATTGATGATCCGGCCGCGGCCCTGGGCCTTCATGATCGGGATCGCCGCCCTCGTGGCGTAGAAGGTGGAGGACAGGTTGATGGCGATGATCTGTTCCCATTTGTCGGACGGGAATTTCTCCACCGCCTCGACATGCTGGACGCCGGCGTTGTTGATCAGGATGTCGACCCGGCCCAGCTGGTGCTTGCCATAGGCCACCATGTCGGCAACCTCGTCGCCGCGTAGCATGTTGGCGGCGTGGTAACGGACCCGGACGCCGCAGCTGGCCTCAAGTTCGGCGCGGGTGCGTTCGATCTCGGACGGATCGCCCAGACCGTTCAGCACCACGTCGCCCCCGCGGGAGGCGATGGCGCGGGCGAAGGCCAGGCCGATGCCCGAGGTCGAACCCGAAACGACCGCCACCTGACCCTTGAGGTCGCCGATATCGCGGAAGGGTTCGCTCGAGGTCTGGGAGCCGTCGCCGCGTTTGGGCCATTGGAACATGGGGTCTCTCGTCCGTCCGTCAGTCTCGTCAGCCTAGCCGTTCGCGGTTGCGAAGGCGACACCGGGTTTAATTTCCCGATCTGGTGAATATCCACTCTGTGTCGTTCGACGCCGCCTTGTCAAAAGCGTAGCCGTCGCGGTCGAAGGCCTTGAGGTCCTCCGCCCGCTCGATCCGCTCGTCGATGGCGAAACGCGCCATGCCGCCCCGGGCCTTCTTGGCGAAGAAGGAGATGATGCGGCTTTCGCCATCCCGTGATTCGCGGAAATGCGGCGTCACGACCGGGAGTTTCAGCGCCCTGGCGTCGACGGCGCCGAAATACTCCTGGCTGGCCAGATTGACCAGGGTTGGATCGGCGTGACCCTCGGCGTCGGCGTTCAGCTGTTTCGACAGCCGGTCGCCCCAGAAGTCGTACAGGCTGGACCCGCGCCGGGTCTTCAGCCGGGTTCCCATCTCCAACCGGTAGGGCTGGATGCGGTCCAGCGGCCGCAGCAGGCCGTAGAAGCCCGACAGGATGCGCAGATGATCCTGCGCCCAGACCAGCGACGGTTCGTCCAGTTCCCGGGCTTTCAGGCCTTCATAGACGTCGCCGGCGAAGGCGAAGGCGGCCTGGACGCCGTCGGTCGAGGCGGCGTCGAAGGCCTGGAAGCGTTCGCGGTTCAGCCGGGCCAGATCGTCGGAAATGCTCATCAGCCGGCGCAGTTCGGCCACCGTCCGCGCCCGCGCCGTACGCGACAGACTGGCGGTGTCGTCCTGGAAGCGCCGCTCGGACGCCGGCGCATCGGGGCGGGCTTCGGTGAAATCCAGCCGCTTGGCCGGGGACAGGACGATCAGCAAGGGAACAGGCTCCGGCGGCGTTGCGTGGAGATAGGCCGGTTCGATGACGAATTGAACCGGAGCCCTGGCGGCGGTCAGCGATCCTGTGAATACAGGCCGGCCAAAATCTGCGGCAAACGGTCCGGCAGGTCCTCGGCGATCAGGCCGGGGCCGAACCCCCGCGCCGCCTCGGCGTGCATCCAGACGGCCGCGCGGGCCGCGTCGAAACTGTCCATCCGCTGGGCCATCAGCCCGCCGATCATGCCCGCCAGCACGTCGCCGGTCCCCGCCGTGGCCAGCCAGCGGACCCCATTGTGATTGACCGCCAGCCGGCCGTCCGGCGCGGCGATGACCGTGGCCGGGCCCTTGAGCACGACCACGGCCCCGGCGCGTTTCGCGGCCGCCCGCGCCGCCGCTTCGCGCCCGAGGTCCAACAGGCCGGGAAACAGCCGCTTGAACTCGCCCTCGTGCGGGGTCAGGACGTCGTCGCGGTCCAGAACGTCGAACAGATCCGTCGGCCAGCCCTCGAAGACGGTCAGGCCGTCGGCGTCGACCACCAGGGCCGCCCCTGTCCCGGCCAGGGCGCGCACATTCGCCAGGGTCGCGTCGGTCACCCCGGCGGCGGGCCCGATGACCACGGCGTCCATACCCTCTACGGCTTCGGCCAGCGCCTCGGCGGAACCGAAGGGGCTCACCATGACGGCCTCGACGGCGGAGGCGACGACCGCGGTCGCGTCGGGCGGACAGAGGATGCGCACCAGGCCCGCGCCGATTCGCAGGCCGGCCCGCGCCGCCAGCCGGGCCGCCCCGGTCTGGTTGACCTTGCCCGAGACCACGCCCAGCCGTCCGCGCGCATGTTTGTGCGCATCCGCGCCCGGCCACGGCAGGGCGGCGCGCCAGTCGGGGATCGGCCCTTCGGTCATCGCACGGGTCCTCCGTTCACGGATGGCGACGGGGAACGAAAAACGCTTGCCTTATTGTGCAATGCAATGTCCCTTTACGTCCCGTGCGCGCGGCATGATAACGCCCGCCTGGGACCGCCAATGAAAAAGATCGAAGCCGTCATCAAGCCGTTCAAGCTGGATGAAGTGAAGGAAGCGCTGCAGGACGCGGGCGTGCAAGGCATGACTGTGCTGGAGGCCAAGGGATATGGCCGCCAGAAGGGCCATTCCGAGCTGTATCGCGGCGCTGAATACGTCATCGACTTCCTGCCCAAGATCAAGATCGAGGTGGTGGTGTCGGACGACATGGTCAACTCCGTCGTGGACGCGATCCAGGCCGCCGCCCGCACGGGCAAGATCGGCGACGGCAAGATCTTCATCACCGACGTCCTCGACGTCATCCGCATCCGCACCGGAGAGACGGGCGCACAGGCCGTCTGACCTTCCATCGGCCGCCCTCCGGGGCGGCCATTTTAATAACCTCCCCGAGCCACAGGACGTCGAACACCATGAGCGCCAGCAAGATTCTCAAGGAGATCAAGGAGAAGGACGTCAAATACGTCGACCTCCGGTTCACGGACACCAAGGGACGGATGCAGCACGTCACCTTCGACATCGATCTGGTGGACGAGGAATTCCTCGAAGAGGGGACGATGTTCGACGGCTCCTCGATCGCCGGTTGGAAGGCGATCAACGAGTCCGACATGCTGCTGAAGCCGGACCTGAACAACTTCTGGATCGATCCCTTCTATCAGCAGACGACCCTGTTCCTGTTCTGCGACGTGCTGAACCCGGACACCGGCGAGCCCTACAACCGCGACAGCCGCTCGATGGCCAAGAAGGCGCTGGCCTATGTCCAGTCCTCGGGCGTGGGCGACACCGTCTTCTTCGGCCCGGAAGCCGAGTTCTTCATCTTCGACGACGTGCGCTGGAGCACCCAGCCGCACGACACCGGCTACGCCTATGACTCCATCGAGCTGCCGGCCAACACCGGCGCGGAATATTCCGAAGGCAACATGGGCCACCGCCCGACGCACAAGGGCGGCTATTTCCCGGTCAATCCGACCGACAGCGCCCAGGACCTGCGCGGCGAGATGCTGGGCGTCATGCGCGACCTGGGCATGCAGCCCGAGAAGCACCACCACGAGGTCGCCCCGGCCCAGCACGAACTGGGCCTGAAGTTCAGCGACCTGCTGACCATGGCCGACCGCCTGCAGCTCTACAAATACGTCATCCACAACGTCGCCGCCGCCTACGGCAAGTCGGCGACCTTCATGGCCAAGCCGACCTTCGGCGACAACGGCTCGGGCATGCACGTGCACCAGTCGATCTGGCGCGACGGCAAGCCGCTGTTCGCGGGCGACAAATACGCCGGCCTGTCGGACATGTGCCTCTGGTACATCGGCGGCATCATCAAGCACGCCAAGGCGATCAACGCCTTCGCCAACTCGACGACCAACTCCTACAAACGCCTGGTCCCCGGCTACGAAGCGCCGGTCAAGCTGGCCTATTCGTCGCGCAACCGCTCGGCCTCGATCCGCATCCCGTTCGTCAACTCGCCCAAGGCCAAGCGCATCGAGGCCCGTTTCCCGGACCCGATGGGCAACCCCTATCTGACCTTCGTGGCCCTGCTGATGGCCGGTCTGGACGGCATCGAGAACCGGATCGATCCGGGCGCGGCCGCCGACAAGAACCTGTACGACCTGCCGCCGGAAGAGCGGGGCAACATCCCCGAGGTCTGCGGCAGCCTGAAGGAGGCCCTCGAAAACCTCGACAAGGACCGCGCCTTCCTCAAGAAGGGCGGCGTCATGGATGACGACTTCATCGACAGCTATATCGAGCTGAAGATGGAGGAGGTGATGCGTCTGCAACTGCACCCGCACCCCGTCGAATTCGACATGTACTACAGCTGCTGATCCATCACGGCTAAGGCGGAACGAAAACGGCGCCGGAGGGGAAGCCCTCCGGCGCCGTCATTCATTCGGTTCCGCGATCTAGCGGTTGGTCGTCTCGACCTCGATGCCGTCGCGACCCGCGCGGACGGTCGTGCTGTCGCCCACGCGCGCTTCGGGACGCTCGATGACCACGGTCGGCGGACTGGCGGGCACGGGCACGGGAACGGCGACTTCGCGCGTTTCCACGACGGTGCGGGTTTCAGGCGCAGCGGCCGGCGCGGCGGCCTGTTCGGCGGCCGGCGCCGCTTCCTGCTGGGTGCAGCCTACCGCGCTGAAGGCGAGCGCGGTCAGGGCTGCGGCTGCCGCGATGCTTTGAAGAGTGGTCATGGCGTTGGTTCCGGATGGATGTCCCGACACCAACACCGGCGCGAGCCCCGGGGTTCCGGCCACGCCGGCCGTCAGTGCAGGCTGACCGCCACCGGCTCCCAGGCCCGGGCGGGCTGGATCGCAGCGGGGAAGCGGATGCGGACCCCGCACCCCGTCGCCCCGCGGGTGATCAGCAGCTCGCCGCCCAGCTGTTCCGAAACGGCTTCGAACAGGGAAGTATCCTGCGGCGGCGCGACGCTGCTGTGGCCGGCGGCGACCAGGTTCAGCGTCCGCTGATCGCCCTCGGCGGCCAGGATCACGGCCAGGCCGGCCGCCGAGGGGCAGTCCTTGAGCGTGGTCAGATATTCCAGCAGCACCAGGCCGAGCGCCGTCGCATGTTCCAGCGGCACGTCCAGGTCGCCGCCGGTGATGCGCACCCTGTCCGCCGGCATTCCGCC
>Ga0233425_10004313_pt1 | contig 24102 bp, 21 predicted proteins | sample Watercolumn_Towu_2_FD_181712 | JGI IMG/M metagenome (GOLD analysis project Ga0233425, IMG submission 181712) | Freshwater microbial communities from Lake Towuti, South Sulawesi, Indonesia - Watercolumn_Towuti2014_140_MG | ecosystem: Environmental > Aquatic > Freshwater > Lake | place... | reverse complement strand
CATGGTGATGATGCACGATTTCAACGTGACGACAGACCACGTGGTGTTCATGGACCTGCCGGTGTGCCTCGACCTTTCGCAGCTCTCCAAGGGTTTCCCGTTCAAATTCAACCGCGATGCCGGCGCTCGCCTGGGTGTGATGCCCCGCAACGGCACGAATGCCGACGTGAAGTGGCTGCAGATCGACCCGTGCTTCGTGTTTCACCCGGTGAACGCCCACGAGGAGGACGGCAACATCGTGCTCCACGTATCACGCCAGGAGTCGGCATTCGGCGAGAACAGCGACGACTACTCGGAGGTCGGCCGGCTGACCAGGTGGACGATCGACCCGGTGAAGGGAACCGTGGACGAGCAACAGATCGATGCTCGGGCCGGGGACTTCGGCCGTGTTGATGACAGGCTCGTCGGCAAGAAGGCCCGGTTCGGCTACCTCATGGCACTTGACGGGGAGGGCAACGCGGAGGAGCCGGTGTACGGTTCGCGCCTGCTGAAGTACGACCTCACCACTGGTGGGTGCGAGGAGCACCACCTCGGCGAGGGCGTGCGCGGAGGTGAACCCGTGTTCGCACCGCGCTCACCAGACGCCGCAGAGGACGACGGCTGGATCATGACCATCGTCCACGACGAGCGGTCAGGGAAGTCCGCGCTGAACATTGCGGATGCCCGGGACTTCACCGGGCCGCCCGTGGCCCGGGTGCACCTGCCGCAGCGGGTCCCCTACGGTGCGCACGGCAACTGGATACCGGACGGCACGCTGCGCTGAGCGTCCGCCGGAGCGGCTCTTCACCGAGACGTCCCCATTGAGCAGGAGTACGAGTTCAAAGGCGACTTTGCAGGGGAAGGTGCGACATGCGGTGCGGAATTCACTCCTAGGCGTCGAACAGCGCGTCGACGAACTCCCCAGGTACGAACGGCGCGAGGTCGCTGACCGTCTCGCCGAGGCCGACGAGCTTCACGGGGATGCCGAGCTCGGTTTCGATGGCGAACACGATGCCGCCCTTGGCCGAGCCATCCAACTTGGTGAGCACCACGCCGGTCACCTGCGTGGCGTCGGCGAACTGGCGCGCCTGCACGAGGCCGTTTTGCCCGGTGGTCGCGTCGATCACCAGCAGCACTTCGGTGACCGCGCCGACTGCCGCGGAGGAACCCTTCTGTGCTCTGGTGAGATCGTGGTTCTGTGTGGCGGATGCCAGTCACTTAACTTCGGATACCTCTCATCGCGGTCCGAGGTTTCAGTTTGCTTTGCGGACAACATCGAGAATCAGGAGCGAATTTGCGGTGCTTCGATACGAATGTTAAGGTCTGACCATCAGACCAAAAACAGCGGAGTACGAGAACTCACCATGGGAATCTTCAGACTGAACCACGCAGTGTTGTATGTGCGGGACGTTGGCGTTACCAAACGGTTCTACTCCGAAGTGCTCGGATTCGAGGCGATGATCGAAGACCCTGCCGGAAGATACCTCTTTATGCGTGCGGCGGGCTCCAAGAACCACCACGACATCGCCTTTTTCGCGATCGGCAAGAATGCCAAGCCCAGCGAAGCCGGGCAACGAACGGTGGGTATGTATCACATTGCGTGGGAGGTGGCGACACTCGAGGAACTCGAAGCGATGCGAGAACGCCTCGCCGCGGCTAATGCCCTGGTCGGAGCGAGTGACCATGGAGTGAACAAGAGCTTGTACTGTCGCGACCCTGACGGTCTTGAGTTCGAAGTGATGTGGCTCGTTCCGCAGGAGCATTGGGGCTCCATGGCACACGAAGCGATCATCGAGCCACTCGACCTTGCCGCCGATCGCCGTCATTTCGCGCAATTCGGATTGTCATGATCGGTAACGCGAGCCTCGTCGTCGAAAGGCGAACCGTGCCGGAGGCCATCCGAGAAAGGCTCGTCGATGCCATCCGCCGTGGCGAAATAGTTCCTGGTGAGCCAATTCCATCCGAGCGCGAGTTGTGCGCGCGATATCAAGTCGGGAGGACATCAGTTCGAGAGGCCATTCAGGGCCTCGTCTCTGCCGGATGGGTGCAACGCCGTGGCAACCGGACCTTTGCTGTCGAATTGTTTCCCGATATGTCGATCGACTCCAGCGACCGACGAAAGGTCACCGTACGAAAACTATTCGAGGTCCGCCGCACGATCGAACCAGCGATGGCTGGATTGGCGGCTGAGCGAGCCTCGGGCGAGGAGCGTGCCAAAATCTGGCAGGTTGCAGGTCAGCGAACGACGCTTATTGGCGATTTCCAGAAGATTGATCATCAATTCCACACACTCATTGCAGCCGCCTGCGGCAACGAGTTGCTTGCCGAGGTTTATTCGAAGGCGCTCGTCGCCTTATTCCGCTCGGAAGAGTTTTCGTCGCTGCTTTACGATGACGTCAACGCGGCTGAGGTCGCCAGCATCATATGCTCTTCGAGCGCAGCGCACGTGGAAATCGCAAGAGCGCTCTGCGATCGCGATCGCGCCTCGACGGAGAGCGCGGTAAAGGCCCACTTGTCCGATGTCGAGGGCCGGATGATTGAGAAGTTGTCCTAGGGAGATGCCGGTGAATCTGACCAGCCAGTATTGCTACTTCTTCGAGGAGTCCGCATTCGTCGCAACTGACCGTCCTGGTTTCCGACGCAGAATAATTACGGGTTCTGGCCTACAGCTGTGGTTCTGGCGCATCACAGGTGGCGCTACAGGTTCAGTAATCCACCGTCACGAAGATACCGAACAACTTGGCATTATCGTTCGCGGGGCTCTCGACTTTCGCATTGGCGAGAAGGATGACCCGTCACGCGTAACACTCGCGGCAGGAGATGTGTATTTGGTGCCGGTTGGCGTGTGGCACGGTGACAGCACGTTCATCGGCGACGACGAGCTAAACGAAGTGTGGATTCTCGACGTGTTCTCGCCCCCTCGGAAGGAGCGCTGACGATGTCGAAACCTGACTGGCGCCTTGCTGTCGACATTGGCGGCACCTTCACCGACGTGGTGCTGCTCGATGCTGCCAGCGGTCGCGTCGTGGTCGACAAGACATTGACGACTCCGGCTGCACCGCTAGAGGGAGTGCGATTAGGCGTACGACAATTGCTGGCGAAAGCAGGCGTGAAGCCCTCGGAGATTGTCGCGCCGATCGTTCATGCAACGACCCTTATCACGAATGCCCTCATCGAGGGCAAAGTCGGCAAAGCCGGTCTCGTCACTACTGCGGGCTTTGGCGACACGTTACTGATTCGCGACGAGCACCGTTATGACATGTACGACCTGCAAATCGAGTTTCCCGAACCCCCGATACCTCGCGAACGAATCGTCGAAATCGAGGAACGAGTCGCCTCGGATGGCACTGTCGAGCTCGCGCCCTCCCAGAAACAGCTTGATCGAGTCGCCGACCAATTGGCGGCGCTCGGAGTCGATTCGGTTGGCATCACCCTCATTAACTCCTATGCGAACCCCGCGAACGAGCGCGCAGTCGCGGACCATCTGGCCGCCCGACTCGCGAGACCAGTCTGCATGTCGTCGGAAGTGTCCCCACAGATTCGCGAGTATCCACGCATGATCACGACTGCCTGCAACGCTGCGACCATGCCGGTAATCGGGCCGTACCTCGAAGAGCTGACACGCTGGCTGAAGTCTGAGGGCTTCGGTGGCTCTGTTCTGATGATGCTGTCGAACGGTGGTGTCGTGTCGTTGGATGATGCGGCGCGCACACCGATTCGGCTCGTGGAATCGGGCCCCGCTGCCGGCGCTCTCGCTGGTAGCTGGTTCGCAAGACGCATGAGCGAGAAGCGATTGATGTGTTTCGACATGGGCGGTACTACCGCCAAGTCATGTCTCATCATCGACGGCGAACCCGAGTTGACAAACACCTTTGAAGTTGCACGCATCTACCGATTCAAGAAGGGCTCAGGATTTCCCGTGTCTGTGCCGAGCGTCGATCTCGTCGAGATCGGTGCCGGTGGCGGAAGTTTGGCTCGGGTTGACGACCTTGGTCTACTCAAGGTCGGCCCCGAGTCAACTGGTGCCGTGCCCGGTCCAGCGTGTTACGGGCGCGGCGGCAAGAGTCCGGCAGTAACGGACACCGACCTCGTGCTCGGCATGCTCGACGCGTCTTACTTTCTCGGTGGCGACATGCCACTGTCGTTGGGGGCCGCGGAGTCAGCGATCGGCAGTGTGGCTTCCTCGCTTGGTCTTGAAGTCGGCGAGACGGCCGCTGGCGTCCACGAGCTCGTCAACCAGAACATGGCGGCAGCATCGCGTATGCACGCCGTCGAGCTTGGCGCAGATTTGCGCGGAGTGACTCTGCTGGCATTCGGCGGCGCTGGTCCGGTGCACGCCTGCGGAGTCGCAGAAATGCTCGCTTCGCCTCGCGTGATTTTCCCAGTGAATGCGAGTGTGCTGTCCGCATTCGGAACTCTTGTTTCACCGGTGCGAATCGACCTTGCTCGCAGCATGGTTCGTCCAATAGACGGCATCGATGCGGCAGAACGAGACCGACTGCTTGACGAGCTGCGGTCGGAAGGCAGACGCGTGCTCGCTGCCGCCGGCGCCACACCGTCTGAAGTTCGATTTCGATATGGCATTGACGCCCGCTACGTGGGTCAAGGAAACGAGATCACGGTGTCGGTCGGTGAAGGCGACCAATGGCCCGCGACCGTTGACACTGTTCGAGCACTCTTCGAAGCCGAATACCGACGCGTTTATGGTCTCACCATCCCTGATATCGGAATTGAGGCAGTGACGTGGCGTCTCTCGGCGTTCACCACGGCGCGCGAGGTTGACCCGCAGACCACATTCGGTTCGGGAGTTGCCAAGCCACACGCCAAGAGACCCGTGATTTTCTTCCGAGGCCAAGCCGCGGTCGAAACCGACGTCTATCGACGCCACGAACTTGGAGTTGGGCAGATATTGGACGGTCCGGTCATCGTCGAAGAGCGCGAGACGACCTGCGTGGTGCGACCGGGCTGGACGGTGACGGTCGCTTCAGACGGCTCACTGATTGCCGAGAGGAGACAAGACTGATGGCGCGCAGAATGTTCGACCCCATTGAGTTGGAAGTCCTGTGGCAAAGTCTCATCGCCACGGTGAACGAACAGGCACGCGCACTACAACGCGCAGCGTTTTCCCCGATCGTGCGCGAAGCAGGCGATCTCGCCAATGCCGTGTTCGACCGTCGTGGACGAATGGTCGCGCAAGCCGTCACCGGAACTCCTGGTCACATCAACTCTCTAGCGCGTGCTGCGGCGGCGATTCTCGAGGAATACCCGATTGCCAGTCTTCGTCCGGGTGATGTGCTGATAACAAATGATCCATACAAGACTGCAGGCCAACTGCTCGACGTGACCGTACTCTGCCCAGTGTTCAAGGGCGATCGCGTCATCGCATTCTTTGGATCAACCATCCACCATACGGACGTGGGCGGATATGGCATCGGTGCTGGCGCACGCGACGTCTTCGAAGAGGGCATCTGGATACCAATTTGCCGTCTCATGGTTGGTGGTTCGCGCAACCCAGACGTATGGAAGTTCATCCTGTCCAACGTTCGTCAGCCAGACCATATGGCGGGTGACCTGCAGGCCCAGATGGCCTCGGGTGAGGTCGGCGCGCGACGTCTTCTCGAACTTCTCTCACAATTTTCTCTCGACGACATTGAGGACCTCGCCGACGAAATCATTGATCGCAGCGAGGCTGCAACTCGGTCGGTGATCAAGACACTGAAGAGCGGTACCTACCGCGCCAGCGCCGAGCTTGACCTGGCCGATGGCAGCAGGATCCACATTCGGTGCGCAATCATCGTGGACTCTGAGAAGGGGGAAATCCTTGTCGACTATGCCGGATCATCGGGTGCGAGCCCGTTCGGAATCAACGTTGTTCGCAACTACACGCATGCGTACACGACTTTCACGATTCGTTCAGTGCTCAACCCTGAGTTGCCGAACAATCACGGGAGCCTTGCGCCGATTCTCGTTGAGGCCCCCGAGGGTTCGATAGTCAACGCCGTCTCGCCTCAACCCTGCACTGCCCGCCACGTCGTCGGGATGTTCTTGCCGAACGCGTTGCTGAAGGCACTGGCGCAGATCAAGCCGGATCAAGCCATGGCCGAAGGCTCCGGGGCCGTGTGGACCATGCAAGTGAGCGGCAAACACGGCGATGGCCGACCGTTCATCACGTCGATGTTCACGTATGCGGGTGGCGTCGGTGCGCGAGCGACAAAGCCAGGTCTTTCTGCTTGCTCGTATCCGACGGGTGTCGCCGCGGTACCGGTGGAAGTGGTCGAGGCATCCGCTCCAATTCGCTTTTTCCGCAAGGAACTACGTCGGGACTCTGGCGGAGTCGGGCGAACTGTGGGCGGGCTCGGTCAGACCATTGAATTCACTGTGTTTGAGGCACCGCACGGCTGGCAGCTCAACGCTGTGACATCCCGTCTTGCGGTGCCGCCCGAGGGCATCTTTGACGGCGGTAGCGGAGCGGCAGGCGCATTTTCCGTCAACGGTGAACCCGTGCGCACGCAGGCGCGAATTTCGTTGCACGAGGGAGACCGGGTTCGCCTCGATCTCCCGGGCGGTGGTGGCTGTGGGGCAAAGGAGTCGTTCGGGCGTGATTGACGACAGTGCAATCAGTTTCTCGTCGCTATGGGAGCGCTCTGTCGCGCGACGGCCTGATGCATCGTTTCTTGTGTTTGAGACCTCGAACGGCACCCTACGAGAGTGGACATACTCGGAGTTCGACGCAGTCGTAGCGCGCTGCGCTTCAGCGTTGGCGGTTCGCGGTGTGGTCAGTGGTGCGAGTGTGAGCCTTGCACTCACGAATTCACCGGCATTCGTTGCAGCATGGTTAGCCGCCTTGCGACTCGGGGCGTGGATTGTGCCTTCCGACCCGATGTCGCGTTCACAAGAGCTGGTTGAGCATCTGGCGCGCACCCGTGCGCGCGTCGGCATCTACTCCGTGCGGCGTCGGAGCGAATACCTCGAAGCAGCCGGCACCATGCCGATTATCGAGGTCGACGAGGATGATTGTGAGCTCACGATTCTCGGGCGAGATCGCGTTGACGGGCCATCCACTGCCGAGCCACACGATCGAGCGGCGGTGATGTTCACCTCTGGCACGACCGGACGACCGAAAGGGGTGGTGATCACGCAGGCCAACTATTCATTTGCCGGTCAAGTAATGGCGCAGGCCGCAGGACTCGGCGCGAATCACAGGCAACTGGTGGTCCTGCCGCTCTTTCACGCGAACGCCCAGTACTACAGTTTCGCAAGTGCGATTGCGGTCGGGGCATCGGTCGCGCTCGTCCACACCTTTTCAGCCAGCCAATTTCTGCGACAAGCGAAGCGCCTTGACGCCACTCATGCCAGCCTTTTTGCGGCGCCCATCCGTATGGTCCTGGCGCGTGGGTCAGAGCCTGTCCCGGGTCTTGCGTTGAGGCACTGTTGGTACGCAATGAACCTCAGTGAGGCGCAGTATGAGCAGTTTGCAGCTCTCATTGGATGCAAACCCCGCCAGTTGTACGGCATGACCGAGACAATTCCGGCCGTGCTCTCCGACTCCCTGGATGCGCCGCGGTACGACAGCATGGGGTTTGTGACCGCAGGGTGCGAGGTCGAAATCCAAGGCTCGGATGGTGCTCGCACAGTCGACGGCGAAGTTGGAGAAATCGTTGTCCGCGGCGTTCCTGGTACGACATTGTTCGATTGCTACCTCGACGACCCGGAGGTAACGGCCCGCAGCTTCCGCGGTGGCTGGTTTTTGACCGGCGACCGTGCCAGCCGCGACTCAGATGGCCGCCACTGGTTCGAGGGGCGTCGAGCTGACGTCCTGAAGGTCTCGGGAGAGAATGTCTCAATCGTCGAGGTCGAGCAGGTGTTGTCCAGTCACCCGGGACTTCTCGAGGCCGCCGTAATAGGACGTCCTGATCCAGTGCGCGACGAGGTGCCCGTGGCGTTCGTCGTCGCAAATGATCCAGCGGCACCACCATCAGTTGCTTCCCTGCACGAGTGGTGTTCCAAACGATTGAGTAAATCGAAGCTGCCTCGCGAATTCACGTTTGTTGACGAATTACCACGCACAAGCGTCGGGAAAATTCGGAAGTTCATGCTCAGAGAACACCAACCAAGTCAAGCTGCAGGAGGTGGCGAATGACGGTTTTCACGCCGGAACTACTTCTGTCAATGTCAGAGTCGACTCAAGACGTGTCTAGGGCGAAGACCTTGCCCTCCGAGTGTTACACGTCGAGTGAGTTCTTGGACTTCGAACGGCGGACGCTCTTTGCTCACGAATGGCTTTGCGTGGGACGTGCAAGCGCCATTCCGAACAAGGGCGACTACTTCACAACTGTGGTTAATGATGAGCAGGTAATAGTTGCCCGCGGGAGGGATTCGCAGATTCGAGTCTTCTCGTCAATCTGTCAACATCGCGGCATGCAGATCTGTGACGACCGAGGCAACTGCGGTACCTTCACATGCCCATATCATCATTGGTCTTACGGACTGGACGGTCGACTCCTCGGCGCTCCCGCTATGGAGCGAACCGAGGGCTTTGAGAAGAAGGATTTCGGCTTACCGAACCTCAAGGTCGAACTTTGGCAGGGCTTCGTGATGGTGAACTTTGATCGAGATGCCGCACCGTTCGCGCCGACGATGTCGCGCTACGAGCAGTTCCTCGCCAACTACGAACTAGAGAACGCGGTGTGTCCCCCCACCTTCACCCTTACTGACCTTCCGTGGAACTGGAAGGTCATGATGGAGAACTTCAATGATGGCTATCACGCAAATCGCCTCCATCACACCATCCAGGACTTCTGTCCGAGCAATCTTGCCGCATTTCCCGTGCCGTGGGACGACGCGTCGAACGTGATGTTCCGCACCAACGGTTACACCCACATCGATGGTGGCTTCAATGCGACGACCAAGGCACTGATGCCGGTCTTTCCCAAGTTGAGTGAGGAAGAGCGCTGGCGTTCGACATTTGCCTTGATGCCACCGAGCCTCTGCTTTGGCACCGCTCCGGATCAAGCTTTTTTCTTCATCGTCCGCCCCAAGACCCCGGATTCGATCGATGTGGAAATCGGTTACCTCTTCCACCCAACGGCGCTTGAGCACCCGATGTTCGATCACTTGTTCCGGATGAGCGATGCTGGCGTGCAGGTCTTTGTGAAGCAGGATCAAGATGCGACCGCGAAGGTGCAGCGAGGTATGCGATCACGCTTTGCCGCGCGTGGTAGATATTCGTGGCAGGAGGAAAGTCACGTGCAGTTCAACCGTTGGCTTGTGCAGCGTTATTCGAGATACTGGCCCGGTCGGCGTTCCCAATTGAAGTTGAAGGCCCAATGACCAGCAAGATCCCGCACCCTTCGACGGTGGCCGACGTGCTGGCGTTGCGTGGCTCGGGCGGTTGCCTCACGCCCCCACTTGCACCCGTGGTCGCGAGCACCGAGCCGCGATGTGGTCAAGCAGTAACGATTGAACTCGACGCTGCGTCATCCGGTGCTGACTTCACTCCGATGTATCGGCTGGTTTCTAGCGATCTCAGAGGCAAGGTAGTCGTCATCGGGGGTGCGAACCGCATCGACGGCTGTATTTGGGGGGGCATTCTCGCGACGGCCGCGCACCAGGCGGGCGCAGTCGCGGTGTTGGTGGACGGATCCGTGCGGGATGTCAATGACCTCAAGCGGGTCGCTACGCCGGTTTATGCCTCCAACCGCGGTGTTGGCGGCCCAAATGGTCGTGCGACGGTGCGAAGCATCGGTGGTCCTGTCGATATAGGAGGGATACTGATTCGCGAGGGCGACTCAATCGTCTTCGATGCCGATGGATGCGTCACAATCAGTGCCAGCACCAAGGACCGGATTCTTGCGGACTCCGCGCGCTACGCCGCCGCGGAGGATCAAGTGGTGGAGGCACTCGCCGCTGGCGAGCCGCTCTCAACTGCATACCGCTACAAGTCTGCTGTCGTGTCAGTCCTGAGGGGTGAAACGACAACAGAGAGCAATCAATCACACGGACGTTACGGACCACTTGGTTCGGATCGATCGGGTGTGGAGTGCCAGTAATCAAACAAAACCACAAGGGAGGAAACATGAAGAAATCGAGAATCGGGAGGCTCGCGGTAGTAGCCGTGATCGCCGTCGTCGCCACCGCGTGTGGCGGGGACGACGAGGCGGACACCACCGAAGACACCACCGAAGACACGACAACGGAGACCACCGAGGCAGAGACGACGGATACCATTCCGGCGGGTCTGCTGGCGCTCGACGTCAATGGCGACGGCATCATCCAATTCGCTGTCGCTGCGGCAGGTCCCGCAAACGATGGCGCATATGTTCAGGCAACTGTTGACGGCGTTAAGGCCGTTGCTGAGCAGTATGGACAGCCCGCGCCGATCGTCGTGGACAAGATCGAGGCTGAGCAAGCTGCAGAGAAACTCGAAGCACTTGCTCAACAAGGTGCTGAGGTCATCGTCGTGGCAGCCAGCGAAATTGCTGGTCCGCTCGAAACCTTGACCGAAACGTACTCTGACATTTTCTGGTACTGCAACTGTGGTGCCGGATACGGCAAGGACGTTCCGGGGCTAGCGCAAACCCTCGACGACTCATCGGAGATCAGCTACACGGCCGGCTATGCGACCGGTCTGTTGCTAGCCGACGCTACGAACAAGTCGGTTGTCTTTCTCGGCTGTTGTGATTTGCCGTTCGAGAAAGAGGCGTACCTAGCCTTTGAGCTCGGTCTGAAGGACGCGTTGCCCGCTGCAACATTTAGTTATGTCGCAACTGGTGCGTACCCGTACGACTTCGCCAATACAGCTGGCGCCACGGAGGCATACAACGCCGCCAAGGCCTCGGGCCTCGGCGCAGTCAATCCGTATCTTGATGGAGCACACGAGGCGATCGTCCAGCTGGCCAACACCGACGGCATCGTCACGATGACCGCTGGCAAAGCCGATGGATGCGAGCGGACAGACCTGAAGTACCAAGTCGAGGTCCGTTTCGACGGAGGTGACTACATCATCGAAGCCATGAGGCTGATTGTCGATGGCAAATTTAAGGAGGGAGACAAGCTCGTCTTCCGTCCCGGTGACAACGTCGGTCCGAACGGTTCGCCGGGTGCCTTCATCTGCAACCCGACAGCTGAACAGGATGCCGCAATGCAAGAGGTCTACGCCAAGATCAAGGCGGGCGAATTTGCGGCGGCATTCGGCGCCATCAAAGGCAAGGCCTACGCAGGCTGACATTTGATGCAATTCAGCAAGGCTGGCAACTTCGGTGAGGGGGCGCAAGCCCCCTCACCGATTGTCTCGCTGAAGTCGATTACCAAGACCTACGGGGCTTTGAAAGCCTGCGACGACGTATCTATGGTGCTCCATCCAGGACGCATCCATGGAATCCTCGGCCAGAACGGAGCCGGTAAGTCGACCCTGATGAAAATCTTGATCGGTCTTGTCGGGCCCGACTCAGGCGAGATTCGAGTCGGTGGCGATCCGGTACGTGTGTCGAGCCCGCAACACGCTGCCGACCTCGGAATCGGCATGGTTCACCAGCATTTCAGTCTTGTGGACGCCCTGACGGTATGGGAGAACGTCGTTCTGGGCGACCGAAGTGCACGCCTCGACTCTCGTCGTGCACGCGAACTCGTCTCAATGATCGGTGACCGCTACGGACTTGACATTGACCCAGATGCCAACGTTGGCCAACTTACGGCTGGTCAGCGACAGCGGGTCGAAATCATAAAATGTCTTCGCAGAAGCCCACGCGTGCTCATCTTTGACGAGCCGACATCGGTATTGACGATGGAAGAGAGCAAACAACTTTTCGCAGTATTGCGCCAAGTGGTGCGGAATGAGGGCGCCACGGTGGCGCTTGTCAGCCACCGTTTGGGAGAAGTTTTGGAGTCAGCAGACGACGTAGTAATCATGCGTGACGGACGCGTGATTGCGGAGATGCCGACTTCGGGCACAACGCCTGACGAGCTGGCGCAGGCAATGGTGGGGCGCAAAGTACGTCTGCGCTCCAGTGATGCGCACCACATGCGACGTTCCACGAGAACGAACCATGTCGAAGTGGTACTGAGAATGTCCGATGTATCGGTGGCCTCACGGCGTGGTGGCGTCGACCTCGACGGCTTGTCTCTGACGGTTCGAGCCGGGGAAATCGTCGGCGTTGCTGGAGCGGAAGGCAACGGTCAACGAGTACTTGTTGACGTGCTCTCAAGTCTCAGAGGGGTGACCTCTGGAACGATCGAAGTTGCGGGTACCGTCGTCGAGACTGGGCGTGCCGGCGCAATGGCAGCTGCCGGCGTCGGCGTGGTGCCTGAGGACCGCCACGACTCAGGTTGCGTGCTTGACATGACAGTTGCCGAGAATCTGGTCCTCACCTCGATCGATCAAATGTCGAGTCGCGGAGCACTCAACTTCTCGGCAATTCGCGAATCCGCGCAGCAAATGATTCAGCAGTTCGGCATCTCGTGCCCGTCTCCTGACGTACCAATGTGGACGCTGTCGGGCGGCAACCAGCAACGAGTCGTGCTGGCGCGCGAGCTCTCGACGAAGCCCAAGCTGCTGGTCGCTGCCCAACCAACGCGCGGATTGGACGTTAGTGCGATTGAGTACATGGGCAACCGACTCCGCGAGGCCGCGAACGACGGTGTTGGTGTCCTGCTGATTTCGAGCGAGCTTGACGAAATCTTGCACCTCAGCGACCGAATTGTGGTGATTTACAAGGGTGCAATCATCGGCGAGACACCAAACGATGCCGTCGATATGGCCCGTCTTGGCTTGTTGATCGGCGGAGTGGCATGAGCGTCTTCTGGCACTCGGCACTTCGCCGCCCCAAGTTTGGCCGCGATCAACAGGAATTAGCACTTCTGTACCTCGCCTGTCTCGCATTCTCGCTCTTGCTCGCGATGCTGCTGATTCACCTCAGCGGCTCATCATGGACGCGTGCAGTCAATGCGCTCGTTGACGGCGCTTTCCAAAATCCTGGGCGATGGGGAGAAACGCTTCGTCGCACCGCACCGCTGCTCGTGGTCGCCACGGGGAGTGTCGTGGCAACGAGGGCTGGCATCATCAATATCGGCCAAGAAGGCCAACTGCTCATCGGTGCGATGGGCGGTGCATTCATACTCACGTTGGTGCAGCCGGGCAGTCCGCTCATGCTCTTGCTCGGTCTCGCCGTTGGTGGCACCGCGGGCGCGGCGTGGGCCGGGATTGCCGGTGCTCTCTGGTACTGGCGTCGCGTCCCGATCGTGCTTTCTACCCTTCTTCTGGTGTATCTCTCATCTCAGATCGCGGCGTACACACTGACGCGCGGCGAATTGCTCCTGAACGTCGTTCCGGGAGAGCCGAACCGCCTGCTACTTAGCGCGAAGGTGGCGCCCGAATCGCGTCTCGGCATCGTCCAGATCTTCGGCAATCGCTTTCCGCTCTCGGTGCCAGTCGCTCTGGCTACCGCGCTTGTGTTCGGTTGGGTGCTCGCCCGCACGACATGGGGATTCCGGCTGAAGGCATTGGGGCTTAACCCACGGACCGCTCAGCGTGCCGGCATACCAGGCGTGCGGTACGGAATGTCGGCAATCCTCGTCTCTGGCGCAACGGCTGGCCTAGCAGGTTCGATGATGCTGGCAGGCGGCGAGTCGCAGTACAAATTCTCGTCAGGTTTCGCTTCAAATGTTGGTTGGGACGGCCTTCTCGTAGCGCTCGTGGCTCGCAACAGCCCACTAGTCGCTATTCCTGTGGCACTCGTTTTTGCTGCTCTGCGCAGCGGCTCAACCTTTCTCTCGGTAGCTGGCATTGAAGCAGTTCTTGTTGACGTAGTGCGTGGCTTGCTCGTCGTCGCGCTTTTCATCCCGCCAGCCATTAGCGAATTGCGTCGAAAGCGGCGTGCTGCGGCTCAATTGACAGAAAGAACCTGATCTTGAACAATTTCATCTTTGACGTACTGACCGATGGTCCGCTCTACGAGAGCACCTTCCGTCTTGCGGCCATACTCGCATTCGCGGCAGCTGGCGAGTGGGTGGCCGAGCGTGCGGGGACAATCAACATCTCAATTGAAGCCATGCTGCTTGGCGGTCATTTCGGTGCGGCCATCGCCTTTACTGCGTCGCAAAACTTCGGAGTAGCCATCGTGGTCGGAGGACTAGCCGGAATGGCGATTGCAGCTTTGCAGGCATGGCTGAGTCACTTCCTCACCGCCGACCAATTCGGTATTGGTCTGACCCTCAACATCCTCCTACTCGGCTTGGCAGCCTTCCTACAGCCAAGCTTCGACCTCAACACGCGGCTTGCTGGCGTTCTCTCGATTCCCCTGTTATCCCAAATTCCGCTCGTCGGTCCAGCACTGTTCGGACAACGCTGGCCGATGTATCTCATCTACGGTCTTGTGCCTCTGTCATGGTGGCTAGTGGCACGCACTAATTGGGGTCTCGAAGTACGCGCGGTGGGAGAAGATCCCCAATCCGCCGATGTCTCGGGAATTCACGTCAACGCGCGGCGCCGCCAAGCCATACTTTACGCCGGCCTGCTATCGGGTATTGGCGGCGCGGTATATCTGTTTGGGCAGGTTGGACGCTTCGAAAGCAGCAACATTGGCGGTAAGGGGATAATTGCAATCGCAGCCGTGATTTTTGGAGGCTGGACGCTGCGCGGCGCCGTCGCAGGGTGTCTGCTCTTTGGCTATGTCGATGCGTTGCGCTTGAATCTCCCAACGATTCTGGGCTACAGCCTCAACAGCCAACTGCTGGCTTCGCTACCCTTCCTTGCGACCGTCATCGTGATGATGCTGTTCGCGAAGCTCACGCGGCAGCCTGTCGCACTCGCGCGGCCGTTCGTGAGAGGTCTGAAATGACACAGATGCCCAATGATTGGAAGAGATGATGAAAGCGGTCTTCTACGAGCGTCCTGGCGGACCCGAGGTACTTCAGTACGGTGACGTAAAAGATCCTTCGGCAGGCACCCACGACGTCGTAATCAAGGTTGCAGCAACAGCACTGAACCACCTTGACATCGTGCAGCGCAACGGTTGGTTCACCATGCCTGGATTCACTTTCCCGCACGTCGCTGGGATGGACGTTGCAGGTGAGATTGTCGAGGTCGGTGCAAAGACCACAGGAGTGGCAGTTGGCGACCGAGTCATCCTTGACCCCTCGCTCTCTGGCGTCTCGAGTGGCTCGCGTTACGCAGGCATGGGTGACCTCTACGGCGAACTTGGCATCATTGGTGGCACCGTTCCCGGGGGCTACGCGCAGTATTGCGTGGCGCCCGCGACCCATGTGTATCGCATACCGGACAGCATGGGATACGACGACGCTGCTACTTTCCCGACTTGCTACTTGACGGCATGGCATGCGTTGTTTGAGATAGGTCGTCTACTGCCGGGTGAGACCGTGATGATTCACGCGGCAGGTAGCGGCGTCAGCGTCGCTGCCATTCAACTCGCCGTGAAACGCGGAGCGACCGTACTCGCAACTGCAGGCACTGACGACAAATGTCGACGCGCAGTCGAACTGGGCGCGACGGCAGCGTGCAACAATCGCACGCAAGACCTCACCGCATTCGCTCGAGCCCAAACCAAAGGGGTCGGTGTCGACATGGTCTTCGATCATGTCGGACCCGCACTTTGGGCACAATCGATCTTCTCACTCAAACCGCGCGGTCGTCTCGTGAATTGTGGAAACACCACGGGTGACGCGGCCACGATTCCGTCACTCGGATTCATGTTCCATATGGGCGTTCAGATCTTCGGGAGCGATCCTTACCGTCCCGAAGAGTTCAGACCCGCTTGGGAAGAGTTCTGCAAAGGGGGCTACAAGGTGGTAATCGATTCCAAATTTCCGCTGACACAGGCGGGCCTCGCACAAGAAAAGATGCAGAGCAACGATGTCGTCGGAAAGATCCTCCTCAAACCCTGAGTCACATGTCAACCGGTCGCGATGCTCCATATCCCGAGCTAAAAAAGACGCACACCGAAGCTCACGTAGGGACCCCATGGAGTGACCACAAGCCCCCTGCCTCCGCACCGGTGTGGGGAATCATTCAGGGCTACGGGAATTATTGGCTGCTCGTCACTGCAGTCCAGCTCGGCGTGTTCGATGCTCTGCAGCGACTGGAGCCGTGCCGACTAGAGGTGATGTGCACGGAATTGGGCATCCCAGAGCGCACGGGTCTGTTTTTGATGGACGGTCTTGTGTCAATCGGGATGATCGAGCAATACCGCGACGAATACGAGTTGGGTGATCTTGCGACCCGTTACCTCACGAGCGACGGGGCAGCCTCGATGGCCAACCTGATCGCCGTTGCACCTGGACCACTCGAGAACTGGATCGATCTGGCCGACACATTCCGTCGAGGCACTCCATCAAACCCGATCGAAAACGATCCGTCGAGTTTCTACCTGCCTCTCGTGGAGGCGACATTTCCGACTATCCACCGCGCCGCTTCGCGTGCCGACTTGAAAATCGGATATAGCCGTCACCGAGGTTTGCGCCTGCTGGATCTCGGTGCTGGCTGCGGACCTTGGACTGCTGCCGTATTGCAGAAAGATCCAACGGCCACGAGCACGGTCAATGACTTGCCGGGTGTCATCAGTGCTGCTGAACGAACGCTGGGCCGACTCGGTGTAGCGAATCGAGTGACCTATTTACCGGGCGACTTTCACGAGGTCGAAATTGAGCCCTGCGCGTACGATCTGGCAGTGCTTGGTCACGTAATCCGCACCGAAGGTGACGTCGGTGCCCAGCACCTCATTGGAAGAGCATTCGAGGCGCTGAAGCCGGGAGGGAGAGTTGTTGTCGCCGACTACTTCCGCGACAACACTCGCAAGTTCAATCCCTTCGGAGTACTGATGGGACTGACAATGATTGCGGCCACGCGACGAGGCTCGACCTTCACGAACGAAGAGGTCTCGGAGTGGATACTCGCGGCGGGATTTCGCGGTATTCGCCTGATTGAGCCGATCGGATTCAACCAGATGTATGTTGCAGAAAAGCCGCACTAAACAGAGACAAATGGAGAAACCGTTATGGCAGAACAAATCGACACATTAATCAAGGGATGGTACGTGGTGACGATGAACCGTGACCGCGACATCATCCGAAACGGTGCGGTCGCCGTGCGCGGTGACTCGATCATCGATATTGGAAAGACTTCCGATCTTGAGGCGCGCTATGTGGCTCGCGAGACAGTTGGCGGGGACTCATTCGTCGTGACCCCAGGCATGATCAACTCACACATCCACATCACAGGCGAGCCTCTAACTCGCGGCTATGTTCCGGATGACACCCCGTTTGAAGAGAACGTTTTCGCCTGGCTGTGCCCCTTGTACGCGACGTTCCGCCCTGAGGAGGAGCGGCTCTCTGCGCAGCTCGCGTCAATCGAGATGCTCAAGAGTGGCACGACCTCTTTCCTCGAAGCTGGAACAATCCGCTTCCTTGACGAGGTTGTCGAGGGTCTCGTTGACGTAGGTATCCGTGGGCGCGTCGGTAGATGGATCTGGGACCTGCCGCCCGAGCCTGATGTCTATAAGCAAGACACTGAGGAAGCGATTCGAAATCTCGAACGGTCCATCACTGCCCACCGATCGGTGGCAAACGGTCGAATCAAGTCTTGGTCGATCCTCGTCGGGCACACGACATGCTCCGACCCGCTCTGGAAAGCGGCGCGGGCCTTTGCCAACCAATACGGAACTGGCATGAGCTTTCACATGTCGCCCACAAAACTCGACCCGGAGGGATTCATCGGCGAATTCGGCCAACGCCCGATGTTGCACTTGGCAGAGTTGGGCGTGCTCGGCAAAGACGTCGCCATGACGCACTGTGTGCAGGTCGACAACGTCGAACTGGATGTGATGGCTCAGGCCGGCGTATCCGTCGCGCACTGTCCGACGACCGCGTTGAAGGTGAGCTATGGAGTCACGCAGGTAGGCAAGATGCCAGAGATGGCGATGGCAGGCATCAACCTCGGAATTGGCACCGACGGTAACAATGCTTCGAATTACAGCGATCTGATGCGTGCCACATACCTAGTTGCCGGTCTGTTCAAGGATTCGCGGACCGACCCGCAAATGTTCCCGGCCGAAAAGGCCTACGAGATGGCCACCCTCGGTGGCGCACGGGCGATGTGCGCTGAGAATGAGATCGGGTCGCTTGAGCCTGGGAAAAAAGCCGACGTGGTTCTGCACGACACTGACCGTCCGGAGTGGCGGCCACTGCTCAACGTGATGAACCAGCTCGTCTGGTCGGCAGATGGCCGCGGCGTCCACACCGTATTCGTCGATGGCCGGAAGGTCGTAGAAGGCGGTCGCATGACGACGATCGACGAAGAGCGATTTTGGGCCCGTTGTCAAGAGGCTGGCGAAGCGATAACCGCGCGGTCAGGGCTGCCCGATAAGGCAAAATACCCGGTGTTCTGATGCCACTGACTTTCGAGGCGGAAATCTCGCCGGGGATGGCCGCAGCCGACGTCGTCGCCCTCGCACGAATGGCAGAGGATGTCGGCTTTGATCGTCTCGGAATTTCCGATGTCGTTCTGTGGCAGGACTGCTTCGTGCTTCTCGGTCTCGTCGCACGTGAGACCTCCCGCATCCTGCTCGGCCCTATGGTCACGAATCCCTACACACGGCACCCAGCCGTTCTCGCCAGCCTTGCGGCGACGCTGCACGATGTCTCGAACGGGCGATTCTTCCTCGGCATCGGAGCCGGCGCTGGACTCGAAACTCTCGGTGGCGGCTCTCCGCGGCTAGTCACAAGCCTCCGCGAGTGTGTCACCGCAATTCGTGGATTGCTGCAAGGAGGAACAGTCGACTACACCGGCGAGACCGTCTCGCTTCATGGAGCAAGATTGCGGCACGGACCCGCCAAGGTTCCGATCTCCATTGGTACTCGCAGTCCACAGGTAATGCGCCTTGCTGGGGAGATTGCCGACATCGCGCTAGTTGGTGGCCGCTACCTCTCACCGAGTCTCGCCGCCGACTACCGAACCTGGATAGCCAAAGGTGCTGCTCGCGCCGGTCGACCCATTTCGACAGTGGAGATCGCTCCGAGAATCACGCTGTGCACCTCGGTTGACGGCGCACTAGCGCGGCGGAGCGTCAAACGATACGTCGCACATTACGCCGCTCTGATTCGTCCGGCCGAGCTCGGTCTCGACGACGACTGGTACAGGCGCATCGAGGCGGCGCTGGCACGATCGACAGGCTGGTACTTCGACCATGACCGTCACGACGACCCTGAAATCTATTCTCTGGTTTCGGACTCATTAGTCCGCGCTTTTGCGATTGCTGGTACACCTAAAGAGTGTCGAGAGATGGCGGAGGAGATCATCGACATGGGTTTCACTAGCCTCAGCATGAACCTCAGCTTCGCTGTTGGTGCCGGGATGCGGCGCGGACTTGCGGAGACGATTGCTGGCTTCGGCTCGGTACTCGGTGACTTACGACTTGGATACGACTAGGAGGTTTCCAAGCCTGCCTGGCGCAAGAACACGGTGCTATCCCAGTAGTCGGTGCGGCGCGCGATTGCCCCTGAACGTACCGAGAAGTGCATCATGCCTCGTACTGCGACTTCACGACCGTTGACCGTTGCACGAAGTACATACGCTGCGCAAACTTCGTCTCCTTCAGCGATGACATGTTGGACGTCATAGCGAAGACCAGGCATCGACGCGATGAACCCTGGCAACCGACGACGGTACTCGTCGCGCCCTTGACAACTACTTCCGAGCGCGGCAGTGTGCTCGTTGACGAAGTCCTCCGTGACAAACGCTGCGACGGTGTCTGGATTGCCAGAAGCAAAGGAGGCGAGGTACCGGCTGCAGAGATCGCCGGCTGCACTCATCCCCAAACTTCCTTCGCTTTCGCATAGACGCCCTGGTCGTACGAGAACTCAATCATGTTCCCGTCGGGGTCAAGGAGTGCGCAGATGTAGCCAATCGGGGGCGGCATGTCTGTGGGCGGCCACGCGAGGCAACCGGCCTCTTTGCCGCGCTCAGCGGTGCGTTCGACCTCTTCTCTGCTAGTGAGCTCGATACCAATGTGCGCAAATGGAGCCATGATCGGCTGTCGACCCTTGTGCTGATCACGGAAGAACGAGACCAAGACGAGTATGAACGGCTTGTCAGATTGGTCATCATGTCCCAACCAAGCCCCGTAGCCGTCTGCGTCCTCTCGACGGTCGAGCAACTTCAGCGGCGTATATTCTTCGTACCAAGCAATTGACTTGTCAATGTCGGTAGAAGGAAGCGCGATGTGCGTCCATCGGGCCTTGGGCGGGTGGAGAGTGTAAGTATCGGCTGGCTTATTCACGAGTGTGACTTGCCGGAATCTGGGGATTCTCCCCACCTTTGGTCCAGAGCACCAGGGTGTTTCCCCACGGATCTATGAAGGCGCTGTTGTATCCGTTGAATTCCTTCCAGTAATGCATCTTCCAAAGTATCGATGCGCCGAGGCGCTCCGCTGCCGAGAGTATGCGCTCTTGCGAGTCATCATCGCTGACAAGAATCCATGTACGTGCCGTACGACCATCACGCGACAAGCTCCTCGGTTCGGCTCCTTCTGGACTCGGGTGAGGCCGTGCGTTGTTGACATTGAAGATTCCAAGATGCAAGTTTCCAGTAGGACCCTGAGTGCCATCGCTCAGCAGGAAATTTTGCCCGGGTACGCATCTGTGAAAGACGCCCTCAGGCCGACCTTCGACGGTCCAGCCGAAAACTTCAGCGTAAAATTGCGCCGATTTCGCGGGATCGTCCGAGGGCAAATCAACGAAGATCAATGTGTTGGGATACGACATGGTTCAAAACTAACACACCGTTCGAATCTTCTCCGCAAGTCGCTCCGCTCGCGCCCTTGCCTCTTCAGCTGCAGCGGCGACGTCGACCGTGACGACTTCTCCGTCAGCGACGACCTGGCGGCCCGCAACCCAAACGTCTCGGACCGAGCGCCCATCGGTACCCCAAACGAGTTGCAAGTAGGGATCAGCTCCGAGCGGGAGCCACTCGTAACCGGTGCCGCTGAAAGCAACGAGGTCGGCCTGTTTACCCGTTTCGATCGACCCGATGCGATCTTCCATACCAATGGCACGTGCACCATCGATGGTGGCCAAAGCAAGTGCATGTTCAGCCGTGAAACAAGCGGGGTCACCAGCGCCGTCACGAAGTATGCCGGCAAACAGCGAGGCAGCGCGCAGTACATCGATTGCATCCCCTGCGTTTTCGGTGTCGCAGCCAAGCGCGACGTGTCCTCCACGAGCGAGCACGTCAAGATAACGGTTTGCCCACGTCACTCCCTGTCCGAGACGGAGATATGCCCACGGGCACGCTGCAAGTGCGGTGCCCGACGTGACGATCGCATCAACTTCCTTATCGTCGAGATGGACCCCGTGCGCCACCAAAACATGTGACCCGAGTGCGCCAATCTCATTCAGGTGAACCGCGGGGCGCCGTTTCGTGCGTTCTAGGTACTCGATGGCGTCGCCGGCGTGCGGTGACAAGTGGAAGGTGATCCGCGTACCTCGTTCGCGCGCGAGATTGGACGCTGCGACTACCAATTCATCACTCATAAGGTGGTGTCCGACGAGTGTGACCCAGCCCTCAACGAGACCACCACGCGGGGCCAGTGACATTATCTCCCGCTGTCGGTCGAGAACTTCGGCGACAGAACCGGCCCATGGTCCGCTGGGCACATCCCAGCCCCACGAACCGAGCGTGCCGCGAGTACCTATTTCCTTCTGAGCTCGCAGCACAGCTGCAGGATGCGCAACTGTTCCCGCTTCAACCGTTGTGGTCACGCCATTTGAGAGAGATTCTGCCAAGGCCAACGTCGCGGAGAGGTAGTCGTCCTGCTCAGTGTGCTCGGCATGCAGCGGTACGGACCAGTCGAAGATCGCCTGTTGGGAATCAATGCGGTCGGGAATACGCGAGTGCATGAGGCGGTCGCCAGTCAGATGTTGATGTGCATTAATGAAACCTGGTGTAACGACCTCTGCGAGTCCCACATCTGTAGCGTCGGGATGGTTCGCGCGTAAGCGCTCGTAGGGACCGACCTCGGCGATTGTCGCGCCGTCAACCAAAACCGCACCGTCGCTGATTACTGTGCGCTCAGCATTCATCGTCACGATGCGCCTTCCACGCACGAGAATCAACGACATCACGGTGATGCTACACTCGGGTAGTGCCTCGGTCTCTTTGCGACAACTCCGCGCTACGCAACCACTGGTACGCAATCGCTCGTGTCAGCGAGGTTTTCAATTCGCCACTTCACCGCAAACTGCTAGGAACAGATATCGTATTGTGGCGCGGGGCTTCTGGCGCCGTTTCTGCGATGCCGGATCGCTGCCCGCATCGCGAGGCCAAACTTTCACTCGGGAAGGTAAAGAGTGGCTGCATTGAATGCCCGTACCACGGTTGGCAATTCGCAGAAGACGGCAAGTGCGTACGCATTCCATCTGCCACACCTGGCATACCAGTGCCGCCGAAGGCACACCTCCATCCGTTCGAGACGACCGAGAAGTTCGGCCTCGTGTGGGTCTGTCTCGGCGAACCCGTCGCCCCGCTGCCCGCCGTGGCTCAGGACACGAACCCGCTGTTCCGCAGGCTCAACACCGACTTGGAGGTATGGCGCACCTCGACGACGCGATTGGTCGACAATTTTCTCGACCTCACCCACTTCCCGTTCGTTCATGTTGACACATTCGGCCGTGGCCAAGAGACCGCGGTACCCAAGATCGAACTGGAACCACTTGATGGCGGTTTCTTCGGCTACTCCTATGAAGTAGTCGCCAACAACGAAGCCTCAGGAACTGTCGCCAGCGGCCAGAGCGTCGGAAGGGTGCACCGTCGGATGACCACAGGGTTCACGTTGCCGTTTCTTTGCCGCTCAACTATCGAATATGACTCGGGGCTTGAGCACATCCTGCTTTTGGTATCGACCCCAATCGACGATACAACTAGCTACTTCACATTCGTCGTTTGGCGGAATGACGACTTCTCGGTGCCCAGCGACGAGGTGCTCGTCTTCGACCGTGCGATTGGCGCAGAGGATAAACGGATGTTGGAGACTCTCGACGGAGTGCTCCCTCTAGATCAGACATCGCTCGTCTCTGTGCAGGCTGACAAATGCTCGATCGAATGGCGCCGACAGTTATCTGCACTATTGGACCTTTAACAGGTCCGAGAAACCCGCTGACTGAGCGGTCAACGGCCTTACGCGCCGCTACCCCTCGAAGAGTGCGTCGACGAACTCCTGCGGGTCGAACGGCGCGAGGTCGCTGGCGGTCTCGCCGAGGCCGATGAGCTTCACCGGAATACCCAGCTCGGTCTCGATGGCGAACACGATGCCGCCCTTGGCCGAGCCATCGAGCTTGGTGAGCACCACGCCGGTCACCTGGGTGGCTTCGGCGAACTGGCGCGCCTGCACGAGGCCGTTCTGCCCGGTGTTTGCGTCGATCACCAGCAGCACCTCGGTGACCGCGCCGGCTGCCTTCTCGGCGACGCGGCGCACCTTGCGCAACTCGTCCATCAAGTTGGTGTTGGTCTGCAGACGCCCCGCGGTGTCGGCGAGCACGAGGTCGATGCCGCGCGCCGCCGCACTCTGCACGCCGTCAAACACCACGGATGACGGGTCGGCGCCCTCTGCCCCGCGCACGATGGCCGCACCCGTGCGCGTGGCCCACGTGTCGAGCTGCTCGCCAGCCGCGGCGCGGAAGGTGTCGCCGGCGGCCATGAGCACGCTGCGACCGAGCGCGATTTGCTGCGCGGCGATCTTGGCGAGGCTCGTGGTCTTGCCCGCGCCGTTCACGCCGACCATCAGCCAGATGTTGGGCGTGCCGCGCGCGGGGTCGAACGTGAGCGAACGATCGGCACCGGCGAGGCGCGACGCCATGTCGCTGCGCAGCGCGACGACGAGCGACGCAGGGTCGGCGATGTCGCGGCGCTTCACCCGCTCGCGCAGCGGGTCGAGCAGCGCGGCGCACACCTTCACGCCGAGGTCGGCGCGCAGCATGGCTTCTTCGAGGTCGTCCCAGGTCGCTTGGTCGATGGCACTGCGGCGCAACACACCGGCGGTGGCGGCGGAGAAGACACCGCGGGCGCGCGCGAGGCGATCGCGGAACGACGGCGGGGCGGGGGCGACGTCAACTGGCGCGGGC
>Ga0233425_10004312_pt1 | contig 24105 bp, 25 predicted proteins | sample Watercolumn_Towu_2_FD_181712 | JGI IMG/M metagenome (GOLD analysis project Ga0233425, IMG submission 181712) | Freshwater microbial communities from Lake Towuti, South Sulawesi, Indonesia - Watercolumn_Towuti2014_140_MG | ecosystem: Environmental > Aquatic > Freshwater > Lake | place... | reverse complement strand
AGGACCACGCGAGGCGACAGCCAACCACGCCGCGGAGGCCCTCGGAGCGGATTTGGAGGCGATCCGGGGCGGCGGGTACCCTGGAGCGCTTGCTGCGCGCCGTCCGTGCGGGTCCGTCGAGGGCCTCGCGGGCGCCTGATCCACCAGCACCACCTGCGCAGCCTGGGTGTCAGGGATGGCATCCAGTACGGCGCCCCGCCCTCCTGGCCGACCGGCCGGGACGGGGCGCGCAGAGTCCCGGTCCCGACGAGCGAGAGAACAGGTGCGGCTTCATGCGCACGTACAGCCCCAAGGCGGGTGACACCACGCGCGAGTGGTACGTCATCGACGCCACCGATGTCGTCCTCGGGCGCCTTGCCACCCAGGCAGCCACGCTGCTGCGCGGCAAGCACAAGCCCACCTTCGCCCCGCACGTCGACGGCGGCGACTTCGTGATCATCATCAACGCGGACAAGGTCGCTCTGACCGGGTCCAAGCGCGAGCAGAAGATGGCCTACCGCCACTCGGGCCACCCGGGCGGCCTCAAGGCCACCTCGTACACCGAGCTGCTCGACTCCAACCCGCGCCGCGCGGTGGAGAAGGCCGTCAAGGGCATGCTCCCCCACAACAAGCTGGGCCGTCAGGTCATCAAGAAGCTCAAGGTCTACGCCGGCCCGGAGCACCCGCACGCCGCCCAGCAGCCCACGCCGTTCGAGATCACGCAGGTCGCGCAGTAAGCGCGCGCGGACAAGAGAGACTGGAAAACTGTCGTGACTGAGAACACCGAGATCATCGACGCCGACGTCGACGGCGAGGAGCTGTCGAGCTACACGTCGGAGACGCCGTCCTCCCCGGTCGCCGTGGCGCACCGCGAGGCCGCGACCGGCCCCGGCTCGGCCACCGGCCGCCGCAAGGAGGCCATCGCCCGCGTCCGCCTCGTGCCCGGCACGGGCCGCTGGACCATCAACGGCCGCACCCTCGAGGGCTACTTCCCCAACAAGGTGCACCAGCAGCTGGTCAACGAGCCCTTCCGCACCCTCGAGCTCGAGGGCGCCTACGACGTCATCGCCCGTATCCACGGCGGCGGCATCACCGGTCAGGCCGGCGCCCTGCGCCTCGGCATCGCCCGGGCGCTCAACGAGATCGACGTCGAGGCCTTCCGCCCGGCCCTGAAGAAGGCCGGCTTCCTCACCCGCGACGCGCGGGTCAAGGAGCGCAAGAAGTACGGCCTCAAGAAGGCCCGCAAGGCGCCTCAGTACTCGAAGCGCTAAGCGAGCGGAGCGAGCGAGCCCGCTCGTGGCTCGATCGCTCCCGAGCGTGCGCGAGAGTCGAAGCCCGAGCCGCCAGGCGAGGGCGAACACAGCAAGCGCTAGTCGGGCTGCGGGCCTCGAGCCCGCCGTCAGACACCACCGATGCCCCGGGGCTACGCTCCGGGGCATCGGCGTTGCCAGGGGCAGATCGGCGCGCTGACGCGCACGACAGGGAGGAGAGCGGCCGTGGGCCGACTGTTCGGGACCGACGGCGTCCGTGGCCTCGCCAACGGCGAGCTCACCGCGGAGCTGGCGCTCGATCTGGCGGTCGCGGCCGCGCACGTCCTCGGCGACACCGGCGGCTTCGCCGGCCACGAGGGCCGCAAGCCCGTCGCCGTCGTCGGCAACGACTCCCGTGCCAGCGGGGAGTTCCTCGAGGCCGCCGTCGTCGCGGGCCTGCTCTCGGCCGGCGTCGACGTCTGGCGCGTCGGCGTGCTGCCCACCCCCGCCGTCGCCTACCTCACCGCCGCGCTCGACGCCGACCTCGGCGTCATGCTCTCGGCCAGCCACAACCCGATGCCCGACAACGGCATCAAGTTCCTCGCCCGCGGCGGCCACAAGCTGCCCGACGACGTCGAGGACGCCATCGAGGCGCGGATGAACGAGGACTGGACCCGGCCCACCGGCGCCGGCGTCGGCCGCGTGACCCGCCACGACGAGGGCGCTAGCGTCTACGTCGACCACCTGCTCTCCACGGTGCCGCACCGCCTCGACGGCATCAGCGTCGTCGTCGACGGCGCCAACGGCGCGGCCTCGGTCGTCGGCCCCGAGGCGCTGCGCCGCGCGGGTGCCAACGTCATCGAGATCCACACCTCGCCCAACGGGCTCAACATCAACGACCGCTGCGGGTCGACCCACCTCGGCGACCTGCGCGCCGCCGTCGTCGACCACAAGGCGCACGCGGGCGTCGCGTTCGACGGCGACGCCGACCGCTGCCTCGCGGTGGACGCCGACGGCCACGTCGTCGACGGCGACCACGTGCTGGCGATCCTCGGCCTCGCGATGCGCGAGCGCGGCGTGCTGGTCAAGGACACCGTCGTCGCCACCGTGATGGCCAACCTCGGCTTCAAGCTCGCCCTGCAGGAGAACCAGCTCGAGGTCGTCGAGACGGGTGTGGGCGACCGCTACGTGCTCGAGGCGATGCGCGAGGGCGGCTACTCCCTCGGCGGCGAGCAGAGCGGCCACGTGATCATGTCCGACCACGCGACGACCGGCGACGGCGTCCTCACCGCGCTGCACCTGCTCGCGCGCGTGGCCGAGACCGGCCGCAGCCTCGCCGACCTCGCCTCGGTGGTGCAGAAGCTGCCGCAGGTGCTCATCAACGTCCGCGACGTCGACAAGGACCGCGTCGACGACCCCGGCCTGCTGGCCGCGGTGTCCGAGGCCGAGGCCGAGCTCGGCCGCACCGGCCGGGTGCTGCTGCGCCCGTCGGGCACCGAGCCGGTGGTCCGGGTGATGGTCGAGGCCGCCACCAAGGAGCAGGCCGACGAGGTCGCCGGGCGCCTCGTCGACGTGGTCAAGGCCACCCTCGGCTGACCCCGGACGCCGTCTGACCTGCGGTGACGCGCCGAAGCGCCCGCGGGGCGGACCGGGCCCGCCGCGCCAGCGATTAGCCTTGCCCCCATGTGCGGAATCGTCGGGTACGTCGGTGAGAAGCAGGCCCTCCAGGTCGTCGTCGACGGCCTCCGGCGCCTGGAGTACCGGGGCTACGACTCCGCGGGCGTCGCGGTCGTGTCCGACGGCGTCCTCGACACCCGCAAGAAGGCCGGCAAGCTGGCCAACCTCGAGACGCTGCTCGGCTCCGACCCGCTGCCGCAGTCGACGATCGGCATCGGCCACACCCGCTGGGCGACCCACGGCGGCCCCACCGACGCCAACGCCCACCCGCACGTCAGCGAGGACGGCAAGGTCGCCGTCATCCACAACGGCATCATCGAGAACTTCGCCGAGCTGCGCGCCGAGCTGACCGCCGCCGGCGTCACGCTGAAGTCCGAGACCGACACCGAAGTGGTCGCCCACCTGCTCGCGGCCGTGCTGCCCGAGACCGGCATGGACCTCGCCGAGGCGATGCGCACCGTGTGCCGGCGCCTGTCGGGCGCGTTCACCCTCGTCGCCCTGCACTCCGACATCCCCGACGTCGTCGTCGGCGCCCGCCGCAACAGCCCGCTCGTGGTGGGCCGCGGCGAGGGCGAGAACTTCCTGGCCTCCGACGTCGCCGCGTTCATCGCGCACACCCGCTTCGCCACCGAGCTCGGCCAGGACCAGGTCGTCGAGTTGCGCCGCGACTCCGTCGTCGTCACCGACTTCGACGGCTCGCCCGCCGACGTCGTCGAGTACGAGGTCACGTGGGACGCCTCGGCCGCCGAGAAGGGCGGCTACGAGACGTTCATGGCCAAGGAGATCGCCGAGCAGCCCAAGGCTGTGAGCGACACCCTCCTCGGCCGCGTGGGCACCGACGGGCTGCTCAAGCTCGACGAGATGCGCCTCACCGAGGCCCAGCTCCGCGAGGTCGACAAGGTCGTCGTGATCGCGTGCGGCACGGCGTACCACGCGGGCATGGTCGCGAAGTACGCGCTCGAGCACTGGACCCGCATCCCGTGCGAGGTGGAGCTCGCCAGCGAGTTCCGCTACCGCGACCCGGTCGTCGGCCCGCGCACGCTCGTCGTCGCGATCTCGCAGTCGGGCGAGACCATGGACACGATCATGGCGCTGCGCTACGCCCGCGAGCAGGGCTCGAAGGTGCTCGCCATCTGCAACACCCAGGGCTCGACCATCCCGCGCGAGTCCGACGCCGTGCTCTACACCCACGCCGGCCCCGAGGTCGCGGTCGCCTCGACCAAGGCCTTCCTCACGCAGATCGTCGCGTGCTACCTCGTCGCGCTGTACGTCGCGCAGGTGCGCGGCAACAAGTACGGCGACGAGATCGCGTCGATCGTGCGCGAGCTCGCCGACATGCCGCAGAAGGTCGACCTCGTCCTCGACACCACCGAGGAGATGAAGCAGCTCGCGCAGGAGCTCAAGGACGCGCGCTCGGTGCTGTTCATCGGCCGCCACGTGGGCTTCCCGGTCGCTCTCGAGGGCGCGCTCAAGCTCAAGGAGCTCGCCTACATGCACGCCGAGGGCTTCGCGGCGGGCGAGCTCAAGCACGGCCCGATTGCGCTGCTCGAGCCGGGCCTGCCGGTCATCGTCGTCGCGCCGTCGCCCGCCGGCCGCTCGGTGCTGCACGAGAAGATCGTGAGCAACATCCAGGAGGTCCGCGCCCGCGGCGCCCGCACCATCGTGATCGCCGAGGAGGGCGACGAGGCCGTCGTCCCCTACGCCGACCACATCGTGCGCGTGCCCGCGTGCCCCACCCTGCTGCAGCCGCTGGTCTCCACCGTGCCGCTGCAGGTGTTCGCCGCGGCGATGGCCGCGGCCAAGGGCCACGACGTCGACCAGCCCCGCAACCTCGCGAAGTCCGTCACCGTCGAGTGATCAGGCTTCGATGCCGTCGAACCACCAGCTGCAGTACTGCATGAGCATCGTGTCGTGCCACCCGCGGCGGTCGGTGTCGCGCTCGCGGCCGTGCAGGATGCCGACCGGCCGGAAGCCGCACGCGGTGTAGCAGGCGATCGCGGCGGTGTTCGACGCCGACGGGTCGATGGTCACCAGGTGGTGGCCGCGGATGTTCACCAGCCAGTCGCGCACGGTGGTGACGACGTCGCGGCCGAGGCCGCGGCGGTGCACGCTCGGCGCGAGGAACAGGTCGATCCCGCACTCGTCGTAGTCGGGGTCGTCGCCCTCGTACGCCTGCACCATCCCGACCACCGCGCCCGCGGGCCCGGCGTTGGCCGCCGCGAGCAGCTCGACGGCCCAGCGCACCGTGCCGGTCTCGTCGTCCCACGGCCAGTCGTCGCCCGGCGGGTGCCACCAGCGCGAGACCGCCGGCGTCGCGAGGATCGCCCGCAGCGTGGCCTCGTCGTCGCGCTCGAGCGGGCGCAGCCGCACCAGGGACGTGACGAGGGTGGGCGTCGCGGCGCCCCTGGTCGCGGTCGCGTCGCTGCCGGCCATGGGCACATCCTCACCCCTGAGGTGGCAGGCTGGCGCTGTGATCGTGGGCATCGGCATCGACGTCGTCGACGTCCCCCGCTTCGAGGCCACGCTCGCCCGCACGCCGGGCCTCCTCGACCGCGTGTTCGCGCCCGAGGAGCGCGTCACCGACGCCGGGCATCCCCGCACCGCCACGTCGCTGGCCGCGCGGTTCGCCGCCAAGGAGGCGGTGGCCAAGGCGCTCGGCGCCCCGCAGGGGATGACGTGGCACGACTGCCAGGTCGTCGGCGACAGCGACGGGCGCCCGTGGCTGCGCATCACCGGCACGGTCGCGGCCCAGGCCGACGAGCAGGGCATCGCGCACTGGCACCTGTCGCTCTCGCACGACGGCGACCTCGCCGTCGCCTACGTGATCGCGGAGTCCGCATGAACGGCTACCGGCGCCCCGCCACCACCGTGCTGCCCGTCGACGCCGTGCGGCGCATCGAGGCCGAGGCCATGGCCGGTCTGCCCGAGGGCACGCTGATGCAGCGCGCCGCCGCGGCGATCGCGGTGCAGGCCGGCGGGATGCTGCGCGAGATCCGCGGCCGGGTGAGCGGGTCGCGCGTCGTGCTGCTCGTCGGGTCCGGCGACAACGGCGGCGATGCGCTCTACGCCGGCGCTCGGCTCGCCTCGCGCGGCGCGCGGGTCGACGCGCTGCTCGTCGCCGACCGCCACCACTCCGACGGTGCTGCCGCACTGCGCCGCGTGGGCGGCTGCATCCACCCGCCGGTCCAGCTCGGCGATGTGCACGCCGCCGAGCTCGTGGCCGAGGCCGACCTCGTCCTCGACGGCATCCTCGGCATCGGCGGCCGCGGCGGCCTGCGGGAGCCCGCGGCGTGGCTGGCCGCGATCGCCCACGAGACCGACGTCGCGGTGCTCGCCGTCGACCTGCCCAGCGGAGTCGATGCGGGCACGGGCGCGGCCGACCCCGACGCCGCCGTCCACGCCGACCGCACCGTCGTGATGGGCGCCCTCAAGCCCGGCCTGCTGCTCGGCGAGGGCGCGGCGCTCGCAGGAGAGCTGGCGGTGGTCGACATCGGGCTCGACCTCGAGTCGGCCGACGACGACGAGCTCGTCGTGCGCGTCGACGACGACGCGGCGGCCGCGGTGCTCGAGCGGCCCGACCCCTTCGACGACAAGTACTCGCGCGGCGTCGTCGGCATCTGCGCCGGCAGCGGCGCCTACCCGGGCGCGGCGGTGCTCTCGGTGAGCGGGGCCCGGCACGGCCTGGCCGGCTACGTGCGCTACGCCGGCGGCGCCCACGCCGCCCTGGTCGCCGCGTGGCCCGACGTCGTCGCGGTCGGCGGGGGCGTCGAGGACGCCGGTCGCACCCAGTCGTGGGTCGTCGGGCCCGGCCGCGGTACCGGCGACGAGGCGCTGGCCGACGTGCTCGCCGCGCTCGCCCTCGACGTGCCTGTGCTGCTCGACGCCGACGCGCTCACGGTGCTGGCCGAGCACGACGAGGTGCGCGACGCCGTCACCGGTCGCGAGGCCGTCACCGTCCTCACGCCGCACGCGGGCGAGTTCGCGCGCATCACCGGCCGCGACGTCGGCGACGACCGCATCGCCGACGTGCGCGCCCTCGCCGCGGAGCTCGGCGCGGTGGTCCTGCTCAAGGGCTCGGCCACGGTGGTCGCGTCGCCGTCGGGCGCTGCGTTCCTCTCGGTCGCGGGCCCGCCCGAGCTCGCCACCGCGGGCAGCGGCGACGTGCTGTCGGGGCTCATCGGGTCGCTCCTCGCGCACCACGAGGCGGTGGCGGAGGTCGACCACGACCTCGCCGCCGCGCTCGCTGCCGCGGGTGCGTACGTGCACGGCGTCGCTGCGTCGCTGGCGGTCGGAGGCGGGCGCACGATCACCGCGGTCGACGTCGGCAGGTCGCTGCCGGACGCCGTCGCGCGGCTGCGCCGCTCGCCCTCGACGGGTCTGTAGGCGCCCGTGGGGGAGGATGGTGGGGTGAGCCCCGCCCCTGGTCAGCCGGTCGCGTGGCCGGCGCCCGCGCTCGAGCGCGGGGCGATGGCCACGGTCGACCTCGGCGCGCTGCAGCACAACCTCGCGGTGGTCCGCGAGCGCGCCGGCGTCCCGGCGATGGCGGTGGTCAAGGCCGACGCGTACGGCCACGGCCTCGTCGAGTGCGGCCGCGCCGCGATCGCCGGCGGGGCGTCGTGGCTCGGCGTCGCCCTGCCCACCGAGGCGGTGCGGCTGCGCGACGCCGGCGTGCAGGGCCGCGTGCTCACCTGGCTCGAGGTGCCGGGCGCGCCGTTCGAGGGCTGCCTCGAGCGCGACATCGACGTCACCGTCTCGGCGCCCTGGGCGCTGGCCGGGGTGCTCGACGCCGCCCGCTCGCTCGGCCGGACGGCGCGCATCCAGCTCAAGGTCGACACCGGCCTGTCGCGCAACGGCTCGACGTTCGCCGACTGGCCCGCGCTCGTCGCCCAGGCGCGCGACGCCGAGCGCGAGGGGCTCGTGCGCGTCACCGGCGTGTGGACCCACTTCGCCTGCGCCGACGAGCCGACGCACCCCAGCGTGGAGCGTCAGCTCGACGTGTTCGGCGAGGCCGTGCAGATCGCGCGGCTCGCCGGCCTCGAGCCCGAGGTCGTGCATGCCGCCAACTCGCCGGCCGCGCTCGGCATCCCCGCGGCCCGCTTCGACCTCGTGCGCACCGGAATCGCGATGTACGGGCTCTCGCCCGGCCCGGCCATCGGGTCTGCCGCCGAGCTCGGCCTGCGCCCGGTGATGACCCTGCGCGGGCGGCTCGCGTCGGTGAAGCGCGTGCCGTCCGGCTCCGGCGTCTCGTACGGCCACAGCTACGTCACCCAGCGGGAGACCACGCTCGGCGTCGTGCCGCTCGGCTACGGCGACGGCATCCCGCGCGCGGCGTCCAACGTCGCGCCGGTGCTCGCGGCCGGGGCGGTGCGCCCCATCGCGGGCCGCGTGTGCATGGACCAGATCGTGCTCGACCTCGGCGACGACGCCGCGGCGCCTGGCGACGACGTCGTGCTGTTCGGCGAAGGCGGGCCTTCGGCCGACGATTGGGCCGCTGCGTGCGGCACGATCGGGTACGAGATCGTCACGCGGATCGGACCGCGTGTGCCCCGAGTGCATGTGGGAGGTGCGCCGTGAGCGGGCAGGGCCTGCCGGCGGAGCTGACGCCGGGACGGGTGGCCGGCGTCGTCGGCGCGCTCGGCGCAGCCGCCGCGGTGGGCGCCGCCATCGGCGTCGCCGCCGAGAAGGTGCTCGTCCGGCGCGCCCTGCGGCCCGACCCCGAGCGCGACGAGCCGTTCGGCGGTCTGCGCGGCAAGGTCGTGCCGGTCGTCGCCACCGACGGCACGCCGCTGCACGTCGAGGTGGAGGAGCCGCCGGAGGGCTCGCTGGCCGACCGCCTCGGCGACGGGCTCACGATCGTGTTCTCCCACGGCTACGCGCTCGAGGAGGACTCCTGGCACTACCAGCGCCGCGACCTGCGCGCGCTCGGCCGCCTCGTCTTCTGGGACCAGCGCAGCCACGGCCGCAGCGGCCGCGGCCCCGCGTCGAACGCCACCATCGACCAGCTCGGCCGCGACCTCGAGAGCGTCATCGAGGCCACCGCGCCCACCGGCCCGCTCGTCCTCGTCGGCCACTCGATGGGCGGCATGACGGTGATGTCGTTCGCGGCCCACCGCCCCGAGCTGTTCGGCGAGCGCGTTCTCGGCGTCGCCCTCGTCGCGACCAGCTCCGGCGGCCTCGCCGAGGTGCCCCTCGGCATGCCGGCGCCCGTGGCGCGCGCGTTCCACACCATCGCCCCGCAGGTGGCCGGCGTGCTCGCCCGCCGCAAGGACCTCGTCGAGCGCGGGCGCCGTGCGGGCAGCGACATCGCGCTGTTCTTCACCAAGATCTACTCGTTCGGCTCCAACGTGCCGCCGTCGCTCACGGGCTTCGTGCACCGGATGCTGTCGGCCACGCCGATCGACGTCGTCGCCGAGTTCCTCCCCACTCTCGAGGAGCACGACAAGGTGATGGCGCTCGAGGCCGTCGGCCGGGTCGAGGCGCTCGTGCTCGTGGGCGACCGCGACCTGCTGACGCCGTCGCAGCACAGCGACGAGATCGTGCGGCACGTGCCCGGCGCCGAGCTCGTGGTGATCCCGGACAGCGGCCACATGGTGATGCTCGAGAAGTACCCCGAGGTCAACCAGCACCTGCGCGAGCTCGTGAGCCGCGTGCGCGCGGGGATGACGGCGCCGACGGAGAGCGCGTGAGCAACGTCGTCGTGCCGGACCGCGATGCCATGCACCGTGCCGGCGCTGCGCTCGCCAGCCTGCTGCGCGCGGGCGACCTCGTCGTCCTCTCCGGCGACCTGGGCGCGGGCAAGACGACGCTCACGCAGGGGATCGGCGAAGGGCTCGGCGTCCGCGGCGGCGTCACGTCGCCCACGTTCGTCATCGCGCGCGTGCACCCGTCGACCGTCGGCGGCCCGGCGCTCGTGCACGTCGACGCCTACCGCCTCGGCAGCACCGTCGAGATCGACGACCTCGACCTCGACGCCTCGCTCGAGGACTCGGTCACCGTCGTGGAGTGGGGCGAGGGCAAGGTCGACGGGCTCTCCGCCGACCGGCTCGTCGTGAGCATCGAGCGGCCGCACGGAGCCTCCGACGTCGAGGCGACCGACGCCGACGAGCCGCGCGAGATCGCCGCCGTCGGCATCGGTGCGCGGTGGGACGGCGTCGACGTCCTCGCAGCCGTGGCGCAGGCGGTGGGCTGATGCTGCTGCTCGCTATGGACACGTCGTCGGCCGTCGTCACCGCGGCGCTGCACGACGGCGACACCGTCGTCGGGCACGCCGTCGAGCACGGGGCGCAGGCGCACGGCGAGCTGCTCGCGCCCGTGATCGAGCGCGCGCTCGCCGAGGCCGGCGCGCGGCCGTCCGACCTCACCGACGTCTGCGCGGGCGTGGGCCCCGGCCCGTTCACGGGCCTGCGCGTCGGCGTCGTCACCGCGCGCGTGATGGGGGAGGCGCTCGGCATCCCCGTGCACGGCATCTGCTCGCTCGACGTCCTCGCGTTCCAGGCCTTCGTGGCGTCGGGCTTCTCCCTCGACCGCCTCGCCGTCGCGTCCGACGCGCGGCGCAAGGAGGTCTACCTCCGGGTCTACGGGCGCGGTGCGCGCCCGGCGTCGGAGCCCGCGGTGCTCAAGCCCGCCGACGTCGATCCAGCAGTGGCGGCCGGCGTCGTCGTCGGCCCCGGCGCATGGCTCTACCCGGACGCGTTCCCCGGCCGGGCCGAGCCGCGCGAGCTCGACGGCGCCGCGATGGCCGAGCTCGTCGCCGCGCGTCTGCAGACCGGCGGCGACCTGCTGCCGCCAGAGCCGCTGTACCTGCGCCGTCCCGACGCCGTGGAGAACGCCGCCCGCAAGCGGGTGACCCCGTCATGACCGTGCGCCGGATGCGGTGGTGGGACGTCGCGCAGATCGCCGTCCTCGAGCGCGAGCTGTTCCCGCACGACGCGTGGTCGGCCGAGCAGCTGTGGAGCGAGCTCGCGCACGTGCCGGAGTCGCGCTGGTACGCCGTGCACGAGGACGCCGACGGCATCGACGGCTATGTGGGGCTCATGGCGGTGCCGCCCGAGGGCGACGTGCAGACGATCGCCGTCGCCTCCCGCGCGCAGGGCCGCGGCCTCGGCCGCGAGCTGCTCGACGCGCTCGTCGGCGAGGCCCGTTCGCGCGGCTGCACGCAGGTGTTCCTCGAGGTGCTGTCCACCAACGAATCTGCGCTGCGCCTCTACGAGCGCGCGGGCTTCGAGAGCCAGGGCCGGCGCCGCGACTACTACGGCCCCGGGCTCGACGCCGTCGTCATGCGGCTGCGGCTCGCGCCCGCAGGGGAGGGCTCCGATGGCTGACGAGCCCCTGGTCCTCGGCATCGAGACCTCCTGCGACGAGACCGGTGTCGGCATCGTGCGCGGCACCGAGCTGCTCGCCGACGCCGTCGCCAGCAGCGTCGACGAGCACGCGCGGTTCGGCGGCGTCGTCCCCGAGGTGGCCAGCCGCGCGCACCTCGAGGCGATGGTGCCGACCATCCGCCGCGCCTGCGACGACGCCGGCATCGTGCTCTCCGACGTCGACGCGATCGCGGTGACCGCCGGGCCCGGACTCGCCGGCGCGCTGCTGGTGGGCGTCGCCTCGGCGAAGGCGCTCGCGCTCTCGCTCGGCAAGCCGCTCTACGGCCTCAACCACCTCGCCGCGCACGTCGCTGTCGACCAGCTGCAGCACGGGAGGCTGCCCGAGCCGACGATGGCGCTGCTGGTATCCGGCGGCCACTCGTCGCTGCTGCTCGTGCCCGACGTGACCGCCGACGTCCGGCCGCTCGGCGCGACCATCGACGACGCCGCGGGCGAGGCGTTCGACAAGGTGGCGCGCGTGCTGGGCCTGCCGTTCCCCGGCGGCCCTCACATCGACCGCGCCGCCACCGACGGCGAGATCGTCATCGACTTCCCGCGCGGCCTCACGTCGTCGCGCGACATGGAGCGGCACCGGTTCGACTTCTCCTTCAGCGGGCTCAAGACCGCGGTCGCGCGCTGGGTCGAGGCGCGCGAGGCGGCCGGCGAGCCGGTGCCCGTGGCCGATGTCGCGGCGTCGTTCCAGGAGGCCGTGGTGGACGTGCTCACGCGCAAGGCGCTGCTCGCCTGCCGCGAGAACGACGTCGACCACCTCGTCGTGGGCGGGGGAGTGGCAGCGAACTCGCGGCTGCGGGCGCTCGCGCAGGAGCGCTGCGACGAGGCCGGGGTGGTGCTGCGCGTGCCGCGGCCGGCGCTGTGCACCGACAACGGCGCGATGGTGGCGGCCTTGGGCTCGGAGATGGTGCGCCGGGGGCGGTCGCCGGGCGGGTCCGGGCTCCCGGCAGACTCGTCCCTGCCGGTCACGCAGGTGAGCGTGCAGTAGCGAGGAGGGCACGGCGATGATCGTCCGGATGTGGGAGGCCACCGTCGTCCCCGGCCGCTACGACGACGCCGTCGAGTGGGTGCGCCGCGACCTGGTGAAGCGCGCGCTGTTCACCGCCGGCTGCATGTCCGCCGAGATCCTCGTGCACGAGGGCACGCCGGAGTCGGTCGTGCTGCTGACCCGCTGGGACGTCGCCCCGGTGTTCGAGGAGGCGCCGCCGGACGACCTGTTCGTCAAGGCGCGCGCCCAGCACCTGCAGACGCTGCGCCCCGAGATCGCCTGACAGCTCTCAGCGGGCTCTCACGAGGGAGCCGGTACGGGTCCAGGTTCGGTCGGCAAGGTCGTCCTCACCCGGCCCACGCGGCCCGCCCCGGAGGACGACCCATGGCCCGCCAGCAGCACCTCGACGAGCGCCCCGAGACCGGCGCCCACCACGACGACCACGAGCAGCACGACCACGACCGCGGGCTCGCCCACGACGTCGCCGTGCTCAACGCCCGCCTGGTCGACCGCCGCCGCGTGCTCGGCATCATCGGCGGCCTCGGCGCGCTGGGCGCGCTCGCTGCCTGCGGCCAGTCGACCGACTCCGGCGCCACCGCGTCGCCCTCGGCTGCGTCGTCCTCGGGCTCGGCGTCGGCGTCCGCGAGCGCGTCGGCCTCGGCGTCGTCGGCCTCGCTCACCGAGGTGCCCGACGAGACCGCCGGCCCCTACCCGGCCGACGGGTCCAACGGGCAGAACAGCCTCGACGACTCCGGCATCGTGCGCAGCGACATCCGGTCGAGCTACGACATCTCCACCAACGTCGCCGAGGGCGTGCCGCTCACCGTGCGGCTCACCGTCCGCGACGCCTCGACCGGCGACGCGCTCACGGGTGCGGCGGTGTACCTGTGGCACGCGACGCGCGACGGCAAGTACTCGCTCTACACGCTGCCCGACGAGAACTACCTGCGCGGCGTGCAGGAGACGGACTCGTCCGGCACGGTGCAGTTCACGACGATCTACCCCGGCTGCTACGACGGCCGCTGGCCGCACATCCACTTCGAGGTCTACTCCTCGGTGGCCGACGCGACCTCGTCGGGACCCATCGTGAAGACGTCGCAGATCGCGATGCCGAAGGAGACCTGCGAGGTCGTGTACGCGACCTCGGGCTACGAGTCGAGCGTGTCGAACCTCGCGCGCACCAGCCTGTCGCGCGACATGGTGTTCGGCGACGACGGCGGCATCCACCAGCTCGCCACGATGAGCGGCGACACGTCGTCGGGCTACACGGCGTCGCTGACCATCGGCGTCTGACGGCGCTACAGCAGGGTCATCGACTGCGGGTCGTAGCAGACGAGGCCGAGCTCGGCGGCGATCGAGGCCGCCACCGGCGGCACCTCGTCGGCGGCGCTCCACGCGATGGCGAAGTAGACGACGCGGCCGCTGGCCTCCTCGAGCAGGGGGCCGGCGGCCCACGGCGAGTCGGGCAGGTCCTCCGGCCACCGCTCCGTGAGCGCCTCGACGTACTCGCGGATGGCCGCGGTGGGCGGGCGAGGGTCGTCGAGCTCGGCCATGACCGCCTCGTACTCGCGGGCCGCAGCGCGGTCGTCCTCGGGCATCGGGCCGTCCCACACGCACAGGTCGAAGCTCACCCCCCCGATCCTGCCGCGCCTCGAAGGCGCGGGATAGCGTCGTGCGCATGACGGCGTTCGACGACCTCGTGGCGGCGGGGCCCGCCGCCCTCGACGGCGGGCTGGCCTCCGAGCTCGAGGCGCGCGGGCACGACCTCTCCGGCGACCTGTGGTCGGCCCGGCTGCTGCGCGACGACCCCGCGGCCATCCGCGGCGTGCACCGCGCGTACTTCGAGGCCGGCGCGACCGTCGGGATCTCGGCGTCGTACCAGGCCTCGCGCAGCGGGTTCGAGCGCGCGGGCCTGGGCGCCGACGAGGCCGACCGCCTGCTCGCGCTGTCGGTCGCGCTCGTGCGCGAGGCGCGCGACGAGGCTGCCGCGGCCGGTGCCTCGCAGCCGATGCTCGTCGCGGCATCCGTCGGCCCGTACGGCGCCACGCTGCACGACGGCTCGGAGTACCGCGGCCGCTACGGCGTGCCGCACGACCGGCTCGTCGACTTCCACGTCGAGCGGCTGCGCGTGCTGCTCGGCGCCGGCCCCGACCTGCTCGCGATCGAGACCGTGCCCGACGTCGACGAGGCGTGGGCGGTCGTCGCGGCGCTCGACGAGGCCGGCTCCGAGGTGCCCGCCTGGCTGTCGTTCTCCTGCGCCGACGACGCGACCACGTGCGCCGGCCAGCCGATCGAGGACGCCGTCGCCGTGGTGACGTCGACGTCGCGGCTCGATGCGATCGGCGTCAACTGCACCAAGCCCGAGCACGTCGGGGGCCTGCTGCGCCGCATCCGCGCTGCCGCGCCGGAGCTGCCGGTCGTGCTCTACCCCAACGCCGGGCGGGTGTGGGACGGCGTCTCGTCGGTGTGGCTCGGAGACGGCACCGACACGCTGCCCGAGCCCGCCGTGCGCAGCTGGTTCGACGACGGCGCCGCGCTGGTCGGCGGCTGCTGCGGCCTCGGCCCGGCGGCCGTCCGCGAGGTCGCCGCGATCGCGCGCGCGTAGTCAGGCGGGCGTCAGCGCCATCGCGTCGGCGAGCGTCTCCAGCGAGCGCATCCGCGCGGCCACGCTGCTGGCCTGGTGCACGACCATGAGCTCGTCGGCGCCGGCGTGCTCGCGGAACCGCTCGAGGTAGTCGCGCACGACGTCGCGCGTTCCGACAGCGGCGTACGTGAGCATCTCGTCGATCCCGGCCATGTGCGGCGAGGCCACGAGCCGGTCGATGTCGGCCTCGCTGAGCGGGCCCAGGCCGCGGCCGAGGAAGCTGGCCGCGCGCATCCGGCGCACCTTCTGGAACTCGGCCTCCGCGTCGTCCTGGGTGTCGGCCGCGATCACCGTGACGCCCGCGACGACGTAGGGCTCGGCCAGCTGCTCCGAGGGCTGGAACTGCGCGCGGTACACCTCGACCGCCTGCTGCAGGTACGCCGGCGCGAAGTGCGAGGCGAAGCCGTAGGGCAGGCCCAGGTGCGCCGCGAGCCGGGCGCCGAACAGCGACGAGCCCAGGATGTAGAGGGGGACGTCGACGCCGCGGCCGGGTGTGGCGTTGACGCCGGGCACCTGCGTGCGGTCGGCGAGGTAGCCCTGCAGCTCGACGACGTCCTGCGGGAAGCGGTCGGCCGACTCCGGCGACCGGCGCAGCGCGCGCAGGGTCAGCTGGTCGGTGCCGGGCGCGCGGCCGAGGCCGAGGTCGATGCGGCCCGGGTGCAGGGTGGCGAGCGTGCCGAACTGCTCGGCGATGACGAGCGGCGAGTGGTTGGGCAGCATGACGCCGCCGGCGCCGAGCCGGATCGTCGAGGTGCGGGCAGCGACGTGCGCGATGAGCACCGAGGTGGCCGACGACGCGATGGTCGGCATGTTGTGGTGCTCGGCGTACCAGATGCGGTGGTAGCCGAGCTCCTCCGCGCGCTGGGCCAGCGCGACGCAGCCGTCGAGCGCGTCGCGCACGGACTCGCCGGGCGCGACGACGGCGAGGTCGAGCACGGACAGCGGCACGGACGTCACAGCGGCTCCTCGTCGGGTCGGTCGCGACGAGCATGCCACCCGGGCATGCGCCGACCGCCCCCTGCGGTCCGCGTACCGGGACTCAGAGGCCGAGGTCGCGGCCGATGAGCTCCTTCATGATCTCGTTGCTGCCGGCCCAGATCTTCGTGACGCGGGCGTCGCGCCAGGCGCGGGCCACGCGGTACTCGTTCATGAAGCCGTAGCCGCCGTGCAGCTGCACGCAGGCGTCGAGGACGTCGTTCTGCACCTGCGCCGACCACCACTTGGCCTTGGCGGCGTCGACGGCGGTGAGCTCGCCGTCGTTGAACGCGAGGATGCACTGGTCGACGAACGCCTGCGACACCTCGATCTGCGTGACGAGCTCGGCGACGAGGAACTTGTTGTGCTGGAACGAGCCGACCGCCTGGCCGAAGGCCTTGCGCTGCTTCACGTACTCGATGGTCTCCTCGAGGATCGCGGCCGCGTGCGCGATGTTGGAGACCGCGGCGCCGAGGCGCTCCTGCGGCAGCCGCTCCATCATGTGGATGAAGCCGCGGTCGAGCTCGCCGATGACATTGGCGTCGGGCACGCGCACGTCGGCGAAGAACAGCTCGGCGGTGTCGCTCTCGGTCTGCCCCACCTTGTCGAGCTTGCGGCCGCGGCTGAAGCCCTCCATGCCGGTCTCGACGCCGAACAGCGTGATGCCCTTGGCGCCCGAGCCCGGCGTGGTGCGTGCGGCCACGACGACGAGGTCGGCCGACCAGCCGTTGGTGATGAACGTCTTCGAGCCGTTGAGCACCCACGCGTCGCCGTCGCGGACGGCGGTGGTCTTGAGCGCCGCGAGGTCGGAGCCGCCGCTGGGCTCGGTCATGCCGATCGCGGTGACGAGCTCGCCGGTGCAGAAGCGCGGCAGCCAGCGCTGCTTCTGCTCCTCGGTGGTGAGGTCGCGCAGATAGGGCGCTACGACGTCGCCGTGGATGCCGAGGCACGACGACACGGCCGCCGACACTCGCGACATCTCCTCGCCGAGGACGGCGTTGAAGCGGTAGTCGCCGGCCTCGCTGCCGCCGTACTCCTCGGGGATCTCGAGGCCGAGGAAGCCCTGCTTGCCCGCCTCGATCCACACGTCGCGCGGGATCGCCTTGGCCTCGATGAACTCCTCGAGCCGGGGCACGACCTCGCGGTCGAGGAAGCCGCGCGCGGATGCGCGGAAGGCCTCGTGGTCCTCGTCGTAGATCCGGCGCTTCATCTCGTCCTCCGCGTCGCAGGGCTCGTGGAGGCCGATGCTGCTGGCAGGTAACGAACCGCTCCTGCCGAGCCGGACCCCGGTTCCGGCCGGGGATCACGCCCAGGCGGGCGGCCATGCGCAGATGCAGGCCAGCACCCCGTCGTCGACGCGCGCCAGCAGGAGCACCGCTCGTCCGTCGGCGGGCGGCAGCCGAAGGTCGGCGACGACGCGGTCGGGCTCGAGCGACGTCGCCCGCTTCTTCACCACCACCTCGCCGACGCCCTCGGCCACGAGCAGCGAGCGCACGGCCGTGACGTCGTAGGGCAGGGCGTGGCGCACCTCGAAGCGGACCGCGAGCGGGTCCTCAACGTCGTCGTCGGACGTCACGTAGGCGACGTGCTTGTCGAGCAGCCGGCCGCCGACCATCCGCGCGACGTCGCCCACCAGCCCAGCGCGGATCACGGCGTCGTCGGGCTCGTGGAGCCACCGGCCGACCGGGCCCACAGGGGGAGCCGCGTCGTCGGCGAGCTTCGGCGACCCCAGCACGTGCACCGCGCTGCCGCGGACCGCCCGGGCGCGGCGCGCGTGGCCGCCGTACGACGATGCCGCCAGCGGCCACGCGACCTCGGCCTCGACGAGCTGGCCGTCGACCGACGTCCACGTGGTGCAGCCGCCGTCCGGTGCGAGGTCGCGGGGGACACCGGGCGCCACCTTGGCCAGCAGTCGCGGGACGCGGGTCGCGACCTGCTCCACCCACGACCACGGCGGCGACCACTCCTCAGCGTCGGTGACGCGGGCGGCCCTTCCGCCGATGCGCCGGCCGGTGTCGCGGCGCGCGGGGTCGACGTAGGCGGCGTCGGCGTCGGTCAGCGCCTTGTCGAGGACGGCGGGGTCGGTGACGTCGCCGTCGGCCACCTCGACGAGGCCGTCGAGGCCGAGGGCCGCCGCGTTGGCGCGGGCCAGCTCGGCGACCACGGGGTCGCGCTCGACAGCCGCGACCCGCAGGCCCGCCCGGGCGAAGGCGAGCGAGTCGAGCCCCAGCCCGCAGCCGAGATCGGCGACGCAGGTGGCGCCTGAGGCCACCAGGGCCTGAGCCCGCAGATCGGCCACGGCGGTGCGGGTGGCCTGCTCCGCGCCGTCCTCCGTGAGCAGCAGGGAGTCGACGACGTCGCCGAGGCGGGTCCGGGCGCGGCGGCGCAGCCGGGCCTGGGTGAGCAGGGCCGAGGCCTGGCCGGCGTCGAGCCCCGGCAGGGCCCGGCGCACCGCGGTGGCGAGGGCGAGCGGGTCGACCCGGCCCCGGCCCGCTGCGGCGGCCGCGTGGGCCTCGGCGTCGAGCACGGACGCCGCGAGCAGGGCGTCCCGGCCCTCGCCGGACGCCAGCCACCGCGCGGTGCCGAGGTCCACGCCCCCAGCCTGTCAGGCCGCCGGCCCGCGGAACCGCTGGCACTCGGGTTGACCGACTGCTAACGCCTTCCTAGAGTGGACCCGTTGGCACTCTCCCCCCGAGAGTGCCATGCGACCCCGGTCCCGAGCGGCACCCGCGACGACGTCTCGCCGACCGGAAGCACCCGAACCACCACAACCCGAACTGCACGTGGAGGACAGACCGTGTCGGTCAGCATCAAGCCGCTCGAGGACCGGATCCTCGTCAAGACCCTCGACGCCGAGCAGACCACGGCGTCCGGCCTGGTCATCCCGGACACCGCCAAGGAGAAGCCCCAGGAGGGCGAGGTCCTCGCCGTCGGCCCGGGCCGCTTCGAGGACGGCCAGCGCCTGCCGCTCGACGTCAAGGTCGGCGACAAGGTCATCTACTCCAAGTACGGCGGCACCGAGGTCAAGTACGACGGCCAGGAGTACCTGCTCCTGTCCGCCCGCGACGTCCTCGCCATCGTCGAGAAGTGATCGGCGCCCGCACCTGCGGGCCCACAGAGAGCACTGACGCGACCCGCCCCGGCGGCCTCCGGGCCCCGGGGCGGTCCCGTCCCCTCCCAAGCAGACAAGGACTGGCACACCCATGGCCAAGACCCTGGAGTTCGACGAGAGCGCCCGGCGCCGCCTCGAGGCGGGCGTCAACGCCCTCGCCGACGCGGTCAAGGTGACGCTCGGCCCGCGCGGCCGCAACGTCGTCATCGACAAGAAGTGGGGCGCTCCCACCATCACCAACGACGGCGTGACCATCGCCCGCGAGGTGGAGCTCGAGGACCCCTACGAGAACCTCGGCGCCCAGCTCGCCAAGGAGGTCGCGACCAAGACCAACGACATCGCGGGCGACGGCACCACCACCGCCACCGTGCTGGCGCAGGCGCTGGTCCGCGAGGGTCTGCGCGTCGTCGCCGCCGGCGGCGCCCCGATGGACCTCAAGCGCGGCATCGACAAGGCCGTCGCGGCCGTCAACGAGCGCCTGCTCGAGGTCGCCCGCCCGGTCGCCGGCAAGGACGAGATCGCCAACGTCGCGACCATCTCCTCGCAGGACCGCGCGATCGGCGAGCTCATCGCCGAGGCCTTCGACAAGGTCGGCAAGGACGGCGTCATCTCGGTGGAGGAGTCGAGCAGCACCGCGCTCGAGCTCGACTTCACCGAGGGCATGCAGTTCGACAAGGGCTACATCTCGCCTTACTTCGTGACCGACGCCGAGCGCATGGAGGCCGTCCTCGAGGACGCGCTCGTGCTGCTCGTGCAGGGCAAGATCAGCTCGGTCTCCGAGCTGCTGCCGCTGCTCGAGAAGGTCGTGCAGGCCGGCAAGCCGCTGTTCATCATCGCCGAGGACGTCGACGGTGAGGCGCTCTCGACCCTGGTCGTGAACCGCATCCGCGGCACGTTCTCGTCGGTGGCGGTCAAGGCCCCGGCGTTCGGCGACCGCCGCAAGGCGATCCTGCAGGACATCGCGATCCTCACCGGCGCCCAGGTCGTGGCCCCCGAGGTCGGCCTCAAGCTCGACCAGGTCGGCCTCGAGGTGCTCGGCTCCGCCCGCCGCATCGTCGTCACCAAGGACGACTCGACGATCGTCGACGGCGCCGGCGACGCGCAGGCCGTGGCCGACCGCGTCGCGCAGATCCGCACCGAGATCGAGAACTCCGACTCCGACTGGGACCGCGAGAAGCTCAACGAGCGCCTCGCGAAGCTGGCCGGCGGCGTGTGCGTCATCAAGGTCGGCGCGCACACCGAGGTCGAGCTCAAGGAGAAGAAGCACCGCATCGAGGACGCCGTCTCCGCGACGCGCGCCGCGATCGAGGAGGGCATCGTCGCCGGTGGCGGCTCCGCCCTCGTCCACGCCTCGAAGGTGCTCGAGGGCGACCTCGGCCTCGAGGGCGACGAGGCCACCGGCGTCGGCATCGTGCGCCGCGCCTCGGTCGAGCCGCTGCGCTGGATCGCCGAGAACGGCGGCCAGCAGGGCTACGTCGTGACGACGAAGGTCGCCGAGCTCGAGGTGGGCCACGGCTACAACGCCGCCACCGAGGAGTACGTCGACCTCATCGCCGCCGGCGTCATCGACCCGGTCAAGGTCACCCGCTCCGCGCTGTCGAACGCCGCCTCCATCGCGGCGATGCTCCTCACCACCGAGGCGCTCGTCGTGGAGAAGAAGGAGGACGACGACGACCACGAGCACGGCGGTCACGGCCACTCGCACGGCCCCGGCGGCCACCACCACTGATCGGTCCGCCGACCGGTAGACGCAGCAGGGCCCCCGCCTCGACGAGGCGGGGGCCCTGCGCGTATCGGGCTCGGCAGCTGCGGGAAGCCGGCCCGGAAGCAGTCACGCCCCCCGCCGTGAGGCAGGGGGCGTGCTGGTTCCTGTCGCCTGGGCCGCCGGTGGGGGCGGGAGGGTCGGCGCCAGGAGGACTGCCGGAAGGGGTCCGGTGGGTGCGGCCGGGTCCGGCCGCGGCGCCCCAGCGCACCGCGGGCCGGCCCGGACGTGCGGGTCCCTGGAGGGACGGGAGGGACGCTGTCCGGGCTGGAGCGTCAGGCCGGGCGGGCGTACGAGGCGGAGAGGCGCTGCTTGAGGTAGATGGCCTCGCGCTCGTCCTCGGACATACCGCCCCAGACGCCGTACGGCTCGCGGACGGCGAGGGCGTGGGCGGCGCACTGTGCGGCCACGGGGCAGCGGGCGCACACGCTCTTGGCGGCGAGCTCGCGCGCCAGGCGCGACGGGCCGCGCTCGCCCTCGGGATGGAAGAACAGGTCGCTGTCCTCGCCTCGGCACGCGGCCTCGAGCTGCCAGTCCCAGAGGTCGGCGTTGGGCCCGGGGAGCCGGGAGACGTCTGCCATGGTCATGTTCCCCTTCCGTGCGACTGCTGAGATGAACGTACAACCGCGCCAGAAGTTGGTCAACCCTGCGAGTTGAACAACTTATGAACAGGTGTGGAGAAGGCTGGGGACAGGCCCTCGAGCGCTCTCCGACCGTTCTTCGGCGCGAGCGGCCCGGCTGGATGCCGGGACGGCGCGACGGGTCCGTCTCGTACCCGTCCCAACGCGCTGACCTGGCCGTTCGTTCCTGACGGCGGCTGCCGCCGGGGGGTCTGTCCGAACGCCGGAGCCCGCGGCCGGACGGCGCCCGCCCGACCCCGGCCGGCCGGGGCCGGCAGCGACCGGGTCGTGGCGCGGTCCTGGCGCGTTTCGATTGGCGATCGTGCGCTGCGGGCTCCACACTGGGCAGGCAATGGTCGTCCCTGGCTCTCCCTCCCCGGAAGCGTCCGAGAGCGGTCCGGCGCCCGCGCCCGGTCTGACCGTGGCCGCGGTAGCCCGGCGCCTCGGCGTCGCTCCGGCGACCCTGCGCACCTGGGACCGCCGCTACGGGCTCGGCCCCACCGAGCGCACCGCTGGCAGCCACCGCCGCTACTCCGCCACCGACGTCGCGCGCCTGGACTACATGCGCCGCCTGGTCAACACCGGGGTGCCGCCGGCCGACGCCGCGCGTGCCGCGCTCGCCGCCGACGTCGCCCCCGCTGTGGCCGTGCCCGGCCCCACCGGCCTGGTCCCGCCGCCCACCGAGGCGGCCGACTCCGACATCGACCCGCTGTTCTCCGACGTCCCCGCCGCGACCTCCGGCGCCGGCGCGGGCGGCGGCAACGTCATCCCGCTGCCCGACGGCTCGCCGGCCGTCCGTGGCCTCGCCCGCGCGGCCATGAGCCTCGACCCCATCGCCTGCGGCGAGATCGTGCGCGAGACCCTCGAGCGCCGCGGCGTTGTCTGGACCTGGGACGAGCTGGTCGTGCCGGTGCTCGTGGGCATCGGACGCCGCTGGGAGCAGACCGGCACCGGCGTCGAGGTGGAGCATCTCCTCTCCGAGGCGGTCACCTCGGCGCTCACCGGTGTCACCACCAAGCTGCGCTCGCCCATCAACCCGCGCCCGGTGCTGCTGGCCTGCGCGCCCGAGGAGATGCACTCGCTGCCGCTCTTCGCCCTGGCCGCCGCGCTCGCCGAGCGCCGGATCGGCGCCCGCGTGCTCGGCGCCCGGATGCCCCACGACGCCCTGGTCGCGGCCGTCCGCCGTACCGGGCCGAGTGCCGTCCTGCTGTGGTCGGCGTACCCCGCGGCCGACCACATCTCGGACGCGCTGCAGGACCTGCCGACCATGCGGCCGGCCCCGGTCGTGCTCACCGGCGGCCCGGGCTGGACCGAGCCGATGCCGCCCGGCGTCACCCACGTGCACGACCTCACCGGCGCCGTGGCGAGCATCGCCCACGCCGTCGGCGTCTGACGCCCGCGTCCCCTGTCGGGCCGCGCATCGCCCGCCCGGCGGGCGTCCGACGGCGAAGAACGCGCCGCGGCCGATAGCGTCGCCCCCGACGTGCAGGCCCGACCGGGCCGGGGAGGACGACGCGGTGGACGACGAGCTTGCCGAGCTGCTCGCCTCGGGGGAGCGCGCGGCCTTCCACGGCCGCCCCGCCGCCGGTGTCGCACCCCTCCAGCGCGCGGTCGAGATCGCGCACTCCTCCGGCCGCGATGCGGAGGCCACCGCTGCCGTGTGGCTGCTCGGCGTCTGCCTCGCCGCCGCCGGCCGCTACGGCTCCGCGTCCACCGTGCTCGAGCCGCTCGCGGTCGCCCTGCCCGACGAGCCCGAGCGGCGGCTGTTCTCGTCGCTGGCCGCCTCGACGATGGCGAGCATCTCCCGCCAGCTCGGCCGCCACGCCGAGGGCCGCGTGCGCGACGAGGTCGCCCTCGACGTCGGCCACGACGCCCCGGAGGCCCGCTTCGACGCCCTGCTCGGGCTCGCCGCCGACGCCGTGGGGCTCGGCGAGGAGGCCGAGGCGGCGGTGCGCCTCGGCGAGGCCGCCGAGCTGGTCGGTCCGCGCCCGGAGTGGTGGCGCCAGCGCGTCCGGGTCGACTGGGTGGCCGCCGAGGTCGCGCTCATGCAGGACCGCGCGTCCGACGCCGTGGCCCGCGCGTCGTCGGCCGTCCAGCTCGCCGAGACCTCCGGCGCCCCGCGCCACGTCGCCAAGGGGCTGCTCTTCCAGGGCGTGGCCGAGGTGCAGTCCGGCGCCCTCGACGACGCCGCGGGCACCCTGCGCCGCGCGGCCACGCTCGCCGAGAGCGTCGGCGCGCTGCCGCTCGTGTGGCCGGCCCGGGCGGTCCTCGGCGCGCTCGTCGGCGACTCGGGCCCGGCCGAGGCCGCGTCGTGCCTGTCGGCCGCCCGCGCCGCCGTCCGCCAGATCTCCGAGGACCTGCCCTCGCCGCTGGCCCAGGAGTGGCTGGCCCGCCCGGACATCGCCGCGCTGCTCGACGGCTGAGCCGGCTGAGCAGGCTGCCCCGTCGTCGGTCACGCTCCGCACAGGGAGGTGCCCGGGCGGGTGCCACGAAGCGGTGAACTGCGCACGGTCCAGGGCTCAGGTTCACCCGTTGGAGTGCCGACACCCTCAGGGAAGCGCCCGGTAGACGGGCGCCCCGAGCAGGGAGAGCACGAACGCCATGACCACCGTCCTCGTGTGCGACGACGCCCCGCTGGCCCGTGAGGCCATCCGGCGTGCCGTCGGCGCCGTGCCGGGCGTCGAGCGCGTCACCGCCGCCGGCAGCGGCGAAGAGGTGCTCGCCCG
>Ga0233425_10004311_pt1 | contig 24106 bp, 14 predicted proteins | sample Watercolumn_Towu_2_FD_181712 | JGI IMG/M metagenome (GOLD analysis project Ga0233425, IMG submission 181712) | Freshwater microbial communities from Lake Towuti, South Sulawesi, Indonesia - Watercolumn_Towuti2014_140_MG | ecosystem: Environmental > Aquatic > Freshwater > Lake | place... | reverse complement strand
GCCTCGGCCACCAGTTGGTTGTGATTGCCGCGATACGTGAAATCGAAACCGTACAACAAGTCCAACGCCTCGCAATCCAGCGGGCTGACCGAGAGCATGAAAGGGGCCAGATCCAGCACCATGCGGTGCTGTTCCATCGCCCCTTCGATCGACTCGGGATTGACCTGCCCCGAGCAGACGCGGCGGGGTTCGATCGTACACCAGCGGTACGCGCCGCGCTCCTTGTCTTCTTCGAGCACGAAATCGCCCCGCTCGCGGCAATAGAAGTTGCGCATCGTGGGGTAGTTCTTCTGCACGCGCTCGAAGAAGTGCAACACCGTTTCCCGGTTCGCCGGCAGTTCCATCTCCGTGCCGAGATTCATGTTGACGTAGAAGTCGTCGCACAGGGAGTTGTAGCGATTCATTCGGGGGGCTTCCTTTCGGCTCGGATCGGGCGAGAATAAAGATGCCGCCCAACGCGGACGCGCCGATGCGAGACTCCCCATAGTATAGGGATAACGCCACCGGCCTGTCAAAGGCCGCTGTGCCAGCGTTGCAGGGACTGGAAAGCGGCCTTCGTTGGGGTGGCAGTTGTACTGCCACCCCACACTTGCCGCATTGCTGCGGGGTGGCAGTACAACGGCCGCCCCAACAGAAGACAAAGATACCGAGTGACACTCATGTCGGACGAACGAACCCGCCGCGCGCTCGTTGTGCTGGACACACCCTTGGGATGGATGGCGATTGTCGGCTGCGACAACGTGTTGGAGCAACTCAGTTTCGGGCATCCCTCGGCCCAAGCCGCGGTGCGGGCGCTCGATCCGGCCCTCGCCGGGACTGCTACGCGCGGCACCTGGAATCCGTCGCTGGTCCGCCGCCTGCTGGCTTACGCGGCCGGCCGGCCAGCCGACTTCTCGGACGTACTGATCGACCCCGGCCCGCTCAGCGCGTTTCAGCGCCAGGTGATTCAGCACTGCCGCCAAATACCCTACGGCAAGACGCTTTCCTACGGCGAATTGGCGGCCAAGGCCGGCTCATCCCGGGCAGCCCGGGCGGTCGGCAACTGTATGGCAACCAACCGCATTCCGTTGGTCGTACCCTGTCATCGGGTCTTGCCGGCCAGCGGGCAGCCTGGCCGCTTTTCCGCCCCTGGGGGGGTGAAAATGAAACGTCGGCTGCTGGCAATGGAGGCGGGGAGTGTCTTCTGATTTTCTGGCCTTTGCGCGACAATTGGACTAGAATTCATAGAGGCTTCTGGGCACAATAGGTTTACCCGCCGTGTGTTGCCGGGCCGATTTCCCCCCTTTGCCCGGTTATTGGCGCCCGCGTGGAGGTTTGTTGTAGTGGCAGCCGCAGCAGTTTCTCTGGAACCCAACTCCTGGGATGTGGAACGCCGCGCCGATGGTGCAGTGATTGTCCGCGTCCACTCCGCGACGCGCGACGGCCGCCCGCTGCCCGACGCCGTGTTCACCTTCCGCGCCGGTGATCCGCAGTATGCCTACTGGGAAGAGCAGCTTGCACTTCGGCTGACGGGCGGAGGCTAGAGGCGGCGTGGCGTAGTCAACGCCCCAGGTCGGCCAAGAGATTCTTCAAACAGGAGGCAAGCACCTCCTTGTAGTCTCTGCGGATTGTGCGGAAGACCGAACCGTTAGATGCCTTTGTTCCCACTCGAACTCGCAACTCCGTCGTAGCCGGCAACTTGCCGTTCTTAACGGGTTCCACGGCGGGCGCGGGCTCGGTGGGCGCTTCGAGTGATGCCCGCATGGGCACGAAACCAAAGGCGTCGATTTCCTTGTCGCCCAGTCCGGCCTGCTCGGCGGCGGTGGGCGCGAGGGCCACGAAATCGCCCGGTCCGCGCTGATAGACATTACGTCCCGCGGCGTGCAGCATGGGCGCCGTACACCACATGTTCCGCGGTCCCTTGGGCAGTGGATGCGGCCCGCTCTTGAGAAAGGCGATCGGCTCTTCCTTCGATTTCGTCAGGCAGTAAACGAAGTAGTTCTGTACCGCCGGGGCGGATGCGCCGACGACGGCCGTCTGATCGGCCACATACAGCGTCTCGTGCCCGTCCTTGCCGAAACACGGGCACCAATAGATCGGCAGTCCCGATTCGAACAGTCGCAGATACGACGCCGGATCATAGCCCACGTTCCATTCGTCCTGGCGTTCGTTCGGTCCGCGGCCGATGTTGAAGTAGACCGCCCGAACCTTCTCCTTCATCAGGGCCGGCTCGCGGTTGAAGGCGGCGGCCACGTCGCGGCAACTGCCCGTGGTGAAGATCGTGACCTTCTGCGGCGACTCCCGCAGGGTCTTCAAGATCAACTTCACGGCTTCCTGATACGGCTCCGGCTGCTCGAGGGCCTTATCGTCGCGCGTGCGGAGCCGCCGGTTCAGCCCGACCGCCACCGGCACGCGGCGCCCGGCGATGTGCATCATCTGCTCGACGGCCGGCCTGCCGGGCGTCTTCGCCTGCCGTTCGCCCAGGTCGAGAATCACGCCCTTGATGTCGAACTCGGGCATGGCGAACAGGCACGCCAGATCGTAGTGGTCGTCCGGGTCTTCGTGCGGATGAAACAGGTCGGTGGAATAGAGAATCGGAACCTCGGCCTCGACGCCCTGAGTTCCGGCGCCGAGGGCCATCACAACCAACAGAGCAGCAGTTGAACCGAGCATCAGAGCACCTCCACGCCCAGTATCGTCGGCGGCCGTGGCCGGGTCAATCGCCTCAATTGACCTTCCGGCTGCAATGCCGTAGTATCTAGCGTTGTGGAACGCACGGAGCCCCTTGTTTGGAGGAGCAGAATCTTGGCTACTGCGGAAAAGGTGTACATCATCGGCATTGGCGAGAACGGCCTGGACGGCCTGACCGCGGCCGCCCGCGAACTGATCCTGGCGGCCGAACTGCTGGCCGGCGAGGCCCACGCCCTGGCGCAAGTGCCCAAGACACCGGCCGAGCGGTTAGTCGTCGGCACGAGTCTCGACGAGGTCGTACAGAAGATCGAGGCCGTGGCCGGGCGCAAGCGCGTGGTGGTGCTGGCCGGCGGCGACCCGTTGTTCTACGGCGTCGCCCGCTACCTCTGCGACAAATTGGGCAAGCAGCGGTTCGAGGTCGTGCCGCACGTCAGTTCCATGCAACTGGCGTTCGCGCGCGTCAAAGAGAGTTGGGAGGAAGCCTTCCTCACGAACCTGGCCAACCACGACTTGGAGAGCGTGATCGAGCAGGTCCGCGGGGCGGAGAAGGTGGGCCTGTTCACAACCGACGAGTTTCCGCCGGCCGCCGTGGCCGAGGCGCTCTTGGATTTGCGGATCGACTACTTCACGGCCTACGTGTGCGAGAACCTTGGTTCGCCCGACGAGCGCGTCACACAAGGCGAACTGGGCGACATCGCCCGCCAGGACTTCGCCCCGCTGAACGTGATGATCCTGATCCGCAAGCCGTTTGTGCCCGACCGGCCGCGCGAGGCCTTCGGCCGGCGGCTGTTCGGCAATCCCGACGATTCATTCGTGCAGTCGAAGCCCAAGCGCGGGCTGCTGACGCCGGCCGAAATCCGTTCGCTGGCGCTGGCCGAGATGGACCTCGGCCCGGCGAGCGTGGTGTGGGACATCGGCGCCGGCAGCGGGGCGGTGGCCATCGAGGCCGCCCAGATCGCCCGCGAGGGAAAGGTCTTCGCCATCGAGCAGGACGTCGAAGACCATCAACTGATCGTCGCCAACGCCAAGCGGTTCGGCGTGGCGAACCTCGTGCCGGTGCTCGGCCGGGCGCCCGAGGCGTGGCAAGACCTGCCGCAGCCCGACGCGGTGTTCGTCGGCGGGAGCGGCCGCGGCATCAGCCGGCTGGTCGAAGCCGCCTACCAGCGGCTCCGCGGCGGCGGCCGTCTGGTGGCCACGATGGGCAGCATCGAGAACGTGACCGAGACCTACCAATCGCTGCACCGCTGCTGCAGCGGCGTGAAGGTCTGGATGGTCAACCTCGCGCGCGGCAACTACCAGATGGAGCGCGTCCGCTTCACGGCACTGAATCCCACGTTCGTCATCGCGGTGGTGAAACCGGCGTAACAACGTACTCCTCACGCTCCGCGTGAGGGCAATCCTGTACTCCTCACGCTCCGTCGTGAGGGCTGGTGTATCACGGGTGCAGAACCTCACGCGGAGCGTGAGGAGTACAATCGCAATGACCGACCAACCACTCGACGTAATGGCCGTCGGGGCGCATCCCGACGACGTGGAAATCGCCTGCGGCGGCACGCTGGCGATGTTGGCGCGCCAGGGCTATCGCGTGGGCATCGTCGATCTGACCGACGGCGAGCCGACGCCCGGCTCGCCGGGGCCCGAGGTCCGCCTGGCCGAGGCCCGCCGCGCGGCCGAAGTGCTGGGGGCGGCGCTGCGCATCACGCTCGATCTGCCCAACCGCCGACTGTTCGACACCTTCGAGGCCCGGGTGGCCTTGGCCCGCGAGTTCCGCCGGCACCGGCCGCGGCTGGTGATCGGCCTGGGCGGGAAGACACCGCTGGCCTCGCCCGACCACTATCAGGCGTCGCTGATCACCGAGGCCGCCGTGTTTTACGCGAAATTGACCAAGTGGGACGAGCATTTCGACGGCCTGCCGGCGCACACTGTTCCCGCGATGCTCTACTGCTTCCTGTCGTTCCGTTCGCTCGCGCCGGCCGAGGCGGGCGCTGTGGTCGTCGACATCGGCGACACGCTCGAGACGAAGCTCGCGGCCATCGCCTGCTACGCCAGCCAATTTCCGCCGGCCAAAACCCCTTTCCGCGACCGCCTGCGGGCCTTCGCCCAACAGCAAGGCGCCGCCGCCGGCTTCGCCGCCGGCGAAGTTCTCGCCAGCCCCACCGCGCTCGGCACCCGCGACCTGATGGGGCTCGTCTTCGGCCCATCGCGCATCCCGTAGGATGGAGCACTGCTCCGTCCTTTCCGGGTGGAGCAATGCTCCATCCTACATAGACGGTGAACCCGAGTTACCGCCCCTTCTCGTTTCCCGCTGCGCGCAGGTCGTAACAGTAGATCCCATCGTGGCCGCGGACGAAGAGCCGGCCATCGATGAGCGGATAGCCGACAGGATGGTTGGCGTAAGCCGTGTCGTGGGTGTGCGGGGGAACCCATTGGCCCTCGCCGGTGTGCTTCGTCGCGCCGCCGCCACTGGCCGGTAGCAGACGGAACGCGGCTGGGTCGGCGTCGAGTTGGAAGAACGCCTGGCCGCCGTGCCGTCCCTCGGGCTGGATCAGCACGCGGCCGTCGGCGACGAACATCTTCTGCGTCCGCGCCCCGCCGGCTTTCGCCGTGCCGAGCTTCCTGCCGTCGCCGAGGGAAAGGCAGAACGTCTCGGCCGCACCGGCCACGTAGACGTTCCCGCCCGCGGCGCAAAGCGCAAACTTGTCGATGGCCGGATAGGGTGCGGGCACGGCCCACAGTGGCTCGACGCCGTCTTCCTTCAGGCGGTAGCAGCGCACGAGCGTGTTGCGCGAGAAGTCGGCCTCGCCCGCCTTCTCGCCTTTCGTGGCGTCGTAACCGATCAGGTAATCACCCTCAACGATTGGATACACGTCGCCGGCGCCCCACAGCGGCGTCTCGGCCTTCCAGGCGACACGGCCGATCTTCGGCTCGACGCACCAGACATTCATCGGCGCCGCGCCCTTGCGGCCAACGTCGGCGCCGGTGGCAATGATCCACGTGCGCCCAACGTGTTGCCACGGGCGGATGTTGCCGGCGGGGCCCTTCCACAACTCCTTGCCTGTCTTGGCGTCGAGGCCGACCATCTCGCCGATGCACGCCACGACCACGCCGTCGACCGCCACCGGCCCGACCGCCGAGGCCGTGAACTTCGTGGAACCCTTGCCAAACTCCCACAACAGCTTGCCGGTTTTCGCATCCAGCGCATAGATGCGGTTGGCGTAGTTGACGGCGTAGACGACGCCGTCGGCCACGAACGGCACGGGATTGTAGCCCCGCCACTTGTGCGTCTGGTGGTTCACCGCGCGGCCGGGCAGTTCCGTCTTCCACACAATTGCGCCCGAGGCCGCGTCGAGGGCCACCAGCACGTCGTCGGCCTGTGTGCGGTGCCAATCGACAAAGGCCTGTCGCCCGATCGGGCTGGGCGTGACCTTCGCAGCCTCCGCGCGGAGTTGCAATTCGTCGAGCTTATCCGGCAACGGACCGGTCGGGCGGAAGTAGAAGCAGTAGACCAGCCCGCCGGCCACCACCGGGCTCGATGCGCCGCCATCGACGCCCACCAGACACGCGCGGGTCTTGTACCGCGCGTCCGGCCCCTTGCCCCACATGCACGGCAGCGGCTCCTCCGACTTCCACAGCGGTCGGGCCTGGGTCAAGTCGGCGACCAGTCGCGCGCCGCAGTCCGGCCCGCGGAACGCCGCGCCCACGCCGTAATACCCCGGCCATTCCTTGCCGGCCGATAGGCCGCATTCCTTCTGCAACTCGGCCGGCGAGAGCAGACGGCCGGTGAGCTTGCCAGCCACCTTCCGCTTCTGGCCAACTCCTTTGTCCTGGTCCTCTCCGGCAAAGCCGGCCGCGTAGGTGCCGCTCACTCTGCCGTTGGCAACCGTAGCCTCAAGAGACCATGTGTAGTCGCCCACATATTGCATCGGCGCCCAGACTTTGACCATCCGGCCGCCGAACTCGCCGCGAAGCGTCTCGCCGTCGAGCGTCAGGCCGTTCTTGTCCAGCCAAAGATGGTGGGCGTCGCTCCGCGCCGCCGCCGCGTGCCAGGCCGTCACGCTGCGGCCGCCGCGGAACCCGAGCACAAGGGTAAGATCGCGGCCTCCTTCCCAAGCCCTTTCCAGCGTGAGCCGCGCGACCTGATACTCCCCGGCCGGCGCGGTCGTCTTTGCTGGCGGAAGGTCTTGCGCCGCGATGGCCGCAGAGGTCCACGGCACGAGTACAACCAGCCCGATTGCAGATAGCACGATTCGCCGCTTCATGGTGCAGTTCCTCCCTTGATCGTTCTCCGCCCATCCTACTATCACCCCGCGCCGCCCCGCAAGGCACACAGGTACGCACCAGCGAAATTACGCACCAACCTTTCCAGTGGCGCGGAAGTTGCGGCGACGTGAACGCGCGTATCCGCTTGGCAGCCAATCCCTTGCGCCGTGGTCCGGCGACGAAGAACGAACCCCCTGTGCGACGTATGTGGTGCGTATTCTCTTTGCGCCCGGAATCTGCGCAGTTTGAGTGCTCTGGGGCGTGTCCGTCACGGTGCCCGCGTTCGGATTGTCAACGAGCAAATTCTGTCCGCTATTGCGCCAGACCGCCGGCGTTAGATCGCAGAGCCCACAATACTGATCGCCGTTACCTTACCATGCCGTGCGGCGCGTTTCCAGGTCGAGAATTGGGCCATTCGTCCGACGTTGTAGCGCCCCTGGCAGGTGGGCGGGTAATTGTACAGACTGTGGGTGGCATGGTACGCAAGAACAGTATGCGGATGTACTTTGACATGTGCAGCCATCGACGCCCGCCGAAAACTGAGTGCGTCAACTGCTCAAGGACATTCGTAGGACGAAGGCTGTCCTACAGCCCCTTCCGCTCGCGGCCCAGGGCGTCGGCGGCGAGCATGGCGTCGACGATGCTGTCGGAAGTGACCTTGAAGGCGTGGTTGTGGCAGAGCGAGCCCTCGCCGGCGCAGACGTCGCCGATGGGTTTGAGACGCTGGCGCGAGACGCCTTCGAGGTTCAGGTCGGCGAAGGTTACCGGCAGGCCCAGCGCGATCTCGAAATCGACGACGACCAGTTTCTCGTCCACGTCGCCTTCGTCGTCGAGGCAGAGTTGCGCGACGATGCCGAAGCCTACCTTCTCGCCGTGCATCAGGTGCTTGCACTCGGGCACGTTCGACAACAGATTGCCGATCATGTGCGCAGTGGCCAGTCCGCCGCTCTCAAAGCCCAGGCCGGAGAGGAGCACGTTGGCCTCGACGACCTTTTCGACGGCCGGCGTGACGAGCTTGTGCTCGACGTCGCGTTTGGCCGTCAGCCCGTGCTCCAAGAGCGTCTCGTAGCACAGCCGGGCGATGGCCATCGCGGCGATGGTAGGCGTGCCGCCGGCGATATTGTGGGCCCGCGTCTTGAAGGCCGCGTGGGTCTCGATCCAGGTCGACAGGGCATCGCCCATGCCGGCTACGAACGCCCGCACCGGCGCGCCGGCGATCACCTGCGTATCGACCAGCACGAGGTCGGGGTTGAACGGCCAGCACTCGAAGCCCACGAAGTTATGGTCGTCGTCGTACCAGACCGAGGCGGCGCTGGTGGGCGAGTCGTTCGAGGCGATGGTCGGGCAGGTGACCATCTTGATGTGCGCATCGACGGCCGCGGCCTTGGCGACGTCGAGAATTTTGCCGCCGCCGACGCCCACGGAAATATCGGCCCCGCTTTGGCGGGCGATCTGCGCGACGCGGGCCCGCTCGGCCTGCGTGGCCTCGCCGGCGAACTCGACTTCGACCGGCTCGAGGCCCGCGGCGCGGATGCTCTCGAGCATCGTCTGGCCGACGATCTCGCGGACGCACTTGTCCCACAGCAGCAGCGGCTTCTTGCCGAGCAATTTCAGATACTTGCCCGAATCCTTCAGGGCGCCGCGGCCTTGCACGTATTTTCGCGGGGCGATGAGAACCGAAGTCATGGAGTGTCTCCCTCAACGTGACGGATCTGTTGGGGCGGCAGTTGTACTGCCGCCCCTTGCGTGCCGGCTCGGGGTGCGGCAGTACAACTGCCGCACCAACTCATTTGTGCGTATTTATAGTTCCTTCCACAACGGCGCCAACGTCGCGAGCGTCTTGGCATACCGCTCGTACTTGGCGGCGTACACGTCGCGGCGGGCCGGATCAGCGTGGCAGGCGTTGCCGATCCGGACCATGCCCGCGACCGCTTCGTTATATCCGGCGTAACAGCCGGCCGCAATACTGGCGCAGATGGCCGCCCCCAAGGCCCCCAACTCGGTGCCCACGGGCAGTTCCACCGGCGTCTGAAACACGTCGGCGAACATCTGCACCCAGCCGCGGCTGCGGGCCGCACCGCCGGTCAGGCGGATCGTCTTGGGCGGCGCGCGGAACCGCAGCAGCTTATCGACGTGGGCCTTGTGCCCGAAGACCACGCCCTCCTGGATCGCGCGCAATACGTGCCCGCGCGTGTGCCAGCCGCTGAGGCCCAGGAAGCACGCTTTGGCGTCCGGCGACACATTCGAGCCGAACAGGAACGGCAGGAAGACAACGGCCGAATCCGCGGGCTTCGTCTGGGCGACCAGTTCGTTGACCACGTCGAAGACCGACCGGCCCGCCGCTTCGGCCTGTTGCCGCTCGGCCTGGAAGAACTCGCTGACGAACCACTCCAGGTTGCTGGCCGAGGTCGCACTCCCTTCCAACTGCAGATAGTAGCCGGGAATCGCGTAGAGCGAGGCCATGAACAGGTCTTCGCTGACGACCGGCGTGCGCGAGATGTATTGGTTGCAGCTCCACGTGCCGGCGATCATGCACAACTGGCTCTCGTCGACCGTGCCGGTGGCCAGGCCGCAGGCGTCGATGTCGAACAGCCCGCCGGCCACGGGCGTGCCGGCCTTCAATCCCGTGTCGGCCGCGGCCTGGGCCGTGACTTCGCCGCAGATTTCCTCCGACCGCCGGATCGGTGGCAACAGGTCGCGCATCTCGGAGAGTCCGAACGCTTCGAGCACGCGCGGGTCGTAGTCGCCCGTGGCCACGCTCATGAGATTCGTGCCCGACATGTCGGTCCGCTCGACGGCGATTTGGCCGGTCAGGCGGAAGCGAACATAGTCCTTGCACATCAGCACCCAGCCGGCTCGCCGCATCGCGTCCGGCTCGTTGTCCCGCAGCCATGCCAGGATCGCGTTGGGCTGGCCCGGCCAGAGACACTGCATGGTCAGCGGCAGCACGGCCCGGGCGACGCCGTCGGCATTCCAGCGCGCGACGTAATCCTTCGCGCGCGTGTCGGTCGAGATGATGCCGTTGCGGACCGGGCGGCCTTGCTTATCGACCAGATACAGCCCGTTGCCGTGCCCGGTGGTGGCCACGCAGGCGATGTCGGCCGGCGGCACACGCGACTCGCTGAGCGCCTGCCGCACGGCGTCGGCCGTGGCCTGCCACAGGCGGTCCATGTCGCGTTCCGTGTGCCCCGGCCGCGGCGCGAGCATTTCGGTCTTGCGGCTGGCGACGGCCACTTCCCGGCCATCCAGCCCAATCACCGCCGCCTTGGCGATCGTCCCGCCGTTGTCGATCCCCAGCAGATACTTCGGCATGGTCGCGGTCCCCGGTCATCCGGCCTCTATTGTTCGGCCAGGACGCGATCCAGTTCGTCGAGCACGCCCAATTCGCCGGCCCAGCGGCGGAGATGCGCCTCGTCGAGCCGCCCCTGGGTGAACAGCACGTCAGCAATATCGGACATATCCCTCGGGCGGTGCGATACCAACTTGAGCAGCACGAGATCCTCGGGGCTGACGAGCCAGACGTTCATTCCGTCGAGTTGCTCGCAACGACGGCGGCCAAGCAGCGACTGCTGGAAAGCCGATTCAGCCAGAAAGAGATCGACATCGACGCCATGTGCTTCGAGGTAGCGGCGCGTCTTGACTACCGACATACCTGCAACGCTATCCACCCAACCGGTTTCGTACGCTTCGGGGATCGTGTAGCCGAGTGCCCGCAGTTCGCGGTACAACTCGGGCAGACGATCCCGGGCGATGGCCACCGTGAAGTCAACGTCGTACGTGGGACGCGGGATGCCATAGACGCGAACCGCCAACCCGCCCATCATTGCGTACGGCGTCCCCAGCTTCTCAAAGACTGCGATCAGGTCCGCTAGCGCCCGGGAAAGTGCGTTCATGACTTCTTCCGCGTGCGGGCGATGGCGGTCAACATGCGGACGTTCCGCTCGTCGTTCTGCCGGCGGAGCAACTCGAAGCGCCGCTCAACCTGCTCGGATGTGCCGCGGAGGAGATACGGAATGTTTTCGTCGATCATTTGCAGCGTCAGCCGCAGGCGCTGGGCGTTCGTCATGCGGCGGTATTCTTCCAGCGTTTCGCGGCTGAGCATGGCACGCCTCGCGTCGGAACGGTTCGTGGGGCAGGTTGCCAAGGACGCCGCCACTCAGGCAGGTTAAAAACCCGCCCCACGTCACACCCCCTAATCGTAGCGTGCAGTCCCGCAAGAGGCAAGAGCGCCCGCGCAACGCACAGAATGATCCGCGCTCGTACAACGGAATTGTTCGGGTCGACGCCTATTCGATCTTCGGTCCCGCGATGCGCTCGCCGCGCTGCTGACGGGCCTGGTCGGCCGGGTCGAACGTACCGTAGAACAAGGCGTTCGTATCCATCCACGTCGCCAGCCGTTCGATTTCCTCGGGCGTGAGCGCGACCTTCTCGTGACCGGCGAGAAGCAGCTCCATCATCGGACTGCCGCGGGCGCCGAAACGGTCGGGGGTCGTAAGACCGTTGACCTTGGCAAAATCTCCGCCCCAGGCGGAATACGGCACGCGCGGCGCCAAGGCGTTGTACGACACGGTGTAACGCCCCTGCGGCTCGCCGGTCAAGGCGATGTTCCCCGCCGGTTTGTCGCGGCCGTGGCACGAGACGCACTTGGCGTCGAGCACCGGCTGTACCAAGCGCGGATAGCTGAAGGGTTTGGAACCGTCGGGGCCCGGCTGAACGACCGACGGCGGGCGGCGGAACGCCAGCGGCATGCGGTCCGGCGGCGGGGCCGCCGTCCGCGTCTCGTGGCAGCCGATGCACCCCGAGTTTTCGCCCGGTTGCAGGTAGGTCAGGCTGCGCATCGTCTGCACCGCCTGACCGTGCCGGTCGAGGGCCTGAAACGCCAGGGCAACGCCAGCCGGGGCGCGGAACCAGGCCGAGCCGTCCGCCTCAACCGGCACGGTGCCCAACACCTGGCGGCCCGGCGAAGCGTTGGCCAAGCCGACCGTCGGATCGTTGGCGTGCGGCGTGGACTTCGGGAGCACCTGCACGACTCGCAGTCGCGCGATCTTCTCCTCGGGGAGCGCAGGCCAGCCCCGATAGACGTTTTGCACCAGGAAGGTGCCCTCCTTCGTTCCCGCTTCCAACAGCGATGACACCTGCGTCGGCTTCGCGCGCGGCCGCAACGGCATCGGCCACAGACTGCAAATCTCCGCATCGCGATACAGGAGTTCCTTGTTGCCCCAGGCGTCCGCCAGGTACAGACCGAACATATTCTTGGGGTTCGCGTTCGGCTCGCCGATCAAGCTGTCGAAGCTATAGGCCACCAGGAAGTGCTTTTCCGAAAGCGGGTACGGGCTGCGGTAGCAATGGCCCGGCCAGCGCTCGGCTTCGGGCGATTGCGGCGGCCGGCTCCCGTCGCCGGGCGATCGCCAAGCGGGCAGGACGACGCTTTCGCTCTCGGGGAACGGGACGTCGGGCGTCAAACGCACGAGCGGCTGTTGGCCGTCGGCGCCTTTCGTCACGTCCAGCAGAACTATCGAGCCGGCGGTCATGGCGTGGTGCGCGCCTGCCGTGGCCATCACCTTGCTCGAACCGGGCACCGGTCGCGCCTCCCAAATGCCTACCGGGTTGAGGGTGTAATTGCCGTAGAAGATCCGCACGTCGCTGCCGTCGGGCCGAACCGTCCAGAGCTGCTGGAAATGCACGGCATCGCGGTCCACGTAGTCCCAGCGCGTGTAGATGATCCGGCCGTCGTTGAGCACGGCCGGATCCCACTCGTGCGTCTCGTGGAAGGAGAGGACGCGGGGATTGCGGCCGTCCGCCTCGCAAGTCGCCAGCGTGTAGACCGCGCACGGCCCGCGCCCGCAACGATGGAAGCCGCCCCGGCGCGTGGAGATGAAGATGAGCCGGCCGTCGGGCAGATAGCGCGGCGAGAAGTCGTCAAAGGGGCCGTCGCTCATCTGTCGCGGCCCGCGGTTTTCGTTGGCGACGTCGAGTTCGTACAGATGATAGAACCGCTCCAAGTGCTCTTCACGGTCTCGGGGCACGGTCTCCGCACGGCAATGGGCGAACACGATGCGGCGGCCGTCCCACGAAACGTCCAGGTGTTGGCAGCTTCCCGGCGGCAGGGCGCCGGCGGCAAGTTGCCGGCACTGCATCGACTCGCCCGGCCGCTCCAAGACGAATACGCCGCCGCCCGGCCGGGCGCAGCTCCCGTAGTATTGCGTGAGTTGGTGGCTGAAGATGCTGGGAACTTGCTTGACGAAGGCGATGGGGCCGGTCTTGGCCAGGGGATTGGCCAACGCGATCCGCCGCCGCAGGACGTGGGTCCGCCGCCACAAATCCTCCCACTCGGCTCCTTCCGGGCCCTTGGCCGCCGCCAATTCCTTCCACTGGGCGCGAAGGCGTTGCCACTCGGCAGCTTCGGCCGCCAGCGGCACACCCGCGCCTTGCAGGTCAGCCAGCAGACGGTCGCCCCGCTCCAGCAAGCGCCCGACGGCCAGCGGATAGGTGCTTGGCGCCCGTGGTGTCCCGATGCCATCCTGCATGCGCCAATCGCGCTCGATGGCGGCCTGCTCGGCGGGCGTTTCGGCCCTCAACACCGTGGGCGCCGCAAGAGCGAAGGCCGCAATCGCCGTCGCAAGGCCGACAATCGATTTGTCGCAATGCATCGCATGTCCTCGGAGCAGCAATTGTCTCTCTATGTTAGCAGAGCGGCTCGCGACATGCCACCCGTCGGACACGACGTCCTTGACCGGGCGTTGCCGTCGCCGCTGTCTGGCATTCGCTCGCCAATACCGCGACGAAATCACGGTCGGCTGCGGCCCTGCTCGCGGACTTGCTGCAGCAGCGAGGTCATTTCCTTCACGATCTCCGGATGCTCCGCGGCGACGTTCTTCGTTTCGCCGATGTCGTCGGCCAGATTATAGAGCTCGGCGGCCGATGGCCCGCGGGCTTTGCCGGGGACGAGCTTCCACAGGCCTTTGCGCAAGGCGAGGACGTTGCCGTGTTCGACGAGATGCTCGCGGCAGGGCTTGTCGAGCTTGTCGCCCAACAGCGCGGGCAGGACGTTGAAACTGTCCGGGCCGGCCTCTGCGGCCAGCGCCTGGCCGGTGATGGCGGCCGCCGTGGCCAGCAAGTCCACATGGCAGATAAGTTCGTCGGAAACGCCCGGCCGCACGCGGCCCGGCCAGCGGGCGATGAACGGCACGCGCGTGCCGCCTTCGTAAGCGCTCCCCTTGCCGGCGCGCAGCGGACCGTTGTGCAGGTGGCCGTTGTTCGTCTTGACGGTTCCGCTGTTGACGGCATCGGGACCGTTGGTGTCGAGCACGCCGCCGTTGTCGCTGGTGACCATGATCAACGTGTTGTCGGCCAGCTTGAGCCGCTCGAGCGTCTTGATGACTTCGCCGACCGACCAGTCGAACTCATGCAGCACGTCGCCGCGGACGCCGGCCTGGCTGGCGCCACGGAAGCGGGCGTGCGGCACGCGCGGCACGTGAATGTCGTGCGTGGCGAAGTAGAGGAAGAAAGGCCGCTCCTTGTGCTTCTCGATGAACGCGACCGCCTTTGCGGTCAGCAGATCGGCGATCTCGTCGTCCTTCCAGAGCGCGGCCTTGCCGCCGGTCTGTTTGCCGATGCGCGGGATGCCGTTGACGTACGACTCCGGATGGCCGCGCGGGATCGAGTAATCGAGCGCGATCGGGTCGGCCGGATCGAGACCGACGACACGATGGTTCTCGACCCACACGCAGGGCGTCCGGTCGCCGGTGGCCGGCAGCAGCCAGGCGTAGTCGAAGCCGATCTCGAGCGGGCCGGGCTTGATCTCGCCGTTGTAGTCCGTGGGCGACTTCGCGCCCAGGCCGAGGTGCCACTTGCCAACGACGCCCGTGGCGTAGCCGGCCCGTTTCAACAGCGACGGCACCGTAACGCGGCCCGGCTCGACAATCAGCGCCGCGGTCCCCGGAAGAATACCCGTGCCCGGCTTGCGCCAGGCATACTCGCCGGTCATCAGCGCGTAGCGCGTGGGCGTGCAGACTGCCGAGGGCGAGTGCGCGTCGGTGAACCGCCGGCCCTCCGCGGCGAGGCGGTCGAGGTTCGGCGTCTTGACTTGGGTGGCGCCGTAGCAACCCCAATCGCCGTAACCGATGTCGTCCGCGAGAATGAAGACGATGTTGGGTCTACCCGCCGATGCGGGCTTCGCCGGCGCGTCGGCCGCGCTCGCGGACCAAGGAGTACCGAGAAGACACGCAAGGACGATCTGCAGCATTCGCTTCATGGATGGTGCCTTTGTGACGCGCAATGTCGAGGTACGATGCGGTAGGCGGTATCCGGGCTGGCTGATCCAAAGGCGCGAGGCGGGCCTACTCGGTCTTCGCCTTCCCGGGCTTGGCCTTTGCGTTGGGCTTCTCTTTCGCGGCCGGCTTGGCGTTCGGATAGGGCTTGACGTGCGCGCGCTCGGCCCAGGCGTCCCACTTGGCGGCCAGTTCTTTGGCGCGCTCGGGTTGCTCGGCGGCGAGGTCGTGGAGTTCGGTGCGGTCGGTCTTCAGGTCGTACAACTCCCACGGGCCGTTGCGGCCGAGGCGGACGAGTTTCCAATCGCCCGCGCGGACGGCGGCGTTGCCCTCGTGCTCCCAGAAGAGCGCGTCGCGCTCGAGGGGTTTATTGGCGAAGGCGGGCCGCAGGCTGCGGCCTTCCATCGGCAGGATCGGCTGGCCTTTGAAGTCCTTGGGATAGGTCGCGCCGGACAGGTCGACGCACGTGGCCATGATGTCGATCAGGTGCCCCGGCTGCGAGCGGAGTTCGCCCTTGGCGGCGATGCCGGCCGGCCAATGGGCGATCAGCGGCGTGGCGATGCCGCCCTCGTGGTTGAAGTGCTTGTAGCGCCGCAACGGCGTGTTCTCGAGCGTGGCCCACGACTGCCCGCAGAACACGGTCGAGGCGGCCGAGCCGGGCGGATCGCCCTGGAAGGTGCCGTTCGGGCCGGCCTCGGCGTTACCGCCGTTGTCGCTCATGAAGAGGATCAGCGTGTTGTCGAGCGCGCCCCGTTGCCGCAGCGCGGCGGTCAGCCGGCCGATGCTCTGGTCCATGCGCGACATCACGGCCGCGTAGATCGCCATGATGTGATCGAAGCGGTCCTTTTCCTCGGGCGTGAGCGCGTCCCACGCCTTGACCTCCTTGGGCCGCGGCGCCAACGGCCAGGCCTTGTCCACGATGCCCAGTTCGATCTGCTTGGCGTGTCGCTGCTGGCGGAGCTTGTCCCAGCCGATCATGTACTTGCCGCGGAACTTCGCAATGTCTTCGGCCGGGGCCTGCAAGGGGAAGTGCGGCGCGTTGTGGGCGAGGTACAGGAAGAACGGCTTCTTGGCCGTCAGGGCCTCGTCGATGAACTTGATGCCGAAATCGGTCCACAGGTCGGTCGAGTACCAGTCCTTGGGGAGTTCGGGCGCGTCGCTGGCCAACTTTCGGCCGTTGAGGAACAGTTCGGCCCGCGGCGAGGCGGCGTAATAGAATCCGCCCGCGGCGGCGTTGAGACTGCGGTCGAAGCCGCGCTCCCACGGCACCACGCCGTGGTTCTGCCCCACGTGCCACTTGCCGGTCATCGCGGTGAAGTAGCCCGCGCCGCGGAGCACGTCGGCGATGGTCACGCAGCGGTCGTTGAGCCGGCCGCGGTAGCCCGGCGTGCCGCGGTCCTCGACCATGTGTCCCACGCCGGCCTGATGCGCGTAAAGGCCGGTCAGCAACGTCGCGCGCGAGGGGCAGCAGCGGGCCGTGTTGTAGAACTGCGTGAAGCGCAGCCCGCCGGCGGCCAGGGCGTCGAGGTTCGGCGTGGGAATCTCGCTGCCGTAGCAGCCGACGTCGGAGAAACCCATGTCGTCGACGAGGATCACTACGATATTGGGTGCGCCGCGTCGCTCGGCAGCAAAACCGCAATTGGCGGACGCTGCCGACAATGCAAGGGTGCAAACGGCAATTACAAGAGTAGCTGCTCTGTGCAGTGAAGGGGCCCCTGGACTGGCATTAGAACCACACCCCCCTGAAGTGAACCGCGGAGCCATGAACGCACCTCCTTTCAAGACCGACCGAGTATCCCATCCCGCCGTTGCCGAGTCAACTTTTGCTTGACCACAAATGGGCACCGAGATATAATGATGCGTAGGTTGACAGCAGATTGCTCCGACACCCAGAAACGGAGGGCAGTATGATGCAAGACCCACCGGCCGGCTTGCAGTGAGGAGCGGGCGGTTCGCTCCTCGCAGGTATCATTCTGACAACCAATCAAGAACCCCAGGATTTCTCGCGAACCCCGCTTCCTTGAAGCGGGGTTGCGTGTTTCTTGGCGGCTGGGCGGTGACTGCCGCCCCAACCTGGCGCGACGAAAAGGGCCACCGCGATGGATGGCCCTTGGTTTCGCGCGGGTTGTCGTCGGGGCGTTTACGCCGTCGGCTTCCGCCGTCGCCAAGCGAAGCCGATCAGGCCGATGGCGCCCATGGCGAGCAGAACGAAGGTGGAGGGTTCGGGGACTTCTGCAACCGCGATTCCCCAGGGCATACCGCCATCTGATACGACAGTCGTCATGCCGGAGCCGTCAAGATTTGCACTCCGAATACGGCAGTTTGAGTAGGGGTACTGACTCCACTCGGTCCAATACATCTTGCCTTCGGATAAGTCCAGGGCAATGTCTGTTGGAATGTCCAGGCCCGTCACAAGGTCTTTGATCCCGGTGCCATCGAGATTTGCACACTGGATCTTCTTCGTCACGAGTTCCGTCCAGTACAACTTGCCCCCCGCTACATCAATGGCCAGCCCGTTCGCCTCATCGATACCGTTGATGATCTTCGCGGCACCAGAGCCATTGAGGTTCGCTCGCCAGATTCCGCCTGTCCCGTTGCTCGGGCCTTCCAAATCGGTGAAGTACATCGTGCCGTGCTGAACGTCCAATGCGATGCCAACGGGCTGGAGCAGCCCGGTAGTCAGTATGCTCTCAGGAATCGACCCGTCCAGATTGGCTCGGAGAATACGGCCGTTGATCCCCCCGTAGCCGGTGTTGACGCTGTCGGCCCAATACATCTTGCCGCCCTGTGCGTCAATCGCAACGTGCGCCAGCATGTTGGACGTGGTGACAAGAGTTTCGAGTCCGGTTCCATCGAGATTGGCGCGCTTGATATCGGAGACCCCGCCAATGCCGCCGGTCCAGTACATCTTGCCACCCGACACATCGACCGCCATTCCCCTGCTATGACCAAGTCCGGAAACCAGGGTTGTGACGCCAGAGCCATCAGCACTGGCTCGTTTGATCGTTGACTGGGACGAATCAGCACCAGTAACGTCCGTCCAGTAGAGCTTGGCACCAGCGCCGCTGGCAACGGGACTGAGAAGATAAGCGTGCGACTGCCCGGACGAGTTGGTGGCTGTCCCAACGATTTGGCCTTTGTTGTTGATGGCTCGTCCCTCCCCAATCGTCCATCCCGAGCCTGGAGGAAGCAGGCTGTTCAGGTCGGTCATCGTTCCGCCGGTGTAGAGAAAACCGTGCGACTGACCGCCTCCGCTGTCGTAACCGCCTACGACCTGCCCGCTGTTGTTGATGCTCCAAGCCCAACTGTTCTTGCCGGCGGGCGTGCCAAGGTCTTTCATCACTCCGCCGCTGTAGAGAAACGCACGATTCGTGCGGGTCGAACCGGAATTGGTGCCGTATTCACCCACGACGTGCCCGCCGGCGTTAATGCCGTAGGCGTAGCTGAAGTTGCCGCCGAGCGTGCCGAGATTGGTCATCACTCCGCCGCTATAGAGAAAGGCGCGGTTCGTCGGCTCGGCGAAGTTGCCGAAATAGCCCACGACCTGTCCGCTGTCGTTGATACCCCAGGCCCGACTGTACGTACCGCCGTTTGCACCAAGATCTTGCATCACTCCGCCCGTGTAGAGGAAGGCGTGGTAGTACGAGCCGACTCCCGTGTCGGCCCAACCCGCAACCTGCCCGCTGGCGTTGATGCCCCCGATGGCTTCACTCTGGCTGCCGCCGAGCGTGCCGAGGTTGCTCATCGCACCGCCGCTGTAGAGAAAAGCGCGGTTCTGACCAGCCGGATTCCGAGCCGAGCCCACGACCTGTCCGCTGTCGTTGATGCCGCGGGCCGCACTGTAGGCACCGCCGAGCGTGCCGAGGTCGGTCATTACTCCGCCGCTGTAGAGATAAGCACGTTCGTTCGGCGGTGCCCCGACACCGTACATGCCCACCACCTGTCCGCTGGCGTTGACACTCCCGGCCCAACTGTACGTACCGGTGAGCGTGCCGAGGTCGGTGAATGTGTACTCCACGGCGTCACTGACTCCGATGCCAACCAGCAACGTAACACAAAGAACGAACAAACCTGCCACGTGCTTTCCCATGTCACACCTCCGCCGAAGTTGCGGGCGACTTCTCGCCCAAGGACTTACGCAAAGACAGGGCACGCCCCTGCCGCTGATAATCATGGAACGTCGGCAAGAAAAAGAGCCAACCGAGATGGGACACGCAAGAAAGAGCCAGCCGCTTTCGGGTGTGCTGGCCGCGATGCTGTCCCGACGCTGCCTCTAGACTATGGCGTTAGGGATGGCGAGCTAGCGGGGACGGCCGCGTCGCCCATGCGACCGCGCAGAAAGGCGTCGGCCGAACGGTCAGCCGACGCAAGAAATGCCAGAGAGAGAGAGAGAGAGAGAGAGAGAGAGAGAGAGAGCACCGCAGACTGCTTCTAGCAGAGCGGGCCGGAAGACGCAAGTTGTCGGCAACGGCGATCACGGGCGCTTGCTCTGAGGTGCGGGTTGCTACCACTCACACATCCTAATGTATCCAAACCTGCGCCGGCCGCCAGCGAATTCGCCCCGAAGGACGGCGATTCCGGAAGATCCGTACTGCGGCGGGGATTTGGCGCGCGTTTTTTGGCCCAGTCGTGGGGGGTGAATCGCGACATATCTGCCGTCGATCAGCGGGCAGGCGAGGCGAACGCGCCGAGGGCACCACGGAGACACAGAGAGCACGGAGAGTCTTTCGTTCTCCGCGTCCTCCGTGCCTCCGTGGTTGATTTCTTTCCCAACGACGGCCGCACTGGACGCAGTAAGACTGCGTCCTACGGTTTTGCCGCCGCTACTTTACTACGATCGGCAGACTCTCCGAGTGGCTGTTGAACTCGGGGGCGTACATGCACTGGATCGAGGCGATGCCGGTCTGGTATTGCCCGCGGTGGACCACCCGCGTCGAGTACTCGAAGACGTAGGTGCCCTTGGGCAGATAGTCGATGAAGAAGTGGCTGGCCGTGTCCTTCGTCGACTCGTAGTAGGCCAGGCCGTCCTGGTACTTGTAGTGCGACAGCACGTTGACCGGCTCGGTGCCGCTGCCGCGGTAGTCTTTCAAGTGGATGAACTCCATGTCGCGGTCCACGCGGAGGACGATCCGCACGACCAGTTCGTCGCCCACTTGCAGCGGCCCCTTGACGGCCTCGAGTGTTGGCCCCTTCTTCGTCAACTGCTTCGCGTAGAGCTGCTTGGTGAGCTTCAGCGGCGTGCCCTCGTAAGGCGTGACCTTGCTCATATCCTCAAGGTATTGCCAGTGGACGCTTCCCCAAGCCACGCCCTTATCGACCTTCTTCACGGTGATCCGGCCCATCTCGGGCTTGACCTCGCCGCGAACAAATCGCTGTTCATAAAAGCCCGTGCCGGCCTCGACCTTTTCGGGCTTGATGGGCGTGTCGCCCAGCGTCAGCTCGACCAGCTCGTCGGAGGCCAGCACGTTCTCGCCGCGGAGGAGCAGGGCGTAGACCGCGTCGGCCGTGGCCTTGGTGGTCTTCCAGTCCTGGGTCTGCTTCTGCTTCAACAGCCAGACCTTGCACTCCTCGACGGCCTTCTCGTCCTTCATCACTTCGTCGAAGGCCTCGATCATCAGGGCCTGCGTCTCGATCGGGGCGCGATACCACCACCAGGACAGCTCCATGTCGCGCCAGAACATGCCCAGCTCTTCGTTGCTGACCGAGCGTTCCTTGATCGACCGCATGATGCCCTGGGCGGTCTCCATGTCGGCGAACCGCTTCAGCGCGATCGCCAAATGCCCCTGCGACTGGCGGTTGCCCAGTTGCAGCCAGTACTTCTTCGCCTGGCCGAGGAAGTAATCGACCGCCTCTTTGTGCTGCGGGTCGATCTTCTTGTCCTCGAGGAAGAAGCTGCGGCCGTAGAGGTAGAAGGCAATCTGCGGGCTCAGGTGGTTCTTGTCCTTGTCGCCGTGCTTGAGAATCTCGCGGTAGACGCGGTCGGTCCAGGCGTCGAGATACGCCAGCGACTTGACGGCCGGGGCCACGTCCATCTTCACGCCCAGGTGCCGCAGGCGGCCGAACCCGGTGGTGATGTAGAGCGTGATGTAGTGGCAGTCCGGCCCGCCGGGGAACCACGGCCACGCGCCGTCGCCGCGCTGCAGTTCGGCCAGCTTGCGGAACGTCCGCGCGGTCTCGTCGTTCAAGCGGTTCTCGTCGAACAAGATGCCCACGTTCCGCCGCGCCTGGCTCTCGGCCTGCATCTGGCGGAGCCACGGGGTCTCCTCGATCATTACGGCCTTCAAGTCCTGGTTCTTTTCCAGCGGGCTGTCCAACGCCGGCGTGTTCTTCCACTGGTCGAAGATGCGACGGATTTTGGGGTCCGACAGCGCGATGTGCCGCGCCAAGGCGTTGGCGTACAGCCGATTGAACGTCTGCTCCGTGCATTCGTGCGGGAACTCCATCAAGTACGGCAGCGCCATGACCGCGTACCAGTTGGGGTTCGAGACCATCTGCGCCGTGAGCGACTGGCTCACCAGCGAGTCGGACTTGCCGGCGTCGAGGAGCTTCTTGAACTCGAACTTCTTGGTCGCCGGGCCGCGGATCGGCAGCGGCAGCGATTCGGTCACCAGGATACGGCGCGAAAGCACGGGTACGGCCCCTTCTTCGCCGTCGGAAATGCGGCCGGTCGTGCCGACCGCCTTATAGGTGAGCGGGCCGAGTCCGTCAGGCACCGTCAATCGCCAGGAAAAGCTCTTGGATTCCTTCGAGGGGATGTCGAACTTTTGGTCGCCGGCGACGTTCTTCAAGACCGCGTCGACCGGCTTGTTGGTCCGCGCGTCGGCAAACGTCAGACGCACCGTGCCGGTCTGCCGCGTGGCCGACTGGTTGCTCACCTTGACGGTGAACTCCAACACGTCCCCCTCACGGAAGAACCGCGGCGGGTTGGGCTGGACCGTGAGATCCTTGGCCGTAACGGCCGAGTCTTGCAGATAGCCGCCCCGCAGCCCAGCGTCGTGGGCAAAGCCCATGAACTTCCACTGCGTCAGCGCCTCGGGCATGGTGAACTCCATCTTCACGACGCCGTCCTTGTCGGAGATCAGGTGCGGGAAGAAGAAGGCCGTCTCGTTTAGGTTCTTCCGCGCGGCGACCTGGCCGAGGTCCTGGCCGGCCGGGGGCGGGGGCGGAGCGCCCGTTTCGCCGGGCTTTCCTTCTCCCTTGGCCTTTTCATCCAGGCGATCGGCCTTGTCCCCTTCCGGCGCGCTCTTGCGCGCCGCGGCCATAGGCGCTCCCAACATCTGCCGCTCCGACTTTCCCTCCGCCAGGCTCTCCATTTCTACGCCGTCGGCCGCGCGGCGCAACCCGCCGCGGGCGCCGTAGTACTGATACCGCCACAGGTTGACGGTGATTTCGTACGGGAACGCGCGGTACGTCATGTCGACGTTCTTATGCGGCACGTTCCACATGCTGTAGACGCGGAGCTGCCGCGCCACGTTCTCGAACTGCGAGTTGAGGTTCGAGTAGTCCTGGCGGAAGACGCCGAAGGCCTGCATCCAGTGGTGTGGCAGGTAGGCGTCCAACGATTGATCGTAGAGCGCGGCCACCATCTCGGCCACGGCCTTCTTAGCGTCCGGCCCGGTGATGACGGCCGTCCAGGTTTCCTTCTGTCCCGGTTCGAGCTTCGAGACGAAGTGTTCCCACTTGACGCTCAGCTTCTTGTTGGTCCACGGCACGTCGATCTTCCGCGACGTGAAGTAGCAGCGGTTCTCGCGGACCATCGTCACGCGCAACGTGAACCCGCCGCGCATGGCCTCGGTCACAGCCTGCTTGACGGATTGTTGCGTGGCCCCCAGTTCGGTCCAGAAGGCCTGGAGCCGCTTCTGGCGGTGTTCGATCTCGATGTACGCCCGGCCCTTGTCGTAGCCGGTGCCCCACAGGGCCATAAACCCCTCGCCCGGCTCGAGCGACCACTTGGGCGACGCCACGAGATCGGGAATCTTGATCGGCAGCGCCTTGGCGCTGGGGGCGAGCACCTGGATGGGCAGCAGGGCCGTGACCTTCTTGTTGAAGCGGTCCTGCGTCTCGAGCATCGCGCGGTACGGCCCCGGGCCGAGCTTGGCCAAATAGCTGGCCTTGCCCGCGGCGTCCGAGGTCCAGCCGTGCTCGGCCACCATCTCGCCCAACTCCCAGGAGTTCGGGTTCGACGGATCGGGTTTGGGCGGCGGGACTTTGCCGGGCGTCTTCCCGCCGACCGACTTGCCAACGCGCCGCGGCATCGGCTGGTGCCGCTGTCCGAAGAGGCTCGGCCGCACGACCTTCTCCGGCTGCTTGAGGCGATAGATTTTGAGCGATCCTTCGGCCTTCTGCCCTTCGCCGTCGAGCGTCGTGGTCGTGATGTTGATCTCGACCGGCTTCTCGTCGGTCAGCCACTCGGCGTTGGTCGCAACCATCGTCGCGCGCAGCGCCGTGTAGCCCACGTTGATGCCGCGCTGCGCCGAGCGGGTCTCGCCCGTGGTGTCGGTCACATCGGCGTAGATCGTGAAGTTGAAGGTCGGCTCGTCGCTTTCGGGCACGGTGAGGTCGGGCTTGGCGAAGAACTCGACGGGGAATGAGCCGTCGACGGCGGTCTTGGCCGTGCCGTGGGCGATCTCCTGGCTGGCCGTGACCGGCGAGCGCCACCAGTAGCACCAGTACCACCAATCGGGATAGCGGACCTGCCGCACCACGCGCCACTGGACCTTCGCGCCGTCGATGGCCGCGCCGGTGTAGGCCATGGCCTTGCCTTGCAGGTTGACTTTGCCGTTGAGCTTGGCGGCCGTCTTCGGGGCGTCGAGCGTCACCTGGAACTTGGGCCGCTTGTACTCCTCGACGCTCACCGAGGTCGCGCCGTTGGGTCCGCCGTCGATGCGGATCGTCATCCGCCCCAT
>Ga0233425_10004310_pt1 | contig 24107 bp, 21 predicted proteins | sample Watercolumn_Towu_2_FD_181712 | JGI IMG/M metagenome (GOLD analysis project Ga0233425, IMG submission 181712) | Freshwater microbial communities from Lake Towuti, South Sulawesi, Indonesia - Watercolumn_Towuti2014_140_MG | ecosystem: Environmental > Aquatic > Freshwater > Lake | place... | reverse complement strand
AGCCATCGGTGGGGCGAGGTCTCCGACCGAGCCGGGGCCATCTCGCGGCCGTATGGCCCGTGGCGCCTGCGCGGTATAACGAATCGCCGATGCGCCCATGCAGGGGGCGTCCGTTGGGCGGTCTCACGCCCACCGCGACACGGGCTGCGAGGGCGCGGATCCCGGCGGCGTCGCCCAACCGGCCCAACACATTCGCCGCCGCCACGCGCATGGGAGCGGCCGGTCATTCGCCAGCCATTCGACGGCCACCGACACGGTCCCCCTGGGATCCTGTTCCGCCATCTGCCTCGGCACGTTCACAACGCCCGCCCTCCGATCCGACTCACGGCCCAAGCCGACGGAAGTCCCTTGACGCCCTGCGTCAGGGCTTTCCACCCCTCCCGGGTTCTATCGCGGATCCGCATCCCCGCGGCCCTTCGCGGGCGGCAGGTGGGTCGTATGGCCGGCGAAGAGTTCGCCGGCTTCCATGATCGTTTCGGAGAGCGTCGGATGCGCGTGGATGCTGAGAGCGAGATCCTCGGCCGTCGCGCCCATCTCCATCGCCACGACCGCCTCGCCGATGAGGTCGCCCGCGCCGACGCCGGCCAGCCCGACACCGAGGACGCGCCCGCTTTCCGGATGGACGAGCAGTTTCGTCACGCCCTCCGTCCGACCGAGCGTCAGCGCGCGTCCGGAGGCGCTCCACGGGAACCGGACGACGCGGTGCGGCGCGCCGTCCTTCGCGGCCTGCGTCTCCGTGAGCCCGCACCACGCGATCTCCGGATCGGTGAAAACCACGGCGGGTATGGCCCGCGGGGCGAAGGCGGCGGACTTCCGGCCGGCGATCGCCTCGACGGCCACCCGCGCCTCGTGCGTGGCCTTGTGCGCGAGCATCGGCTCGCCGGCGACGTCGCCGACGGCGTAGATCGCGGGCTCGGAGGTGCGCCGCTGCGCGTCGACGCGGACGAAGCCGCGCCCGTCCGTTTCCACGCCGGCCTTGTCGAGCCCGATCCCCTCCGTGTTCGGCCGCCGGCCGATCGCCACCAACACGCGGTCGAAGTCCTCCTCCGCGCGCGCGCCGTCCTTCCCGAGCAGCACGGCCCGCGCGCGGCCGCCGGCCTCGACGAGCGATTCCACGCGCGTTTCGAGCCGCACGGACTCGAACCGCTTCCTCAGCCGCGCCGCGAGCGGCCGCACCAGATCGGCATCGGCACCGGGCAGCAGGGCGGGCAGCATTTCAACGACGGTCACGCGGCTGCCCAGGGCGGCGTAGACGGTGCCGAGTTCGAGGCCGATGTAGCCGCCGCCCACCACGAGCAGACGCCCCGGCACGTCCGCCAGCTCCAGCGCACCGGTCGAGTCGATCGCGAGCGGGGGGCCGAGCTTCACGCCGGGCAGCGCCGCGGGGCGCGAGCCGGTGGCGAGGATGGCGCGCTCGAACTCCACGCGGCGATCGCCGCCGCCTTCCTCGCGCACGGCGAGCGAGTGCCGGCCGGTGAGGACCGCCCGCCCGCGGACGTGCCGGATGCGGCGCCCGTCGCGGAGCTGCGAGAGACCGCGAACGAGCCGGCTGACGACGCTCGCCTTCCACGCGCGCAGGCGCATGACGTCGACCGCCGGCGCGCCGAACGCGACGCCCATCTCCGCGGCCTCGGCGGACTCGCGGATGACGCGCGCCGCGTGCAGCAGGGCCTTCGAAGGGATGCAGCCGCGGTGGAGGCACACGCCGCCGGGGTGCTCCTCCTGGTCGATCAGCAGCACGTCCATCCCAAGATCCGCGGCGAGGAAGGCCGCCGGGTACCCGCCCGGCCCCCCGCCGATGACCGCCAGTTGCGCCCGCTCGGAACCTGTCGCCATGGGTGCTCTCCTCTGTCCGTCGGACGGCCCGACCGTCGGGCGGTCAAACCGTCAACCGGCCGCCCGCCCTCCCGTCCCTGCTGCGCCGGGATCCTGCGCCGCGCGACGGATTCAGAGCCTACCTCACGCCCCGCCGGCGCGCCAGAGCCAACCCCTCGCGGCCTCCTCCATCCTCTGTTGCCGCCGGCTCGATTCCATCCCGATCATCCGGCCTGTGCGGATGGCCGCGTTTCGTGTAGCGTCGGCGACGGGAAGGAGTTCGGCGATGAAGCGGCTGTTCCTGGGACTGGATTCGAGTACGCAGGGGCTGACGGCGACGGCGATCGATCTCGACGCGCGGGCGGTCGCGTTCCAACGGACGGTGAACTACGACGCCGACCTTCCCGCCTGGGGCACGCGCAACGGCGTCCGGCCCCACCCCGATCCGCGCGTCGTCCACGCACCGCCGCTGATGTGGGTGGACGCACTGGAACTGCTCTTCGATCGACTGCGCGAGGAGGGCGCCGACCTGGGGGCCGTCCACGCGATCGCCGTCTCCGGCCAGCAGCACGGGTCCATCTACCTCAACGACCGCGCCGCCGGAGTTCTGGCCGCCCTTCACCCCGCGCGCCCGGCGTCCGAATCGCTGCGGACGGCCCTCGCCCGCGACACGGCGCCGATCTGGATGGACTCCTCCACGACGGACGAATGCCGCGAGATCCGCGACGCCCTCGGCGGCGACCGCGCGACGGCCGAACTCACCGGCTCGACGACGTTCGAGCGTTTCACCGGCCCGCAGATCCGGCGCTTCTGGAAGACCGACCCCGACGGCTATGAGCGCACCGCCTCGATCGCGCTGGTCAGTTCCTTCATCCCGTCGGTCCTCGCCGGCAGCATCGCCCCGATCGATCCCGGCGACGGCGCGGGCATGAACCTGATGGATATTTCCCGCCGGGACTGGGCGCCGCGCGCGTTGAAGGCGACCGCGCCCGACCTCGCCCGGCGCCTGCCGGCGATCGCGCCCTCGTGGCATATCGTCGGACCGCTCCACGCCCGCTTCGCGAAGCGGTTCGGGTTCGCGCGCGACGCGATGGTCGCCGTCGGCTCCGGCGACAACCCCTGCAGCCTGGTGGGCGTGGGGCTCGTGCGGCCCGGCGACGCGGCGATCAGCCTCGGCACGAGCGACACGTACTTCGGCCTGATGACCGAGTGCCGCACGGATCCCCACGGCGAGGGCCACGTCTTCGGCTCGCCGACCGGCGACTACATGTCGCTCATCTGCTTCAAGAACGGCTCCCTCGCCCGCGAACGCGTGCGCGACGCGTTCGGGCTGGACTGGGACGGCTTCGCGGCCGCGCTGCGCCGCGCGCCGCCCGGCAACGGCGGGCGCCTGATGCTCCCCTGGTTCGTCCCCGAGATCGTGCCGCGGGTGCTCCGGCCCGGCGTGCGGCGCTTTGGGATGGACGACCGCGACGTCGAGGCCAACTGCCGCGGCGTCGTCGAGGCGCAGATGATGTCGATGCGCCTGCACGCGCGCTGGATGGGCGTGCGGCCGGGACGCCTGCTGGCAACGGGCGGCGCGTCGCGCAACGAGGCGATCCTGCGCGTGATGGCGGACGTCCACGGGTGCCCCGTCTTCCGCTTCGAGGTCTCGAACAGCGCGGCGCTCGGTGCGGCGCTGCGGGCGGCCCACGCGTGGCGGCGCGCGACCGGCGCGCCCGTCGGCTGGCCGGAAATCGTCGCGGGATTCACGGAGCCGGCCGCCGCCTCGCGCATCGATCCCGACCCGTCAACCGCGGCGGTCTACGACCGGCTGACGGAGGACTACGCGCGGCGCGAGCGGGAGGCGGCGGGGGTGAGCGCCGCGTGAGGGGGGGGGCGTGCGTGAGTGTGGGGTTGGGGGGTGTGGGGGGATCGGGAACATGGAGTGCGGGAGTACCGGAGGGATGGAGGAATGGGGTCGCCGCGCACGATCCGGCACTCCGCTCCTCACCACACCATCATGGCATTCCGCGCGGCTTGCGCTATGATGCGCGCGTGTCGGACGATCTGACCATACGGCGCAAGCCGCGGCCCGTCGACCCGCCGGACAGCCCGGCGTCGGTCGGCTGGACGCGTTCGCGCCGCGTGCGGCTGGTGGATTCCGGCAACGGCTTCCGCCTCGAAACCGGCCGTCGATTCGGCCCGATCGACGTCGAGTACGAGACCTACGGCCGCCTCAACCGCCGCCGAGACAACGCGGTCCTGATCGTCCACGCCCTGTCCGGCGACGCTCACGTCGCGGGCTGGGACGCCGACGCGGAACGCGCGGGCCGCGCGTGGCGCGCCCGCAAGCCCGGCTGGTGGGACACGGTCATCGGCCCCGGCAAGCCGATCGACACGCGGAGGTATCACGTCCTCTGCGCCAACGTCCTCGGGAGCTGCTACGGCACCACCGGGCCCTCCTCCGTCGACCCCAAGACCGGCCGCCCCTATGGCCTGCGCTTCCCCGTCGTCACCGTGGGCGACTGGGTCCGCCTGCAGGCGCGGCTGCTCGACCATCTCGGCATCGAGCGCCTCCACGCCGTGGTGGGCGGCTCGCTCGGCGGCCAGCAGGCGCTGGAGTGGGCGCTCGCGTACCCGGGCCGGGTGCGGAAGTGTCTCGTGCTGGCCGCCTCCCCGCGCCTCTCCGCCCAGGGCCTCGCGTTCAACGCGGTCGGGCGGTTCTCGATCATGAGCGACCCGCAGTTCGCCGGCGGCGACTACTACGCCGGCCCGGCGCCGCGCGTCGGGCTGGCCGCCGCGCGGATGCTCGCGCACATCACCTACCTCTCCGAGGAAGGCATGCAGCAGAAGTTCGGGCGGCGGCTGCAGGACAAGGGACGGCCGGACTTCAACTTCGGCATCGAGTTCGAGGTGGAGAGCTACCTCGACTACCAGGGCCGGTCGTTCGTCGAGCGGTTCGACGCCAACAGCTACCTCTACATCACGCGGGCGATGGACTACTACGACGCCGCGCACGCGTGGGGCGGCGGCGACCTCGTGCGCGCGTGCCGCCGCGTGCGGTCCGAGATGCTCGTCGTGTCGTTCTCGTCGGACTGGCTCTATCCGCCCGCGCACGGCAAGGAGTTCGCGATGGCCCTGTGCCGCGCGGGCAAGCCCGTGACGTACGTCAACGTGCCCTCGACGCTCGGACACGACGCGTTCCTCGTCGAGACCGAGCCGGTGGGGCGTCTGCTGCGGGGGTTCCTGTCGTGAGCGGGCGCCCGACATCCCGGGCGACGCCTCGCGCCGGCGCCGCGGCGACCGGCCGGCGGGCCGCGCGCGCGGCGTCGCGCGTCGCGGGGGCGCTGAAGGAGGAGGACGTCCGCGCGCTCCTCGCGCACTTCGAGGCGGAGCGGCGGCGAACGACGCGGCGCGGGGCGGCCGGGGCGGAGCTGCGGCGCTGGCAGGACCGGATCATCGAGCGCGAGATCCCGCGCGGCGCGTCGGTGCTCGACCTCGGCTGCGGCAACGGCGAGCTGCTGCATACGCTCTGCCGGCTGCGCGGAGTCCGCGGCCAGGGCCTCGAGCTCGACGCCGCGGCGGTCATGGAGTGCGTCGAGCGCGGCGTGCCGGTGTTGCAGGCGGACCTCGACGAGGGGTTGAAGGGGTTTTCCGACAACGACTTCGACTACGTCGTCCTCGAAGAGACGCTGCAGACCCTGCACCGTCCGCTGCGCGTGCTGCGCGAGATGCTGCGCGTCGGACGGCACGGCATCGTGTCGTTCCCGAACTTCGCGTGCTGGCAGGTGCGCTGGGGCCTGGCGCTCGAGGGCCGCATGCCGGTGACCGGGCGGCTGCCCTACCGCTGGCACGACACGCCGAACATCCATCTCTTCACGCTGCAGGACTTCCTCGACTGGACGAAGGACGAGGGCGTCCGCGTCGTGAAGGCCTTCGCCTTCGCGGAGGGCCGCGCCCGCCCGCTCCGCCCCGGGGACAACCTCGTGGCCGAGGAGGCGCTGTTCTTCGTCGCGCGGTGACGTCTAACTGACGTTCTTCCCGCGGACCGGACCGGCCGACCTTTCGGGACTTCCTTGACGGACGGCCTGCCGTTCGGGGTCGCCATCGGGGTCCGGCTGGACGGTCGTCCGCCGGACGGATCAGGGCGAGGGGGTCCGGACGGTGAACTTGAAATCGCCGGTGTCGCTCTGGCCGTCCGGCAAGGTGACGATCGCGGTGAACGCGTGCGTCCCAACGGGAGCGCCGCGTGAAACCTGGACCGAGAACGACAACGTCTCCTCCGGCTTGTGGCTGGGGGCGGTGTACTCGGTCGGTGTGAAGACGGGCATGTTGTCGCCGCCACACTGGCTGTGAGGAGACAACCGCCGGTCTTTCTGAGGCTCCTCTTCTCCATCCTTCCTTCAGGACAAGTCCCGATTGGGCGACGCACACCGGGGCAGATGCCTACCGAACGGGAAACATCCTCCCATTCGGCGCAGGACCGTCAACGCATTCTTGGGAGCGTGTCGTGCAGCCGATCCCAATCCCGTCGATCCTGTCTGCCTTTGGACTTCTTTGACAGGATCAACAGGATTGGCGGAACTTCACGATGCCCTGCGCACGAGCCGCCGGTTCAGCGCGTCGTAGGCTGTGGCCCACTCCGCAACCGCCACGGCCGGTGGCCAAGTCGAGGAGTTGTCCAATGGTTGGACAATCTATTGCGGGAGAGCTACTTACGCATCGCGCGGTCTCTGAAACAGATTGCCTGTCCCCAAGGTACGCCCGAAGCAGATTGCCTGTCCCCAAGGTACGCCCACAGCACCCGCCGGCGGCCGCCGTCCGACCTCCGCCGTCATGGCTTCTACTTCGGCGCGTGCAGTTTGATGACGTACACGGCCCGCCCTTCATCGTCATCCAGGATGAAGTCCCACGAGACATCCTCAGGCGGTTGGGAACACTTCTTGGCTTCCTCGGTCGACGGCACCCCGGCCTTCGGGAACTTCGACTTCAGCCACCGGCAATACTGGCGCGTCGCGATGAACTGTCGAACGCGTGTCGCCTTCGTTTCGGCCGAGCAGTTCTCGGCCAATACCTCCGCATACATCTGACGTTCCGCGTCGGTCGCAGGAGGTTTCAACTGGGCCAGCACGTCTTCACCGCCGGCCAACTCAACAACCTGGCCCTCCAACGCCGCAACCGGCCCGCACAAAAGCCCGACCAGGACCGTCAGCGTTCCCGCCGCCACGGCGACCAGCCGTCGCGTGCTCCGGTCGGCCGTGTTCGTCGCACGACATGCCCTCGTCCTCATGTTCCCGCCCTCCGTTTGCTCGCGACAGATCGTCACCACCACGTCCAGACGATCGCGTGACTGACCTACCCCTCTGACTGAACCAGGGGCCAGGAGAGTCCCGTGAGCATCAGGATAGCGGCATTGTCTTGGCTGTCCATCGTATCTTCTTTCTGTTCCCGCCCCCAGTTCTCCCAGTTGTCCCTCGTCAGCGTTCAGGTTCGGCGCGCTTGCGAGCCGTAACCTGCGACGCGTGGTTCGGATTCCCTTTCGGGTGAAAGACACAGGGACATAGATGAAGCGAGATCGCTACGGCCGGCGCGGACCCGGGGCAAGCCGGGGCGGCAGGCCCGGGCGAGCGGTCGGCGTCGCACCGGCGGGCTGGAGCCCGACGGGCATGGTGCTCTGGTGAATGACCCACCGGCCGTCGCGGAGGAACGGGATCCACCCGTGGATGGCGGTCCCGTCGGGCGAGACGCACGCGCGGATGCCCTTTATGGCGGCGCCACCGCTGTCGGCGCGGGTGATCTCCGGCTGGCGGCCGTACATCTGGAAGTCGAGGCCGTCCTCGCTCGTGAGGTGCCAGACGGCCGTCGGCTCCCACTGGTCGCTGATCCACAGGTGGTACTCGCCGTCCGAGACCTTGAGCGCGAAGGGGAAGCAGGACCCGCCGCGCATTTCCTTCTTGATCGGAAGCACCTCGCCGAGGTCGCGAACCCCCTTCTTGCCGTCGCGCACGAAGGTCCAGGGCCCATCGAGGGACGGCGCTTCGCAGGCCGAGAGCGTGACGCCGTAGCCGTTGACATAGGCCCGCCACCGGCCGTCCGCCAGCGGCACGATCCCGCCGCCGTCGGACCAGACCTGCTTCTTGTCCTCGAAGGCGCGCGGTTCGCCCGAGAGGCGGCCGTGATAGGTCCACGTGCCGGGCCGGCCGTCCGGGCTGCTGAAGAGGATGGGGAGGAGCGGATGCCTCCCGGCCCCATACGGGTCGCCCGCGAAGGCCGTGGCGAGGTAGACGTAGCCGCGGTCGCCGTAGTTGTAGAGCGAGGAGCGCGCGAGGCGGATGACGGTGGCGGCCTTGGAGGGATCGGCGCGGTCGGGGAAGTCCGTCACGATCGACGTGGTGAACGCGATGGACGCCGGCCCGGTGCGGCCGTCGACGATCGGCTGGTTGATCAGCATCGACTGGCTGCGGTCCTCTTTCCTCTCACAAGCCAGCCACATCTCGAGATCGTCGCCCCGGAAAGCCGGGCAAACATAGTCGTACTGGATGGGCAGCGGGCTGAAGGGCGCCCAGTAGCGCGACGGACCGGGGTCGGCCGCGGGGGTTTGCATCGAGGCGGCCAGCAGCGCGGCCACGGCGAAACTCGAAGACCGGCGGTCGAGCGTCTTCACGTCGCCGAAGATATCGCATGCCGGCCGCGATGGCAAGCGCCTGGCTGGGGGCGCCGCACTTCGGGCTCCACAACAGAGGTCCCGCCGATTACTCTGGCGGCGGAGACGCACGCAGGAACGGAGCGCCCATGAGTTCTACACGCGAACCGCCGTCCCGGAAGCAGATGGACTTCGCGGCCCTCGTCGCGCACCAGCTCAAGTCGCCCGTGGGCGCGGCCGGCACGATCGTGAAGATGCTGCTCGGCGAGTACGCCGGCCGCCTGTCGCCGCGTCAGAAGGACCTGCTGACCAGGGCCGACGCGCGGATGGACGAGGCGATCGAGACCGTCCGCCGCATGCTCACCATCGTGCGCCCCGAGCGCAGCACGGGCGTGGCGGATGTGGCGGCGGTGGTGCGCCGGGTGCATCAGGACCACGTCGAGGAAGCGGCGGCGCGGGGCATGGCGCTCTTCATCGATGTGCGCGTCGAACCGGCGATCGTGCGCGTCGGCGAGGAGCTGCTGGCCGAGGCGCTGCGGGCGCTGGTGAACAACGCCCTCAAGTACACGCCCGACAACGGTCACATCCGGCTGCTGGTTGCGCCGTCGGAGGACGGCGCGAGCCTGCGCGTCTCGGTGGCGGACTCCGGCATCGGCGTGCCGGAGGACCAGCGGGAGGAGATCTTCCGGCCGTTCCACCGCACGGCGGCGGCGCGCGATTCGTCGCGGCCCGGCGTGGGCCTCGGGCTCGCGTTCGTGAAGGCGGTCGTGGAGGCGGCGGGCGGGCGGATCGCGGTCGAGACGGCCGATTTGGGCGGCGCGGAGTTCCGCGTCGAGCTGCCGCTCATGCCCGAAGATGAACGGGCGGCGGCGGCGAAGGCGGACCGGGACCGGATGAAGGTCCTCATCGTCGGCGGCGTCGCGGCGGGGCCGAAGGTCGCGGCCAAGGTCATCCGCCTCAAGCCCGAGACGGAGGTGACGATCCTCGAACGCGGCGACTTCCTCTCGTACGCGGGCTGCGGCCTCCCCTACTACATCTCCGGCGTCGTCCGCGAACAGAAGCAGCTCCTCTCGACGCCGCTGGGCGCGGTGCGCGACCCGGTGTTCTTCCTCAACGTGAAGAACGTCGCCGTCCACAACCGGACCGAGGCGCTGGAGATCGACCGCGCCGGGCGGCGGGTGCGGGCGCGCTTCCCGGACGGCGGCGAGCGATGGCTGCCCTACGACAAGCTCGTCCTGACCACGGGAGCGCGCCCGGTGATCCCAACGATCCCGGGCCGCGAGAAGGCGAACATCTTCACGCTCCACGGCGTGCGCGACGCCGAGGGCATCCGCGCCCACCTCGCCGAGGGCCGCGCGCGCGACGTGGTGCTCGTCGGCGGGGGGCTGATCGGCGTCGAGATGACCAAGGCCCTCGTCTCGCGCGGCTGCCGCGTGACGATCGTCGAGAGGCTGCCGCAGATCCTCCGGATGATCGACTGGGAGATGGCCCGGCTCCTCGAGCAGCACATGGAGCGCCGCGGCGTGCGAATCTGGACGGACTGCCGCGTGCTGGAGTTCCGGGGGGGAGACGCCGTCGGCGGCGTCGTCACGGACCGCGGCGAGATCCCGGCGGACTTCGTGGTTCTCGGCACCGGCGTCGAGCCCGAGGTCACGCTCGCGCGCGCGGCCGGCATCGAGATCGGTCCGACGGGCGCGCTGCGCGTCGATGACCGGATGCGGACCTCCGACCCGGACATCTACGCGGCGGGGGACTGCGTGGAATGCCCGAACCTGCTGACCGGACGGCCGGTCTACGTGCCGCTCGGCTCGACGGCGAACAAGCAGGGCCGCGTCGCCGCGGTCAACATCTGCGGCGGCGAGGACCGGTTCCCCGGCATCCTGGGCACGGTCGTCTGCGACGTTTTCGACTACGGCGTCGGCCGCACGGGCCTCATCGAGCGCGAGGCGCGCGAGGCCGGCCGCGAGGTCGTGACGGTGTTGGCCGCCTCGCCGGACCGGGAACACTTCCTGCCCGAGGCGCGGCGGCTGATGCTGAAGCTCGTCGTCGACGCCCGGACGCGGCGGCTGCTCGGCGTGCAGACGCTCGGACCCGGCGCGGGCGACAAGCGGATCGACGTCGCGGCGACGGCGATCACGGCCGGCATGACGGTCGACCAGGTCGCCGCCCTCGACCTCGGTTACGCGCCGCCGTTCGCGCCCGCCATGGACAATCTCATCACGGCCGCGAACATCGCCAAGAACAAGCTCTCGGGCGCGATGGACGGCGTCACGCCGATGGAGGTGCGGGAGAAGCTGCGGCGGAAGGACGACTTCGTCCTGCTCGACGTCAGTACGCCGGGCGAGCACGAGGCCGAGCGGCTGCCGGGTTCGCGCCTGATTCCCCTGGGGGCGCTGCGCGGGCGGCTCGGCGAGCTGCCCCGCGACGCGGAGATCGTCGCGTTCTGCCAGCTCTCGATCCGCGGCTACGAGGCCGCGCTCATCCTCAAGGCGGCCGGCTTCCGCCGCGTGCGGGTGCTCGACGGCGGCGTCGCCATGTGGCCCTACGAGAAGCTCCACGGCGCGCGTTGATCGGCGCGCACGGGGATCACGAGGCGTTCGGACAGGCCTCCGTCCACTCTCACACTCTATAAAGTGTGAGAGTGGCGGCGGCGGGAGAAGCGCATGAGGCGGTGCACGCTGGCGGACCTGACGCGGGGCGGACGGCATGTGCTGGAGGGGCTCGTGCCGGGCCGATTCCTCGCGCCGGGGGGCCTCTCCTTCAAGGCGCCGGGCGAACGTTCGCATGACGCCGGCTGCCGTTGCCCGGCGTGCGACGGCCGGGGCCGGCACGTCCACGGCGACGCCGAGGTCTTCGTCATCCTGCAGGGCCGCGCGCGCATCGAGGTCGACGGCGTGTCCCACGACCTCGCCCCCGGCGACGTCGTCGTCTGCGAACCCGGCGAGGACCACCACCTCGTCGCCGACCCCGCCGACCCGTGCGTGAACCTCTGGCTCCACGCGTCGGACCACCCGCATCCCTGACGGAAGCGCGCCCCAATGACCGTTCGCGAAGCCGCGCGCGCCGACACTCCACAGATCGTCCGGCTCCTTCACGAGCGATCCACGCCGTGAACGCGCGCGGCTGCTCCCCCCGAGCCTCCCGCCCTTCTCGCCCGGATCGAGCGACACGCCCGCGCACTCCGACTCCCGCGCCTCTTCCCGGAGGCCCGCCTCACCGCGCGCCCATTCTTCGAGGCCCGCGGCTATCGGGTGCTGACGTCGCAGGCGGTCGTGCGCCGCGGCGTCCGGATCCCCCACTTCGCCATGGATAGGCGACTGACCCCCACCGGCGGAATGAGGTCCGGCGCGTGACCGGCGCCGCCCGGCCCCTGGAGGGCCTTTGCTTCGCCGCGCGGAATCGAACGGAACGGTCGGGGCCGGTGACAGATCCGTCCGGATTGCGGAACGGGCGACGAAGGAGATCGCACCATGAAGGCCGGGAATCCCGCTACATGGACGGCCCCCGCCGCCATCTCGCCGCACGGGCGCTGGTCCTGTTTGCGATCTTCGAGGACGGCTTTCCGCCGCGGAGCCCGTGGCACTACTCCGCGCTCTTCTCCGTCGCGCAGACGGCGCTCTTCGTCGCCGCCTGACCGCCGCCGCCGCGGGCGTTCCGTCGACGACGCCCGCGCCCAAGCGCCCTTCTAGCCTGCCGCCTTCCGCGCCAGGCTGTGTCGGCGGATCAGGCGGTGCAACGTGGTCCGGTCGATACCCAGTTCCCGCGACGCGCGCTGCTTGTTCCAGCCCGCGCGGTCGAGGGCCCGCACGAGATGCTCCCGCTCCGCCGCTTCCAGGCGCGCGGCCAGCGGGCCCCCGCCGCCGGCGCCCACCGCGCCCGGCGCCGGGTCGCCCGGCAGGACCAGATCCGCCGGTTCGATGAGCGGCCCGCGCGCCAGCACGACGGCGCGCTCGACGAGGTGACGCAGTTCGCGGACGTTCCCGGGCCACGCCCGGCCCGACAGCGCCGCCCGCGCGGCCTCCGAGAACCGCAACGACTCGACGCCGAAGGCCGACGCGTACTCCCGCAGGAAGTGCTCCGCCAGCACCGGCACGTCCTCCGCCCGCTCGCGCAGCGGCGGCACGTGGATCGGCACGACGCGCAGGCGGTAGTACAGGTCCTCCCGGAAGCGGCCGGCGCGGACGTCCTCCGCGAGGTCGCGATTCGTCAGCGCGAGAATCCGCACGTCGACGCCGACGTCGCGGCTACCGCCGACGCGCCGCACGCGCCGTTCCTCCAACACGCGCAGGAGCTTGGCCTGCAGGTCCGCCGGCATGTCGCCGACCTCGTCGAGCGCCAGCGTCCCCCCGTCGGCCTCCTCGAACCGTCCGCGCCGCGACGCCACGGCCCCGGTGAACGCGCCGCGCTCGTGACCGAAGAGCTCGCTCTCCGCCAGCGCGGCCGGGAGGGCGGCGCCGTTGAAGATCACGAACGGCCGGGCGGCCCGCGGCCCGCCGAAGTGGATCGCCTGCCCGACGAGTTCCTTCCCCGTGCCGGTCTCGCCGGTGACGAGCACGGTGCTGTCGGTGCGCGCGACGCGCTCGACGAGTTCCGCGACCCGCTGCATGGCGGGACTGCAGGCGACGAGGCGCTCGCCGTACGGGCCGCGCGCGCCCAGCATCGCGCGCAGGTGGCGGTTCTCGCGGCGGAGCCGCCCCTGCTCCACGGCGCGCTCGAGCGTCAGGCGCAGTTCGTCCTCGTCGGGCGGCTTGAGCACGTAGTCGAAGGCGCCGGCTTTCGTGGCGCGGACGGCGGCGCGCACGTCGCCGCGGCCGGTGATCAGGACCACCGGCAGTCCCGGATGGACCGTCTTCAGCCGCTCGACAAGGTCCTCGCCGGTGAGGCCGGGCATGTAGACATCGGAGAGAACGGCGTCGGCCGGCGCCTCGGACAGCCGGGCCAGCCCCTCCTCGACCGAGCGCGCGCCAACCGTCTCGATGCCCCACGACTCGACCAGCCGCCGCAGCGTGGCGAGGTCCAGCGGGTCGTCGTCGATCAGCAGCACCGCCGCCTTCATCCGTGGCCCTCCGCGCCGTCCGCGGGCGCATCATAGGGCGCGCCGCCTCCCCGCGCAACCGCCGCCGCGCCTCTTGACGCGGCGCGGCGCGCGGCGGCAGAATGCCCCCCGCACGGCGGTCGCCGGCGGTCGGCGCCGCGCGACGAGAGGGACGGGCCCATGCAGCGAATCCGGGATCTGCTGAAGAACAACCGCGTCTGGGCGGCGCGGCTGAACCGCGAGGACCCGACGTTCTTCCATCGCCTCGCCCGGCAGCAATCGCCGCGGTTCCTCTGGATCGGCTGCGCTGACAGCCGCGTGCCGGCCAACGAAATCGTGGGCCTGATGCCGGGTGAACTCTTCGTCCACCGCAATGTCGCGAACGTGGTCGTGCACTCCGATCTCAACTGCCTCTCGGTGCTGCAGTACGCCGTGGACGTCCTGCGCGTCGATCACGTCATCGTCTGCGGTCACCACGGTTGCGGCGGGGTACATGCCGCCATGCACGACGACCCCCACGGGCTGATCGACAACTGGCTCCGCCACGTGCGCGACGTGCAGGACCGCCACGAGGTTGCGCTGGCGCGCCTCCGCGGCGATGTGACGCGCGCCGACGCCCTGTGCGAGCTGAACGTCGTCCAGCAGGTCGTGAACGTCTGCCGGACCACGACCGTGCAGGACGCCTGGCGGCGCGGCCAGAAACTGGCGGTGCACGGATGGGTCTACAGCCTCAAGGACGGCCTGCTGCAGGAACTGGGCCTGCGCGTCGACGGCCCCCGCGACATCGCCGACCAGCACGAACGCGCGGTGCGCGCCATCCTCGCCAAGGCCGGCCGCGCGTCGCGCGGTCGCCGCGGGCGTTGAGCCGCGTCTCCCGCGCCCCGCCGCCGTGCGCCCTGCCGGGGGGCTTCGGATCTCGGGACCCCGCGCACACGTTGCCTGCGCACGCTGCCTATCCCCGCAACCGGTCCCTTCCCCGCAACCGGCCCGCAACCTCCCCCACCCCCAGCCTGCCCGCCGGCCCCCCACGGCTTACGCGCGGATCGAGGCCGGACCCCGATGCTTGACGCAGGCTGTCGCAGGACTCCAGTATGCTTCTTCAGGGATGGATGACGCATGACCCCGTGGAATCCGCCGTGCTATCTCAAGTTCGTCGCGGAGCGCAGCCGGCCGGCCTACGACCTGGTCGCGAGGATCGGGCTGGATCGCCCGACCCGCATCGCCGATATCGGATGTGGTCCTGGCAACAGCACCCAAGCGCTGCGCGAGCGATGGCCGGAAAGCGAGATCGTCGGGGTGGATGATTCCGCCGAGATGATCCGCAACGCCGCCGAAACCTACCCGGCCGGGCAGTGGATTTGCGCCGACGCCGCCGAGTGGCGCCCCGGAGTCCGGTACCAGGTGGTCTTTTCCAATGCCGCCCTTCAGTGGATACCCGATCACCCGAGGCTGTTCGGGCGGTTGTTCGATCTGGTGGATGCCGGGGGCGTGCTGGCGGTGCAGGTTCCCGCCAACCAGGAGACACCGCTGCACCGGTCGCTGCTGCGGGTATCGGCCCGCGAGCCATGGCGGGATGCGATGCGGGGTTGCGGCGCGCTGCTGACCTATCGGGACGCCCGTTTCTATTACGATCTCTTGGCGCCCCGCGCGAAGCGTCTCGATATGTGGCAGACGACGTACTACCACGTGTTGCCCTCCCACCAGGGGCTCATCGATTGGAGTTCGAGCACGTCGATGCGGCCCTATCTCGACCGCTTGGGCGGCGAGGAGGAACGCGCCCGTTTCAGAGAGGAAGTTCTCGCCGGGTGCGTGCAGGACTATCCGGCGCAGGCCGACGGCGCGATCCTGTTCCCTTTCCCGAGGCTTTTCATGATCGCCTGCAAGCCGCCGGGATGACCCGCCGCTGGCGCCGAGAGCCAATCCGATGACCGCCGATTGTTCGATCGAAGAATTGTCGCGCTTGATCGCGGTGGACATCCCGATCTTGGAAAGGGCCGTGGCGAACGGCCTGCTCCGGCCAAGGGACGGCCGGCATCCGCCCCGCTTCTCCCGGGCCGAAGCCGGCCTGGTCGCGGACTACTCCGCGATCCCGCGGCTCCTGGGCCGGGTCCGGAGAGATTCCCGGAACGATTACGTCGGGCGATACATCGGGCCCGAGGATTTCGAGCAGAAGAACCGGTACATTCTTCCCTTTCGCGGCTGCTGGCTGGTCACCGACGGCGGCCGGCAGCGCGGGGCCGATGGGCGCTGGCCATCGTTCCACTACTATCTCGCCCCGTGTGTCCGATGGGCGTGGGATTTCTGCGTGATCCATCCCGACGAATTCGACCAGTGCCGGGCCGGGATGCCGGTGGCGGAGATGCTGCGGCTGCGCTTCCGGCGGGGGCAGGAACCGGGGAAACCCGACTGCGCCCTCTCGGAGCCCGGAGCCGCTGTGCCGTTTCGCGAGATACTGAACCCGGACGCCACCGACAGCCGGTTGCATTACCTCTACGGCGCCGATGTGCTGGCGCCCGCGCCCGGCGTGATCCTGGACCGGCGAGGCCGCGCGGATGCGGAGGGATTCGTCGCCGGCGCGCACAGCCCCGACGACGGGAGTTTTCTCATCCGGCACGACGGGGGCGAGTTCTCGCAGATCGCCCATGTTTTGGGGGAGACGATCGCGGTGCGCCCCGGCCAGCGGGTCGAGCGGGGCGAGTTCCTGTGCCGGGCGGGATTCAAGCACGCGTTTCTGCCGCACCTGCATTGGGCGGTTTGGGATAGCTGGCACCCGGTGTTCGCGCAGGCGTTGCCGGTGCGGATCGCGGCCTGCGAGGTTTACCGCGACGGACGGTTTGTCGCCGGGCACGATGTCTGGTGCGAACGCGGCCTGCTGGTCAGGAATGGCGGAGCACCGGGCGATGCGATATCCTTGAACACGGAGCGCCCATGGGAAAGACACTAGTCGAGAAACTGCTCGGGCGCGCCGCCGGTGAAGCCGACGCATCGGCCGGCGACATCGTCAACGCGAGGATTTCGTTCCTGATGACGAACGATGCCGTCGGCGAACTCACCGTGCGCGCCTTCGAGCCGCTCGGCGTCGAGCCGTGGGACCGCGAGCGCGTCGCGGTCGTGCTGGATCACTATGTCCCCGCCACGAGCGAGGATGCCGCGCGCGTCCACCACCTGCTCCGCGCGTTCGCCCGAAAGCATGGGCTGCACCTGTTCGACAACCAGGGGGTCTGCCACCAGATCATGATCGAGCGTTTCGTCCTGCCCGGCGACATCGTGATCGGCACCGATTCGCACACCTGCACCTACGGCGGGCTCGGCGCTTTCGCAACCGGCGTCGGCTCGACCGATGGCGCCGCCGCCATGGCGACGGGTGAAATCTGGCTGAGGGTTCCCGAAACGATCCGCGTCCGCCTGACGGGGGCGCTGCCCCCGCACGTGCACCCGAAGGACGTCATCCTGAGCATCATCGGCAAACTCGGGGCCGACGGGGCCACGTACCGCGCGATCGAGTTCGCCGGCGAGGGCGCCGCACGCATCTCGATGGAGGGCCGATTCGCCATGTGCAACATGGCCATCGAGGCGGGCGCCAAAACCGGGCTTTTCGAGCCGGACGAGACAACGGCACGCCATCTCAACGGCCGAGAGGCGCGCGGAGCGTTCCTGCGCAGCGACCCGGATGCGACGGTATGCCGGGAATGCGCGGTCGCGCTGGACCGCCTCGGACCGCAGGTGGCCTGTCCCTGGTCGGTCGACCGCGTCGTGCCCGTCGAGGAGGTCCGCGGCACGCGGATCGACCAGGCGTTCGTGGGAGCGTGCACCAACGGCCGGATCGAAGACCTGCGCGCGGCCGCGGCCGCCCTCGCCGGCCGGAGCGTTCACCCGAACGTCCGCCTGCTGATCGCTCCCGCGTCGCCGCGCGTGCTCCGTCAGGCGATCGACGAGGGACTGGTCGAGGAGTTCCTCCGCGCCGGCGCCGTGATCGGCAACCCGGGTTGTTCGGCCTGCTTCGGAGGACAGGGCATGCTGTGGGAGGGCGAGGTCTGCATCGGCAGCCACAACCGCAATTTCCGGGGGCGGATGGGGCACAAGGACTCACGGGTCTACCTGGCCTCGCCCGAGACGGTCGCCGCGTCGGCGGTCGCCGGTTACATCGAAGATCCCCGGCCGTGAGAGGGATGTCAGCATGAAGCTCATCCGCGGCAGGATCTGGACGTTCGGCGACGGAATCGACACCGACGTCATCATCCCGGCCCGCCACCTCGTCCTGCCCCTCGCGGAGATGAAGCACAAGGCCATGGAACCCCTGCGCCCGGCGTTCTCGGCGGAGGTGCGGCCGGGCGACATCCTCGTGGCCGGCCGGAATTTCGGCTGCGGGTCCAGCCGCGAGCAGGCGGTTGCCGTGCTCCGGGAACTCGGTATCGCCGCCATCGTGGCCGACAGTTTCGCCCGCATCTTCTTCCGCAACGCGATCAACCTGGGCATCCCGGTCGTCGAATGCCCGGGCCTCCAGGCCAGCGTCCGGGAGGGCGAGACGGTGGAAATCGACCTCCGCGCGGGAACCGTCTGCGTACCGGACCGGAATCTCCGTCTCGCCAGCTCGAGACTGCCGGACTTCCTGCTGGAGATCATCGACGACGGGGGGTTGATCCCCCACCTTGCCGCCAAGCTCCGGGCCGCCGGCAAGTCCGGCGCGAAATGAGCGGAGGACGCGCGCCCGCACCGTCAGGGCGCCGCGGGCGGGTCGCCGGCGTCCTCGACGAAACGGGCCATCGCCTCCCGCGCGCGGGCGGCCTGGGCGGCGGCGCGCGCGCGGGCGCCGCGGGGCGGCGGGGCGGGCGCGGGCGGAACGAGGCCGAAGTGAGCCTTCACGGGCTGGAACCGGTCCGGGTCGCCCTCCGCGAGCGCGCGGCAGAGACCGCCGAGCATCGTCTCCGGCGGCGGCACGACGGGCTCCAGGCCGCGCGCGAGGCGCGCGGCGTTCCACCCGGCGAGCAGGCCCGTGGCGATGGCCCCGGCGTAGCCTTCCACGCCGGCGAGCTGCCCCGCGGCGAAGCGGCGGCCGTCGTCGCGGAACTGCAGCGTCGGTCGCAGCAGGGCGGGCGCGTCGAGGAACGTATTGCGGTGCATCTGGCCGTGCCGCGCGAACTCCGCGCGGGCGAGGCCGGGGATCGTCCGGAACACGCGCTCCTGCTCCGCGTGGAGGAGGTTGGTCTGGAACCCGACGAGGTTCCACCGCTCGCCGGCGGCGTCTTCGCGACGCAGTTGGACAACGGCGTGGGGCCGCCGGCCGGTCCGCGGATCGGTCAGTCCCACGGGCCGCATCGGCCCAAACGCGAGCGCGTCGCGGCCGCGGGCGGCGAGCACTTCGACGGGCAGGCAGCCCTCGAAGAACGGCCCCCGGCCGGCATCGACGCCCTGGTCGATCGCCGACTCGAACGCCCGCAGCGGGAAGCGCCGCGCGCCGAGGAGCGCGTCGACGAACGCCTCGTACTCCGCGCGGTCGAGCGGCGCGTTGAGATAGTCGCCCTCGACGGACCCGCCGCGGCCGAAGCGCGAGGCCGAGAACGCGATCGAGCGGTCGATAGACGCCCCCCGCACGATCGGGGCGAGCGCGTCGTAGAAGAAGAGGTGGTCGCGGCCGGCGAGGCGGCGGAGCGAGTCCGACAGCGCCGGCGAGGCGAGCGGGCCGGCGGCGAGCACGACGATGCCGTCGGGCACCTCGCCCACTTCGCCGCGCACCACGCGGATGGACGGCGACGCCTCGACGGCCTCCGTCGCGCGCCGGGCGAAGACCTCGCGATCGACGGCCAGCGCGGTCCCGGCGGGGACGGCGCACGACTCCGCCTCCCGGAGGAGGAGCGAGCCCATGGCCCGCAGCTCCGCGTGCAGGACCCCGGCCGCGCGGTCGGGCAGACGCGATCCGAGGGAGTTCGAGCAGACGAGTTCCGCGAGCCAGGGCGTGCGGTGGGCGCCGGTCGATCGCTCCGGGCGCATCTCGTGGAGGACGACGCGGACGCCGCGCGCGGCCGCCTGCCAGGCCGCCTCGGCGCCGGCGAGGCCGCCGCCGACGACCGTCACCGCGGCCTTCACGCCGCGCGCTCTTCGCGCCGGAACAGGCCGCGCCGGGCGCCGGCGGCCATGACGGTCCGGGCGACGCCGGCGACGGCGTCCGGCGAGGCGGAGGCGCCCGCGGCGGCCAGCGCGGCGGACAGGGCGGCGGCACGCGCGAGTCGGAGGAGGGCGGAATGGACATTCATGGGGAGATCCGATGGGATGCCGGTCACGGCGCGGCGCCGTCGAACGCCTTGCTCTCGCGCAGCTTGAGCGGGATGTGTTCGTCGCCGGGGCCGGAGAGGACGACGCCGTCGACGTCGATCGAGAGGACTTCCATGCCGTGGATGCGGTCGCCGATGCGGCAGAGGGTCACCTTGCTGGCTTTCGAGTCGTGGACGAGCGCCATGCGGCGGCCGTCGGTGCCGGCGATCATGCCGCGGTAGAGGAGGCGGACGGGCGGGACCTTCGGCGGGCGCGGGGCGGACGGGGGCGACGCGGGCGGCGACTCCCCGGGGGGCGGCCGTTGCAGAGTGACGTTCGGGATCGCGGGGTTGATCCTTTCCTCTTTCAGCAACGCATCGGCGAACGGGTTGGCTTTCGGCGGGTGGTTGGCCGCGGCGAGGTAGTGTTCGACCAGCCGGCGGAGGCCGAGTTCAGTCCAGGTATCCCGCCTCGGGCGGAACGGCGCGGCCTCGCGCTTCATGATGGCCGGTTCGAATTCCTTCCACGTCCACCAGGCGGCGACGAGGAGCAGGAGCACGAGCAGTCCTCGCACCACGGCGCGGGCGTTGGCTTTCGAGAACCATCGGATGGCCGCGTCCTTGATCACATCGTATCTTCTCCGCCGGCGGGGCTCAGGCGCCCATCGGACCGGTCCGCCGCGCGGGCGCCGGGCCCGGCACCGGGATGCTTTCGGGATCCTTCAACGGCACGAAGGCGCTCATGACCATGGTGACGCGCAGCATGTTGGCGGAGCCGCCGCGGGCGAGCGATTCGATGGCCGCCTGGCGCATCACGAACGTCCGGCCCGACTGGTGCACGGCGTCCAGCAGCACGAAGAGGTTCTCGATCGTCCCATAGAACTCGATGCGGACGGGGAACTCCTCGAGGAAGGGCTCCTTGCCGCCCGCCAGCGAGTACCTCCGCGCGGGCAGCGGCTGGATCTCGCGCAGGTAGCCCGTGCGCGCGTCGAGGAAGGCGTCGACCAGCCGCTCGACGGTGCGCAGCCGGAACATGAGCTCGCGCGCGTCCTCGCTGCTGGTGACGGACTCGTCGATGCCCAGGTTGCCGGGGAGGATGACGCCGACCTCCCGCGCCTTCCGCATGAGGCGGTTGCGCACGTCGAAGAGCGCGACCTTGAAATCGATCCGGCCGCCGACACCGCCCTCTTCCGCCGGCGCCAGCGACACGAGCCGGGACACCGTCTCCTTCCACTCGTCGCGCAGCCGGCTGTACTGCTCCGTCTCCTCGGACCTCCGGGCGCCGAGTACCTCCTCGCCCTGGAGGTAGTCCTTCTGCGCGAGCTGCGCCTCCGCGTTGCGGATCTGCGTTTCGAGGTTGCGGCGCCGGAGATTCTGGGGGATCAGCAGGAAGAACCAGAGCAGCGCGAGCACGACCGCGGCGCCCGCGACGATCGCGAGCACCTGGACCCGTTCCGAAGCCCGGGACTCGATGCGCCCGATCTTCATGGCTCACCCAGTTTCACGTCGATCACGAACACGCGGGCGCCGGGCGGGGGATTGGCGCGCCAGCCGGCGGCCTGCACGGCTTCGTCGTCGTTGAGGAGGTCGGCGGAGGCGACGTACGGTTCCTCCTTGAGGCGGCGGATCAGCTCCTTGACTCGGTCGAAGCTGGGATCCCGGGTGTAGCCTTCGATCACCAGCCGCGAAAACGGCCGGGCGTCGGGCGGCACGGCGACGGGCGCGGAATCCGACACGCGCAGCGGCACGGCCGCGGCGGGCGCGGCGGTGGACTTGCCGGCGGAGAAGTAGGTCTCCGCGTCGCAGATGCGCGTGATGCAGTCGGCCTCGTTGCGGATCTCGCCCAGGACCAGGATCAGGTCGCGGAGGACGCCCGACGAGCGCAGCAACGACCGGAGCGGCGCGGCCATCTCCTGCAGGACCGCGCTGCGGGCCTTGGAGCGTTCGATCTCCGCGGCGAGGTCCTGGCGGCGGCGCAGGCTGTCGTTCGTGCCGCGCAGGATGGCCTCCTTGCTCTTGAAGTCCCGGTATCCGCCCAGCAGGCTGACGCCCAGCACCGCGGCCGCGAGTCCGGCGGCGATCGTCCACTGGCCCTTCTGGCGCCGCAGCCGCAGCTCGTCCTGCACGTGCGGCGGCAGCACGCTCAGGGCGACCGGCGCGCGGCCGAGCCCCGCCAGCGCCAGTCCGGCGGCGAGCGCGAACTCGTCGGCGCGCTCGCCCGCGCCCTCGACGGACAGCGTCACGCCCGGGTCCACGGCCATCCCCAGCTTCGCCGCCGCGTGCTCGCGGAATCCGCGCAGGCGCGCGCCGCCCCCGGCCATCACCAGGCGCGACGGCGCCGGCATCGCCGCGCCGTAGACGCTCCGGTAGATGGAGAGGCAGGCCTGCAGTTCCCCGACCCAGCGATCGGCCACGCCGCGCAGGTCCTCGGCGAATTCGGCCCCCGAGCCGTCCTCCTCGCCCGCCGTAAGCCGGGCCAGCTGCAGGCCCCCCGGCGCGGGCGCGCGGTCCGCGGGCGCCGCCACGAGCGTCGCGCGGCTGACCTTGGTCTGCTCCGCGCGCGAGGCCGAGCCCTTTTCGCGGCGGGCGATGGCGTCGGTGAACTGGCGGCCGCCCACGCCGAACGACCGCGCGAAGAGCAGCGAGCCCCGGCCGCCGACCGCCACGTCGGTCCCGGTCGCGCCGACGTTCGCGTAGATGACGGGGGCCTCGTCCGGCGCCGCGGCCGCGGGCGCGAGCGCGAGCGCGGCGAAGAGGGCGACCGGCGAGGGAATGACGTCGGCGACTTTCCCGCCCAGGCGGTTGACGAGGCCCAGGATGCCGTCGAGCACCAGCGGCCGCGCCATCGCCAGCAGGAACCGGCGTTCCGCGGGATCCCACTCGATGGGGGCGAAGCCGTAGACCATCGTGTCGGACACCATCTCGTTGTAGCGGACGACTTCGATCTCGGCGGCCTGCGCCGGCGTGCGGGGATCCTGCTCGGGGAGGGCCACGGGCTGGAACATGGCCTGAGCGGCGGGCAGCGCGACCGCCCAGGGCGCGGACTTGAGGCCCACCTTCTCGGCCCAGGGCGCCACGGCCTCCGCGATGTCGGCGGCGTCGAACGGCAGCGCGAGGGACTCGACGCGCAGGATGGCCGGCTGCCCGGCGCGGAGGGTCATCCAGACGGCGCGCACCGCCGCCCGGCCGACGTCCAGCCCGATGACTTTGTCTCCGCCCATCATGGTGTTGGCGATCGGCGTCGCGCGCCCGAAGCCCTCCCGCCCGGCCGTCGGCCGGCGCGGCCCGTCAGGGAGCCGCGGGCGCCGGCGCATCGTCCGCGGGCGCGGCCTCCCCGGGCGGCGGCGTCTCGCCCCCGGCGGCCTCGTCGGCGATCGGGATCAGGTTCTCGCCCCGGTCCGACAGCAGGCTCGCGGTGACGAAGATGAGGAGGTTCTTCTTGTCCTCGTTGATGCCTTCCGACGAGAACAGCCGCCCGATCAGGGGCAGCTTGGAGATGAAGGGCACGCCGCTCCGGCTCTTCGACTGCGTCGAGAGGATCAGTCCGCCCATCACGACCGTCTCCCCGCTGCGGACGACGACCTCCGTCTCGATCATGCTGCGGCGGAAGATCGGGAGCTTGATCGTGGACAGCTCGAAGTTCGTGCTCACGTTGCTGGCGCCGTCGCCGATGCCTCCGCGCTCACGCCCGGAGTAATCCGACGCGACCTGGTAGTACTCGTACCGCACGAACTCGCTGATCTCCGGGTTGAGCGCCAGGACGATCGCCGCGTTGTCCGCGCCCACGCTCGGCGTGACGTTGAGCTCGATGCCGAGTTCCTCCAGCGTCGGCGTGCCGACCGGGACGAGGACGGAGCGGTAGACCGTGCCGCCCTCCTGCGTCGAGGACGGCACGGAGACGACGTCGTACTCCTCGAAGTAGCGGAAGTCCTCGCCGACGCGGATCTTGGCGGGGCGGTTGTTCACGGTCGTGACCTGCGGGGCCGAGAGCGTATGCGCCTTGCCGGAGGTCTCCAGCGCGTGGATGACGGCCTGGAACATCGGCTCCGTCAGCAGGCCGCGGTAGGTCAGGTTCAGGCCCTGCGTATTGGGGAACTTCACGTTGGTGATGTTCGCGCCGTCGTCGATCTGCGTGCGCGGCGCCATGACGACCTGGCCGTCGCGCACGACGGGCTTGGACGAGACGACCCAGTCGCTGTTCAGCAGCCAGTCGATGCCCAGCTCGCGCAGCTCGTTCAGGGCCATCGCGACGAACCGCGCTTCGATCTGCACCTGCAGCGGCGCCACGTCGAGGGCGTCGAGGATCTCCTCCACCCGCGCGAGGTTCTCCCGCGTGTTCTTGGCGATCACCGCGTGCGCCTTCGGGTCGAAGAGCAGGTCGCTC
>Ga0233425_10004309_pt1 | contig 24107 bp, 15 predicted proteins | sample Watercolumn_Towu_2_FD_181712 | JGI IMG/M metagenome (GOLD analysis project Ga0233425, IMG submission 181712) | Freshwater microbial communities from Lake Towuti, South Sulawesi, Indonesia - Watercolumn_Towuti2014_140_MG | ecosystem: Environmental > Aquatic > Freshwater > Lake | place... | reverse complement strand
CGATGCGATTCGTCGAGAACGGCTTGCCAAGCACGCTGTAGTCCAGTGCCCGCGAGGAGTTGCGCATCGAGACGGTGCACCAAGTCCTCGAAGGCGCGGGTGTTTGAAAACTCGCGACGCATGCCATCCACCGCTGCATCCAAGAGGGCTACGTCTGCCGCGGATCCTTGCAATTGCGCCACCACGCGCGCGTGCTCGGTTGCTGCGCGCTGCGAGCGATCAAGGAAGTCGAGGCGAGCCAACTGGCGCCGCGCTGCATTGAGGGCATCCTCCAGAGTGCGTGCGTCGTAGTGCAAGACGTCAATGGCTTGCAGGCGTTTGATGGCCTCTCGCGTCGAAGGCAGCGAGTCTTCTTGCAACATGCGTTGCGCGGAGGCGAAGGCTGTGCGGGCTGCGTCCTTTTCGGAGGCATTCTGGTTCATGTGCAGCCACAAGAGCCCCGCGCCACCGAAGAGAAACGCTGTGGCCAAACTCAGGGCCAGCGAAGGGGAGCGGCGTGGCGCATCGTGGCGATAGAAGCGGCGCACGTCGCCTTTCGCATCCACGGGAACGCGGCGAATGGGTGCGGCAGGCATGGCGGGTGCGTGAGCACGCGGGCTTGAGCCGCGCCAGACCAACGCTGCTTGGCCGATGCGCACCACGTCCCCATCCCGCAGCATGGCTTGATTCACGGGCTGGTCATTCACCATCGTGCCCGTGCCAGATTCCATATCGACGAGCTTGAATCCGATCTCGGTGCGTCGGAGCTCGCAGTGCAGTTTGGATGCGGCGTTGTCCTTCAAGCGCAGCAGCGCCGTCTCGCCGCTGCCGATGGTGGTGACATCGTCACAGATTTCAAAGATGCGTTCGCGCCCAGCGTCGCGAATGGTGAAACGACCTTCCATGGACTAGCGTTCCGATTCTGGCGCTGCGGCGCGATCGCGAATTGAGAAGTTCTGGCACCAGTGTCGGCCGCTATTCCCGGGCCCGAGGATGCGCCACGCGGGCATGAGGATGTTGCGGTGATGGCCAGGGGAGTGCGTCCAGCCGTTGTGGGCCTGCCCAGCTCCGCCTGCAATAGCGATGTTCTCGCTCAAGCCTTCGGGCTGCATGCCTTGGAGCGTTACACGATCCAGTGGAGTGTGTTTGCCCTCGACAGGCGAGTCGTGGGCAAAGAAACTGAAGCGCGTCATGTCGTCACAATGTCCGCGTGCCGCACGGGTGAGCCGATCGTACAAACGCACCGCCCAGCAGCCCATCATGAGGCGATACTCATTCGTGATGCGGCACTGTTCGCGTTCTCCTGCGCTGGCTACGCCGGGCTTGGACTCGTTGAGTTTCAGAACCTCCGCCGAAGTGTCGATCCGTTCGCGATCCTTCGCATCCGTAGCGAACGTCGTGATGTTCACGTCCTTGCTGTCCGGCAGTTGTTGAATCCAGCCGAGTTCGTCTTCGAAGTGCACGTCCGCGCGCAGCGCCCAAGCATCAATCTCTAATAGCCGCTGAACAAGTTTGCGTACGGCCGCTCCGATGGCGACGGCCTTGTCGTCTTGCCAGAGCTCGCGCACGGCCGCGACGCGCCGGTCTACTTCGGGCTGGCTCTCGCGATAGTTGCGCAGAGCCTCGGCGTCGGCCTCGGGCGGGCGGTAGGGGTAGGGATAGCGCGTGGTGTCGAAAATGAGCTCCGTTGCGAAGCTGCGGCGACGATCGAGTTCCAAGCGTCGTGCATGCAGGGCTTCCAATTGCTGAAAGGCAGACTGCTTTTTTAAATCGGTCATGACCGCGGCGCGTGCACCCACAAGCCCGCGGCGCAACGCGGCCTTGCCTACATCGCCTGCTGCGATCAGCCGCTCGAGCGCGGCTTCGCGTTCTTCCGGTTTGGTGCCAGCGAGCAACTTGGCGTCGCGATCAAGTTCTTCGCGCTTCGCCTTGCGCGCGACGTCCGCTACCGCGACCCACTGATTCTCCAGCAGGAGGAATCCGCCTTCGGGAATGCTCACGAGTCCGCGGGCATCGGCCAGAACCTGATCCACGCGGGGCTTCAGAGACTTGTCTTGCTGCAGTGCTTTGGCGAGCAGTGGTTCTGCGATGTCGTTCGCGCGCAGGCCGCAAAGAACCTCTGCGGCTGCGATGAGCTCAGCCGGCGCCAAGGCCACTTGGCGCACCGCGGCCCCGAGGAGTTCGGCGCTGACAACTTTCCACGGGATTTCGCGGGTCCCGTCCGCATCTTTAGCGCTGAACCCCGCGCGGCTCGCCCCAAGCTTGCTTGCGGCCGCGAATCCGGGCCAGCGCCGCTCTTCGAGACCCGCGAGGGTGCGAGCGAGTCCGTCGGCGAGGACTTCATGGGCTTCAACTTGGCGTAGGAGCCGCTCCGAGGCCGTGCGGATGGCGGGACTAGCACGGCCCGCAAGCATCGCCTCCACGAGGCGGCGTGCTTCGGCGAGGTTGCGAGTTTCAAACGCAGCCTTCGCCGCGTCGAGGTCCGCCGCGCTGACTGCGCCCAGTGCAGGGTTCAGGGGATTGGGTTGCTCGGGCTTGGACGCTGCGGCTTCCGCTGCTCTGGCTGCATCGGCTTGGCGCTGAGCCTCCGCAGCCACCAACGCGTCTGCGGCAGAGCGATGGCGCCGGATCAGTTCCACGAGCGAGCTTCTGACGGAGGCTGTGCGCGGGACGCGCTCCAAGGCGGCGCTCAAATGCGCTGCGGCAGCCGCGGGGCCGCGGCTCACGCCCAAGGCCTCAGCATCGCGCGCGAGGTCATCGGCGAAAGCTGCCAAGGCGTCGTTGAAGAGCTTGCGCAGTTCTGCGGTCGCGTGCTGCCCCCAAGCGAGAGACTCCGCCTCTTCGAACCGTCCCGCCTCAATGGCAGCCAAAAACTCCGTTCGACAGCGCACCTGTTCGGCATTGGACGCCGGAGTCGGCAAGAGTTCTTCGAGCGGTCGCAAGGCGGCAAGTTCTTCTTGCTCCCGACGCGCTGCGCTGCGGCTGTACCAATCGAAGGCGAACCAACCTGTTGCGGCGAGCAGCAGCAAGGCGAGCGGAGCCACCCAAGGACTTCGGCGCCGCGTCGCACGCCGGATGCGATCCGAGCTCGCAGGGTTGGTGGGGGCGGAGGGCGTTGTCGTGGCGGTTTCGGCGGCAGGTTGTGGCGGGAAGGCCTCGAGCTCGCTTCCGAAGCGACCCTCGACAGGACCGAAGTGCAAGACGTCTCCAGGAAGCAGCGGTGTGCGGCCATTCACTGCGAGGCCGTTCAGAAGCGTGCCATTGGCACTGCCGAGGTCTTTGATGAAGCAGCCGTTTGCGGCCACCTCGATTTCTGCGTGGCGGCGCGACAGTCGCGGATGCTGCAGATTGATCGTGCAGCTCATGTCGCGACCAAGGGTCTGTAGCCCCGGCCTCAAGGGACAGCGCTTCCACGCGCCATCCTCAAGCACCCACAACGTTGATTCACTCGCCGGATCCGTCACGCGCGACTCCATCTAGGGGCTGCCTATTGTGGCCGATGGCTCGCCGAGCTCCAAGCGCAATAAGAGCCGCGGCGCAGCCTAGGGATTCGGCTTGCGCCCGCTGCGTTTTCTGCCTTCAGCCACGAAAGCATCCAAATCGAATTGTTTGATCTTCTGGTCGAGTGTTTGGCGAGAAATGCCGAGGCGCCGCGCGGTTTCGGACTTCAAGAATCCGGTTTCCTCGAGCGAGCGCCGAATGAGTGCCAATTCCTTCTGGCTGGCCGCCACGCGGGCAAGGTCCTTCAATTGACCTGCCACGCTGCTGGCGGGAGCTGGCCGTGCTTCGCGCACGTTGGCCGACAGGTCCTCGAGCGTGATGACCGCGCCGGACAGGGCCATGGCGCGTTGCAGTTCGTTCTGCAATTCACGGACGTTGCCAGGCCAATGCCAACCACGGAGTTGGCGCAAGGCCAATGGATCGATGGCTTTGACGGGGATGCGCATGCGCTCTGCTGCGAGGGTCAGAAAGTGCTGCACGAGCACAGGCAGGTCGGTCATGCGTTCGCGCAAAGGAGGCAGAGAGATGTTCACGACATTCAGACGGAAGAATAGGTCCGATCTGAAGCGGCCTTCACGGACGAGTTGCGCAAGATCGCGGTTGGTCGCGGTGACGACGCGCGCATCCACTCGGCGCACTTCGTGGCTGCCCACCGGACGAATCTCCCCGTTCTCGAGTACGCGCAACAGTTTCGCCTGCATCTCGAGGCTCATCTCACCAATCTCGTCGAGGAAGATCGTGCCGCCGTGGGCCTCTTCGAAAAGCCCGCGTCGATCGGCAATGGCGCCCGTAAACGCCCCGCGCTTGTGGCCAAAGAGCTCGCTCTCGAGCAGCGACTCGGGAATGGCGGCGCAGTTCTCCTTCACATACTTGCGGTCCTTGCGCGAGCTGTATTCGTGGATTGCGGCGGCGACGAGTTCCTTGCCAGTGCCACTCTCACCGGAGATCAGCACCGGCAAGTCGCCGGCGACTACGCGGTCGAGTAGCCGCAGTGCATTCAGTAGTGCCGGGCTTTCGCCAATGATCGCTGGGTATTCATGGGCGAGATCCGAACGCGCAGGGGGCGCATTTTCGGCGCGGGTCGCCTGAGCGCGGGCCTCGAGGACTTCGGCGAGCTCTTCCAACTCGCGCTTGCGTTCGGCGAGCGACTGCTCTTGTTCGGTGTTTTCCTTGAGCAGGCGGGCGTTCTCGAGCGCGACGCTGGCCTGATCGGCGAACGTCTCAAGCAAGCGCAACTCGCGCTCGCCGTAGTTCCCTTCGCGGAATCGATTGTCGAGATAGAGCGTGCCGATCACGCGTTCGCGGAATAGCAGTGGCAGGCAGATCACGGAACGCAGCTTGAGATTGGCGATGGAGTTCCATGCCGTGAGCCGGTCATCATCCTGAGCATTCACGGAAATCACGGGTTTCCCCGTGCGCGCGACTTGTTCGGCCAAGCTGTGCGAGATCTTGAGCTCGGGAGACTTCACCGCCTCATGATCGAAATTGCGCGCGCAACGGACGCGCCAATCTCCGCGAGCATCTCGCAACACAAGGAAACCACGCTCAGAAGCTGTGAGCTCTGTGGCGGCATCCATGATGAGTTGCAGAGTGCGTTCGAAGTCGTCGCTAGTGGCAATGGAGCGCGCCAAGGCGCTGACGCGCGCTGCATCGAGAGAACTCTGAAAGGCGGTTTTCGGGAAAATGCGCCCCGAGACAGCAAGGACGAGTCGCTCCAGCTCAGCCAAACCTCGCACGTCACCATGCGCTGTGCGCAGGTCTTTCATCACATCCCGCAAGGTGCTTTCCGCGGCGGAGCTGTCGGGCGTGCGACCGCGGGTGCTGACTGTGATGGCCTCGTCTTCAGCGCCGTCGGTTACTTCTGTGGGAGCGCCAATGGGCTGGGTGATGTCGCGCGGCGCTTGCTGGAACCAGCAGCGCACGGGGCCAACACGGATCTCGTCCCCGACGTTGAGTCGCGTTTGCTGCACTTCAACGCCATTCACAAGAGTGCCGTTCTGGCTGTCGAGGTCAGCGATGCGGAAGCCGCCATCGAGCAGTTTTTCAATGCGACAGTGGCGGGCTGTGACGTAGCGGGAATCCACGCGCAGATCGGCATCGTCTGCACGGCCGATGACCACGCTGTCCGCATGGAACGGATAGCTCTCGCGCCGGCCGCGGATTTCAAGGATGAGGGTGATCACGGCAGAACGGGCATGGGATATTCACTATAGCGCGGCTCAGTCGTCTAGCAGCGTCAGGCCGGCATGGCGCAGGATCAGGGTTCTGCGGGCGCCGTCATCAAAGAGAATCACCACCTTGCTGTCGAGACCGCGAGCGCGGCCGCGGATGGACTCTACCGCCCCCTCGCCGAAATCCGCGTGAAAAACTCGATGGCCTTCGCGCATGTGTGCGAGGGGATGATCCTCCATGTCCTCGTCGAGTTGCGGACTGTAGGCCTCATGGTGAACTCTGACGTCGCTTCCGCCACTGCTAAGCCCTTCGCCATAGCGTTCCACGCCGCTGTTCCCGAGTTCATCGAGCAGTGGGGATGGCCCCGTCGTGGTCGTGCGCCCGAAGCGCGAGCGCATCTGAGCCGCCGTCAGCACCAGTTGCTTACGCGCGCGTGTCATGCCCACATGCAAGAGGCGCCGTTCTTCCTCGTCATCGCGCTCTTCGAGTTCTGACCAGAAGTGGGGCAGGATGCCGTAGTCCACTCCAATGATGAACACGTGCTCAAACTCGAGGCCCTTCGCGGTGTGCAACGTCATCAGGTTCACTCGCGGAGTCTCCGGTGCGTCGCGATCGAGGTCCGTCAACAAGCCGACTTCGGAGAGGAAATCGGCGAGGGAGCCACCCGTGTGCTCATCAAACTCGGAGGCCAAAGAAAGAAGTTGTCCGATGTTGCCGAAGGGATCGAGCGAGCCCGCTTTCTCGGAGCGCGTGCGCCACCACGTGTCGTAGCCCGTGAGTTCGAGAATTTTCTCCGCCAACTTGCGCACGCCCGGGCTTTGACAGCGCGCGGCATCCACGGACGCGAGCAGCGCGCGGCAGGCAAGGGCCGCCTTCCGCGTCCGTTCCGGCAAGCCCTCAATTTCGGTGCTGCCGCGGAGTAGTTCAGGAAGCGTTTGGCCTTTCGCAGCAGCCAAGGACTCGAGTTTCTCTCTCGCGCCGTCCCCTAGTCCGCGCGGCGGAACATTCATCACGCGTTGACAACTCACGACGTCCTTCGGGTTCGCAGTCCACCGCAACCAAGCGAGGAGGTCTTTGACTTCTGTGCGTGCAAAGAACTCCAGCCCACCCAAGACTTCGTACGCGATGCCGCGACTCATGAGCGCGCGTTCCACGGGCAGTGAGAGCGAGTTTGTGCGATAGGCGATCGTGATTTCCCGCGCGTTCGTGCCTTCGCGCAATAATTGCTCGACGGTGCCTGCGAGAGCCCGCGCTTCTTCCTGGTCGTCTTGGAAAACCACGATGCGCACAGGCTCTCCGGCGGCTGCGCTCGTGCGTAGGGTCTTGGGGATGCGTCGCTTGTTGAATGCGATCAGGCGGCTCGCGGCGCCGAGGATATTGCCGCTGCTTCTGTAGTTCTCTTCGAGTCGCACCACCCGCGCGTCCGGATGATCCGTGAGGAAGCGATCGAAGTTGGAGGGGTCTGCACCTCGCCATGAATAAATCGATTGATCTTGATCGCCCGTGACGCACAGGTGCCCCGTGCCCATGGAGAGGGCGCGCACGAGGGCGTACTGAATCTGGTTGGTGTCCTGAAACTCGTCCACGAGCACACGTTCGATACGGCGTTGCCAGCGCATGCGCACACTGTCTTCATTCAGCAGGATGCGCAGGGTTTGCAGCAACAGGTCGTCGAAATCACAGGCTTCAGCCTTGAGCAGGGCGGCGTCGTAGCGTGCCCAAGCATCCACCACCACGGCGTCAGTGCCTGTGCGCCCGCGGGCTGCTTCTTCCTGCGTGATGAGCTGTTCCTTCCAACGTCCGATGCGGTGCAGCAATGGCCCCGGCTTCCATTGGCTCTGCTCGAGCTTCATCTCTTGGAGCACGCGCTTCATCAACGCGACGCTGTCGGCCTCGTCATAGATGGTGAAGTCGCCACTGCGCCCGATGACCGGAAACTCCGCGCGCAGGAAGCTGGCCGCGAAGCCGTGGAAGGTGTGCACGCGCACCGCACCATCTCCGGCGAGGGCCGCGACCCTTCCGCGCATTTCGCGGGCCGCCTTGTTCGTAAAAGTCACGGCAAGGATGGCTGATGGCGGCACGCCGCAGCGGATCATGTGGGCAATGCGGTGCGTGATGGTGCGTGTCTTGCCCGTGCCGGCGCCTGCCACGACCAGCAGCGCGCCGTCGATGCTCAAAACAGCGTCGCGCTGCTCTGCGTTCAGATGTGCAAGCAAGGGGTCGTGGGTCGGCACGTGAGCAAGCTACCAACCAGCACCGGCGGCGAAGTTTGCGTGTGCTATTCGGCTGAAGCCATGCGTTGCACGCTGCTGACGGAAGCGTCGTCACCGAGCAAGTGCAGAACGTCGCCGGGCTCAAGTTGCGACCAGCCACGGGCGGGCAGCACTTCCGTGCCGCGCACGATGAGGATCACGGAGGCGCCCTCGGGCATGCTGATCTCGAGCAGCCTTCGCCCTGCGAGCGCGGAGCCCTCACGCACCACAGCTTCCACCAGAATGCCTGCGAGTTGGGCATCAGAACTGATGCTCACGTCCACCTCGGCAGGGGGTGGGGAGCTGCCGCGACGTCGCACGAGGTCCACGATGTCTTGCACGAGCAAGTCAACCGCCAGCGCCACCAGCAGCACATCCAAGAGCGCACCTGGGCCATTCCCCAGCGGAACGGCCCCCAATCGGCCAATGGACCCGAGGCCAGCCAACATGGCCAGCAAGGCTCCATGGGGAGCGGCGAAAACCGTGGCGATCCAAGGCTTTTTCGCAGCTCCGGCCAGCAAGAAAGCTGCCGGGCGTGCGGCGAAGATCAGCACGAGGGCCAGTCCGAGGCCTGGCAGCAGCGCCGCGGGGATGCGCACACTCATCCAGCCGCCAAGCATGAGCCCGATGAGCACCGCGGCCAGCAACTCGCCGCTGCGCGCCATGCGCCGGGCTGTGGCGCGCAATGCGGATTCCGTCGCCGAAAGACGTTGGCCTGCGACCACACCTGCCACCACCAGCGCCATCAGCGGAGCAGCCCTCAGCATGAGCGCGAGGGCCAAGAGCAAGCTGGCGGCGCCGAAGAACAACAGTGCGCGCCACATGGGATTGGAGGCCGAGAGCGACGGCAACGACTTGGCGATGAAGTAGCCCGCCGCGCCGCCGAGAACGGTCGCGCCCGCAAGACTGAGCAGACCCTTGCCCAGTTCGCGCCAGCCATCAAAGTCGGCTGCTGCGGCGTGTTCGGATGCTGCTAGCGAAGCGAGAGCAGCGGCTAGGGGAGCGGCGAGGAGGGCCGCGTGCACGCCGGGATGTCCCGTCGGCGTTGTCGTGCTGCGAGCCGTGCTGCTTTCTAGGACGCAGCCGCCGCCGAGGATTCCGGCTCCCGCACCGAAGAGCAGCGCGAGATCGTGGGAAGCCCCAAGGGCCCGCGCGGCAGCGAAACCGAGTGCTGCCGGGATGCCTGCCAACAGCACGGCCAAGCCTAGACAACGGGGCCACGAGTCGAGGCGGGGTGCTGCGATGCCTGCTGCGAACAGCGCCATGGCAGCGACGAGAAGCGTGACCGTGTCCGGTTGCACCAAGCCCCGCAGACTCGGGAAGAGCTCGGGCTCGAGGGTGGCGAGAAAGCCCACCACGGTCGCGCTGAGGAGAAAGAGTCCTCTTGCAGAGAAGCCCGTGGCGCGGGCAACGCGCAACAGCAGCACCGCGACGAACGCGGCAGCTCCGAGGGCGCAAAGGAGGACTAGGGTTTCGTGATGGCTCACGGCGTGGCGATTGTGCCAGAGGATTAGGCCATGTCACCAAGGGGGCCTGCTAGCTTCGCCTGTGGACTTCCTGCCTGCTTATGAACTCGTCGGCCATGAAGAGGCACGCAGGGAGGCGTGGATCCTCCACGGGGTTTTTGGGGCTAGACGGAACTGGTGGAGTTTCGCGCGCGAACTCGTGCGGCGCTTTCCGACTTGGAGCGTCGTGCTCGTGGACCTGCGCCATCACGGTGGCTCACAGGGTGCATCTCCACCGGACGACCTGAACGCCGTGGCTGAGGATGTGGAACGACTTGCGCTGGCTCGTGGAAGGCCAGTGGACATGCTGGTGGGCCACAGCTTCGGGGGCAAGGTGGCCTTGAAGTTGCTCCAACGCGGCCGGCTCAGCCCGCGCGAAACGTGGTTGATGGATGCGAATCCCAACCTCGGGCCTCCGCAGGGCCCTCTGCGGGAGCTTCAACCGGCGGCGCGGGTGCTCGCGGCGATAGCTCGCCTGCCTCAGCCCATGGATAGCCGCGGTTTGGCGGCGGGGGCGCTAGAAGCGCAGGGTGTCGATCAGCTCACGGCTCGTTGGCTAGCCACTTCGCTAGTTCGCGTCGAGGGCGGCTACGCCTTCCCGTTTCCCATTCCGCGGCTGCGTGAAATGCTCGACAGTTACTGGGACTTTGATGGCTGGGGCTGCCTACGAGGCCTTGGCGGGCGGGAGTGCGTGCACCTCGTCATGGGGGACGAATCGAAGCACTTCGACGCGCCAGCTCGCGTTGCCGTCGAAAACGCCGTCGCCAATAAGTATCTGATCTCCCATGGGCTTGCGGGCGCCGGGCACTGGGTCCAAGCCGACCAGCCGGACCTTTTGCTGCAACTGCTAGCGCCATCCCTAGTGCTCGACCCCTGACGAAACGCCCCCCGCCGCCGCGCGTATAGGCTCATGAACGCGCCGAAGCTTCGCTCTTCGGCATCACCCCACCGAATCGGAGGAATGTCATGCTGCGTTTGTCTCTAGGCCTTCTGGCCGTTGCTCTCATTTCTGTCGCCTGCGTCAAGGCGGACTCGAAAACCGTGCTCAAGGCGGATGGCTCGGGCACCGTGAACATGGAGTTGTCCTACAAGGCAGAAGCCGTTGAGCAGGCCAAGGGCCGTATCGAAGAGATGCGTGCTCGCGCCGAAGAGGCCGGACGCGAAGGGCCTGACCAGGCTCAAGTGGACAGCCAGCTCGCGAACTTCACCGGAGCCTTTGAGGTCGAGAAGGCTACGGCTGAGCTGAAGAGCCGCGGCTTTGAAGTGACCAAGTCCGAGGCTTTCGAAAAGGACGGCTGGAAAGGGGTGAAGCTCGAAGGCACCTTCGCGGATGTGAACAAGGTCATCGCAGCAGATCGCACCAAGCGCGAGGCTGCGCGGGCGCAGGCTGAGTCGGCGCGAGCCGCTGCGCCTGAAGGCGGACAGGGTGGCCAAGGCGGGGGACGCCGCGGCGGCATGATGGGACGCATGGGCGGGCGCGGTGGCGCAGATACCTCCATGCCCTTCGTGACCCAGTTCCTCAGCACAAGCACTCCGAACATCGGCGAGGCCGTGTTGCTCGCCCCACGCCAGAATCGTGGCGGTCAAGGTGGTCAAGATGGCGGCCGTCGCGCGCGTGGCGGCGGTGGCGGTGGCGGCCAAGGTGGTCCGGGCGGCATGGGCCAAGCCATGGCCGACTTGAAGCGCACGCTCACCATCACTCTGCCGGGCAAGATCGTCGAGGCTGTGAACTGCAAGAAGATCGACGACTACACGGTGAGCCTCGAGGTGAAGGGCGCTGACATGCAGCCCGACGAAGACGGCAACATGCCGAACGTCGTGACTCAGGGCGCCAAGGTGCGCTTCGAGATTCCCGAAGGCTGCAAGATCACGTTCGATGCGCCCAAGGCTCCCGAGGCACCGGCTCCTACGCGCGTTGAAGCGCCTGCGCGCAAGCGTGGCGAGCTGCGCACCGATGGTGGCGGCGGGATCTGAACGCGCTGAGCGTTGACGCAAGGGCCCGCGCGGAGTTCGCTCCGCCGGGCCCTTGGTGTTTCTTGCACTGGTAGGCTGCAAGCAGAGGCCTCGCGATGAAACACGCGCTCTTGTTGCTCTTGGTTTTGCCGACGCTCCTCGCCGGGCAAGGGGAGCAGCCTGGCTATGACGACACGCCCAAGCTTCAGCTCCTCTCCGGTCTCGAACTGCCTTGGCGTGTTCATGACCGCGCTCGTCTGCGGCCTGTGAAAGTCGCGGCGGAGTGCCTCGTAACTCCCGCGCCTAAGGATGCCCTGCGACTCTTCGATGGTTCTAGCGCGGACCACTGGCGCACGGCCGACGGCAAGGGCAGTTGGAAAGTGCAGGACGGCCTTCTCATCGCAGGCGGCGGCGATGTCCATACGACCATGGAGTTCTCGGATATCCAACTCCACCTTGAATGGCGCGCACCCATGGAAGCAGACCGGCAAGGGCAAGCCCGCGGAAACTCCGGCGTGTTCTTGATGGATCGCTACGAAGTGCAGATCCTCGAAAGCGAAGGCAGCGTCACCTACGCGGATGGACAAGCCGCGGCGCTCTATGGCCAATGGCCGCCACTGGTGAATGCCACTGCGCCCATGGGTTCGTGGAATAGCTACGACATCACGTTCCGCGCTCCGCGATTCGGCAAGACGGGCGCCCTCGATGCCCCTGCGCGCGTGACCGTGGTGCACAACGGACTGATCGTGCAGAACAACCGCGAGTTCCTCGGAGCCACCGCTCACCGCACGCGCCCGCGGTACGAGCCGCATGGCACCGCCGCGTTGCGTCTGCAAGACCACGGCAATCCGGTAGCTTTTCGAAACATCTGGTTGCGTTCACTCAGCGACGAGCTGGACACGATTCCACGCTGAACTCCATGCGCGCCGCTGTCCTCACTGCTCCTGGTGTGATCGCCCTGCGCGAAGTGCCGGATCCCGTACGCGCGCCGGGTGACGTGCTGCTGCGGCCCATCGCCGTAGGCGTTTGTGGCACCGATCTGCACATCTTCAGTGGCGAAGGGAACTACAACCTAGCCCCGGATGGCAGGGCCCTGCCGTTGTCCACGCACCCGCAGATTCTCGGGCATGAGATCGTGGCTGAAGTGTTGGACGGAGGAGCGCTTCCTCCACGGACGCGCGTGGTGGTTGATCAGGGCCTCAACTGCCGTTCCCGCGGAAGGGCTGTGCCTTGCATCTATTGCTCCACCGGCCACTCGCATCACTGCGCGCACTATTCCGAACATGGCATCAGCGGCCTGCCAGGCGGCATGGCTGAGAGGCTCGCGATCCCTGCTTGCAACGTGTTGGCGATTCCGACCACGTTGGATCTCACGTCGGCGGCATTCACAGAGCCGCTAGCGTGCGTGCTGCATGCGTGCGAAGTCCTCAGTCTTGCGCGTCACGCGCGCTTCCAATGGGAGGCGAGTGAATCGGCGAGGCGCATCAACACCATTGCGATTGCGGGCGCTGGCCCCGCTGGCCAGCTCTTCGTGCAGGTCTTGCGCAATGTCTTTGGATTCCGCGGGCGTGTTCTGGTGAGTGACCCCTCGCCATTCAAGCGTGACCTCGCGGCGCAGCACGGCGCTGAGGCATTGGACGCACGCGCGGCGCCGTTCGATGAGCTCGTGCGAGCAGCCACTGCGGGAGAAGGCGCGGAGTTGGTCATTGAAGCCAGTGGTGTGGGGCAGGTGTTTGCTGAGTTGCCCGGTGCTTTGAGGCGCCAAGGCACGGTCTTGCTCTACGCCCACGGCCACGGGGGTACGCCGCTCTCGGCACTGAATGCGTTGCATTGGCTCGAGCCCGTGTTGCTGCTGCCGAATGGCGCTTCCGGTGGGCTCGGGGCCGATGGGCGGCCGCTGATTTACGAGCGCGCGCTAACGGTGTTGGCGGAAGGTGCAGTGCGTCCGGAGGCTCTCGTCTCGAAGCAGTTTCACGGCCTCGAGGCGGTGAGTGAGGCCTTGGGGAGTTCCATGGCCGAAGACGAAATCAAGCGAGTGCTGACGTTTTGAAATCCGTCAGATGAAGCAGCACTTGCCTGCGGCGCCGGCTCGGACTTCTCCGATGCAAGCGACCAAGGCGTTGTGGGATTTCAAAGTGGCTTCAAAGGCAGCGACACCGTCTTGCGGCACACACGCGAGAATGCCGCCACTCGTCTGAGCGTCCGCCGCGAGGAGGTCTGATCCAGCGGGCAGCGAGGCTGCGAACTCTGCGGATGCGCCGAAGTGGGCGAGGTTTCGCTTCGTGCCGCCGGGCACGCTGCCAGTGGCGTAGAGCGGCCATGCCCCCTCGATCACCGGCAAGTGGTCGACGCGCACCAAGGCCTCGGTGCCGCTAGCCAACATCATCTTTTGGAGGTGGCCGAGCAATCCGAATCCGGTGACGTCGGTGGCCGCCTGCACTCGCGCTGCATTCATGGCTAGCGCCGCTTTGTCATTGAGTGCGGCCATCACGTCGATGACACGCTGCGTCTGTTGCTCGTTGAGGAGCCCCTTCTTCAACGCGCCAGTCAGCGCACCCGAACCCAATGGCTTGGTGAGATAGAGCCGATCGCCTGGCCTAGCGCCCTTGTTGGCGGTGAGCTTGCCTTGCTCCACGAGGCCGATGGCCACCAATCCATATTTCGGGACGGCATCATCCACCGAATGTCCACCGAGGATAGGGATGCCGGCTGCGGTTGTGGTGGCCGCGCCGCCCGCCATCACTTGACCAAGCTGTTCGAGTCCGAGCTTCACGGGCCAGCACACGATGCTCAGCGCGAACAAGGGCCGGCCGCCCATGGCGTAGACGTCCGAGAGGGCATTGGCTGCAGCGATGCGTCCGAAATCTCGCGCGTCATCTACGACGGGCGTGAAGAAGTCGAGGGTCGCGACGAGTTGCTCGCCTGAGGGCAAGCGATAGACCGCGGCATCGTCACCGTGCTCGATGCCGACGATGACGTTCTTGTCGAGAACGGGAGGCAAGTGGCGCAGAACCTGCGCCAAATCGGCAGGGCCGATTTTCGATGCTCACCCGCCGCCCGGACTGAGAGATGTAAGACGCGGCGTCTCGCTCATAGCGCGCGAATGCTAGCAGTTAGCTTGCGCCCACTGTTGTGCGAGTTGGCATAACGCAAGGTCATCATCAGCAGCACCAAGCACTGAAAGGCCCACGGTGAATGCGTGAGCGCCGAGGCCCACGCTCCCCACCGGCAGTGTGATCTCTGGTGCACCGACGAGTGGTGCGAGCACCGTGAGAGGCAGGATGCGTGCGCGCGCTTGGTCGCGTGCACTGAGATCTGCATCAACGAGCGGTGTGCGTGTGGCGAGGGTTGGGAAGACCAGCCAGTGGTTCTTGAGCAGCGCAGCCAGCGCTTGACGGAGTTCTTCTCGGCGCGCGATCAGTGGCGAAAGATCACGTCCACCGTCAGCAAACGCGGCAGCAAAGCGACGCTCGACGGGATCACCCAAGGGCACAGGGTTGGTGCGCAGCCATGCGAACGCGCTGCGAATCTCTGCGCGCGTGAGGCCGACATAGAGTTCGAATAGCTCTGCGCTGGTGCACGGCAGTGCGCGCGACTCCTGCGCGCCGAGTCGGCGCGCGGCCGCCACGGCCACAGTGGCGATGTCCGGATCGGCCGCAGCGAAGAACGGCGCAAGGCAGGCTAGTGGCTTGATCTTCGCAGCAAGGGCAGGCAGCAACACAGCACTGACCCGTGCCAAGGTGTCGGCATCGCGAGTCATCCAGCCGATGGTGTCGAAGCTCGGTGCGAGGGGAACAACCCCTGTTGCAGACACGCGCCCATGAGTGGGACGCAATCCGAAGAGTCCCGTGGCCGCCGGCGGGATGCGCGTCGATCCGCCCGTGTCGGTGCCCACGCCGATGCTTGCGAGGCCGGCGGCTACCGCGGAAGCACTGCCACAACTTGATCCACCGCAGGTGTGCGATGGCGCGCGCGGGTTCAACGGAGTGCCGTAATGCGCATTCACGCCATCAGCGCCGTAGGCAAACTCGTCCATGATGGTCTTGCCCACGAGAGTGGCACCTGCGTGTTGCAAAGTGGCCAATGCCGGCGCAGTCCGTGCCGCGCACCCATGGCGTGAACCGAAGTGCGGATTACCTGCGTTGGTGGGCAACCCGGCCGCATCGATGTTGTCTTTCACCGCGAGCGATTCGCCGCTGAGAGGGCCCTGCTCTGTACTCAGGGCGCGCGGGTTGGCTCGCGTGACGAACGGATCGGAAACAGGATCGGGCGTGTGACTCACTGGCCGGATGATAGGCCCGCGCATAGGATCCCGTCATGCTGCGCCGCGAAGGTTCGCTTGGGCAGGCCATGCCTGCTGTGCTCGCCGTGGGTGTCATTGGTGCACTCTCTGCCGTCCTCGTAGCCGCGGGCAATCCCGGCAACATGGGGGTGTGCGGAGCGTGCTTCTTGCGCGATCTTGCTGGAGCGTTGCGGCTCACCGCAGCACCCGCTCCAGCGATCTTCAGACCAGAGCTCGTGGGCTTGGTCTTCGGCGCTCTGCTCTTCCGTCTCTTGAGCCGGCGCTTTGAAGCGCGCTCAGGCTCACACGCGGTCACTCGTTTCTTCCTCGGGCTCATCATGGGTGGCGCCGCCTTGGTTTTTCTTGGTTGTCCGTTCCGCATGCTGCAGCGCTTGGGAGGCGGCGACCTCAACGCGTGGCTCGCACTGCCGGGATTCATCCTCGGCACGGGCGCTGCGAAGCTGCTGGAGAAGCGCGGATACACCTTGGGCAAGACGGCTGTGGTCGCGCCGCAGGTCGGGCTCATTCCTCCCATCGTGTATGCGATTTTGCTCGTGATGTTCCTAGCGGGTGGGTTCTTGGCCGGGCCTGCACTTGGCGTTGACACGCCGCCAGCTCATGCCGGGTTCGCTATCGCGTTGGCGATTGGTGCACTGGCTGGCGGCGTGCTTTCGTGGAGTGGGTTCTGCTGCATTGCTGCTGGGCGCCAAGTCTGGGCAGGTGGCGGGCGCATGTTGCTCGCAGCGGGGCTCTTCATCGGCGCCTACGCCGTCGTTGCGCTAGTGAACGGCAAAGGGAACTGGAGTCTCAGTGGGCAACCGATTGCGCACGGAGATTGGTTGTGGAACTTCCTCGCGCTGGCCTTGCTCGGGTTGACGGGCGCCTTTGCGGGCGGTTGCCCGGTGCGGCAGCTCGTCATGAGCGGCGAAGGCAACGGCGATGCCATGGTCACCACTGCAGGCATCCTCTTGGGCGGCGCCTTAGCTCACAACTTTGGAGTGGTGTCCAAGGCCATGAGCGCGGAGAGCTCCGGCGGCGTCACGTCGGGTGGGGAGCTCTTCCTCATTGCGAGCTTGGCGTTGGTCTTGGCCTACGCCTTGGGTGTGGTGCGCTCCGTGGAGAAGGCGGCATCTTCCAACTAAGCCAGACGTGCCCGCTAAGTGTGCGTGACAGTGTCGGGCGCGTGAACGCAGGCTCTAGTCTTTCAACGCTCGCTCGAACCAATCTCGGCTAGCCCGAGCTTCACGAGGGCAGATCCGAGCTCATCCACGTCGACCACGTGACTCGCGCAGTTGACCAAGACCACCACAGCCAATTCCTGCCCGGGCACGAAGCCACAGAAGCTCGAAGATCCGGCTGTGCCGCCGTTGTGCCAAATCAGATCGGCGTCGTGGCCACCGACCTTGGCGCGAAACCAGCCGCTATCAATGTGCTGCCCACCACCAACCACTTGCCAAGAATCGCGCATGGAAGCGAAGGCCCGCGCGAGCTCTGGCGCCCTCGCGGATTCTTGGGCCCTGAGGAATTTCAACAGGTCGTGGGCGCTGGATTTCAGCGCTCCCGCTGCGGCGAGACAGTCAAAGCTCCACGTTCGAAACGGACGCTTGGCCACCCGCGGTTGGGCGAAGTGGACGCGATCGAGTTCCGAGAGATTCGTGCCTGTGGCCTGCATCGCCAGTGGATGCAGAATGCGCTCACCGACGAGTGAGCTGTAGTCGGTGTGTGCGGCACTGGCCAAAGCCCACCCCAAGACGCCGACGCCGAAGTTTGAATATTCGAAGCGTTGCTGATGGGGTCGCTTCCACGCCAAGAGCGCCGCAGTGGCGAGGCTCTGGCTGTAGTCGGCGTAGGGGTCCGCAGCCAGTGCTGGCTTCAAGTTGGCGGGTAGGCGAGGCAGGCCGCTGGTGTGGCTGGCGAGCTGCGCCAAGGGGATGGCAGCGGCGTCCGAAGCGCCGAGTGGATCGGGCCAAACCGCACCCAGTGTGGCCTCTCTCGGGACTTCGCCTCGTTGCTGCGCAATATCCAAGAGCGCGGCCGTGAACACTTTGGTGATGGAACCAATCTCGAATCGAGTGTCACCATCGGGCGCGGAGCCAGCGATGGCGCTGCCTGCCCCAACGACGTGGGTTTGCTGGTTCACGCGCAGCAAGAGCACAAGGCTGGAGCCAGGATCGGCGAGCACCGCCTGCTCGGCCAGTGTGCGCATTTGCTCAGCTACCGGCGATGGAGGCAGTACCGTACTGCAACTGACGAGAAGGCACAGCAACACGACGCACGAGACGCGCTTGATCATGAAGCCGACGCTACCATGCACTCGGCATGAGGAAGTCTCATGGCGCCTGAAGACAAAGAGCGCAAAGAACTAAAGAGTTTCGCTGACCTGCTGAAGCAGATGGGCGGTGCGCCGGAAGAGACACCGCCGCCGAGCCCTGCTCCAGTCGAGGACTGCACGGAGGAGGCGCTTCCTGAAGACGGCTTCGCGCGCGAGCTCATTGATGCCATGGGTTCGAGTTTCGGTCCCATGGACACGGGCCCTGCGTGCTACCGCGATGTGGACAGCGAGGAGATGGAACTTCTCGCGACGTTCCGCGTGCGCACAGTGTTTCCGGACAGCGTGTTGACTGAAGCGGCCGCGCTCCCTCGCGACCCCGCGCCGGAAGACTTCGCGGGCCGCTGGGATCTCCGTGAAGAACGCATCTTCACGATCGATGGCGAAGACGCGAAGGATTTTGATGACGCCATCAGCATCAAGGCCACGGAAGACGGCGGGCACGAAGTGGGCGTGCACATAGCGGATGTTTCACACTATGTGCAAGCGGGAACGTTTCTCGATGCTGAGGCCCTGACGCGCGCGACGAGTGTGTATCTCGCCGATCAAGTTGTGCCCATGTTGCCTGAAGCGCTCTCCAACGAGCTCTGCTCCTTGATGCCGCGGCGCGAGCGTCTCGCCTACAGCGTGTTCATGACTTTTGATTCCGCAGGGCAACGCCACGAGGTGCGCATCGGCAAGTCCGTCATTCGCTCCCAGCAGCGCTGCACCTACCGCAACGTGCAGAAGCTCCTCGACAACGTCAAGGACGAGGCCAGCGAACAACTCGCGCACATCGCCGCCGACTTGCGACTGTTCGAGGCCTGGACGAAACAGCAACAACGCCTGCGCGACCAGCGCGGGTCACTGAGATTGCAGTCGGGTGAGCGCAAGTTCGCATTCAACGCGGCCCATGAAGTCGAACGCATTTATCGCGCGGACACATTTTTCTCGCAGGCACTCATTGAGGAAACCGCGCTGGCTGCCAATCAGGCGGTGGGCGATTTTTTCCGGCAGCGCAAGTTGCCAACGATCTATCGCATTCATCCTGAGAAGGATGCCGAGGAATTGGCCGCCACCATGGCTCAACTAGCCAAGTACGGCATTCGAGTGCCGCAACGCGATCACTTGAGCGGGCGAGACATCGGGCGCTTGATTCTTCAGGCGCGACGGCGCCCCAACCCCGAAGCCACCATCGCGCGCATCATGAGCTTGATGGAGCGCGCGGTGTATGAGTTGGTACCCCCTGGTGGTGAGGCGCCCCACTTCGGATTGGCGCGGCAGCACTATCTCCACTTCACCTCTCCAATACGGCGATATCCGGACCTCATCGTGCATCGCTGGTTGCACGAACTGCAATCCCGTGACGCCCACGCGGAACTGGAGCTGCTCTCGGACGCGGAAATGCAGAACCTGTGCGACGTGGCCTCCCATGCGAGTGCTGCCGCAGACATGGCGGGGTTGGTTGAGGTCGCGATTGGCGACCTCAAGGTCTGTCAGTACATGCATCGGCGCGTGGGCGAAGAGTTCACCGCCATGATTGAGCGCGTTTCGCCGTGGGGTCTCGATCTCATGCTTGCGGAACATCATGTGCATCTGTTCCTGCCCGCGCGCAGCCTCGATGGTCGCAAGCAGGTGGACGGGCCGCGCATGCGCGTCAGCAGCCGTCACGGCAATCGCACCTTTGATGAAGGCGAACGCATCAGGGTGCGCATTCAAGGGGTGGACTTTGTGCGCTTGCAAGTGCTAGTGGAACTGGTCCTGCGCTGAAAAACGCGGGGCCGGACACCCTGCCCGCGTGGCGTCCGGCCCCACCGCCCGCGCTAGAGCGCGGACTATTGTTTGGATGTGATCGCGTGCGCGTCGATGCGGAAGCGCTCCACGAGTTGCTGCAACTCGGCAGCCATGCGCGCTAGCTCTTCTGCCGCCTTGCGCGTATCGGCCGCACCATTCACCGTGCCCGCGGCCGCAGAGGAAACGGCCCCGAGGTTCTCCGCGATTTCGCGGCTCATGCTCGCAGTCTCTGAAACGCGCTTGGCGATATCGCTCGTGGTGGTGTTCTGCTCTTCCACGGCGCCCGCGATTGCTGTTTGCAGATCGGCGATGCGGCTGATGATCTCCATCGTGCCTTGAATCGCAGAGACGGCATTGCCCACATCGCGGCGGATCGCCGCCGTCTTGGCTTCGATGTCTGAGGTGGCCGAAGCCGTTTGGTGTGCGAGTTCCTTCACTTCTCCCGCCACGACCGCGAAGCCGCGGCCGGCCTCGCCTGCCCGCGCGGCTTCGATGGTGGCGTTGAGGGCGAGGAGGTTCGTCTGTTCAGCGATGTTGGCGATGGTGCGTGCGACCGAGCCGATCTCGGCGCTGCTCTTGCCGAGTTGCTCAATGACACCGCGCGTCTCATTGGTGCGGCGCACAGCTTCCGTGGCGACATCCGAGGCCGAGGTGGTATTGCTGGAGATCTCGCGAATGGACTTCGAGAGTTCTTCGCAAGACGCGGCCACGGACGTGACCATGGCGGAGATGCTCTGCGCGGCCTCATCGGCCCCTCGCGCGCGCTCTGCGGTCTCGCTAGAGCCAGCATCCATGCACTGGGCCACGGCCTTGAGCTCCTCGCCGGAACCGGCAAGCAGTTGCGAGTTCATGGCGATGGCGGCGATGCTGCCGCGCAATTCCTCCATCAAGCCTTCAATGCCTTCGCCGAGCTTGCCCACCGCGTCTTCGCCCTTCACGTCGACGCGCCGAGTGAGATCGCCGTGGCGTGCGGCTGCAACTACAGCCAGCAGCCGATCCACTTTGACTTGCAAGTCTTGAGCGAACGCGCGTTCGCGGTCAGAGGCTTCTTGCGACTTTCTGTGCAGATCCACCTCGCGATCACGTGCCAGCACGCGATCGGTGACGTTGGCCCAAGTGATGAGCGCGCCGGCGTGGACACCTTCAGAGTCCATCAACGGGTCAATGCGGAGGTCTAGCCACTCACTGCCTACCTTCAGCTGCGATTGCCAGGGCAGATTCGCCGCGTCCGCAGCAATCAGCGACAGTGCGCCAAAGGGGAGCTTGATGAGGTCCGCAGGTTCACCGCAAGGCACAAGCGTGGCGCAGGTGGGATTCTCTGCCTCGATGGCCGCGAGCGATGCCTTGGCACTGCGATTGATGAAATGCAGCCGGCCTTCACGATCGGTGCTGGCGAGATTGAGCGGTGCGTTCTCCACCAAGGCCACTACGCGATCCATCTCCGATTGACGCGACTGGCGGAACTTTGACCACTCCACGTGAGACGATTGCAACGCCCCTTGGAGGGAAGCGACCGTCTGGTCTACAGCAGTGAGCACACGCCCCACTTCGTCGTTGCCGTGAGGTTCTTCAATGCGCTCGAGGTGGCCAGAGGCCAGACGCTCGGTGGCTGCTGCGGCGCGGGATAGGCGCTTGCGTATTCCACCGAGGAACCAGAACCCGATCCCGATGAGGACGGCAAAGCAACCTGCGCCAATCCAAAGCGCCTTCTCGAGCCCAGCCGCTTGCGCAGCGAGGGCATTCTCCACGGGAATGCTGACTTCCAACACGCCACGCACATCACCAAGTTGCCAGCCAGTGCGCGGTGTTTCAGGATGAGTGTTGTGGCAATCCACGCACGCCTGCGCGACCAAGCGGTCAGCCACCGCAACGCGCACAGTTTCGCGGCCGTCGAGGTTCACCACAGTTGTGTAAGGCGTTTCAGGGTCCTTGGCGATGGCCGCGATGGCCGCTTGCTGAAACGCATCCAATTTGCGTTCTTTGCGGTGCGGAAATGGCCATGAGGAGAACAGATTGAGTTGGATACCGACCTTGTCTTGCCTGAACTTCTCGCTCAACTCGTGAATCATGGTTGCAGGCAGCGGGATCGTGCCTGCATCGGCGTGGCTGTAGCTCACCTTCATGCCGTTGGCGAGGGCGTCTTTCACAACATTCGCCGTGTAGTACCCACGCAGTGCGCGGTATTGCTTCACAATCTCTCGCGCATCCTCCACACCGTTGTCTAGGGTGCTCTGACGGCTTGTGTCAGAGACCACAAGCGCGATGGCACCGAGCCCCAAGGCAACAAGAACGCATGCCGGAATGATGATCCGCGTTCGGAGCCCGATTTGTCGACCGCTGTCCATGCAAGCCTCGCTGGGTGCTCAGGAGTGAGTGCGCCCGGCGAGGCCTATCGACCGCAGTTTTTGCGGACTTGACGGTTTTGATGTTCTTGAGCGCGCCGATGCTGCCTGCGCAACAGAACCGACTTCAAGGACACACGCAGGTGCCCCAAAAAGAAACACGGCCCGCAACCAAAGGGGCGCGGGCCGCATCTTGCACCGGCGCGGCGGGAGCCGCGCCAGTGGGCGCTAGATCAATATCAGAGGCTCATCCAGTCGTAGTTGCCGCCAGCATTGGGCATGAACACGATGGAGCTGAGCCCGGTGGTCATCGAGCCGGCGGTGCCGATGTTGAAGATCACATCAGCGGGGGTCGCGGGACCTGTCACAGGCACACCACTTGCCGGAGAGAACGCGACCGGCGCACCGGCCACTGCGGTCGTCGCGAGGCCACCGGAGATGCCGATCCACTGTTGCAAGGTGTTAGTTGCCAGACCGGCAAGCCCATCAATCTGAGCCACACCGGCGCTGTCCAGTTGCATCCCGAAGGTGTTGGGAATCGTCGTTCCGAAGAAATTGACGCCTGCAAAGTCGAGGCGAATGCCGCCCACCGCGAGGCCACTCACGGTCACGGTTCCGCCCGTTGCTGGATTAAAGTCGGTCCAGACGCCGAAGCTACCTGCGCTGGTCGTGACAGCCGCAGCAGTGGGGGTGAAGGAGTTGTTGGCGAGTCCGAACATCATGCGCCCGTTGGAGAGCATGTTGATCTGGGTGTAGGCGGTGCCATAGAAGTTGAGGCTCGCTGGAGTGCAGAGCGGGGCGCCACCGAGAGCGATCAAGGTGTTGGTGTCATCACCCATGACCAGCGGTTGGGACCCGAAGTTGATCGCGTTGAGCTGAGCAGCTTGGCTGAAACGGATGAAGCTGGAGGTGGTGGGGTCCACCACGATCTGCTGCGCAGAAATGGCGAATGGTGCAGGAGGCGCAGCGAACGGGATGGTGAAAACGCCGGGCATGGGAAGCAGCATTGGGCCTGCGCCGCCATTCAGCCAGATCAAGCCACCGGCGAGGTTGAGATTGACGACTTGGCCGTCAGGCAAGGTGATTCCGCCTGCAGATGCCGGCACGATGGGCAAGAAGCTAAGTGCAATGTCCCAGCCGCTGCCGACAAGATTGGTGGCGAGGTTGGTGTTCACAGTGCTGCCGGCGCACGCGTTGGCAACGTTGGCGGTGAACGCCGTGTTGTTCACGCCGTTGAAGTCGAGGGACGATTGTGCCTGATTCACTTGGTATTCGGGCGGCAGTGCGGCACCGGCGAACGAAAGCTGCATATTGGGACGCTGAAGAGCAGTGCCCGTTGTCGCAGGGTTGGCGCAAACTCCCGCGGCGTCAGCCCTGTACCAGCGCGAAGAGGTGAAGGTGGTCGCGGACTGTCTGTGGCTGCAGTTCAGGGTGTAGGAGGCATTTTGGTGGCAAGTCTCAATCACGAGGTTGCTCACGCCGTCCCAGTTCAGAGGCACACTGAGCAAGTGCGTATTCCAGCCCACGACCGGTTGATAGGTGGCTAGGGGCGAGAGGCCTGCGGCGGTTCCCGTGATCCAGCCGCCGGACAGGTTGGCGGCTGTGGTGAGCCCAACCTTGATCTCGAAGTTGGCGAGAGCTTGGCCATTCACGGTGGCAACGTCGAAAGCAACGGAGTTGAGCGTTGCGCCCGTTGCAACGCCGAGCCCTGTGAGTTCGCTGGCCTGAATGATGAACTGGTGGCGGCTACCCCACCAGTAGTTGCCGTAAGGGGCCGGATACCCGGTCGTGGTGTTGGTGATGGTGCCAGTGCCAACAGTGACCAGCTGAGCTGCTAGCGGTGCTGCGGACACGAGTGTCAAGGCAAGGAGCAAGGCGCACTTCTTCATGAATTAACTCCAGGGTTTGGACTAATGGACTAAGGGTGATTCTTCACGCACGCGCCTGTTTGGGCGCGAGGTGGAGGGTTCTGAACGAGAGCTTGGCACAGGCAGGGCAAGGAATGCAAGCAAAACCGTT